>ENA-ORXU01002082-ORXU01002082.1-marine-metagenome-genome-assembly--contig:-NODE-2082-length-14258-cov-4.408716_pt1 | contig 14258 bp, 16 predicted proteins | sample MGYA00237869_ERZ511484 | MGnify/ENA metagenome assembly ERZ511484
CGGCCGCCACAGGCGAAAAATCCACGCCCATCCGTGCACGCCGCCCTCTGCCTAACTCGCCCTCCTCCAAAAAGACGCGTCGGCTTCGTCCTTATTGTTGCAGTCCTTGCCGTCATGGCGTTCCTCCTCCGCTGCGACGGCGGCGGTAGCGGCGGCGGTAGGGGTGCCTTCCCGCCGCCGCCTCCATCCTCTGCTTTTGCGATGGCGCCTTCACCGGCGCCGACGCGGGCGGCGGTGCCCACGGCGGCGTCGACGCGGCGGAGACCCCGGTGAGCCGCATCTGGTCGGCGTCCGCCGCTACCGTGGCGTGGTTGGCGCGGATGCCGCTGCTACGCTCGGCGGCCGCCTTATCCGCCGAAGCGGGGTGGTCCACGTACACGTCGGCGTGGGGATCCGACGGCAACGCGAGCGGGGAGGAGGTGTACGTCGTCGCAGCGCTGGTTGTGACGTTTACGCCTGACAGCGAAACGGGTGACCGGCGCCCCCGGCGGGGCCCCAAGAGCTCTCTTGGCGGCACGATCACGGGCGCGGGCGGTGGCGGCGGCGGCGGCCGGCTGACGTCGTGGCGGCGGTGCGGAGAGCAGACAACATGTTGACAAGCGGAAGGAACGAAAGCAATAGAGCAAGGAGAAAAGGAAAGAGACCAGTTGGAAAGCGAGAAGAAGGAATCAAACCGACAAGAATGGCCGCCGCATACTCAAGGCCAGACGTCGACAGCAGCCCTACGCAAATTGTCCTCCAATACGTGCTCAAGGGCGGACAGCTCGCGACGCACCACGTCGGGCTCGCCAGCGTCAGCGCAACAGCTCGCAAAGCGCCATACCTGGCGCACCGCCTCAATAAGGGACACGCTTGACTGAAACGTCTCCGCCCTCGCATCCACCATCACGAGCTCCAATCCCCACGATTGGTCGACCCCCACACCAGACACACCAAGAGGCAGGTCGTGACTGCCGTGATACGCCAGCGCTTCCCGTCTATTGAGGAGGCGGGAAAGCACTGTGTCAGTCAAACAGCCCAGAAGACGGCGGTCCTCGGTCCTCGTCATATCAGGCGAGGGGGTCCAGAACGCAGGCGGCGTACGCCACTGTCCGCGTCCCTCTCCAAACTCAGACACTCTTCTTCCTGTTGCGGATGCACGTGACGCCGCCCCCCCCCCCGTACCACTCCCCCATTCCGACGGGTCCTCTGGGACCGCAAGTTCCACTAGCCCGGTGCAAATGGGCGAAGAACCCATCACCTTCCCCTAATAAATGTGGAAGCGGACGTGACGGACGTCGTACGCCACCCCGGCGTGCACCATATCTTGTCTCAAGACAAAGATGTCCCTGACCCCAAAATCCTCCGTGGTGACATTCAAACCGCCTTCCGGAAGCACCAAGCAATGGTGGCGGTGCATGAGGCGGTGCGAGCCAGCCGCCACTTCCAGACGGGAGTCCGGCTGCACAATAATTAGCGCCCCCGCGTTTGGGGCGCTCCTGCTCTCACGCCACGCGCTGCATGCGTCGGTATGTAGAGCTTGATGCGGCAGGGGAAGCACGAAGAGGATGTGCGTCAGCTTCTCCGCTGTGTAGGCCTTCCCCGTCACAGCCGATAGGAGGTCCACCAGCGCGCGCACACAACTGCGTAGCACATCTATTGCCGCCACGTCCACCGCCGTAAAGCATGGCGGCCGCGCGCCGTCGTCTGCAAGCGCATACGTCTTGAGGTGCCGCGCGGGAGCCGCGGATTGATTCTGGCTAACCCGAATGCGGGCATCCTCCTCCTCTACCGTCGCCGCGTTGAAGATGACGGGGAGGGCCGGATGTGACGCGGGCACGCGGCTAGCCGCTCCCGAGAGTGCAGAAGCCAGCGCTGGCGACAGACAAGCTCCCAACGTCATTCCGCCTGGCCCGCCGTAGCCAAGGGCAGCAGCAACCTGCTCGCAAGTGGCGGCGATGTTGAATCCCAGCTCGTCCGGCCCCCATGACGCCGTCGAAACCACCTCGGGAAATTCGGGTCCCTCCTCATGCGCCCGTCGGGCGGCGGCCCTCTGGGCTTTTGACCGCCGTCGCTGCGGCATCGGCAGGGAGAACAAATCCAGGGGTGGCGTCGGGGTAGATGAGGCCAGTTCGGTGGGGATTGGGTCGGAGTAGGTGGAGACCGGTCGTGGGGGATCCCGTGGGGGTGCAGTGGTGACAGAGTCGACGCTGTCGACACAGTCTCGCCCTCGTTGCCTGTCGGCGTGACAACGTCGGAAACAGCCGATGAGGTCCCCCTGAAATCCTTAAAACCGAACGGAAATAGAACCAAGCTGTGACATCTGTCTCGGCGGCGGAACGGAAACCAGTCAAGAGCACTATATATGGCGGCTACAGTACAGTTTTGATTGCGTTGACCGCCGTCGAGTCCCAGCTGGCGACAGCCTGTGTCGGCTCCACGCACAGCGGCCTCCGTTGCTCGGTCCCTCTGCCCCTCCCGCCTTCTGCCCCCACCGTGCTCTTTTGCACCACCATGGGGTCCCCTGGCCCTGTCTTTGGTGCGTGTACCTTTCCTCACCTCCCCCTCCGCTAGCACGCCCTCGGCAGGTACCGCGCCTGAGTACGGGTACACAAAAGACGCTTCTTAGCGTCGCCCTGGCTCCACGCCGATGCGCCTCGCGCCTCTCGGTGCGCGCTGGACACTGTGCCCTGTGCACTACGCTGTGCCTGACGAGTTTGTGCGGTGGAAGCGGGACGGACAAGAAGTCACTTCGCCTAACCGCCCCAGCCGCGCAACCACCTCCCACCATTTACCGCTTCTCCCGCCCAACAACGTCCCCCGCCCAACAAGTTTCCCACCAACGCCTGCCTCCTATCAACCTCGTCCGCCGTAGAGCATTCCTCGGTCGCCGCCTAACACCTTTCCCGCCGGCGCCTACCTCCTATAAACCTCAATCTCCGTCGAGTGTTCCTCAGTCGCTGCCTTACGCGTTTACTTCCGGCGCCGTCCTCCTATCAACATCGCTCGCCCTCGAGCGTATCTCGGTCGCCACCTAACGCTTGTTGCCGCCAAGAGCCGCTATGCTCCGCTCGCCTCTCGTCACCGAACTCCTCTCGCCGCCCCACTCTTCTTTTAGCCATTGTCTCCCGCCGCCAATCGTCTCCCGGCACCCGACGCCTCGCCCCGTCAAGCTCTTGTAATTTGGCGCCACCTAACGCCTGTTGCTCCACCACACCGCTCGCTGTCCAACGCGTCTCGCTGAAAATGGCTTCTGGCGCCCCACCGCCACTCGCTGCTCAACGTCCGCCTTGCTCAAGTAATCCGCTCTCCCAGATACTCCCCGCTCCCAAGTGCTCCGCGCGCCAGACCACTACCTTGGTTCAACCGCTTCCCTCGTTCGACCACATCGCCCGAGGAGACACTGCCCGTGCCCATTACTTCGCCCCACTCACCTTATCTCGAAGCCCACTGCTTCTCCGCGCCCTGGCCGCGCAAGTCTTAGCGCTGCCGCGGGAGTGGCTTAACTAAATGTGTGCCGCTGCCACACGCCTCCCGCCTATGAACACCTCTCCCACTGGAAAGACTCTTGCCTCCAAAATGCCTGTCGCCGTCAGAGGCATGTCGCTGCCCGAAGCGTGCAGCTGCGCGACTCGTCTCGGCGTCATACCCCTCGCCGACCGGCCACTCTCTCTACCCATCCACAGCGTCTGCGCAACCGCTCCTTTCGCCGCTCCACTCCCGCTGCAGAGCTGCTGTACACACCCGCACACTGACCCTTCCCAATCACTCGTCTCCGCCAACCCATCCATCCGCTGAATAACTCGCCCGGGTCAACAACTTTCTCTGCCCAATATCTCTCACTGCCCAATGGCTCTTATGACCCGACGCCTCTCACCGCGCGAGGCCACAAGAAGCCAAACCACTCTGCGCGCCCAGCCACTCTCATAGACCAGCCGCCCGCACCATCCTCCGACAGGCTACACTCAGCGCCGCTCACCGCCCCATGCCACCCGCCACCCTACGCCTCTCACAAACCAAAGCCACCCCTGGTCCAGACCGTCTCGACGTAAAGCACCTCTCGACCAAACCAGCGTATTGTCGCTCAACGCTTGCAGCTACCAAAAAAGACTCGAAGCAAATAGCAGCTCACTCGCTGGCTACCGACCTAACTCAGGCACGCATTAGGCCCAAGAACTCCCCGCACCAAACCGACCACTGCCTCCGCCCACCGACTCCCTCCACCCACCCACTCCCTCCGCCCACCCACTCCCTTCACCCACCCATTCCCTCCGCCCAACCTCTCCACACGCCCAACCACTCCCCCCGCCCAACCACTCCCCCTGGCCAACTATTCCCCGTGTCCCACCACTTCCGACGTCCCACCACTGCCGCCCGAGCACTCTACGTGACCAGAATCCCCCTGCTCAACAACTCCCAGTGCCCAAGCTCCGCCGCAGGCCCGACCGCTCGCGGCGCTCACCCACTTGCGTCGGCCAACCTTTCCCCTCCGCCAACCACTGTTAAGACACTTGGCACTGGCTGTCGTGGGCCGGCGGCGTGTGCGCACCTGGACGGTACGTGGAGAGGCCGCCTCCATTGTACCTGCAGGTTGCGCCTCAGACTAACCCCTTCGTGCGTCCATTGTCGAGAACGTGCATATTTGGGCTGCCCGTCGCGTCTTAGCGATGTGGGAGGGGACTTTGGAGAAAGATGAGCTAGTAGAGGCGGGCGTGCCGCGTCTGCGCGTGTGCAAGGACGTTCTGCGGGCTGAGTGGGACAACCTGGGTAGAACGGCGCTGCCGCTGACCGGCGCGGTCGTAAATAGACCGGTGTTGGGCACACAACGGACATCGGCGTCGTGCGACTCTACTGCTTCTACGCTGTTTTCCTGTACGCCTGTATCGTCTTGCTGAATTCATCTCCTTCACCGTTTTCTCGGTATGGACGGCGATCCCATAGATGTCGAGTCGTAGAGTGAGCGCTCTCCATCTGCATCTTCAGCCACTGATCTCAGGCCCGTGCGGGCGCGCAACGTCTCTCAAAGCCCGTCACGGAAGGCCCAGCGCCGCCCGACGACATCGTGGCAGCCAGGCATGGGGCACGGCTCTTCGTCCAGCTCGTCTGCAGCTGCCACTGCTAAGCCGCGCGCCTCGTCGGGCGTCTCCTTGGCTGCCGCCGGCTCAGCGGTGGCTGCCGCCGTTGGCTGGGACAAGGGAAATCTCCTTTCGGCGAGCTCGTTGGCGGCCGGCGGCTTGTCGGCGGCTGCCGACGTGGGGAGCCGTGGGAGCTCGCGCCCGTCGACTGGCCTGTCGGCGACTGTCACAGGGCACGGACTTGCGTCGATTCCCGGCTCGTTGGCGGGCGACGGCTGGTCGGCGGCTGCCAACTTAGGGAGCGGCGGGAGAATCCGCCCGTCGACCGGCCTGTCGGCGGCTGCTGCCAGGCAGGGACTTGCGTCGCTTACTGGCTCGTTGGCGGGCGGCGGCTTGTCGTCGGCTGCTAACGTGGGAGCCGGCGGGAGCAGCCGCCTGTTTGTAGACGCGTTGGAAGTAGGCAGCTCTGCTGCTGCTGCCGTCTCGGCGGAGGGGGGGAGCAATCGCCCGTCGGCCAGCACGTTGGCGGCCGGTTGCGCGCTGTCTGATGGTAGGGTGGGCCTAGCGGCAGCCGTGGAAGCACCTTACCTCCAGTCGGTCGAAGGCAGAGGCGGCAGCCCATCTCCAGTTTTGGGGACAGTCTCCGGTCGAGGGCCGCGAAGCAAGGCTGTCGTGAAGCTGCGCGCCAACACGACCACGCCCGCCAATGTTCTGCGCCTGCTGGAAAGGTGGGACGCGATGCCTGCTCGGGAGCGGGAGCGGGTCTGGCGGCGAGTTGGGAAACGGCGACGTACGCACCGGGCACGCTTCCCGGATGGGACCTGGAGTGCTCTGGTCGGCCACCAAAGCCCCTTCAAGGGCCGTCATCGTCATAAAGGTACTTCTACAGACAAGTGCGGCGACAGCTCACGCGGCCGCGAGGTTGTCGGCATCGCCGGTGATGGAGGTGGTGGAGGCGCCGCCGACGGCGGCGCCGGTCGGGCCGACCCAGATGGCGTTGCCGCTGGAGGCGGTCGCGGTCAAGGCGGTGATGGTGTCCGGGGAGGTGGCACCTTTGCTGCAGGTGATGCTCTTTGTGGCGATGGTGGACCGTGTGATGATGGCCATGTGGCCGGCGGAGGCGCCGATGGTAGAGCTTGTGGTGCCGCCGACCATAGTTGCGGCCGTAGCGGCGTTGGCTGCGGCGTCGGCTCCGCCGACGGTGTCGCCGGTGGTGCCGATGAATATAGCGCAGCGGGTGTTCGTGTTGACGCCGGCGGCGCTGGCAGCGCTTTTCCGGGTCGTACGGATCGTCGTGTCATTTATCGAGTTAGTGACCATGCCGCTGGAGAACAATTTTTGCGCTGGTGGGGGCAGCTGCGATGATGCCAACGGTGGCGGCTGTTGAGATGTTAGCGCCGGTGTTGGCGCTGGCAGCGGAGGTAGTGGCCTCTCCTGTCGTCTTCATTGCCGTGGATGCGGTGGCGGCTGGGCCAGGTGTGACGGCCGTGCCTCTGAGAGCGCAGGCTCCGTCGTTCAATGTGCCCGCAGTCCGCTGCCGGTACGAAGGGCGCAGTTACCGACGCGATTACCTGCACAGACGACTGCGCACAGCTTGGCGGTCACGTGCGGGGAGCTGTCCGAGTGGCAAAGTGTGCCATAACCGACCCTGCTGCCTGACTCCGCGCTGTCGGCACCAGTGCTCAGGCCGAGGCCTTGGCATGCACGAGTGCTCGAGCGATGACCAGCGCCGCATCCGTGGCCGACGCGGAACGTCGGGCCGCTGACGCCGCGCGAGATGTACACGATGTTGATGTCGACGTCGCTGGACCCTCGGCGGCCGATGTCGACCGGTGATGGTCTCGCGGCAACAAAGGTGCCGATCATCTCATTGTCGGACCGGAAGGCATCTATGTCGGCATGACCTGCGGCCCGTGCGCCTCGCCACGAGCAGGTGTAGCGAAGAGAGATGACGAGCATCTTGGCAAGAGAAGGACCGGTGCCAGTGTGCCGTTTGACCAAATGTACCGCTCAGAGCCGGACGTGTTCACGAACATGATCGTATTCATCTACGACGGGGTCTATCGCGAGGTTCCTACAAGGGCGGTAAATTCTGCTGTCGAGGACCTGTTTTATTCGGTTTTCAGCGCGAGAGGCCGCGTGAAAAACTCCGTACGGCCGGCCATGAGCGCTCGTTGCAAGGTAGGGCGGGCGGATTACCGGTTGCAGCTCTTTCTTCAGGGTTTGCACGAGTTTCTCCTGAAGCACGCAGATCTCCTCGTCCCGCGTGGAGCTTCGTTCCGCCCACACTCGGCTGGAGCAGGGTGGGGAAGGGCTGTCGCTAAGACGCGGCGGGAACAAGACAAGCTACTTGCCAAGTACCCAGGGCGGCACGCGTTGCTCATCGCGATAAGCTCTCACTGGGCTCAAGGGGAAGAGGCGTCGGCCGAGTGCAATTGTCGCACAAGGCAGCGAACGCTGGTTGCAGATGTTACGGCCTTCATTCGAAGGCACATGCGTCCGCCTCATCCCATCGGCAAGATGCGCACGCAGGCGGAGAGGGCACTGGCGGCAAGGGTGGAGAAGGTGGAGGCCAACGGCGGATTCACCGCCCTGCCTCTCGCCAAGTTGGAAGAGATGTGCAGGACAGTGGGTGAACTGTCACAGCTTCCCCGGTGTCACACAGAGCGCCGGAAACGACGCTTGAGATATGCTGCAGCAGTCGCGGCGTTGCATAATGGGCGTCGTGAGCGGGCGGCGGCCAAGCAGGCGGTCTGTGGAGACGACGACGCCGCGGACTCGGACTGAGTTCCTGTTCAGTTGTCACCGTGTCGGTTGCGGTGGCACCGTCCCTAAGCTCCCGCCGCTGTAGTGTTACAGCGGCCCCATCCACAGCATGCCGCATCCCGCATGCAATGTACTATTTATTGTCTTTCTGTGTTCGAGACGCCGACACGACGCGCGCCCCGCTGCCGTTGCCGCCGCGCTCTATCACCGCCACGCACGACACCACGTCCATGTGGCCATCCAGCTGAGCCAGACGTGACCGGTCGTCCTCCACTAGCACAGAAAGACCATTCTTCACGTCGGAAGCAGTGACGAGCAGATTAACGTCGCTTATGCTCACAACTGGGCACACGAAATGGGCTCCACAGGCACGCGCCAGCACACGGCGCTCGAGCGGCGGCTCCAAGCGAGACGACTCGTCCAGCACCACCGACGGCGCGCTAACAAAGGATCGCGTAGTGCTTCTGAGATGGCCCCTCCGTCGGTCGACCGTTCCGGCGTCATTGTCATCCCGCCATCGCTCCGCCAGCTCAAAGGCCGCCGGGCGCATCCTCATGGTTAATGTCAACGGCCTGAGGGTGACCGCACCTTCCACAACCGTGGCCACGCGGTCCAGAACGGCCAAGCCCGCCCGGCGCACGTCCGCTCGATACAGGCTGCATGCGCCGTCGTACGTTTTTACGCGCCACGCAATGTAGTCCATGTAAAAGAGCAGCGAGCGCAACTCCTCTCTGCCTCCGGCGCCATCGCCAGCGCCGCACAGCAAGTGGGGGAGAGCATACTCGATGTATCCGTCTGGTTGTAGCTTCCACAGCGGCCGCTCCACCACGGCACTGGACACAAGATCATCGCGTGAAATGTCCCCGTCACGAGGAGGAGTGCCACCCCCCCCTTCCCCCGCCACCGCCCCGCTGCCGCCGGCAGCGCGGCACGCAGTCACCGGTCCGGCGTCGGCCACCCGGCCGGCCGCCTGGCGGCGGCTGCAGCCAGGCGCCTCCCCACGGCTTCCTTGCTCCCCGCATCCCTCTGTGTACCCCGCGGCGGTGGCGGCCGCCGCCGCACTCGTCCGACGCGGCCACCACCGCCGCCGCCGCTGCCGCCGTCGGACGGCATTGACGGGGGGAGCTTGCAGTCGCCGTCCACCCCCCCCGCGCCGACGGCGGCTCGTCGGCCAAGGCCGCGTTGTGGCCTGGCCCGGTCGCGACCTCCTCGGCCTGCCCGGCACGTAGGCGCCGGTGCCGCAGCGGCGGCGTGTCGCTGGCTTCTTTGCCGCCAGCGGTGACGGCGGCCGCCCCGCCTGGACCGTGTCCCCTTCCCTGCCAAGCGCTACCCCCTCGTTTACCGAGTGAGCAAGTGCGTATCTGAGTTGCATTGCCCTGTTGAGCCGCGGCCACGTTCAAGAGCGGCCTGTTGTGGTGCTATATCCTGGGGTGGGGGTGTGGGGCACGCTGGCGTCTTTTTCTGCCAACCTAGCATACCTACTCTTCGGTTTTGCGCGCAGTCCGGGTCTTGTTGTGGTCTTCAAAGCTGCATATACTCGTCTCCTGCCGCCTTGTGGCTTGTCTTTTCTTTGTAGACCTCTGTCATGCATGGGACGTATCTCATTACTCGAGCCCCTATGATGTATACCCTTGTGGCCTAAGCAGTGGTTTCATTGAGCATCCAAGGCACCAGACGTCCACTCACACAACTATGTATTCACACCAGAGTCGGCCTCCCCCATCGACTCGCCGCTGCCTTATCCCTCGTCGTCACTCCCTACAATCAACTACCCAACTGAGCCAGGCGATGACAACCCCGCAGCGATCGAGTCGACTCACTCACGCATCCCACTCCCCTCGTCTTGGTCAGATGGGTCAGATGCCCTCCCTCCATCGGTCCTTGCCCCCTCCCCGCTCTTGACGCCTTGGTCACGCGCAGGTGCGCCTCCGCCATCCACACCCGAAAGGGGCGCCACCGAAGCGCCCAATGCGCTGGCTGAGCAGGTGCAAGCCGGGCGGAGGCACTTGGCGTTGCGGTAGTTGAAGTAGTAGCTGTTGAGGCGAGCGCCCTCATTCTCTGCCTTGGCGTCGGGGTGATGGATCTTGTAGGAGGCCGTCAGGTTCATCATGGAGAGCTGGTAGATGCGGTGCGCCATGAAGGCGGTCGGCGACATGTACGCGAGGTGCCCCCTAAACTTGACAGACACGGAATGCTGCACCTCGGCGGCTTGGGTGGAGACCCCGCTGGTCACCGCCAGCGACTCGTCAGGGAAGTACACGCAGGAGCACGTGTGCCCCTTCGCGTGCGCCCGGTCGAGGCAAAAGCGCACCTTGTGGTGGGAGAGGAGGGTGCGCACGCGCTGCATGCCGTTGCGATCCAACTTGCAGGCAACGTCATAAAACACAACCTTGGGGAGCTTGGGGAAGCGCTCCAAGATGACCGACAGCGCGTCGGCGACGCTCTCGGCCTCGAACATTACACGGAAGCCCATGGTGACTACATGGGGACAGACGACGTTAAACACGCCGGCCGTCAGCTCCGAGTGCTTAGGAAAAGCTTTCGCACATCGGTCACCCGCGTCCTCCTTGACCGCCTGAGCCCCCCGACGAACCCGACCCCGCCCGCGCACCGGCTGCTGCCCGGCGGATCTCTTGGGCGTCGTCCTCGGCGTGAAGATCGCCGGCCGCACGCGCTTCAAAAAGCCGAAGAACTCAAACGACACGTACGGGGAGTTGTAGTCCTTGTCCTTGAAGGCGGGGTGCTCAGCCGCGAACTTGTCGTACTCGGCCGGGGAGGACACGTTGAGCCACCGCTTGCAAAACTCCGCCGTCTCCGTCTGGCCGCCGTCAGCCGCCTTCTTAGCGGCAGCCTGGAAGTCGTCGTCGACAGCTTGGTCGACGTCGACGGCAAAGCGGAGCAGCGCGCCGACGGCTTGCCGCGACAGCGGCTCCTTGTCTAGGAGAGGTCCAACACGAGCGAAAAAGTTGGCTACAAAGCCGACAGCGTTTGCCGCCTTCGCCTTCTTCCGCCAGCCGAGGCCATCCGCCTTCATCAGGTGCATGGAGAGAGCCAGCAGCGGCGCTCGCGGGTGCCCCACAAACAGGTTGACCACCGGGTCGCCGAGCAAAGCCAAAAGAAATGGGCGCACTGTTGCCCACTCTGTGCCCCCAGCTTTGAACGTCGCGAAGATGGGGTGGCACGTGCCTTCCCGCTCGTCCCACGCCAACGAGGTGGAGGCGGGAGCAGGGCCGTTTCCCAGACCGCCCACCGGCGGCTCCTCGTCATTGGGGGCGACAGCGGCGGCGGCGGCGGCATGGCCTCCTTGTACGCTTGCGTCGCCGGCTCCAACTGCGGGGGAGGGGCGCCCACGTCCCAAATCATCCACTGCCGTCCACTCGTGGAAGCGGAAGAAGAGTACGGCGGCGTCACGAGTGAGCCGCCAGTTGTTCACGGCCGCCGCCGTGCGCCCTCGTGGAAACGCCGAGGAGCGCGCCTCGTGGAGGTCCCGGAGCGCCTCGGCGTCCGTCTTGGTCAGCGGGTCGCCCGTCCGCAGGACTTTGCGTATTGCAGCTCGTATACTTGGCCGTCGTATTACCGCGTAGTTATCGATGTTGAGGTTCGTGCTGGGGAGGTGGAGCGCGGGACGGGAGATGCTGAAGCCGTCCTTAACCCTGAAGCCTAGCGCCTGGCCGTCGATGACGACGTACGCGGGGTCGTCACCGCACGTGGGACAAACAAACACGTCCTCCGTTGGCTTGAGCGTCGCCACAAAGCAACGACCCAACGTGACAATGATTTGCCGCCGCAGGCCAAAACACGACCGCAGCGACGCCAAAAAAGAGGTAGCCGCCGCGTACGAGGACCGCGAGTGGTAGACAAAGGAGACGAGCTTGTCACAAAAGGCGCGGGAAAACACCAGCATGCTGCCCGAGTCGTCCGTCTTCCGCAAGGAGAAGAGGCCGTCGTTGCCGCCGTCATACTCGACCACGTGCTTCTGTGGGCAGATCCATGAGCCGACCGTCACCTGCATTCATGACGACCAAAGAGTAGGACACCGCCGAAAGAGCAAGGGAGCTACAGCGAGGGAGGGACAGCATCTGTGAGCATATGAACACAACCAAACGACAGAGGACAGCAAGCAAACAAGAGCCAGGCAACATGCCATGCAAGATCAAACAGCAACAACACTCGAGAACGTACCGATAGCGGCTCAGAGCTGTTTCCATCGCAATACAGCTTGCCAGCCTGCTTTCTCAGCTCGTCGTTGTCTGTCTTTGCGGCGCCGCACTGCGTGCACGACACCTCGTGCAGTACCACGCTCGGGTCCCACACCAAGCCCAGCTCGGCCATGCGCTGCAATACGGTCATCGAAGCGGACTGCTCCACGACGGGGTCGCCGCCCACAGCGGGAGGCTCCGGCCAAAAGGGAGAGGCAGCGAGCTCGTTTGTCGCCCACTCAGCGGTGCGGGCCCACTTTAGGCCCTGCTTGTCCTCCTCGATGCACGAAACGAGGTTGCGCTTTTGCCGCTCCTTGGCGATCTTGACGAGCTCGTCGTCTTGCAGGTCCGCGTCGCCGTCCTCATCATCGTGGTGATTCTGCTCCCCGGGCTGCTCGTCGTCCGACGACACGTCCGACGCGCCAGAGACCCCGTCGTTGGCGACGACCAAGCGCTCCAGCTCCTTGACGAGCTCGGCGTGATGGCAGCGTCGGGGGTTGGAGCGGCAACTGACCGCGACGCACTTGACGTCGCGCCGCTTGGTCGCGACGACCGGGCTGTAGATGGTGCCGTCAAAAGCGGCCGCGGCCATGCCCTTGTGCGTTGTGACGTCAATGGCGTGCGGCTTCATGTCGTCTCGCACCTGCAGGGTCGCGATGATCTCCCCGCGGTGGACGGCCATTCCGTCGACGGCCGCTTGAAAGGCCATGGCGTGCCAGCACGAGCTGCCGTCCCCTGCCATTGAGAGTAGGGCCACGTTTTGGGAGTGACCCCAGCAGGAGCACAGAGGCAAACCGTCGGGGGAGAACCAGATCGTGGCCAAGTCAACCGCGTTGGGACCGACTACGCAAAAGAGGAAGCGCGAGGGAGCGTCCGACGAGCCCATCACCTTGGCCATCATACCGCTGCCCACCGACGCGTCCGCCCGCGCACGTTGGCCTAGCATTCGCCGCAGCGCCGCCGAAATGAGGTCGGTGAGCGCCTCCTGCCGCACCGCCTCGGACTCGGCGCGTGCCCGACCGACCGTTCTCCTCGGGCGCCGCCCAATCCTGGGAGCAACGGCCTCAGGGGGCTCGCCCACGTCGACCGACGAGCAGTCCGAGTGGGAGTCGTTGTCGATGGAAAGAGGATCGTCGGTGACGTGACCGCCATCAACCGAGCCGTCCACGGAGGAGGGAGGCAAGGAAACGGAGGGCGACCCACCAGCAAGCGTGGATGAGGAGCGGGAGGAGGGTGGGGAGGAATGGGGAGAGAGAACAAACCGACGGACAGGGAGCTCGGGTACTCGACGGCGCAGTGGCCGCGGAGCGCTGGACGACGATGCCACCAGGTCTAAGACACCCAGTACTCCCATCTGCGTCCGGCGGCAAGTGAACGATGGGTCGTGGTCATCGCAATCGTGGCCTTGATGGCCCGCCATGGGGGCAAACGCAGAGGCCAGAGGGCCCCCGCACAGGGCCACTCACCGAGGCAAATCAGCACCGTCGTCACGAGAGGGTCGCGCTCAAGAAGACGCGTGCTCTCGCCGGCGACGGCGACGGCGTGGCAGGCATTTGAAACAATGTAATAAAAGTACAACAACTTATGGTCAATTTGAAATACTGTTTTCACGGCATGTTTCCAGGCCATGGTCGGGCATCCAATGGTTGGGCTCCATCCCTGTTAGGGGAAAGCGGGGCAAGCAACGTAAGACCTCCTACCGCTCAGGATTGGCCGCTGCCACGACGCTCTCTGAATGGCGCATGACGTCACAGATCCCCGCCCGAAAAAGTGCTCCTGTTGCCCTGATATTGATGGGTAGGCGGACATGGTGTAAATGCGCCTCCTGCGTGTTCCACGTTGACACCCCTCCTTGTGTTGCTGACGGGGCCGAGGACAGGCGGTGCGTGGCCTTTCGTATTCATTCTCGTATTTGTCCGTACTGCTCATATTGTAAGCGAAACGTAAATACTTGGTGCAAATTACCTCTGAATGCTGACGTCACAACCGCCACCCACAGCATCCAGTCTGTTGACTTGGCTTCCTCATCCCGGCTATGGCAAAGCGGCGGTGTTGGCGGCGTTGCCATCGGCCGCAAAGTAACCGGGAATGTGCCACGCCTGACCATTCCCCGTCACGATAACGGTCATCCGATGGTTCAAGTAGGTCGCTTTTGATTCGGTCGTCTCGACACCCTCACATTGGATGGTGAGCGGTTGATATGCCGTAGGGTTGGAGGAAACGGTACAGAACGGCGCGG
>ENA-ORXU01002087-ORXU01002087.1-marine-metagenome-genome-assembly--contig:-NODE-2087-length-14237-cov-4.652754_pt1 | contig 14237 bp, 12 predicted proteins | sample MGYA00237869_ERZ511484 | MGnify/ENA metagenome assembly ERZ511484
AATGGTTCTTTGAGCCGTGAAGGACCGCGAACAGCCTTGACTTTTGGTTACTTTGGGTCAAGCCAAAGTGACAAGAATAGTCCGTTTGCAGTGTGAAGTATTTCCTGACTTTATGTTCTGCGTGGCACTGATCTATACAAGAGCGCAGAGCAGTTTGGCATACCAGATAGGTTTTCTCCTGCTTTGTAGACACACCCCATATCCCCTCAAGGGGAACAGATAATTCCTGGTGCATGTGCGTCGTAGACTCACCCCATATCCCCTCAAGGGGAACAGATAGGATTTCTCCTGTTACGAAGACACACTCATAGCCACATCCATTTCCTCGATAAGTCGTAGCTTCGACCAGTGAAGTATTGCCTGACTTTATCTATTGCCTGCCTTTCGTTTACACTGAGCACAGCGCAGTTTGATCTTCCAGATACGGAACTCATGAGCTTTCGTCTGGGCAAGGATACAGCAGATCATTGGGTCGCCTACGCACCTCAGCAGATTGATGGTTGGCCGCATGGCTATGTGAATCAGGCGCGATTTTACTCTTATACAGAGTTTACACTCACGATAGAGACGTCGCCTGGATTTACGGACGTGGTAACTGTGGATCTCAGCGATATGAGCTATAGGCCACTGACAGAAACGGCTTACAGTGAATTCTCACCTGTAATGACCCGCGCTGGAGCACTCTACACGCTTACCGTAGAGGGAGACCAACGCGAAGTGAGTAATCCACAGCGCATCTGGTATCATGATACGAAGCAGGGCTTCAGCGCACCGCTCTTGGGTGAGCAGGATGATATCGGCTATTATGAGCCACTCACAGCATCTACCCTGATCGTATACAAGATCGGTTCACCATCCAAGCTCGCCTACGCCGATCTCAAGTCATCTGACCTTCAGTACCTCGTCACAGATCCAGGTCGATGCATCAAAAAACTCAGCGAGACGAGCTTTGCCTACGTACAAAATATCAGCGAGAATACTCGCTATCTCAAAATCTATGATTTACAGTCTCGCCAGTCTGATTTCATCATCGGACTCCCGCGAGGTGTTGAAGATTTTGACCTGTTGCCAGATGGTAGTTTCGTCTGCGCAACCAGCACGGGCATCCTTCGTCATGAGCCACGCAGCCAGACGGGATGGACGATGATCTACGAGTGGCCCGAGGGCACCAGTTTTACTCCATCGCGGATCAGCTGCAACGGTAGCAATCGTCTCGTCCTCATCACGCAGCGCTAGCATGATTACAGATTTTCTAGGACATGAGATCCGACTCGCACAAGTTCCACAGAGGATCGTGAGTACCGTTCCCAGTCAGACAGAACTGCTTTGCTCTCTCGGTCTCATGTCACGTATCGTAGGGATCACGAGTTTCTGCGTGCATCCTGAGGAGTGCTTTCGCACAAAAACGCGTGTAGGTGGCACCAAAACTCTAAGCTCGGAGAGAGTCCTTGCTTTATCACCGGATCTCGTCATAGCTAATAAGGAAGAAAATGATAGACATGCTATACAGCAGATCAATAAGTCTGTACCCGTCTATGTGAGCGATATCAAAACTGTTGAAGACGTCTATCGCTTGATTACTGATCTAGGCTATCTCTGCCATGTGACACAAGAGGCAAATTCACTAAAGCTAGCCATACAAAAATCTCTGAGCGAACTCACGACGACACCCGTGTACAGCGTGGCCTATCTGATATGGAAGGACCCGTACATGAGCGTAGGTGGCGACACCTTTATCCAGCACATGCTTAAGCTCGGTGGACTACACGGCTATCTGGAGCATGATGGCCGATATCCTCAGATAGCGATGGAAGATCTAGCACGTGCGGACATAGATGTGATACTACTATCGAGTGAGCCATTTCCTTTTGCTGAAAAGCACATCACAGAAATAGAAGCCGCCACAGGCAAGCCATGTCTACTTGTGGATGGAGAACTCTACTCTTGGTATGGACCCAGGATGCTGCAGTCGGCGCGATACTTTGAGCAGGTACGCGGACGTATAGTAGCGCGATTGACTACTGGCTGAGGAGCTCATACAATGTCGCATCGTAGTAGGCCCTACTGAGGACCGTCTGATTCAGCTTGATACGCGTCTCCTGAGACTTGGATAGGAGGTCTAGATATTTCACTTCACGACTGTTCACGACAAAGATGCTGCTCTCACCGATCGCCAGCTTCTTATACTCTGCCTGCAGCAGTGCATCATATTGAGAGATGGTACGCTCCAGTGTCACGAGTTGCTGCTGCATAATCAGGCTATTAGCTATTGCGGCTGACTGCTGGGCTCGTAAATTCTGTGCCTCTAGACTACGATCGATCTCCAAGCCTGCCATCTCCAAGCGCACCAGGCGCAGCTCAGCCCGTTCTTTCCTGATGAATATCGGCGTAGCAAACTGCACACCTAGTTTGTAATCACTGAGAGTGAAGTCTCTACTCGATGGCCTGTTGCTGATATCTGCCAGTGGATGATAACTGACAGTGAGATCGGGCTTCAGTCGTTCTTTAGCCATGCGCTCATCGAGTTCTACGAGTGCGATCTTATTATCATATGCTCGTAGATAAGGATGGACGGCGCTGGGTTGCACCATAACTAGATCGAGCAGTACTGTCGTTTCTGCCTGTACATCAGGCTCCAGCTCCAGAGGTACTACGCCTTCTAGCCAGAGATACATACTCAGCTGAGCGCGAGCTTTCACAATTTCCTGCTCGGCTTGTTGCAGAGATAACTGTCTCGCCAGCAGATTGACATCAGCCTCTAGTGTGTCTACGGCAGGACCATCTCCCGTGAGGAAGCTGGCTCGTAGACCTGTAAGGCGCTGCTCGGCTAATTGTATGCCTGTAAGTGCAATCTCACGAGCCATCATAGCTCTCGCCCACTCTAGATAACTGAGACTGGCATTGTACAGGAGATCATTGAGCAAGAGATCACGCTCGATCTCTGTACTCTGTGCATAGAGATCAGCTTGCTGTCGCGCTTGTCTTCGCTCATCATAGAACAGTCCTTCACCTATAGGTATGTCTACGCCAATAGACCAGAGCCCATCCAGAGGTAGATTATCGCTAGGATCGAGAAATGTCCCAGAGCTCCGCTCATATCCGAGTTTTACATCAGCACCTATCCATGTGGGTATACTCAGACTTGAGCTAAGCAGATTGTAGTAGTCTGTGTCTTTGTAGTCCTTTTTATTCCAGTTGGCAGAGATCTTGGGATCATATTCTCCTTTTCCTTTCATCACATATGCCTCAGCTTGCCTGGACAGCAGCTCAGCCTGTTGCATAAGTGGATGGTGATCGAGCACAAGAGCTATGTACTGCTCATAGCTCATCACAGTAGCGGTACTATCCTGTGCAGAGACTTGCAGCGAGGTGATGATCACTGTGAGCGATATGATTATTGATCTCTTCATGCAAGTGTGACATCAGCGAGCGTGAGGCCATGAGGATGAGGTCTCTCATCGTCATTTACATTGACGAATACGATCTTCTCTATCGTGATGATATCCTTCTGAGTCCAAGTATTCCTTACAGCGCAGCGAAAGCTAATACTCGTACGACCTAGTGACTTGATTTCTATGCCGATCTCTACGATATCGCCCTGTCGCGCACTGGAGATGAAGTTGATTTCTGACATATACTTGGTCACTACAGTATGTGACTTGAGCGTCTGCATAGCGTGTATGGCAGCTTCTTCATCGATCCAGCGCAGCAGCGCACCACCAAATAGCGTATTGTTGCTATTGAGCTCCGAGGGCTTGATGAGTTTACGAGTAAGGAACTGCATTATTTAAATCTTTTGAGAGGAGGCTTAGCCTTCGTGTCCTTGAGTTGTTTCTTCTTGTAATAGTCGGGCGGAAATCCATTGAGCTGGCGCCAGATCTCATAGTACACTCGTACTCGCTTGAGTAGCAGAAGTGTATTGGCACCGCCGCCCACTCTCACTTGATGAGGCCACTCTTCAGCATCTTCTGCGGGTGCAATTAAGATGCGATACTTACCATTTTCACTGATGTAATTGTCGATGGCATAGACCTCACCCGCAAAGGTGCCATAGCTATTTTCAGGCCATCCACGAAATACAATCGCTGGCCATCCGTCAAATAATATCCGCGTGGGCTGCCCTACTTCCAGAAGCGGCATATCTCGTGGACGCACATAGGCCTCCACAGCTTTATTAAAGTTTTCAGGGACGACGCTGACTAGGGCTTCTCCACTCTTGACATATTCACCTATTCCAGACTTGAGTGCTTGGGTGATGTAGCCGTCTATCGGTGATAGGATGACCGCATTGTTGCGACGCTGACTATAGGAGCCGAGATCCGAATTGAGCTTAGAGATATCGGCTTCTGCACTATACTGTTGTGAGAGCGCTGTTTGCTTATCACTCTGGGCCTTGAGTGCTTTATCCATCGCTTCATTTCGCAGAGAAGCTCGATTGGCTTCCAGCGTCTTGACTTTAGCGCGCTGTGTTTCTAGTGAGTTTTCGTAGCCGAGCACCGCTGCCTGTGCTTCCTGCACGGCTAGTCGCTTGATTTCTACATCTGTGAGAGATTTGATACCATCATTATAGAGACTCTCTGTCCGCTGTAGTTGATTCTTAGAGTTGCTGACTTTGACACGCGCCGCCACGAGATCAAGGCTGTCGCTGCGGAGTTTCAGGAGCTCCTGCTCTCTGTAGAGTTCATTTTGCTGGAGCTTGATCTCTATGTTATTGATAAGAGTCTGATACTGTGACTGTAGCCGGTCTGCCTTTTGGGCGTAAGCCCCCGCCGCCCCACGCTTAGCAGCCAGCTGTCCCTCCGTATTCTCTACTAGTGCCGGATCGATGTAGCTGGTACTAGCTTCAGAGAGAATGACGAGTGTATCTCCTCGACTCACGAGCTGTCCCTCGCCCACTCTCCACTGCTCTATGCGGCCATCTATGATGGACTGCACTACTTGAGGGCGATCCTCTGGAAAGAGTGTGGTCACATAACCCGTGGTCCTGATATTTTGTGTCCATGGCATAAATAGCGCTATGAACCCTAGCAGGGCAAGTACGAGCAATAGGCGCAAGAGCACTGGTGACACATTGCGCTCTGAGAGCAGCTGAAAGCTGGTGTACTTACTCGTATCTATGCGACTCGATATGCTTGATTTACTGATATTGAGCATCTAGGCAGACTTGAGTGTGGTGTGAATGATTCTCCCTTGCTGGAGCGTGATGCTCTGTGGTATGTACTTGAGCCACATCTCATCGACCGAGGTGACGATCAGACTCCATGGCTGCTTGGTATCCGTCAGATTGGCGATGATTTGCTCTTTCTCCTCAGCACGTACGTGATCCAGTGGATCTTCTAGCAGAAGTAGCTTCGGCTTATTCACTATAGCTCGTGCAAGGATAATCTTGTTTTGTACACTACGCGGAATCTTCTTTCCATCTGGATCGAGTGGTGTATTGAGTCCTTCTGGCAGGGTATTAATGAAGTCGTGCAGATGTACGATTCTAGATGCGGTAGATAGATCCTCCAGATCTACATCCTCTCGGCCTACCTTGATATTGTCCAATATGGTTCCTTGGAAAATCTGATTATTACTTAGAGAGTATCCTATGATCGTCTTGAGCGTATCTGAGCAGAGAGATCTCTGAGCGATTCCACTATATCGCACCACACCTGTCGTCGGTTCAAAAATCCCTGAGAGCAACTGCATCAGCGTGGACTTACCTGCACCACTGCCTCCCATGATACACACAGATGTCCCAGCCGGTACTTCAAAATTAAGATGATCAAGGATAGGATCCACTGATCCTGGAAAGTGAAAACTCAGATTAGCAACTGAGGTGGTGATCCCTTCATCTTCCTCTAAGTCAAGCTCAAAACCATCCTCTAAATCCAGAGGCATGTCTGTGACATAACCTATCTTCTCTAGCGCTGTGAGCACATCATAGATACTATCGAGCGATTGTATCAACTTCTCCACGGAGGCGATGATAAGGATGATAATGATTTCCGCTGCCACAAACTGCCCGATATTCATCTCCTGCTGAAACACAAGCAGACCTCCTGAGATCAATAGACCCGCCGCGATGATAACCTTAAATCCTATGAGATATAAGAACTGTGATACGAGGACTCGGAAGTGGGATTCCCGAGCACCGAGATAGCTCTCTACACGCTCGTCCGTCTCGTCAAGTGCTAGGGTAGAATTTCCTATGAGCTTAAAAGATAGCTTAGTCCTAGCCAATTCCTCCAGCCAGTAAGCTATAGCATACTTGTACTTACTCTCCGTCAAGCTCGACCGCATACCTCTCGGCCCTGTGATGGCCATGATGACATAGATCAGAGCTACAAGGACTATACTGAACAGGATGAAAAATGGATGATAAAGACTCAGTACGATGAGTCCTACAATGATCTGAAACAGAGCTAGTGAAAATCCTATCAAGATCTTGGGCAATCCCTTCTGTATGGTCAGTGTATCAAAGAATCGATTGGCAAGTTCTGGGGCATAGTAGTCATATAGTGACTTAAACTGTATACGTGGAATCCTATAGGCGAACTCAAAGGCGCTTCGCGAAAATATCTTTTGTGCTAGATTCTCCACGATTCTCAATTGCAGCAACTGTAGGATGCCCGTGAGAGCTATACCTACAATCACGAGACCAACTAGAAATATCCACGACGCACTCACTTCACCACCTTGGATGAGGTTGATGATCGCCTGGATTCCAAGCGGTAGTGACAGATTCACGAGACCATTAAACAGCGCATAGGTGTAAACCTGCGTGATATCCCGCTTATCTGCCTTGAGCAGTCGCTGAAATCTCCTTAGGGGCGTCAAAGGATTTTCTATCATGTTGGCCATTCTGTCGTGTTAGCTCCGTGTGATGCAGGTGGAGGTAGGTACTTTCGTACAAATGCCATACCGCAATCCATTTTGATCGATAAAATTAGATCAACTATTACAAATAATAGCTTTACTATCATTTTGTTCATTCTAGTACTAAAATAGATAACAATCTAGCTTCTTCATCGTTTTGCGCTTATGAGAATTACATCATTCCTGCTATGTATCACACTTTGTCATATGCTTGGGGCAGCTGAACCTGTCCAGGGCCTTGTGCAATTATCTGACAAGTGTACAGTCGATGATGTCAAAGACTCTTGGGCGGTGCAAGCGGACTATATAGATCTGCTGCAGTTGGATATCACTCCACTTGTCCCAGGGCTCGATGTGTATAAGGTAGTAGGTACCGAAGCACAGCTCGCACTACTATCTACCTACAGTGCAGAAGATGCCTGTATCTTACACTATGAGCGCGAGCAGATGATAGAGTGGCGAGATACCGAGCCTAATGATCCGAGATACTCAGATCAGTTTCAGCTGGAGCGTATAGGTTTGACTCAAGTGTGGGATCAGACTACTGGTGGCACCACGATAGATGGCAAGCGCATATGTGTAGCCGTCATAGAAAGCGGTATCCAGATAGATCACCCTGATCTAGAAGATAATCTCTGGACCAATCGTGGTGAGACGCCTGGAGATGGTATTGATAATGATGGTAATGGCTATGTGGATGACTTCTACGGACTCAATGTCCGCACAGGTGATGATGACCACCCTATAGATTTCCATGGTGTAGGCGTGAGTGGAATCATAGGAGCCGTAGGCGATAATGGTGAAGGAGTAAGTGGAGTGAACTGGGACGTGGAGTTGATGATGCTCACTAGAGCGCGTACATCCATAGATATTGTAGAAGCCTATCAGTACATCCTGGAGCAGCGAGAGCTGTATGATCATACAGATGGTGCACAGGGCGCCTACGTAGTAGCTACCAATTTCTCTGCAGGCATATCCGATGTATTTGGGACCGATTTCCCTATATGGTGTGGCATGTACGACCTTCTCGGAGACGCGGGCATCTTGAGTGTAGGTGCTACCACTAATGATGAAGACAATGTAGATGAGACGGGAGACATGCCAAGTACCTGTCAGAGTAAGTACCTCATCATAGTGAGTAATAGCGACGAGCTCGATCGCCCAGACCCTACGGGTTCAGGGTTTGGCTTAGCCAATGTAGATATAGTGGCTCCAGGGCTCAATATCGTCACCACGACACGTGAGAGTGGTTACCAAGACGCGTTTTCAGGCACATCGGCTGCAGCACCACATGTAGCTGGCGCAATCGCCCTACTCCATAGCATACAGTGTGAAGACCTCAGCATGGCGATCAATACGGATCCAGCCGCGGGAGCGATTAGCGTCCGTGACGCTATATATAATGGAGTGCTAGAACTAGAGGACTTCAGCGACCGAGTAGCCACTGGTGGGCGCATAGATGTGCATGCTGCCTTCTTGCGTCTAGGTGCGGCCTGCGATATTATTCAGCCACAGTTTGTGGTCAGGGTCAATGGTGTCCTTGAGGACCGGCTACGGATAGAGTACAGCACGTTATCAGATGCTGACTACGACTTGACCGTATGGGATACGCACGGTCGAGCCATTCATCAGGAGCGCATAGCATCTAGTGTGGCACGATTAAGCGAAGTGAATGTGAGCAATGCTGGATCATGGCCAGCTGGCTCCTACACGGTGACGATAAGTAATGATACAGAGACGGCTACTGCGCGCTTTGGACGTATGTAGATAGGAGATCAGTCCGCGATTGCGCCTTGCAATTTCTCTAAATATGTCAAGGCAAGGTCTATGCAGATCGCCTGTAATTGCCTACCTTTGCATTTCCTTTCACGAAGGTGGGGAAAACATATGTCCGCTTGGCAGTGCCAAAGGGCTACATTCAGGCTGCGTAGCTCAACTGGATAGAGCACTTGACTACGAATCAAGAGGTTGCAGGTTCGAATCCTGCCGCGGTCACACTCAGCATTCACTATTCCCTAGGGAATTACTTAAATTACACATCATGTCTAAAGTATGTGATCTTACTGGCAAGCGACCGATTTCTGGTCACCACGTGTCTCACTCCAATGTGAAGACCAAGCGCCGCTTTATGCCCAATATCCACAAAAAGCGCTACTTCATCCCTGAGACAGATCAGTGGGTGACACTCAAGCTTTCTACCTCAGCAATGAGAAATATTAACAAACTGGGAATCTACGAGTACCTTACTCGCCTTCAGAGAGAAGGTGTACGTCTTGGATTTACTCTCGGAGATAAAAAATAAGTCATCATGGCTAAGAAAAGTAAAGGCAATAGATTCCAGGTCATCCTGGAGTGCACAGAGCACAAAGAAAGTGGCCTACCTGGAACATCAAGGTACGTTACACAAAAGAACAAAAAAAACACGCCAGACAGATTGGAACTTAAGAAGTACAATCCTATCTTGCGTAAGTACACTATTCACAAAGAAATCAAGTAAGCTATGGCTAAAGTGAGTAAAAACGCCCGTGTAGCGCAGAGAGCTGCCAATGCGGGTACAGGTAAAGATTTCGTCAAGGTAGTAAAGCCGATCAAAAACGAAGCGACAGGCAAATACGCCTACAAGGAAGTAATGATCCACAAAGACAAAGTGAAAGAATTTTTCGCTGACGTCAAGTAAGACCATACCCTACCTAGTAACCTTTATAAGCTCAGGCAGTCGCCTGGGCTTTATCTATTTCTACGCATATGAGTTTTTTCAAAAAGTTTTTTAATAAAGAGAAAGAAGAAGATCTCCAGAAAGGTCTAGAAAAGACAAAGACAAACTTCTTCTCCAAAATCTCCAAGGCCGTTGCCGGCAAAAACAAAGTCGATGAGGAAGTACTCGACGAACTAGAAGCCGCGCTCATCAGCTCAGATGTCGGTCTAGAAACTACCGTCAAGATCATCGAGCGCCTCGAAGCTCGCGTAGCGGAAGACAAATACATAGGTACCGACCAGCTCAATGACTTCTTGTATCAAGAGATCTCAGCGATTCTCGAAGAGAATAAAACTGTAGATGTACAAGACTTTGATATCCCAGAAAGTGAGGGACCTCATATCATCCTCGTCGTAGGTGTCAATGGCACAGGTAAAACCACGAGCATAGGTAAACTCGCCTATCAACTGCACAAGAAAGGTCGTAAAGTAGTGCTAGGAGCAGCAGATACTTTCAGAGCAGCCGCGGTAGATCAATTGATGATCTGGAGTGAGCGCGTCGGCTGTCAATTCTACACGAAAGGCATGCATGCCGATCCTGCCGCTGTGGCCTACGAGACCACCAAGTATGCAATCGATACAGGAGCTGACGTCGCCATCATAGATACGGCCGGTAGACTACATACTAAAGTCAATCTGATGCGTGAGCTTTCCAAGATTCATAGATCCATACAGAAAGCCTACCCTGGTGCGCCACACGAAGTATTGCTCGTGCTAGATGCTACCACGGGACAGAATGCCATAGAACAAGCAAAGCACTTCTCAGAAGCAGCAGAACTCACCGGCCTCATACTTACCAAGCTTGACGGAACGGCCAAAGGCGGTGTGGTACTAGGAATTTCTGATCAGTTTAAAATTCCGATCAAGTATATAGGTGTCGGAGAAGGAATGGAGCATCTGCAAGTCTTTAATAGGCAGGCATTTGTCATGAGCCTATTTGGAAAGAGCGACCTTACAGAAGGTAAGACTGGCAATAAGCACTAGTGCTTAACTGACCAGAACGATTCAGAATTTATCGTTCGGGATCGGCTGTGTCGTTGACATCCCCTCGCTTGATGGCCGTAGCAGGTAGAAATACACCAGTTGAAGGAAGCTCAGTGACGTGCATCTGAGGGGGATAGAGAATCCAACTGTCTAGTTCAGGCCGAAAATCTGTAATGGCGCTAAGAAGTAATTTTCTGATGATGACCATATCTGAGACCGTTACACCAGTATTGACACTGTTGGTCTCTGCGGCATCGAGTAATCGTGGATCAGTGAATGTATCTCTACGAAGTAGGTGCTTCTGTATCGCGACGATATCACGTGCCGAGATTCCATTCTTAGGGTTTGTGTCCTTAGACAGATGGATATCATAGTCGGATCCGACAAGTGTCCCCTCAGTAATTTCCCACTCGCCTTTATTATCCGTGATGGCAAGCAGCGTATCACTAGTCTCTGTGTTTATAGCTCGTACTTGTACCAGAGCCACCGGTCTATCTATTCTATCCACTACCCGACCAGCTAAGCGACTACTAGCTGGAGTAGACGAAACGCGCCACAAGCCCTGGATACGTAGCGTATCTGTACCTTGAGGATCTAGCCAGTCGGCGAGTCTCATACTATCCTGACCTCCATCCTCCCAGCCATAGCAGAGACGACCATACGTAGCTCCAGTCGTAAAAAACTGGCACTCTGAGTTTCCTCCGTGCAGTTGCCCTATGATTTTGCCTGAAGGCGAGTAAAGCGGCGAACCGCTACTACCTGGTTCTTGAGTGCCTCTATGCAGACGCACACGTATATGGGATCTGGGTGGTGATGTTACATCATTTTCCCAATTTATCGGAGAGGTTTCCAGTCTTGTTGAATCACGTGCGTAACTGATCTTTTGTATGTCTCCAGCTGGATGGTGGACCATATAGCTGTCCTCAGGAAATACATTACAGCTTCGGTCCCAACCACTCAGAAAGACACTATCTCCTGCTGGTAGATCGTCGGTCAAGCGCACAAGCAGGTGATCGGAGTCTTGATTGCCAGATACGGGAGTACAACCAATGAGCCTCAGAGAGACAGGCTCTTCCGTGACATCCTCACATGTCTCGGAAGCATAGTACCACTCAAAGCTCCAGTTCTCGTAAATCGGCGTCAAGCCATCAGCGCAGTGAAATGCGCTCAGCACATACAGTGGATCAGCATCAAGAGATCTGATCAGTGAACCACTGCAAGACACGATACCTTCCTCCATGGTCATGGAGATCTTACATACTGATGCTCGCTGTGCAAACTTGTCAGGATCACAGACGCTATTGATATGACATGGTAAGCTAGATCCAAATCCTGTGCGCACTGCTACTTCGTGCCATCGATACCATCTGAATTGTAATTGTGAGAAATCAACATCTCCATAAAACTCTATCGTGTAGCTACCTTTTCCATAGTCCCCCAGCATCGTCGACCCTTGGAGGTCAGCTTTAAGTAGTACATCTTGAGCGTCCGATCTCAGTACGACCCTTCCCTCGACATCCTGAAGCAGTAAGGACCACCTTTGATCACCTTCTACTTTGACATAGATGCGTCGAGTATCTCTCAGAGTCTCTAGATCGATTTCGGCCCTCGGAGATACTGTACCTGCTAGTAATTCGCTCAGATCTCTATCTAGCTTAATCCAGGGAGGAATTACTAGCCTCTGGCTAGGAATAGATCTATCAGTGATATGGACGTCTCCCGATCCGCTCACGTCTTGACTCATGCACAGTGACATGGATAAAACAGAGATGGCAACCCAAAGAATCATTGCTCGTAGATCAGATAACATGATTCAAAGATAGGTAGGAGCTCGCCTCCAGTGCCTTGATCTAGAACTGCTTGGCAGCTCTTATGAGATTTGAATTTCCCTTAAATTGCTGAATGTCTATATCAAACTGGAAATTTTTCTCCCAGTAGTCCGAAGATGCTACTTCGGTACTGGAACTATAACTGTCAGAGGTGCTGAAACCGCCCATGCCAAGAGCATGCAGATTATCATGCATGAGGTCGAGCTCCTTGATGGAGGGCAAGTACCATCCAGCTCCTACTGCATCTGCTAGCGATGCGGCGATAGGCCTTGACGCACAATCTCCTAAGATTCCCACAGTATTTGTCGCTCCATCACCTATTTCTGCTCCAGGACCAGTTCCTGAGCCGCTGTTAGGAACAGATGGTAAGTCCGTGGCAACACATCCCCAGTCTGCAGTGCCTTGATCAGACATAGTAGCTACCAGTCCAGTCCCATCTGTGGTATCTAGATAAAATATCATTCCGCCTTCATAGGACTTACCATAGAGGCTATCAATAGGCATTCCACTATTGACGATTTGTAGAGGCGTCTCTCCTAGATCAAGTCGAGCCTGCACATTATTTTGCTGCTCATAGACATCTAGGAGTAGTTCTAGTCGACTGAGTCCTTGCAGTACGGCAAATCCGCCGTCGCTGAGTCGTAGCGTGTCGCCATCAATCGAGAGTACTTGTAATTCATTAGTTGCGTCTGCATCTGCATCATCCACTTGATCTCCATCAGCTATATCAGCCGGCACATCGCTTAGATCATTAAAACTACCTGAAAAATCATCGGTAGCATCGATATCTATACCTGCCGGGATTCCAGGAAGTGTGGACCAAGACTGCAGCTCATTAGTAGGATCGGCATCGGCATCATCTACTTGATCTCCGTCTGCCATATCTGGTGGGATGTCTGTCAGATCGCTATAACTGCCAGAAAAATCATCCGTAGCATCGATATCTATATCGACTGGAATTCCTGGAAGAGTGGACCAAGATTGTAGTTCATTGAGCGGATCAGAATCACCATCAGCGGGTAAAATCACAAATTGATCAGGACCGACAAATATGGTATCACCTACTATTCTCAAAGCGATGAGGTCCGATACAGCTTGCTTGCCCACAAGCCCAGCAGAACCGAGTACCATGACAGAATCATATGCCACTGTATCTGTAAGACCTGATACGCGCATACCACCCTCCACATCCAGTTGCTGAGCTGTAAGATATGACACACCGAATATTATAACGCAAAGGGGAAGAAATTTTCGCAATAAGCTTTTCATATCCACTATTTATTAACGAGATGATAGAGAAATATCTCTGAGAGCCTTTAGACATGAGACTTTCAGCGAATTTATGATTTGACAAATATTACGCATTTTTATCCATATTATATTTCTTTTTTCTATTTATACATACTATACCGAATTATTGGGAGTCTTATATGGACGTAGTACGAGACAGTTATAAGCTCGATTGCCTTCTCTATAGACGTAAGGACAATAAACTCGCTACATTCTTAGATCTCATCTAATAGTATCCAGTACCCGACATTTTAGAGTAGGAGCTAGTGCAAAGCAATCAGAGCACCCTCAAGCGCATTCACAATGAAGTAATGAGGAACTTGTAAGCAATAGAGCGACTGAGCAATGCCCTAAATGGGCATCTAGCGAAGGAGCCGCGACCTCCGTGTCGCGGGTGGGCAGCCAGTCATCTCGCCACGCAATAAATATCCATAGTAAAAAGCGCTAGACTAGATGCCCTAAATGGGCATCTAGCGAAGGAGCCGCGACCTCCGTGTCGCGGGTGGGCAGCCAGTCATC
>ENA-ORXU01002088-ORXU01002088.1-marine-metagenome-genome-assembly--contig:-NODE-2088-length-14236-cov-10.239706_pt1 | contig 14236 bp, 16 predicted proteins | sample MGYA00237869_ERZ511484 | MGnify/ENA metagenome assembly ERZ511484
TTGTGCTTGGTTCTAACCACTACAGCTTTCGAAACCGCACCTTTTTTAATATTGCCATTAGGCATAGCCTGTTTTACAGTTACTACAACCTTGTCGCCAATAGAGGCATACCTTGTTCCGGTACCTCCCAATACTCTAATAACGAGTACTTCTTTTGCGCCGCTGTTGTCGGCTACTTTAAGCCTGCTTTCTTGTTGTACCATTTTTACTTAGCTCTTTCAAGTATTTCAACTAATCGCCATCGCTTTAATTTACTGAGCGGACGGGTTTCCATTATACGCACCGTATCACCAATACTGCACTCATCTTTTTCATCGTGTGCAATAAATTTCTTTGATTTTTTGATGTACTTACCATACATTGGATGTTTTTCTTTACGCTCTACCACTACGGTAATGCTTTTATTCATTTTATTACTGGTAACCACACCAGTTCTTACTTTTCTTAAATTTCTTTCCATTGCTGCTACGCTTCCTTTTTGTTTGCTTTTGTAATCTGGCGTCTCGTAATTTCGGTTTTCATTCTCGCAATGCCTCTTCTTGTTTCGCCCAACACTCTGGGGTTTTCTAACGGAGTAACCTCGTGATTAAATTTTAACCGCTGCAACATTGTTTGTTCTTCACCCAAACGCTCTTGTAACTCTTCTAAAGCTAAATCAGCTAAAACCGTATCGTCCTTTTTCTTTGCCATTTTCTTTGTTTAAAATTTTTAAGTTAACCTTAGTCTACAAAATCTCTTCTTACAACAAACTTTGTTTTACAAGGCATTTTTTGAGCCGCTAATCTTAAGGCTTGTTCCGCCACATTACGCGGCACACCTTCAATTTCAAACATAATTCTGCCTGGTTTTACTACTGCAACGAAGTGACTTGGCGCCCCTTTACCCTTACCCATCCTTACTTCAGCTGGTTTAGAGGTAATTGGTTTGTCTGGAAATATTCTGATCCAAACATTACCTTCCCTTTTCATATGTCTTGTTAATGCGACCCTTGCTGATTCTATTTGTCGGGCGGTTATCCAAACTGCATCTAATGATTTCAGACCAAATGTTCCGAAAGCCAAAGAGCTACCACGCAAAGCGTTGCCCTTCATACGACCTTTTTGCATTTTTCGATATTTCGTTCTTTTTGGCTGTAACATTCTTCTTCTATTTTAAAATTTAAATTAATCTACTATTTTTTAGTTTCTACCTCGGTTTCCACCACCACCACTTCTGCGATCGCCGCCACCACTTCTGCGGTTTCCACCGCCACCTCTACGGTTTCCACCACCGCCACGTCTGTCACCACCACGGCCACCACCTTTCACATCAACTCCAAAGTTTGGTGATAAATCCCGTTTACCATATACTTCTCCTTTCATAATCCAAACTTTTACCCCTATTTTACCATAGATAGTTTGGGCTTCAACCAAAGCATAATCAATATCTGCCCTAAAAGTATGTAAAGGTGTTCTACCTTCCTTGTACTCTTCTGACCGTGCCATTTCCGCACCACTTAATCTACCGCTTACTCTTATCTTTATGCCCTCAGCACCCATTCGCATAGTTGACGCGATAGACATTTTAAGTGCTCTACGATAATTTATTCTTGCCTCTAATTGCTTCGCTACACTTTCGCCAACAATTTTAGCATCCAATTCTGGTCGTCTTATTTCAACAATGTTGATCTGAACATCTTTACCAGTCAATTTTTTCAACTCCTCCTTTATCCGATCAACCTCACTACCACCTTTACCGATAATTATACCTGGCCTACTAGTATGTATTGTTATCGTTATTCTCTTTAAGGTTCTCTCAATAATTACTCTTGAAACTCCACCTTTTGTAATACGAGCATTTAAGTATTCTCTTATTTTCTCATCTTCAACCAGCTTGGCTGCAAAAGTGTGCTGATCACCATACCAATTTGAGTCCCAGCCTCTAATTATTCCAAGTCTATTACCTATCGGATTAGTTTTTTGTCCCATATTAAGCTTCTTCTTCTTTGATTTGAGGTTCAACAGTTGTTCTACTATCTACCACAATTGTTACGTGGTTTGATCTTTTTCTTATTCTATAAGCTCTACCGAATGGAGCTGGTTGCATCCTTCTAAGTGTTCTTCCTGCATCTACAAAAGCTTGCTTTACGTACAAATCTCCTTCGTCAATGGCAACACCTGTGTTTTTGTTTTCCCAATTGCTTATCGCACTTAGCAACAGTTTTTCTAACGGCCGAGCACAATGCTTATCGGTGAACTTTAAAACATTTAACGCCTTTTCTACATTTAGGCCTCTAATATTATCAACTACCAAGCGCATTTTACGAGGCGATGTAGGATACTTGTTGAGTTTGGCTACTGCTTCCATTTTTAAAAGTTATTTTCTGTTACCGCTATGGCCTTTAAAATTTCTTGTGGGAGAAAATTCACCCAACTTATGTCCTACCATGTTTTCTGTTACAAAAACTGGTATAAATTTATTACCGTTATGTACTGCGAAGGTATGCCCTACAAAATCTGGAATAATCATTGATGCACGCGACCAAGTTTTGATAACACTTTTTTTGCTACTTGCATTAGTGCGATCTACTTTGCGCATCAGCTTATATCCTACGTAAGGTCCTTTTTTTATCGATCTTGCCATTATTTACGTTTAGAAATAATTAATTTATTAGATGCTTTGTTTTTGTTACGTGTTTTAAAACCTTTTGCTGGTAAACCTTTTTTAGATCGTGGGTGACCACCTGAAGCTCTACCTTCACCACCACCCATTGGGTGATCTACAGGATTTTTAACAACAGCTCTTGTACGAGGCCTTTTACCTAACCACCGACTTCTACCTGCTTTACCAGATGATTGTAAGCTATGCTCAGAATTAGATACTGAACCAATAGTAGCAAAACACTCACTTAATATTCTCCGGGTTTCGCCAGATGGCATTTTTAAGATGGCATATTTACCTTCTTTGGCAGTAATTTGTGCGTAAGAACCTGCACTTCTTGCAATAATACCACCTTTACCTGGATGCATTTCAATATTATGAAGTACCGTACCGAGTGGAATATTTTTGAGTTTTAAAGTATTACCCACATCTGGCGAAACTTTACTACCAGAAACTATCGCCTGATTTACACTGATACCTTCGGGAGCAATAATGTATCTCTTTTCTCCATCCTCATACTGAACTAATGCAATAAACGCTGAGCGGTTCGGGTCATATTCTACAGTTTTAACTGTTGCACTTATATTGAACTTGTCTCTCTTAAAGTCAATTATTCTATATCTTCTTTTATGTCCACCACCTCTATTAGGTACAGTCATTTTACCACTATGGTTACGGCCACCACTACTTTTCAATGGTGCCAACAAGCTTTTCTCTGGCTTAGAAGTAGTAATTTCTGCAAAAGAATTACCAACCCTAAATCGTGTGCCTGGTGTAACCGGATTATATTTTTTAACTGCCATTGTTTCCTTTAATCTTAAATGTTACTGTAAAAATCAATAGTATCTCCCTCTGCAATTTGAACTACTGCCTTTTTGTAAGATACCGTTCTACCTTTTAACATACCAGCTTTTGTGAACCGTTGTCTTGCCTTTGCTGGTACAACACTTGTTCTAAGTGATTGCACCTCAACGCCGTAAGTGTCGGCAATTGCCTCTCTTATCTGAATTTTATTAGCGTTTTTATCAACAATAAATGTGTAAACATTTCTACTTTCTGTTTCGCGAGATGTTTTTTCTGTGATATGTGGTTTTAATAAAATTGCCATAATTATGCTTCCTCATTTTTACCGCATATTTCTTTTACGGCAGTTTCACTAATAATAATTGCATCTGCATTCATAATACTATAAGTATTTAACCCAGCAGGCGACATCACTTTTGCCATAGGCAAGTTACGTGCAGATAATACTACATTGTTGTTGTTACTGCCTGTTACCAAAATTGATTTTAAACCGCTACATTTAAATGCATCCATTACCGTTTTGTAATCTCTTGTTTTTGGTGCATCAAAATTTAAATCCTCAATAATAGTTAAACGCTCATTTGCTAATTTACTGCTTAAAGCAGAAGCACGAGCAATAGCTTTCACCTTTTTGTTTAACTTAATACTATATTTACGAGGACGTGGACCAAAAACTCTACCTCCACCTCTAAACAAAGGATTTTTAATACTGCCCGCACGAGCTGTACCTGTACCTTTTTGTTTCTTAATTTTTCGAGTTGAGCCTTTTATTTCGCCTCTCTCTTTGGCTTTGTGTGTGCCTTGACGTTGATGCGCCAAGTATTGCTTAACTGATAAGTACACAGCATGTTCGTTTGGCTCAATACCAAACATCTCATCTGGCAATTCAACCGACCTACCTGTGCTGTTACCGCTTCTATCTAATACATCTACTTTCATTATTGTTACCTCTGCAAATGTTTATTAATTTTCTATAATTACCATTGAACCTTTGGAACCTGGAACAGCCCCTCTGATTAACAACAAATTTTTATCTTCAAAAATTTTTACAATTTCAAGGTTTTTGGCCTTTACTCTTTCGCCGCCAGTACGGCCTGCCATACGCATACCTTTAAATACTTTTGCAGGATATGAAGCTGCACCAATGGAACCTGGTGCACGTTGACGATTGTGCTGACCGTGTGTTGCATCATTTACTCCTTTAAAGTTATGACGCTTAACAACGCCTTGAAAACCTTTACCCTTAGTAATACCTACTACTGTTACCTTTTCGCCTTCTTCAAAAATGGAAGCATCAATTTCATCACCAACGGTTACTTCAAAATCAAAATTTCTAAACTCTTTCAATTTTCTTTTTGGAGCAACGCCAGACTTCTTAAAGTGACCCTTCATACCAGCACTAGTATTTTTCTCCTTTTTATCACCATAAGCAACTTGAACGGCATCGTACCCATCAGTTTCTTCGGTTTTTACCTGCGTAACAAAGCAAGGGCCAACTTCTACTACCGTTACCGGTATAGAGCGACCATCTTCATTAAAGAGGCTGGTATTACCTATTTTTGTTCCTATTATTGCTTTCATCGTCAATTAAACTTTTATTTCAACATCAACACCACTTGGCAGCTCAAGGCGCATTAGTGAATCAACTGTTTTTGTTGAAGAACTGTAAATATCTAAAAGTCGTTTGTACGTACACAATTGAAATTGCTCTCGAGCTGTTTTGTTAACGTGTGGCGACTTTAAAACTGTAAATTTTCTTTTTTTAGTTGGTAAGGGAATCGGACCTGCGATTACTGCACCAGTACTTCGAACTGTTTTTACAATTTTCTCAGCCGATTTGTCCACCAAATTGTGGTCGTATGACTTTAATTTTATTCTAATTCTTTGTGTCATAATCTTATGCTACTTCTAATTTACCTGTTGCTTTTGCAATTACTTCTTCAGCAATATCTTTTGGCGCCGCACTATAATGTGAAAATTCCATAATAGATGTTGCTCTGCCAGAAGTAACCGTTCGTAAAGCGGTTACATAACCAAACATTTTTGATAATGGAACTTTGGCTTTTACAACCTGTGCGTTACCCTTCATTTCCATACCTTCCATTATACCTCTTCTTCTGTTCAAATCGGCAACTACATCACCTGTATATTCTTCAGGGGTTACTACTTCTAATTTCATAATTGGTTCTAACAATACTGCACCTGCTTTAGATGCGGTATTACGGAAAGCCAACTTTGCTGCTAACTCAAAAGATAATTGATCTGAATCCACATCGTGGAAAGAACCATCGAATAAGCGCACTTTTAGAGAATCAACTTCATAACCAGCTAATACGCCGTTTTTCATGGCTTCTTTAAAACCTTTTTCTATAGAAGGAATAAATTCTCTTGGTATGTTACCACCTTTTATTTCATTAACGAAAACTAAGCCTTTGTTTTCATCACCCTCATCAACTGGGCCAATCTCAAATTTGATATCTGCAAATTTACCCCTACCACCAGATTGTTTTTTATAAACTTCACGGTGTTCATATTGTTTTGTGATCGCTTCTTTGTAATTAACCTGCGGCGCACCTTGGTTACACTCAACTTTGAACTCTCGTTTTAAACGATCAACAATAATTTCTAAGTGAAGTTCACCCATACCACTAATAATGGTTTGGCCAGTATTTTCATCAAAATTAACTTTAAAAGTTGGATCTTCTTCTGACAATTTCGATAAACCTATTCCTAATTTATCTAAATCTTTTTGCGACTTAGGCTCTATTGCTAAACCAATTACAGGGTCTGGAAAATCAATGCTTTCTAAGATGATTGGTTTTTTCTCGTCGCACAAAGTGTCTCCTGTTCTAATATCTTTAAAACCAACACCTGCTCCTATGTCACCTGCTTCAATAAAATCAATTGGATTTTGCTTGTTTGAATGCATTTGCATTAAACGAGAAATACGCTCTTTTTTACCTGAACGTGCGTTGTAAACATAAGAGCCACCTTCGAGACGCCCTGAATACACTCTAAAGAAACACAAACGACCTACATAAGGATCGGTTGCAATTTTGAATGCCAATGCAGCAAAAGGTTCTGAAGCATTTGGCTGCCTTGTCTCTTCTTCTTCTGTATCTGGATTAGTTCCAATTATACCCTCAATATCTTGAGGAGAAGGTAGGAAAGTACAAACTGCGTCTAATACCGCTTGTACTCCTTTATTTTTAAATGCAGAACCACACATCATAGGTATAATAGATAAATCTATTACTGCCTTACGTATAGCTTCTAACATTTCTGCTTCTGTTATTGATTCTGGGTCTTCAAAATATTTTTCTAATAAAGCATCATCGTATTCTGCAACTGCTTCTACTAACTTTCCTCTCCATTCTTCAACTTCTTCTTTCATATCATCTGGAATGGGTACTTCCTCGTAAGTCATACCCATATCATTATTATTCCAAACAATACCTTTATTTGTAATTAAGTCAACTACTCCTATAAAGTCATCTTCAGCACCTATTGGTAACTGCAATGGAATAGGATTAGCTCCTAATTTTTCTCTAACTTGACCAACAACATTTAAAAAGTCGGCACCAGTTCTGTCCATTTTATTTACAAAACCAATACGTGGTACTTTATAACGATTGGCCTGCCTCCATACCGTTTCTGATTGTGGCTCTACACCACCAACAGCACAAAACAAAGCTACCACACCATCTAACACTCGTAAAGAACGCTCTACCTCAACAGTAAAATCAACGTGACCAGGGGTGTCAATAATATTTATTTTATAATCTTGATCTCTGTATTTCCAATGGGTTGTAGTGGCAGCAGAAGTAATGGTAATTCCACGCTCTTTCTCTTGCTCCATCCAATCCATTGTAGCACCACCATCGTGTACTTCACCAATTTTGTGAGAAATACCGGTGTAATACAAAATACGCTCAGAAGTTGTGGTTTTTCCGGCATCAATATGTGCCGCAATCCCTATATTTCTGGTAAACTGAAGTCCTTTTGCCATTTTTGTTGCTATTCTTTATTTATCTAAACTATTTAAAGTATTATTATTTTACTATGCTCTAAAATGTGAAAATGCTTTGTTGGCTTCTGCCATACGGTGTGTATCATCCTTTTTCTTTACCGCAGCACCTTCATTTTTGAAAGCTGCCTGTATTTCTGCCGCTAACTTAGTGGCCATTGATCGGCCATTACGTTTACGTGCAAAAGAAATTAACCAAGCCATACCTATAACAATACGTTTGGCCGACCTAACTTCAACAGGAATTTGATAAGTAGAACCACCAATACGCTTACTTTTCACTTCAACAGAGGGCATAATATTAGCCAAAGCTTTTTTCCATACTTCATAACCGTCTTCTTTTGTTTGTTCTGCTACTATATCTACTGCATCATAAAAAATGCGAAAAGAAGTGCTTTTTTTTCCACTCCACATCATATTATTAACAAACTGAGTAACCATAGGATCGTTATACCTACTATCTGGCAAAAGCTCTCTTTTTTTAGCTGCTGATTTTCTCATTATATATTTTTAAGAGAAGGCCAAGCAAATACTTGTTGTACCTTCTATCATTTTAAAATTTAAATACCGATATACTTCTTGTAGAAGTGAAAGAAAATAGACCTATTTTTTAGGCCGCTTTGTACCGTATTTAGAGCGGCTTTGCTTACGATCGCTGACACCTGCGGTGTCTAACGAGCCTCTAATAATATGATACCTTACTCCAGGTAAATCTTTTACTCTTCCGCCTCTAATTAAAACGATACTGTGTTCTTGAAGGTTGTGACCTTCTCCAGGGATATATGCAATCACCTCAACGCTGTTGGTTAACCTTATTTTGGCTACCTTACGTAAAGCCGAGTTTGGCTTTTTTGGTGTGGTTGTATATACCCTTGTACAAACACCTCGTCTTTGCGGACAAGAGTCGAGTGCTCTTGACTTACTTTTGGTTTTTATTACCTTACGTCCTTTCCTTACAAGTTGTTGTATAGTTGGCATATTGTTAAACTATTCTCAAAATTGATTTGCAAAGGTATTGGTTTATTTTTTAATTACCAACACTATGTTGAAAGTTTTTTAATAAAGTTTTTTTGAAGCCTTTATTGCAAGATGAAAGCGCAATGATTAAAAGATGTAAGCCTACTGTTTTGGAGTGATTGCAATTAAATAAGTGGTATAAAAAACGAACCCAACCGAAGCTGGGTTCAAGAATTTCTTCTTCGGCATATAGCCTTATTGCAATAAGAATGATTGGTGTAAAAGTAATAAATAATTTGGTAATTAGTTTTCTTGTAATTGTTTTATTTGATGAATTATATTTTGATGCGTTTCATTACCTTGTATAAATTGATCGATATCTTCATTTAACCATTGCATAATAGATTCTAAATTAACGTATAGGGATTCAACTTCGGTAACATTAATTGCTCTGCGTAAAAAACATATTGGTTCGTTGTGGTAAATACGGTTTCTATGCACTTGAATTTTTCTCAAAATATTTGAAACATCCGTTCGTTGTATTTGAGCTGTAGTATTTTTAAAAATATGAATAGGACGACCTCGCAACAATCTAAAATAGCTCCTTTTAAAAAAGCGTGTCCAAAAACCCAAGCTTACTTCCGACATAACGTGCAAATGAGTTGCCCTTGTATTATATTTTGCTGATATTTTATTAATAGTGTGTTGCATGTAATTGTCTCCATTTCCAGCTAAAGCAGCAGCAAAGCCGTTTGAACTATTTTCGGCTATCAACCAACTGGCATTATTAAAGTATTGACGCATTTCAACATCAATGGCATTACGAAGTGCTACTTCAAACATTGATAAGTAGGGATAATAAAATTGTGCCAAAGCAACGTTTAAACGATATAACATTACCGCTTGTTCTTTGTTGCCATTACAAGCTATTCGGTAGCGTTTTAATCTTGGCTTTGAAACTATTTGCTCTAATTTGTTGTAGTTCATCAATAAAAATCTTACTTTTGTAATAACATACTTAGTAATCCTCTTGAGCTTGCTCAATGAAACTAAGTCTTTTGCGCATCGAAAGATGCGTTTTTTTTACAAATGTAGTAAAAATTTACTAAGTAATCTGAAAGAGAAAGTAAATTTATAATACTATAGATATCTCTTAAATTTTATTATTTTCTAAATACTTATTTGTGGTTAATGATTTAATACTAAGTATTTCTGAAAGAGTTGCAGTTTGAATGATTTAAAAGATCGTGCCGGTTTGAATAAAATATACATTCTTTCCGGTACATCTTTTACTTTATTAGTCAACGATTTGGAAAGTTATAAATTTTTTATCATTTTTAATACGATATAAAAAAATCTATTATGAAAGTACTGGGAATTGACCTTGGAACAGATAGTTTAGGGTGGGCTATTAGAAACAAAGATATTGAAACTGGTAACCAAATTGAAGATGCTGGAGTGATTATCTTTTCTAAAGGTGTGGGAGAAGAAAAGAACAACGAATTTTCGTTGGCTGCGTATCGAACCGACAAAAGACATAGCCGCCGGAAATATTACCGTCGCAAAATGCGTAAGGGAAGATTGTTACGAATTTTGATTCAACAGAATATGTGTCCACTTTCAATAAAAGCTTTAGATAAATGGACAAAGCACGTTAAAGGCGAGGCAAAAATTTATCCTACAGAAAAAGCCTTTATTGATTGGTTAAAAATAAACCCGTATGAAGCAAGAAGAGAAGCTACGAAAGAAAAAGTTGATGCTTTTGTTGCGGGCAGGGCTTTGTATCATATTGTTCAACGGCGCGGTTTTAAAAGCAATAGAAAAGACCAAAGCGATGAAAAAGAATTGGGTATTGTAAAAACTGCTATTGCTGAATTGGAAGAATATATGCATCAAGATTTTTTGGGAACTCATTTTCATAAAGTTTTAAAGAAAGAAAGAAAAATTGATAAAGATGAGCAACCCATAGCACCTAAGGTAAGAGGAAATTACACTGCAAGAACAATGTACCTTGGTGAATTTGAAGCGATAGCTCAACAGCAACAATTTTCAGTAGCGCTTACCAATACATTGCATAATGAAATTTTTATTCACCGCCCTTTAAAATCGCAAAAGCATACGGTTGGTAAATGTACTTTTGAAATAAAGAAACATAGGGCACCAATTAGCTCTTTAGCTTTTGAAGAATTTCGGATGCTGCAATTTATTAATAACATTAAATATAAAAATTTAGATAATGAAACACCGGATTGGATAACTTTAAGTGATGAACAAAAGGCTGAAATTAAGCCTCTATTTTTTAGAGTGAGTAAAGCAAGTTTTAATTTTGCTGAAATAGCAGATAAGCTAACTCCAAAGGATAAAAAAGGGCGGTGGCGATTTAATTACAAATTAAAGCAAAATGTTGCGGGTTGTATTTGTACGGCACGCCTAAAGAATTTTTTTGATAAACATGTTAGTAAAGATCGTTGGAAGGCTTTGTCAAATGTAGAAAGCAAAGATCAAATTTCTAAACACGATGTTTGGCATGCCATCTTTTCTTTTAATGATAGTGAAAACTTAAAACAGTTTGGCATTAAGCATTTACAACTGAATGAAGTAGATGCTGAAAAATTTAGCAAAATTACCTTTCCACAAGGCTATGCGAACTTGAGTGAAAAAGCGATTAACAAAATACTGCCTTTTTTAAGAGCAGGTTTTATTTATAGCCACGCTGTTTTTCTGGCTAAAATACCTGATATAATTGGCCAGAAAATGTGGGAGCGCAAGCACGAAACCATTATAAAAACGGTTAGAAATCTGATTGACAATGAGCAGAAAAATAATATGATTAATCGCATTGTAAATGATTCGATTCATTATTTTTTTGAAAGCGGTTTTAATGCAGGTGATGTTTACGTTTTGGATGAGGATGACAAGCATACCATCTTACAAAAAGTAAAAGATTATTTTGGGGCAAATGCCTGGATAGAAAAAAAGGAAAACGATAAACAAGCCATCTTACAAGAAATATATGACAAACTAACTAAACAATTACGCTTAAATGTGCCCAAAGTAAGTCACCGATATTTGAAAATACCACGAAAAGATGAACGTATTAAAGATTACTTGAAACAAAATTACGCTGCAAGTGATGAACAATTAAAGTTATTGTATCATCCATCGGATATTGACCAATTTGCAAAAGCCAAGAAAAATAAAAATGGTGATTTTCAATTGGGCAGCCCGGTTACACCTTCGGTAAAAAACCCAATGGCTATGCGTGCTTTACATCAACTAAAAAAATTAATAAATTATTTAATAAGGGAAGGTAAAATTAATGAACGGGATAAGGTGATTTTAGAAACTTCGAGGCATTTAAGTAGTGCTAATGAACGGGCTGCTATTGATACTTACCAAAGAAATAGAGAAAAAGAAAATCAGGAATACAAAAAGCGAATAATTGAAGATTGTAATAAGCCAGACCCAAAAGATGAAGATATTTTAAAATACCGGTTATGGAAAGAACAAAATGAGATTTGTATTTATACCGGTGAAAGTATTTCAGTTTGCGATTTATTTACCGACAACCCAAAATATGATATTGAACATACTTTACCACGCAGCAAAAGCTATGATGATTCGCAGGCTAACAAAACCTTGTGTGAGAAAACCTACAACCAACAGATAAAAAAGCAAAAACTACCTGTTGAGTTAGATAATTATGAAGACATTTTGCAAAGAGTTGAGCCGTGGAAAAAGAAATATGAAGCTTTAGATATTCAAGTTAAAAAACTAAGTAAAGTTGGTGGTAGTTATGAAGAGCCCGAACAAAAGAAAAGCAGAATACAAAAAAAGAACCGCTTAATAATTGAAAGAAATTATTGGCGGAACAAATATCAACGCTTTACTTTAGAGGAAATAACTAATGGTTTTAAAAACAGCCAGTTGGTTGATATTGGTATTATTACAAAATACAGCCGGGCTTATTTAAAAAGTTTGTTTAGTAGAGTTTACACCGTAAAAGGCACTACAACTGCAGATGTAAGAAAAATGTGGGGTTTACAAGAAGGTAATGATCCTAAAAACAGGACTAAACATATTCATCATACCGAAGATGCTTGCGTGATTACTTTTTTAGAACCTGACCTTTATCAACAACTTGCCGAATTTTATCATCAATATGAAAAATTTGAAGATAACGAAGTGAAGAAGCCAACTTTCGAAAAACCAAAAAATTGGGATAGCTTTGTTCAAGACATCAAAAGTTTACAAAACGATGTTTTAGTTTATCATCATAAACAAAACCATTTAGGTAAAAACACTTATAAAAAATGGCGGGTAAATGGTAAAATTCAAAAACGGTTTGAATGGAAAAAAGATGAAAATGGTAAGCCTTACAAACGCTATCTAAATTTAAAGGATGAAAAAGCAAACACCATTTACACCAAAGGTGATACGGCCAGAGTGCCCTTACATATGGAATCGTTTTACGGTAACATTATGTATAATAATGAAGCCGATACCGATAAAGAAAAATGGCAAAAACTTAGCCAAGAAGGGAAAGGCATTTATGTTAAACGCAAGCCTTTAGAGTTTGGCGATTTAGGTTTTAAAACCGAAGCACAGTTGCAAAATATTGTAGATAAAGTGGTGCGTGAAAAAGTTTTCAATCATATTAATCAATACAAAAATGAAAAAGGCAAAATTGATTTAAAGGAAGCTTTATCAAAACCAATATGGATGAATGAAGCAAAACAAATACCTATTAAAAAAGTGCGTTGCTTTGCTGGTGATGTTAAAAACCCAATAAAAGTAAAAAAGCAAAGAGATCAGCACAGTAAAATTAGAAAGCCTTATAAAGAATTTTTCTATGCTAAAAATGAAGGCAATGTTTTGATTGCTATTTATAAAGGATTGGTTAAAAACAAAGAAAAAAGTGGTTTTGAATTGGTCAACAATTTTGATGCTTCTGCCTATTATAAAGAAAGCAATTATGCATACCGCAACCAATACCCTATTGTGCCCGAAAGTAAAGATGGTTTACAATTAGCACAAACGCTTTACAAAGGCAATATGGTTTTATTGTATGAAAGTACACCTGATGAAATTAATTGGGAAGATAAAAAGGAGTTGAGTAGAAGAATGTATAAAGTTATTGGCTTTGCAACATTAAGAGTTCAGGACAAATATGATTTTGGGCGAATTTATTTGAAACATCACATGTGTGCCAAAAAAATATCTGATGTTAAATGTGAACAAGGTGTATTTAATTTGAATGATGAAATTATAAAAGAACATAGAATGCTTTTACATACTCAAATAAACTGCTTAATCGCCAATATAGATTTTTACTTTGATATTGATGGCAGTATAGAAAGGATTAGATAAAATAGTGTATTCCGAATAATGAAGAATTCGAAAATAAAAGATACTGATGAATTAACTTAATACTAAATGAAACCTGTTGCCTTATTGTTACATTGTATTTTTGATTTGCAAGTGAACAGGTTCACTTGGAGGTAGTAACAAAAACACCCAACAACAAATTATGAACATTATTTTTTAACATAAAACAAAACGCTTATGCTTAAAAGAACCATATTTTTTGACAATGCGGCGTATTTGAGTACCAAAGATGAACAGTTAGTAGTACGATACCCTGATACTGAAGCGAACCGAACCGTACCTATTGAAGATATTGGCTATGTGGTGCTCAACCATCCGCAAATTACCCTTACGCACGGCTTACTACAAAAGTTAAGTGCTAATAATTGCGCTGTTATTATTTGTAATGAAAAGCATTTGCCCGAAGCGATGCTGCTAAAT
>ENA-ORXU01002092-ORXU01002092.1-marine-metagenome-genome-assembly--contig:-NODE-2092-length-14201-cov-3.255593_pt1 | contig 14201 bp, 13 predicted proteins | sample MGYA00237869_ERZ511484 | MGnify/ENA metagenome assembly ERZ511484
GGCTCCGAGAATCAAATGCGGAGCTTGAACGCTTTGCCTACATCGCGAGTCACGACCTCAAAACCCCTTTGCGCAACGTGACGAGTTTCCTCGGCCTTATCGAGCGTCGACTACCCGTTGGCGCGAAGGCGCTCGTTGCAGAATATCTGGAGATCGCCTTGATCAATGCTCGCCAGATGCATGACTTGGTGACCGATGTACTAGAATTCTCACGGCTCAATTCGAGTGTTGGCGAGCTAGCCCAGGAGGTGAAGGTTTCTGCAGCTGTCGAGCAAACTCGATCATCACTCTCGGCCAAGCTTCGTGAGAGTAATGGCGAAATTCAATTGGAGGGCGACACCTCATTAGTTTTGCCGAAAGGCACCTTAGAACAAATACTAAGCAACCTAATTGGTAACGGAATTAAATACAACAAGGCCCTACGTCCTACTGTGCGCGTTATTGTCACTGAGATGGATGATCGCGTCCGCCTTAGCGTAGTAGACAATGGTATCGGTATAGCGCCACAGTACCACGACAAAATTTTTGAAGTATTTCGGCGACTGCACTGCTCAGATAGCTATGCGGGCACTGGAGTAGGGCTCGCGGCATGCAGGAAGGTAGTTTTACGCCTGGGAGGTAGAATAGCTGTCGATTCTAAGGAAGGCCAAGGCTCGACTTTCACCGTTGATTTGCCAAAAGATGCAACGGAGTTGGATGCATGCTTGACAGCGAATATAGAACGCCTTGCAGAAGCCTAACAAGCATATACAAGCAGTCCCACACAAACAGCTACAGCAAGCGCCACTCCGGTATAACTCTCCTCTTCATCGCTGCCTTCCAACTCGATTAGATCATCTAGAGCGTCATACACTATTCTATAATTCTCATAAAACTCATCTCTGTCTGAGATCGAATCCGACTCACCGTGTACATACGCGTTTCGATCCTTTGCCCATGCGCGATATGCTTTCCAGGTCTGATCGTCGAGTACCTCACGGAGCCGAAACATCCGCGTCCCCAACATAATGGGCTGGTTATCAGCGTCTCTTTCCTCTGGAATGAGCGCTTTGCCGAGTCGTTCGAGCTCTCTGCCTGACTGCAAAACCAGAACGTCTACATCGGCATCACACAAGGCGTCTGACATTCCGCCAAGGTATGCAGTCGCTCATTTGTGCCTCTAAATCGGCGGTTTGTCGAAAACCTACCCAAAACCGTCATGAGTTGGCCTGTGAATACAACGGAATCGGATAACGCGACATACCCTAACTAGTGCGAAGCAGCTCTACAACATTATTCTTTCGTGTTTTCCTAGCACTCGTGCTAGGGTCATCGATTGTGCGTGCCCAAAATGCAACTGTGGCTGTTGGCGGCATTCTGGAGGCCCCCGAAGAACCTGCGGTGACAAATCCCTCTTGGGCAGGACTGACGGTCGTTGCTGACGTAGGTGTCGGTTTCGCAGGGGAGGTTACCGCGCTTGGAAGAGAAGTTGCTGGCTTAGCGGCAAGCAGTTCGTTTTCGCTAGAACAAACGACCGGTATCGGACCGCTTCTGCTACGCACGGGTGTAGAGTTGCTCTATGTACGTCGAAGAGTGAGCATAGTTGAATCTCAATTTCGGACCCAGACCTTTAGGCCAGGTTTAGAGATTCTTGTAGGCAAAAGTCTATGCTCTAATTTGCTAATCTTGGCAGGCGGAGAGGTTCGAACCCAACGAGATTTAAAAGAATTTGACATCCGGGAACATGCCAACATTCGATACGATCTGCGTGCAGTTGTAGCCTATAGGCTTAGGGAAAGGTGGTCGACAGAGGCAGTCTATGCATACGGCTTACAACGTCAGAAATCCAGTGCTTTTGTGGCTGATCCACGCAGTCAACTTAGGATTGGACTTGCCTACACATTATTGCCATGAGTTTAGTGTGTCGCATATCATTGTTGATGCTCGTGATATCGCTGTTGGGGTGTACTAAAGTAGAACAACTTGCGGGCCCCAATACTGCCGCTCGGAGCATTGCTGCTGTTGATTTGAGTAGCCACGTGCCTACCTTCGACCTTCGTGTATCCGAGGCTGAGTTTGCAGAAATGAGCGAGCATTATCTCGCCGATATAAAAGTCCCAATTGTGCTTAGTGCATTTCGGGATGGGCAACCCTTTCTGATTGATCGGGAAGGCGAGGTACAGATCAAAGGAGCCTTCTCAGCGAAGTTTCCTTTAAAGCCATTAGGCATTAAGCTCGAAGATGATTTCGAGAACTCTGCAGGTCAGTTGTTTCAGGTGCCTCGCGTAGCGCCCGAGCATAGTTTTTCTCGTGTGCGGAGTTTCCGCTTGCGTAACGGCGGGAACGAGTTTACAACCACGCTTATTAAAGATTTGGCCTTTGCTCGCATGGTGGCTGAGGCCGACTTAGACGTACTGTTCTATTACGGTGAGCCAGCGGCCGCCTTCGTAAATGGAGAATTTTATGGCCTGCTCAACCTAAGATCAGAAGGTAATGGCCACGGCATCAGTCGCCTTCATGGTTTGAAGAAGAGTGATTTGCGGCTGGCTGAACTCAATGAAGGGGAGAATTTTGAGGTAAAAGAGGGTGATGAAGCAGACTTTAGGGTGCTAGAAGCTGCAATAGAACGCGGTGATTATGGTGAATTGAGTCAGCTAGTGGATGAGTCCAGTCTGATAGATTTCGCGGCTGTCGGGTCCTTGTTTGGCATGTGGGACTGGCCGTGGAAAAACGTCCGCATCTACAGCCTCAAAGGCGGCAAATTTCGATTTGTGCTTTACGACTTCGACCTTGCTGGCAAGCTGCATGCCGAGGAATCTCTGCTTCACAGTATTCGTAGAGTGCCAGACAACCCAATGTCGAAGCTCTTCGAAGCATGCTATGCAGACGTTGACTTTAGGCGACGCTTCGATGCTCGTGTGCAAGAGCTGTTCGCTACTGGCACATTACATCCAGATCGATTGCGGGAGCATTTGGAGACACTCTCGACGGTGTATGCACCGATAATCGACCTTCAAATTCAGAAGTACAGCGCGCCTACTTCGGTGGGCCAATGGTACGTCGAGCAGGAATCCGCGGTAGAAGATTACACGATCCGTTACTCGCAGCTCGAGCAGGGCCGCTAGCGAAGTCGTCCCGCCTTGTCTTTTTCGGCTTTCGCTAAAACAGCAGGTGTTGACCCGGGCGAAACTGCTCAAACAGCTCGGTATTGTGCGCAGGTAAGTCTGAGCGCGTGCAGTCGCTGTCGGCGGTGTGCGGCAGGTACTTACGGCGTGCGAGTCGGACTCGATCTCCGATGCTCTCGGCATAAGTGCCGGTTCCTTTTTGTCGATCTCCCCAGCGCGAGTCGTTGACTTGACCGCCGTGACAATCTCTAATCCTGTTAAGGATACGCTCTGCCCGCTCGGGATAGTGCTCGTGGGCCCACGCACTAAAGATCTCGCCAATGTCTCCATTGAGCCGAACCACAGTGTAGCCGATAGACTGCGCGCCTGCCTCCACGGCGGCTTTGGCAATCGGCAGTATTTCATGGTCGGTGAGGCCCGGAATGATAGGGGCGATCATTACACGTACCGGTACGCCAATTGCGGTCAGCTCGCGGATAACGCGAAGTCGTTGTGAGGCTGTTGCGGTTCGAGGTTCGAGCGTTCTTCTCAGCGACTCGTCTAGCGTTGTCACGGAAAGCGCGACGTGGACCAGCCGATCGGCGGCAAGCTGAGCCAGCAGATCTAGATCGCGTAGGATGAGCCTATTTTTGGTGATGATGCTCAAGGGGTGTCGGTAGCGTGCACAGAGTTCGAGCACTCCTCGGGTTAGCTTCTCTACCCGCTCGATGGGCTGGTAGCAATCGGTATTGCCGCTCATCATGAGCGGCGAGGCTTTCCAGCTTGGCTTGGAGAGGGTGGCATCGAGTAGAGACACTGCATTCCGCTTGATTAGAATGATCCGCTCAAAGTCCTGCCCGGCTGAGTAACCCCAGTAGTTGTGGGTATTGCGCGCAAAGCAATACACGCAGCCGTGTTCGCAGCCTTGGTAGGGGTTGAGGCCCCAGTCGCCGCGCACATCGGGCGAAGTGATGCGGTTGAGGATGGTCTTCGGGTGGGTAAGGACGTACTTGGTACGATCGGTTTTGGCGAAAGCCTCCCAATCGTCGCCGGGCTCGTCCATTAATTCAGGAATCGCTACTTGGCGGTGTTGGTGGTAGCGGTAGTGGGGGTTGGTGATGGCTCCTCGCATATTCGCTTTGCGAATTGTGACCACTGTGCTCGCTTAGGCTCGCTGGTGGAGTTGTGATGGGCGTCGCTCCGCTGGCCCGAATTGTGACCACTGTGCTCGCCTAGGCTTGCTGGTGGAGTTGTGATGGGCGTCGCTTCGCTGGCCCGAGTTGTGACCACTGTGCTCGCTTAGGCTCGCTGGTGGAGTTGTGATGGGCGTCGCTTCGCTGGCCCGAGTTGTGACCACTGTGCTCGCTTAGGCTCGCTGGTGGAGTTGTGACGGGCGTCGCTCATTCACGGAGACTGTCTAGGTGTTTGCGCTGTTTATTGATCTCATAGTTGATTGCTGCTAGATCCTTCCTCATCGACTCTGCCGTTGCGGGAGAAATCAATTTGCGCTGTTCGCACTTTTGGATGAAGCAGAGGGTCTCTATTCCGGATCCTCTCGCGTAGATGAGGAACTGCTTACGTTCACGTTTGAAGTGTCGGCCGTGGCTTTCGGCGATGTTGGCTGCAATCGAGTCTGTGCAACGGACGATCTGTTTGCCAACTGTGTCCTTCGCGAAGTAGCTCCACTCTTGTGTTAGGTGCCATATCTGCTCTCCTAAGCTCATCGCGAGGTGATAGGCACGCATCTGATCAATTGTCTTGTACATAGTGCTTTTGTTTTTAGGTATTTGCTCGGGCCTTGGCGGCTTTTCCCGACGACGAGTTGTCACCATTCGCATCAGTGAGCCTAAGCGAACTGCTTGCGTCACCACTGATGTTGGCGAGCCTAAGCGAGCAAGACGTCTCACCATTTGCGGCGGTGAGCGCTAGCGAACTCGCCGCATCACGGTATTTGAACCCCGATTCCTGCCTCCTTTTCACCCCTGCACACTTGGCCATCTTAATCGCATGCTCCCCATAGCGCCGGCGTACTTCGTCGAGGGCACCCATCAAGTTGACGTCGCGCTGAGTGTCTTCGAAGAGGTCGACTTGGTAGTGGCCGCGTACCAGGCCGGAGAGCTTGACGCCGACGAGCCGAACGAGTTGGCGGCGTGTGTGTAAACGATCAAACAACTCGCGCGCGTGGCGGAGCAGGTGCCGATCATTGGCTGTGTAGGGAATGTGGCGCTGCTTGGTGTGGGTTTGGAAGTCGGTGTAGCGAATCTTAACGGTGATACAACTGGCCAACTGACCACGCTCGCGGAGGTCGAAGCCGAGGCGGGCCACCATGTCGGCAAGGACATCGGCGAGGAAATTGACGTCGGTGGTGTCTTGCTGGAAAGTCTTCTCCTTGCTGAGACTTTTGCGCTCGGAATGGGGCACCACGGGCGTATCGTCGACGGCATTGGCTTTGCGCGAAATGGCGTGGCCCTGCTTGCCGAACTCACGCTCGAGGAGGCGCAAGGGAATTTCGCGCAGCAGCTTGACGGTACGTACGCCCATGAAGCTGAGGCGATAGCAGGTTTGCTTGCCGAGGCCCGGCAGGCGTGAGGCGGGTAGGGGAGCGAGGAAGTCGCGTTCGAGGCCGTTGCGCACCATGAGGGTGCCGTTGGGCTTGGCTTCGCCGGTGCCCACCTTAGAAACGAGCTTGTTGACGGCTAGGCCGAAGGAGATAGGCAGTCCCGTCTCGCGCATGATGCGCTCGCGCAACTCGACCGACCATTTCCAGCAGCCCACGTACTTGTCCATGCCGGTGAGGTCGCAGTAGAATTCATCGATCGATGATTTCTCGTAGAGCGGGGCATCGTCGGCGATCACGTCGGTGACGAGGCGCGAATATTTGGAGTAGCTCTCCATATCGCCGCGGATCACAAGGGCTTCTGGGCAGAGCTTGAGGGCCATGCGCATGGGCATGGCCGAGCGTACGCCGAAGGCACGAGCCTCGTACGAGCAACTAGCTACGACGCCGCGGCCAGCGCGACCGCCAACGATGAGGGGACGTCCCATGAGGGAGGAGTCGTGCAGGCGCTCGACGGAAATGAAGAAGGAGTCGAGATCGAGATGGAGGATGGCGCGAGAGAACGCTGGTGCGTTGGGATCGGCTTCGCCTGCTGGACCGCTACGCTGATGGATCGGCCTCGCTTCGCTGGCCTGCTGGATTGCTCGTGTTGGGGGCTCATGCTGGGCGAGGCCCCGCTCGCCCAGCGCATGCCAGTCTTCGGTGAGGCGATCGTAGTCGTAGCGGGTGAAGTCTTCCAAGGGGCCTCGGGTTGGGAATGGGGATGTCTACGGGAGTAAACACAAAATGTTCCCAAAAGTGAGGCAAGGCAAGTTTTATTAAACAAATAGTTTTGAACAAGTCCCGTCAATCGCCCTGGTAAACCCAAGACTCTAGGATTACGACGCGTCTATGCGGCTGGCGCGGCGGCATGCATCGGGGAGGCAGCGTGAGAGCTGCGAAGCTGCGATGTATGCAGGAGCCCAGGGTTTACCCGGGGCGTGGTGTGAGAATGGGGTCTGGGCAGTATTTAGCATCGCCCGTCAATCGCCCTGGTAAACCCAAGGCTCTAGGATTTCTGGACGCCATTAGAAAATGTAAATTGATGATGAAGAAATTAATTTTGTGGATTCTTAGTAGGCTAGGCTATTCTTTGCAGAAGTATAACCCGAATGCGACAAAGCATATAAATGATGATTTTGTAGATATAAGAGAGCAGGAATTCTGGGATGTTTACGAATTTTGTAAACCTTACACCATGACATCAATAGAAAGGATGTATAGCTTGTATGTATCTGTGGATTATATATTATCGAATAATATTCCAGGAGCATTTGTCGAATGTGGTGTCTGGAGAGGCGGAAGCGCGATGCTAATTGCCAAAATGCTTGTGAATAGAGCAATTTATGATAGAAAGATATACCTTTACGATACCTTCGAAGGTATGTCAGAACCTACATCTGATGACATTACATGGAATGGTGACTCTGCATCGACTTTACTCGATGCTACTAAAAACAGTAAAGAGGATTCTGTATGGTGCTTGGCTTCCATGATAACCGTGAAGACAAACTTAGCGCTTACTAACTACAACGAGGACAATATACACTACATTGAAGGTAAAGTGGAAGATACCCTGCCAGCAACATTGCCTGACGAAGGCATAGCACTGTTGCGACTGGATACTGATTGGTATGAATCAACTAAACACGAACTCAAGCATTTGTTTCCTAAAGTAGTTCAATGCGGCGTGTTAATTGTTGACGATTATGGGCATTGGGAAGGGAGTAGAAAAGCCACTGATGAATATTTCCAGGAAACAAATACCCCTATACTCTTAAATAGAATTGACTACACGGGAAGGGTGGCCATAAAGCCCGGGTAAACCCAGGGCTCGTGGGTTACGACGCCGCGATGCGGCTGGCGCGGCGGTATGCAGCGGGAGAGCTGTGTAGCTGCGATGTATGCAGGAGCCCAGGGTTTAACCGGGGCGTAGCTCGGTGTGCCCGTTACTGCGCCTCCTCGCCCTCCACCGTTTCGGGCAGCGCACCCGTATCAAAATCACGGAAGCCTGCTGTCAGCTGCTCGGCCGTAACGCCGCGACCTTCCAGTTGCACGACGAAGCGGCCGTGCACGAGTACCGAGAGCGAGCTAGTGGTGATGCCGTTGCGCGCAGAGCTTTTTTCATAGGCTTTGTGACCGTCGAGTTCGAGTGTTCGCTCTGAGCCGTCCTCGGTTTCCTTGTCGACCTCGAGCCCGGTGATGCCAGCGAACATGCGTAGTAGTACGCCGGCGCCGCCGCTGTCGATGAGCTTGGCTTCAACGCGGCGGTCGCCTTCACCATAGGTCGCTTCTGCCTGTGAGAATTTGATGCCGAGCATCTTCTGCGTTTCGCCGATATGCTTGGTGCGCGCTAGGCCGGCAATGGTCTCGGGCATGAGCGGCTTAAGTTCGCGGAAGCCGATTACCTCCACATCAGAAAGTGATCCGAGCTTGATGCTATCGAGTTCGAGGTCGCTTACGGCACGGTTGAGTTCTTCGCCGAGGCTATCGAGATCGATGTCGGCTGCAGCGCCAGTAGCCTCTTGTACTGCTTCGGAGAGTCGCCGATTAATTTTTTCTTCCATGGTTTCATCGCCGCAGCTCGCTATGAGGCCAAGGAGGGTGAGTGCAGCCAGGAAGCGCAGGGGTAGGGTAGTCATCAGTCTGGGAGTTTGCTCTGGGGAATGTACGCGCTCAAGAAGTTGTGGCATGGAGGTGTTTTGCCGAAAGGCCAGTTGGGTTTATAGATGGGGATTTCGAACAAACAACTGACAGATCAGTATTTCTTAGTATATTTCCTTAAGATCTCAATCAAGATATGCTTATGTATTTCAGTAAGTCCAATCTCTGCTTTTCCCTCATTGCCGTATTCAACGCTTTCGCAGTTGCTCAAATGCCAATTGCACCGGTAGACTATCTCGGTGTACCCAGCAGAGTGCAGGCCGTAGCTCGCGATGCAAGTGGAGAGGAGTACGTGTACCGAGGCTATACCTTTGGGGATAGAGACGCGTATTATAAGCTTGCGGCGATAGATCGAACTGCTGATCCGGATAGTCTTCTAGAACACGATGAAAGTATCGGCACGACCTACGCCTTTCAAGCCTATGACGCCAGTGATGCGGAGTACATCACGATTGGATATAGTTATAACTGCGACGTGCTCGGCCCTGGGGAGATTCGCATCGATCGCCGATTTGAGGTTGACGATACCGGTGTGCGAACTGAGCTTATCACTCGCCGTGGACTTAATGATACTATCTCGAGAATGCGCGCGCCGGTAGCCATGGGTGCCACCCAGGATGTAGTCGCTCTAGTATGTGATTCTGCGGCATTAATTGCCACGCTACCCAACTTCTCCAACCAGATCCTCATCGATCTCGAAGGCGGCTGGGGAAAATTTCCCAGCCGAGCTGCTGCAAAAGGCGGGTACTCTTATGTGGCGGACACGGACACCCTCTACACGATAACTCCCGAAGGGGAACTCTCGGCAATGGGTTTTGCTGATAGGATACTGGGCATTAGTACGCCTGAGGATTTCATGGATGGGAGCGTGTATGTGCTAACTGAATCCGGTGGCTACCGAGCCAAGGATGGACAGCTCGAAACTCTTTGGTCTGGGCTCGATCAGGTGGCTATGTTCTCACTCGTTCTTAATCCAAACTCCACCGAATACCTGTGTGTGTTTCAGCCTCATGACGCAGATAGTGAACCCACTTATGGGAGCGGAACCGAGGGACTCCCTCAATTTGACGGAACGTGGATGCCATTCAATTTTCCGGCTCACTTCTCGCGACTCACGAGCTATTTCGATCGGAGCACTTCCGAGACAACCTATTACGCTGTGCTCCAGGAGGATAGCGTGCTGATGGATTTCGTACTCTCGGGTACAGACCTATCGGCTTTCGCCAAAATTCGCTACGCAGATGTGCAATTGGACGGTATCTCAGCGAAGAGGGCCCCTATCACCGATCCAACTGGCGTTGAGCTATATATAGAGCTCGCTATTGCCCCTACGGTCACAAACTTGGGCAATGAGACAATTGATGTACTTCAGTTCTCGGCTCGGCCTTCTGTATTTACTTGCCTAGTGCAAAATCGGCTCACTTACCACGGACTCGACCTTCAACCGGGCGAAACACGCACGCTGCCGCCCCAGCAGTTCTATCCTGGCAGTAGCAATGACGACAGTACTGCTGTACTAACACTAAATGCCGCCGACAATCTCCCCATTAGTCCAATGCTCACGCGACGAGTCACCGCGCAGGTCGTTTCTCCTATCGACGCAGTGGTAGACCGCGCTACAAGGGTCTATCCTAATCCAGTTTCGGATTACCTCATTCCCGAACTTCCACAAGGCGTGAGCCTTAGCCGTGTAGAAGCCATAGGCATTCTCGGCCAGCGAATTGTACTTCCCTTCGACGGGACACGCGTAGATGCAAGCACATTATCGAGCGGTGCTTACTTCCTGCTAGTCGAAACGACGGAGGGTGAGCGCATACGCGCTGGGTTTGTGAAGAGTTAGAGATGAATACTATTAAAGCAATATTATTTCGAATTATCTACCGCCTATCGTCGATCCATTCAGAAGTAGAAACCGGGTATAATATCCTTGTTGCGGAAGCAATATGTTACTTGGATATATGCTTGATGATTTGGAGAATGCTTATGGATATGACACGCCAATTCTGCAAGCAACCTATGAATTGGGGCAGCAGCGAGCTAAGCGAGCCTATATTTCCTGGTTAAGGGATTGGAAAAAGGGTACACTTCTCGATGCTGATACAGACTTCTACTATAAATAATAAGAGAAACTGCTTACCGCCCCTTCTTCTTCCCACCTCCCGGCTTTCCAGCCATCTTTTGCTTTAGTGCCCGAGTTTTGCGGTTGCCGCGATTGGTCTTCTTAGCCTTCGATCCCTTCTCGTGAAATGCGCCTCCCGTCTCGGGCAATTTTGCTTGGAGCGTTGGCATAAATACTTGGGGGCGCTCTTCTGGGATGAGTTCTTCGCTAACTGAAACACTCTCCGGAAAGGGGAGGCGCTCCAGCTGCTTGCGCATAAGCCCTTCGACGTTCGCAAGCTGGCCAAGTTCTTTCTCGCTGAAAAACGTAATGGATTCACCGCTCTGGTCTGCTCGTCCTGTGCGTCCAATGCGGTGAACGTAAGCCTCAGGCTCTGACGGAACATTAAGCATGATGACGTGGCTAATGTCTTCGATATCTAGTCCGCGGCTTACGAGGTCGGTTGCGACCAACACGCGTTTATCGCCCGCCTGAAAGTTGCGTAGCGCACGGAATCGAGCATTTTGCGCTTTGTTGCCGTGAATAATTGTGGCGTGTCCAGGAAAATCTTCCTCCAACCGTTGAAACACGACATCTGCTAGCCGCTTGCTAGGGGCAAAAAGAAGCACTCTCCGAAAGCGGTCTGAGTCACTCAAAAGATGCGCTAGCAAATTGAGTTTGGTATTGAAATTTTGTGCCGGGTACGCCAACTGTGTAATCTGCTCGAGCGGAGAGCCCGAGCGTGCCGCGGTGACATAGACGGGTGCTTCGAAAATCTCTTCGATGATGAGCTGAACATCTTCGGTTACCGTTGCCGAAAAAAGCAAGTTTTGGCGTTTTGGCGGAAGCAGATCGAGCACATTCAAAAGCTGTGGTCGAAAGCCGAGTTCGAGCATTTCGTCTACCTCATCAACGATAAGTTTGCGAAGGTGCTTGAACTTCACCGTGCCCGTAAGCATAATATCGTGCAGGCGCCCGGGGGTAGCGACGAGTACATCGAGCCCATCTTGCAGCACCATTTGCTGAGTTTGTATGCTGGAGCCCCCATAAATGCCTCGCGTCACTACGTCCATGTACTTCGTCAACAATTCCACCTGCTCAACCACCTGTTCTACGAGTTCGCGCGTAGGTACAATGATGAGAATTTGCGGGTGAGGATGCTTCGCGAAGCGCCATTGTTTAAGTGCTGGAAGCAGGTAGGCCAGTGTCTTGCCAGTGCCGGTTTGGGCAATTCCGACAACATCGCGACCACTCATGATCACTGAGAATGCAGCCGCCTGAATGTAGGTCGGGTCTCGCAGCCCCATATCATCGAGCGCAGTCCAAAGGGCCTTGGTGAGCTTGAGGTCGCGAAAGGTGAACTCCGCCTCGTCGGGTGGGGGAGCGCTGGAGGAAGTAGAGTCTGACACGACGTGAAAATAGGGGCAGCATCAGCACTGGAGCCGAATTCTGAGTAGAGAGTTCAGCTTACGCCAAAACGGGGTGCACTTGAGAATGACACGCGACCATGTACAGATCTCATCCAGGTCGTGAAGCATCCAGGATCGGTTCGTGTTCACAGTTAGGCTTGGCAAGAAAACTTAGGTGTAGCAGCCCTCCTAAGCAATTGTCAAGACCCTGCACTTAGGAGCACGTACTTCCAGGGCTACACTGTTGTACAGCCGAACTCAGGAGCTTGAGATCCGAGTGTTGGAAGCTTACCTTAACTAGGCCTTCCAAGTACAAAGCGCTCAATAAAGCGATGCAGAAGTTAGCCGCTACAACTCGCAATGCCACTATGATACACGCTTTCTAAAACCACTTGACGGGACACGCTTGCCCCTGCATAAACGCTGGCTGTAATCCGCTACTCTGACGGCTTGTTTGAGAACTGCTCGCACTCAATGTCATCAAAGGCTCGATCTTGAGCGTGAAGTAGAGTTCATCACTAGCGCCATCCGTTGGCGCTGCTGGATTCCACATGCTTTCCGACCGGGTCAAACTCCCCGAGAATGCGAGTTTACTGCCGGTGGCGATCATTTGTTGTAGTTCATCTATGGTGAAGTACACAAAGTCAACTGCCGCGAAAGCAGTATGGTATCCCTCAAGGTATTTGTATAGGGGTTGTTTCTTGGTGTCTGTCAGCTTAGCAATCTTGGCGGCAGCCTTCGCCGGGTTGTCAAAGTGGTGAGTTTTGCCTTTAAGCTTGTACTGTATACTTTCAGTTATTTCTAATAGGTCAATCGATTTCTTTCCATTGGATTCCCGGACTAGAGTTCCGTTAGCATCAAGTTTAACCCTAGTGACGCGAACAGCCTTGAGGGGATTTTTAGACTTTTTGTTAAGATCTACGAACTCAAAGAAGAGGCCTGCTAACTGCCCACCCTTTATCGATTTATTGAGTAGACTTTTGATTTCTTGAGATGAAATCGAGTAGCAAAGCTTCCCTGGAAATTTAGATTTTGATTTGCGAGACATGGTGGTAGTTAGGTTTTGTTGTGGTCACGATAAGCGCCCATAGCCTCGGATCGATTATTGACGCTAAGTTTGCGATAAATTCGGACGTTGTGTTGCTTAACGGTCCCCTCTTTAATTGCTAGCTTACTAGCAATTTCCTTGTTTTGAAGGCCTTGACTCAATAGCTCGAGAATCGTGTTTTCTTGGGCTGTTAGGTCTTCAAAATTAGCTGACAGCCGGATAGGTCTTTTCTGATTAAAACTTTGAATTACACGACGGGCTATAGCGCGACTCATTGGTGCTCCATCCCGACGATACTCGTCTACTGCGGCTTCTACTCCGGCGGGCCCCTCTTCCTTCAAGATGTATCCCTTTGCCCCAATCTCCAATGCACGGAAGAGGTGTTTGTCGTGGTCGAAGACCGTGTACATGATGAAATCCCCTTCATATCCATCAGCAGTAAGGCGTGCGACGACTTCTGTGCCTGTCATCCCAGGTAAGCCAATGTCCATGATCGTTAGCTTTGGTTTGACTTGTGGGAGGTTCTCAAATGCTTCGTCGCCCGTTGAGTAAGCCCCAAGAACGCGCACCAGGGTCATAGCCGATAGACGCTTTACCAGGCGCGTTCGAATTATTTCTTGATCCTCAACAATGCAAACTGTTAGCATAGGGTGATTTGGCATTAGTGAAGTTGGTTATTTTTTGCCACATTTAGATAGTAACTTTAGTTAGGGGTCAAGACTGAAATATCTAGAGAGAATGGTTCGGGATTTGCAGGCCAATATGAGTGCCCTCACCTGGCTTCGAATGGATGGTTACCGTTGCATTCAATTCTTTGGCTCGGTGTCTTATATTTTCAAGTCCATTACCAGCCCGAGCTGAATCTATATCAAAACCAGCGCCATCATCTTCCACGCAAAATTGGAGCCCTTCCTTGTTTCGATTGGCACTCACAATTATATTTTGAGCATTTGAGTGCCTTAATGCGTTATAAACAGCCTCTGTAATAAGCAAACTAACATGAGCTTTGACGCTAGTGCTAAGCTTTTGATGATCATTCACCATTTCTCTTAAGCTCTGTACCGAGCATCGCACTCCTCTGTCATTGCAGTTTTTGGTTACCTGTTCTGCTATGTGTTCGCAAAATTCTGAGACCGAGGTTTCCTTTTCGAGAGCATAAACAATATTGCTCATATTGGCGAGCAGTTCTTGACCTATTTCGGCTATTCTATCTTGTACTTCGTAGCTAAATTCTTCGCCTAACTTAATTCCATCCGCTGGTTCAGCCGGAAAATCAGTTGGATTTTTTCCGACCACCGACATA
>ENA-ORXU01002093-ORXU01002093.1-marine-metagenome-genome-assembly--contig:-NODE-2093-length-14191-cov-3.216381_pt1 | contig 14191 bp, 13 predicted proteins | sample MGYA00237869_ERZ511484 | MGnify/ENA metagenome assembly ERZ511484
GCGGACTTTCAAAATTGTTGGTGTATAGGCCGCCGGTTCCCAGCCCTTGAGGCATGGTGTTCTCTAGCATATACGACCACTGCGCAATAGCGTTGAGCCCTATGTTACTTTCAAGAGCACTTGTTACCCACCAGCCGATTTCTAGTTGCTCGGCCAATGTTATCCACTCGCTGCTGCCTTTATACCCACCTATCAAACTTGGTTTAAGAATGATGTATTGCGGTTGAATAATTTGTAGCAGTTCTCGCTTTTTTGTTACATCGAAGATACCGATCAATTCTTCATCTAAAGCGATCGGTAAAGGTGTTTTTTCGCATAGTTTTTTCATTTCCAAATAATTGCCTTGTTTTATCGGCTGTTCGATGGAATGTAGATTATATTGAGCTAAAATGTGAAGTTTTTCAAGTGCCCGCTCTGGGCTAAAAGCGCCGTTGGCATCTACCCGAAGCTCGATTTCAGATTTGCTATATTTTTTTCGAATGGATTCCAATAAAGATATCTCGGTCTCGAAGCCAATGGCCCCTATCTTCATTTTTATACATCGGAAACCATCGGCCAACTTTTGGGCTATCTGCTCGTGCATGTAACCTTCATCGCCCATCCAAATTAAGCCGTTGATGGGTATCGGAGTTTCTTTTTTCGTAAAATCGGATTGAAAAAGCTCGAAAGGATTTTCTGCTTCCAAGGATAAAAAGGCCTGTTCTACCCCAAACTGTATGCTGGGGAATGGTTGAAGGGCACCATAAAGCGCGTCTTTGCCGAATTGAATATTATTGCAAATCCACTTGAGCTTATTCTCATATTCGGAAATATTATCGATACTCAGCCCCCTAAGAAGTCCGCATTCTCCGATACCGAATTTTTCATTTTCTCGCAAAATCAAAAACCAGGTCTCCTTTTGGGTAAGTACTCCCCGAGACGTACCACTGGGGCGTTTAAAGTCTAAAATATATTTTTTATAGCTGGCTTGCATACAATGGAACCAAATTTAGCTATATTTTGAGCATAAATCATCTAAGAGCCTATTTTGGAATATGTCGATTATTTTTTTATGCCCCTTTTTGCGCATAACTTCGATAAAATTTTGAACCGTAACTATCCTATGCTTAAAAATCTTGCCTAATTCTGCATCAAAAATCGCCTATAAAAATTCTAATCACATATTACAAAACAGGCTCTAAATGAACAGCATCGCCAAAAAAACAGTTTGGATTACCGGAGCCTCTTCGGGTATTGGTGAGGCTTTGACCTATGAACTTAGTAAGATGGATTGTAAGTTGATAATTTCTTCTAGGGATGAAGCTGCTTTACAACGGGTAAAGAACAATGCTCAAAATCAGGATTTTATAAAAATTATACAGCTAGATCTTAAAGATTTTAGCGATATACCCAGAATAACAAAAGAAGCAATTGCCAGTTTCGGTGCCATAGATATCTTGATCAACAATGCGGGCATCAGTCAACGCTCTTACATTGTAGATACTGATTTCGATGTGTACAAAAAACTGATGGACGTTAATTATTTAGGTACCGTGGCCTTAACCAAAGTTATACTCCCCCATTTTGTTAAGCGACAAAAAGGCCACTTTGTAACCGTTACCAGCCTAATGGGAAAATTCGGTTCTCCACTACGCTCGGGATATTGCGGAGCGAAACATGCGCTACATGGCTTTTTCGATGTGCTGCGCATGGAGCACGAAAAAGATACTATTGCAGTTACATTGGTCTGTCCGGGGTTTGTTCAAACTAATATTGCCAAAAACGCCCTTGTCGGAGATGGGAGCACCCATAATAAAGAAGATGAGGCAACCGTTAGCGGTATGGCCGTTGAGAAACTCGCCCATAAAATGATAAAAGCAATCGAAAAAAGAGAATTCGAGGTTTACCTCGGTGGAAAGGAAACCTTTGCGGTATATCTCAAGCGCTTTTTTCCAAGACTGCTGCACCGTGTGGTGCTAAAAAGTAAGGTCACATAGTTAAAGACTCACCAATTTCTAACAATTGCAATTGCTTTCCAGCCTTTTTAAACTTTGCTACTGCTTCACCGTGGTCAATTTCTATATAGCCAAAAGTATCGTAATGACATCCCAACACATTGTCACATTCTACAAAATCAGAGGCAAGAATTGCATCATCTACTCCCATGGTGAAATTGTCTCCTATCGGTAAAATAGCCAAATCTAGCTTCGTGGTCAAGGGGATTAGTTTCATGTCCATTGTCAAGGCGGTATCGCCGGCGATATAGATATGCTTGTCATCAATAGAAATTACAAAACCACCTGGTTGGCCACCGTAAGACCCATCCGGAAAAGAGGAAGTATGGATTGCATTCACATATTTAACGTTTCCAAAATTGAATTTCCAGTTACCGCCATGGTTCATGGGGTGAACTTTCAGTCCTTTAGCTTCAAAGTGATTCGTGATTTCGTAATTGCTGATGATGGTCGCACCAGAACTTTTTGCAATAGTTTCAACATCCAAGGTGTGGTCTTGGTGGGCGTGGGTGACCAAAATGTAATCGGGATTTAAATCTGTTATGTCAATTTTACCAGTTGCGAGATCATTGCCCGTAATAAATGGGTCTACGAGTAATTTGGCCTTACCCGTCTCTAAATAAAATGACGCATGGCCCAAGAATTGAATTTGCATGTTCGAGGTTTTATGTTTACCTCAAATTTAAGCAAGTCAATTTATATATTTGGTATTACTTATTTAAAATTGAACCAATAGCGAACACCGTCTTCGGCTTCTTTATCGATGTTCAGCGTAGTCTGCAATTGATTGGCCAGTCGGTTCATAAGACGAATACCCATTGACGAACTGGCGCGTTCTTCAGTATCTTCGGGCAAGCCAATACCATTATCTGAATATTCAAAGTATCCATCCTTTTCATCGATTTTTCTGATATGGATGTAAATTTTTCCTTTCTCGTCGTTTTCAGGAAACGCATACTTAAAAGAGTTCGACACAAGTTCGTTAAGCATTAGCCCAAAAGGTATGGCTCTATCAATATCTAATTCTACACCTTCGGCATCAATAGATATCTTAATGTTATGTCCGCCTTTTTTATAGACCGATTGTACACTATTGATCAAACTCTCGATATAGCTCTGCATTTCGATTACCGATAAATCTTCGTTCTGATATAATTTCTGGTGTATCAGTGCCATTGCCTTTACCCTACTCTTGCCCTCTTCCAACGCTTCGATTGCTGCTTTACTTCTTGTGTTTTTCGTCTGAAGGCTTAACAAACTTGAGACCATTTGTAGATTGTTTTTTACCCTATGATGAATTTCCTTAAGCAGTGAATCTTTCTCGACCAACGAGTTTTCTATGATGTACTTTTGCTCGGCAATAAGCCGTTGGTTCTTAATACTCTTTAGATATGCATAAACCAGACCTGCAAAACCCAATAGCGTAAACAGTAAAGAAATTAGTACGAGGTTATTTCGTTTATCTTTAGCAAATAACTCGATTTTAGACTTTTCTAGATCTTCTCTCTTTTCGGCCAACATATCTTTCGAGATTTGCAACTGTTGGTTCATTACCGTACCCAATTGCTGTTTGCGCAGTTCTGAATCTTTGCCGCTTATCGAGTCAAGTATTCGTATGTTTCTTTTATAGTAAAACAATGAGTTTTTAAAGTCATTGGTTTTATCATAGTAGAGTGCCAACAGCCTATTTTTAAGCATTATGGTTTCGACTGTTTTTGTCTGAAGATCATCACTCAGGTAATCCGTTGCCTTAGCGTAGTCTTCCATTTGAAGATAGCATTCTGAAATCGCAAGGCTATTTTCTGTAATCTCCGATGAATATGTTCCATTGTCATATTCTCTTAATGTTTTCAGGGCTACCTCCAGACGACCTATGGCCGATTCATATTGTTTTAGAAGTAAATGGCATTTACCAATATTGCCTTCGACAACAGCTTTAAATGATTTGGCCTCCCCTATCTCATTTTCTAGTTTTTTTCTACTAACATTTGCAACAAGTAAATCCGCGAAATTTTTACCTTTTTTATAATTACTTAGGGCGGTCGCTACCGAGCCATCCATGCGAAGGTAATTGCCAAGATTGTTGTAATAAACGGCCTGACCCTCATAATCATCATCTTTAAGGGTCTTTTTTACATTATCGATATAGTCTTTCAGAGCTTCTCGATATATGCCCAGATTGGCATAAACATCATAGAATGCCACATTTTCAGTTATATCAAGTGCTCTCTTTTTTTCACGAATCTTTATCTGTTGAGGGTACATGGTCAATTTACCGTAACTATCGTCCAAAAGGTCTAGCAATTTAGATTTCAAATAGATATCGAGATTATCAATGTCGGTAAGTAATTCTTTGGAAATTGCAACGCTTCGTTCAAAGTCGCCTAAATCGTAATAAATTCTTGATTGTATGAGTTTGTACCTCTTAACTTTTTCATCATCCTTTCCTTTTACTGCAGGATTGAGGTATTTTATGGTAATCAGGTCTTGCCAATCATATGTGGATGTCTCGCGGTATAAATCAGAAGCATTGAAAAAGAAGTTCAGCTGCTCATCGGCAGTTTCCAAATCTTGAAATTTTTGGAAATTACTTCTATATGCAGCTTCCTCATCTTGTGCAATTGCGGAAGTGGTAATCAAGAAACCTATCAATATCAATATAGTATTCTTGGCGAATCTTTTCATATCTGGGAAGGGAACTAAGACCAAAAGTATCTCAGAATCAATGTGCTGTTCTACTTTTGCTATAGCGCTATCTATTGGTTTGGCTTTTACTATCACAAAAATATGAAGTTGCTTTACAATATTTACTGTTATTACTAAATTCTTTTCCTTTGTTTATCAACGACTTATCGACATTCATTAATCACTATGGATGCAGAATCACGGCCTGCCTCTTTAGTGGTCTTGGTTCTTGTTAAATCTTTTTGCCTTAGTCTCAAATCTAGTTTCTATGCTCATAAGTTTTTGTAATTCAAAAGTATAACAAGCAGAACTAGTCCGAACCAATATTGTTGTGTAACTACGATAATATGTTGTGAAAACCTTTTTAAAAAAGTATAACTAAGTCTAGTAGCCCCTCAGTGGATTTTCTACGTTCACTTATTTCAAACTAAAAAGAGCCCTATCTTTTACGAAAAGGCTCTTTTACGAGAATACTATATGAAAATGAAAAAATTTTATTTCGTTTATGCTGTAATATTTAATTTAATAATATGGCATGAAACTATGCTATTGCAATTCAAAATTGAAAATAATGTTGTGAACTGCTCTAAAGTTGTTGTGAAGTATGTTAATTGCGATATATCGAACAAAAAAAGGGAATGCAAAAGCATCCCCTTTTTTAAGTATGTTCGGTATTCACTATGAATTCATGGCAGAAATAATGAATTCCTTAAAATCCTTAGAAATAGGAATCAAGGTATCTTTAATCATAATATCTTTCGAATTAATGGCATCAATGTGATCCACGTTTACGATATATGATTTATGGGCCCTATAGAATTTATTCTTGGGTAGTTTTTCTAAATAATCTTTCAAAGGCGAACGTACCAAAAACTTTTTGTCTACCGTGTTTACCTCTAAATACACATTATCCGCCTTTATGAAACGAATGTCAGTGAATTGAATTCGATAGTATAAATGTTGTTTTTTAACGAATATCGAGTCTTTTAAAACCGTATTGGACATCGGCACATCGGCACTATTTTCAGCTATACCTGCTGATTTATCGGTACGGATAAAATTTGAAAGTGCGATTTCAATAGAAGTGTATAGATCTTGTTGCTCAAAGGGCTTTACCAAATAACCGTTTGGCTTTACCGTCTTCGCATTTTCAACGGTAGCCCTATCGGAGTTCGACGTAACGAATATGAAGGGAATATCGTAGTTCTCACGAATGTGCTTACCTAGATCTATTCCGGTTTTGTCGGACGCCAAAATAATATCGATAAGAACAAGGTCTACGTGCTGTGTTTTTAATACTTCTTCTGCCTGTTCATAAACAATTACATTGTCAACGATTTCGTAGCCGATTTCTTCTAACATTGACTGCATGTCGTCGGCAATAATAACATTATCTTCTACAATAAGAATTCTGATTGGTTGTTCCAAAGTGGGTGTTATTTAGTAGGTTTATGGTTTAAAATTACAAAAAATTATTACAACTGATGTACATCAGTACGGACAAAAGAAAGGTGCTTAAAGCTAGTTTCTTAAGCTCGGGGTCAATTAAATCAGGTTTATCGGTATGATATATTTTTTTAAGGTGAAGTAAAATTGGTAAGAATGCTAACAGAGGTAGTAGTATTCGCCAGCCTTCTAGATTAACGATGGCGAACATAAGAATACTTAGGAATGCCAAGCTCAGTAACGCATAGTGGTATACTTTGCCTTTATCAAACCCGATAAATACCACGAAAGTGTTCTTTTGTACTTTCTTGTCGGAGTTGTAGTCCCGTAAATTATTTAGGTTCAGCACCCCGGCACTTAGCAGACCAATAGCTATAGCAGGTAATATCGCCATTGGCAACAAGAATTTGGTATATAGAAACATCGTTCCTAAAACGGCCAATAACCCAAAAAAAAGGAATACAAAAACATCACCAAGCCCTTTATAACCATAAGCCGATTTACCAATGGTATAAGTAATTGCGGCCCAAATACTGGCGGCACCTAAAATCAAGAATAAAATCGGATAAATTGAAGTATTTAGGCCAAATGCAAAATAGACCAATGCAATTACCAATAAAGCATCAATACCTATCGAAACAAGAATACCCCTCATTAATTGGGCTCTTGTGAGAATGCCGCTTTGTAGTGCTCGTTTTGGCCCAATTCTATCTTCATTATCAGTTCCCTTTACGCCATCACCATAGTCATTGGCGAAATTTGAGGTAACCTGAAAACCAATAGTCGTTAACATAGCAAGTATAAAGATTGTGATATCACTTTTACCGTAGTAATTTGCAAGTGCCGTACCTACCAATACGCCGGATACGGAAAGCGGAAGTGTTCTTAGCCTAGCCGCATTGAACCAGGGAGTAATTTTATTCAAAATTAATTGGGGTCTTCTATCTGAATTCGTTTTCCTTCTTTGTACGAGGCCACAAAAGCATCTGGAAAACCAAGATCTACCAATTGTCTTCTAAAGGTCTGCGCTTCTTGCAAGGTTTCAAAATTACCTAATGAATACGAATAAAAAGGATTAGTTTTTACGAACAACGTGTTGGTCAGGGCTTCTGAAGCAAGTGTCATATTATTATCGACAAACGATTTCACCTGCACCGAGTATATTTTTTCTTTTTCTAAAAACTTTTTCGCAAGATAAAATTCAGTTACAAGACTCAGTTCTTCATTTTGCTCTTTCAGATTATTTATTCTTGATTTAATGGCATCTAAACTATCTATCGAGACCAATAGATTACTCGGGCTTTCAAAATTATTTGAAACACTTCGACCTGCCGAGAAAGAAAAAATTGTCACGGCACCAATCAGGAACAACCCCGTAATGCCAGCTAGGACATTGCGCTGTAATTTATTTTTCCGAATTTCTTTGTTCTTGAACTTTATTTGGTCAAGAAGGCGTTCGTTTATAATCTGCGCCTTATCAATATCTTTATGCAATTCTAAAAGATCACTTTCTTCAATAAAAGGCATATTTTAAGTATTAATTATAAAGGTCTGTTGTTAAAGTTAACCAAAATACCGAAAGATCGATGAAATACACTTCCGGAATGTTGCAAAAATAGCCTTTTATGTGGTCTAGGGGAATAAATGTGTTGTTAAACTGTGGTAGCCTTCTGATTTCTATATGATTATCGATGAACGGTAGTTATCGTTAATGAGTTAAATTACGTATATACCGTCTTCTTTGATGTCGATCTTGCGGGCTTTATATAATGTTCCTATGCCTTTCTTAAAGGTTTTTTTACTCATCTGCAGCTCTCTCTTGATTTGAGATGGGTCAGATTTATCGTGTAGCGGAAGAAAGCCACCATGTGTTTTGAGCCTTTCGTATATAGCATTTGCGGTCGGCTCTAAAACCTTTTCGCCAAGTGCCTGAAGCGAAACATCGATTTTATTGTCCGTCCTTATATTTTTAATGTATCCTCTTGATCGGTCACCAACGGCTACTCGCTTAAATATCTCGTTAGCATACACCAACCCTTTGTGCATATCGTTAATAATTACTTCCCAACCCAAATCGGTCAATCTTGTAAATAGCAAGTCTACTTCTTCTCTTTCCCTTACCTTGAGTTTTTCATTGCTTAAAAACTTGTCAATTTTGTTCGAAGCGACCAAACGAAACGAGATATCGTCCATATAACAATGTACCACGTACCACTGCCCTTCTTTCATCTTATCACGCTGTTCGCTGAAAGGAACCAGCAGCTGTTTTTGTAGGCCCCAATCCATAAAAGCACCTATTTGATTTACCTCCACAACTTTTAAGAATCCAAATTTGTTTCTGATCACGGTAGGTGTCAAAGTAGTCGCTATTGGTCTTTCCTCATAATCCAAATAACAGAATACCGATATTAAATCTCCGATTTTAATTGATTTTGGCACATACTTGTTCGGCAATAAGATTTCCGTACCAGTCTTACTGCCTAAAAATAATCCGACACTCGTATCTCTAAGTACCTCGAGTTCGTTGTAATTACCCAGTTCTATCATAATGCAAATATAAGCCCAAGAAACTCTTTTGAAATGTGTAAATTATTTTTTTTCAATCCTTAGGTGCATAATTTCATTATCCCGATAGATTCGGGATTAAACCGTCTTTCTTAGGCGGATGCTTAAAATTTTGCCTCATTGTGGGTCCCCGCCTGCCGGCTGACAGGAAAATAACCTATAATACAGATGACTATCGGGACTAATCACAAATTTTAAAACAATCTCTCAATGGTAAGGTATAAAAAAACCGCCTAGGTTGAAGTAGGCGGTCATCGATTATTTTCGATTTCCTATTTATATATGGAAGCTTTCTTAAAATGCTTGCACAACATATAGTACACAACGGCCCTATGCTTATTTTTGTTAGCAGAACCGTATTTTTCAACAACACTTTTTACGGCATCCATCAATTTAGGTTCGTCTTTCATACCCAGTTTTTTCACTAGGTAGTTGTTCTTTACGGTTTCGAGTTCTTTTTCATCTGCACCGGATACCTTTGATGCATCTAAATTGTAGATCGCCGGCCCTAGGCCAACAGTTACTTTGGTCAATAAGTCCATATCAGGACTTTCACCAAATTTCTCTTTTACGTCTGCCGCATACTTGGCAATTAAATCATCTCTTTTGCTCATAATAGTTAGTGTTCTAAAAAGTTAACGGTTAATATGGAGCCTAAGATATAAAATCAAAATAACCGAGCAAAATTTTGTTGTTCATTAATCTGGGTGTAAGAATTTCAAGTATTTTAGGAACATCCGATGTATCATAAAATGTTTTTAGGCTTTTTGATAGATTCTTTTCGTCTTTTACCAATTCATATTCAAAACCATATTGCCGACTCAAATATTCTGCATTGAGCTGATGTTTTGTTTCAAAATAGGTTTCAAAGTTTTGGGTATCTTCTTGGCCAGGTAAGATTCTGAAAATCCCTCCTCCGTTATTGTTTATCAAAATAATTCTAAAATCGGAACGAATGTAGTCATTCCAGAGCCCGTTACTATCGTAAAAAAAACTTAAGTCCCCCGTTATCAACAAGGTGGGTGTTTTATCGTAGATCGAAGCACCGATTGCAGTCGAGGTGCTACCATCTATTCCACTGGTGCCGCGATTACAAAAAATTCGTAACGAGGCATGCATATCGAACAACTGGGCATATCGTATAGTAGAACTATTAGCTAGTTGTAACTGATACCCCTCAGGAATACTATTCGCTAGACGCTGAAAAACAGACATATCAGAAAAGGGTATCTGTTTAAGGTATAATTTTCTTTTCTTCTCATAGTGCGTTTTTTTCCGGTTCCAAAAGGCAAAATAATCACTCTCCTTCTGTTTTACACTTTTAAAAAATTGCCGAAAAAAAGTATTTGCATCCATTTTAAAATGGTGTGATAGCGAAAAAAATGTGTCGTACGCCTTAAGTTCGTCAATATGCCAATGATGTTTTGGCTTATATTCCCGTAAAAACGCCTTTATTTTTTTTGATACGATGAGTCCGCCAAATGTGAGCAGAATCTCGGGCTGTAAACCTTCAAAGAGAACATCCCGTTCTTTTGATTTCTCAATAGGCGCTACAATACTATCGATACTGGGGAAAAAATTCGGATGATGCAGATTTGAAGTCGTTTCGGTCAAAACGATTACGGAGGAATCTGCAGCGAGTTTATCCAAGAAACGTTGTTCTACCGAGTTTCGCGGAGCCACACCTACGAGCACCATTTTACGCCCTGATAAATTCCATATTTTCGAATACTTTTCAGTATCGAAAGCCTTCGGCGTTTCTGGTTTCTTTAAAGCATCGGCATTCGCTATTATGGTAAGTGCGTCGGTAGTATCATAAAGCGGTTCTTCAAAAGGAACATTGATATGAACGGGCAGCTTCCATTGTGTCACCATATTCAAGGCCTTGTTCAATTCATCTTCGTTATGTTCTTTTACAGATTGCTGTACAGCTACCATGGTATCGTTCGAAAGCCATTCGGGCACATACTTTTTCACTCTTTCTACGGAATGAACAACATCTTGTCTTAAATTGGCGGAATACCCGATATGTCGATGGAATACATGGTCTTGACGAATGGTCTGCCCATCACCGACATCGATTTTATAAACAGGTCGATCCGCGGAGATTACCACTAAGGGCATACCGCTATAAAAGGCTTCGGCAACCGCGGGATAGTAATTCAATAACGCACTGCCCGAAGTACAGATAATGGCAACGGGCTCCATTAATTGCTGGGCAATACCCAAAGCAAAAAAAGCGGCTGAGCGTTCATCGACAATACTAAAACATGAAAAATAGGGGTCTTCGGTAAAATCTATGGTGAGGGGCGCATTTCTGGAACCTGGCGAAATAACGATATTCTTGATTTTCTTGGCCTTACAGTGTTGCACCACCAATTGGGCCGAGGGAATGCTCGAGTGTCTCATGTACCACAAAAATACAACGCATGCGGTTCTAAACCCAATACGAACTGCTACAAAATATGCAACATCGTTTTACTCTTTGAAACAGTCTCTTCCCACTCCTTTTCTGCATCGGAATCTTTGGTAATACCGCCGCCTACATAAATATGGGCCGCATCGTCTTTCAATTGTACACAGCGAAGATTTACGAATAGGGTGGTCGTATTTGAAATCGACCGGTATGCCTGATTTTCTTGGTTGGCCCTGCGTGAACTGCGTTGTTTCGATGATTTGAAGTTAAGCTCCCCTAAATAACCGGTATAAAACTCCCGCTCGTAATTTTCATTTTGAAGAATGAATTCCTTGGCAATAGCTTTCGGCAAACCACATACCGCCGGTGTTGGATGCAATGCCTCAACAACAGTACGCAATCCAGATTTGGGCATGCTGCCCAAAATCTTGGTACGCAAATGCATAAGGTTACCGGCCCGAACGGACTCGACTTTCGTGCGCCTTAGCTCATCGACTTTACCTTTAAGGGCCTCTAAAATATAATTGGTCACCAGTTCTTGTTCTTCAAGCTCTTTACGGCCCCAATGGGGATTATTTTCTCCGGAGTATGGCTGTGTTCCAGCTAATGACATTGTAGTAAAAGTTCGGTTTCTTACCATAAGTAATATCTCGGGCGTAGCCCCCAGCCACATACCGACCTTCGGGTGGTACCAGAGATAGCAAAAAGCATTCGTATAATTACCTAAAAGACGTTGAAATAATACCAAGGGAGAGGTCTCGGATTTTGTTTTCAAACTGCGGGACAGTACAATTTTATCAAAATTGCCTTTTTCGATTTGGGCCATCCCCTTTCTTACAAGGGCAACATGAAAATCCTTTTTATTCTTGCCTTCAGGAAGGGTATCATTGCCTTCCCATTCTAGCTTTTTTGGCAAAAAATCCGAAACCTCAAAAACTTCGTCGGCATTTAGTAATACGGATTCTTTTTCCTCTTGAAAAGGGGCAAATACAAAACCGGTCGCGCTATAATCCTTCAGGAAATGTAAGTCGTCGTCTTTCTGAAAAATAGCGTTTACTGTATTCTCCTTGGGTTTTCGATAGACTACAAAAGGTAGTTCTTTGCTAAATTGTACTTCGATTTTTTTGAAGGAATCAGCGGGCATAGCAATTATTTGGGCAAAGCGATAGTGGTCAGCTTGCAGATGGAAACCAACTGCTCTTCATCGTTCGTTATGCGAATATCCCACACTTGGGTCGTGCGGCCTTTATGGAGAATCGTTGCTTTTGCAAAAACGTTACCTTCTCGCACACTCTTCACATGATTAGCAGATATTTCGATACCTCGGATAGCAAACTTTTGTGCATCGAGAAAAATATAGGACGCCATACTACCTACGCTTTCCGCCAATGCGACCATGGCACCCCCATGCAGTACGCCATCAGGTTGATGTACCTTTGGATTTACAGGCATTTTTGCGATTAGAAAGTCGGCACCTACATCGACATATTCGATTTCCAATGTTTCCATCATTGTGTTTTGCGATGACTTGTTGCAAACTTTCAATATTTTCTCCTTGTAATCGTCCATATCGTCTATTTTTGACAAAGCTAAGCATAACACTTCCAAAATGATTGCGTTCAAAAATAATTTCACCCCATGAACAGTTCCGAAAAAACGGTGGAATATTTGACCCGAAATTCCTATTCGACGCTCAATTCATTAACGGAACGCACCAAGAATATCTGGATTGTTCTGCACGGTATCGGGTATCTCAGCCGCTATTTCCTGAAGTATTTTGATGCTTTGCCATCGGAAGAAAATTATATTATTGCCCCACAGGCCCCTTCGAAGTATTATTTAAAAAACGAATATCGACATGTGGGCGCCAGTTGGCTCACGAAAGAAGAAACAATTAGGGAAACCCAAAACGTAATATCCTATCTGGATGCCGTATTGGCCAGTGAATCCATTCCGGATAGCCGTAAATTGATTGTATTTGGGTATTCCCAAGGAGTTTCCATAGCAGCTAGATGGGTAGCCCGTAAAAATCTGAAATGCAATCATTTAGTGCTCTATGCAGGTGGTATTCCCAACGAACTGCAAGCATCAGATTTCGAATTCCTTCTAAAAAATAAGACAAAAGTGACCGTAATTATTGGAGATAAAGACGAATATATCACCGAAGAAAGACGAACGGCAGAAAGTGCTAAAATCGAAACATTATTTGAGGGCACTGCCGAACAGATTGTTTTCAAGGGTGGTCACGAGGTAAAAAAAGAATTGATAAACACCCTGATAGTATGATTTCGGAAGTTATATTGGAAAACGAAAAGCTAAAACTTTCTCCGCTTACATTCGAGAACTATCATCACCTAAAAGCCATTGCTTCCCAAGAAAAGCTGATACAATACTCACCGAGCGACATTGAGACACCTGGGTCGCTTCGCAATTATGTGGCAATTGCATTGGACCAACATCTTAAAAAAACGAGTATCCCCTTTATTATCTATGACAAGACCCAAAAAACCTATGCCGGTTCTACCCGTTATATGCACATCGATTGGAGAAACATGGTACTCCATATTGGCTCTACTTGGATCGGCAGGGAATTTCAAGGGAGTGGACTTAATAGGCAAATGAAGTTCTTGATGCTTAACAATGCTTTTGAAGAAATGGGATTCGAAAAAGTCGAGTTCCGTATCGATGAACGGAATATGAAATCCCGAAAAGCCGTAGAAAAACTCGGTGGCATTTTAGAGGGCATCCTCCGAAGAAATGTTTATCTGCTCGATGACTTCAAAAGAAACACCTGTTGCTATGGTATTTTAAAAGAGGAGTGGGATGTGACTAAAGAAGCAAAATTCAAAGACTTGCTATGAAAAAATCGATTGCCATGGTCAGTTTGGTGGTCAGGGATTATGACGAAGCTATTCAATTCTACACCGAAAAACTGGATTTTGAACTTGTCGAAGATACCCAGCTTAGCGAAAATAAGCGGTGGGTAACCGTATCACCCAAGAAGTCTAATGGATTTTTACTGCTTTTGGCAAAGGCTGCAAACAAAAGGCAAGAACAGGCCATCGGAAATCAAACCGGAGGCCAG
>ENA-ORXU01002094-ORXU01002094.1-marine-metagenome-genome-assembly--contig:-NODE-2094-length-14190-cov-3.019344_pt1 | contig 14190 bp, 11 predicted proteins | sample MGYA00237869_ERZ511484 | MGnify/ENA metagenome assembly ERZ511484
TGGGCCTAAAACTCAATCGCTACAAATTGGCCCAAAAGTCACCTATCGACGAGGCCCTAGCGATAAGTTGCGGAACCGAAATAACCACAATAGAGGAAGATGACTACGACAATACACTAACTAAAATTGATAGTCTTGTACAAAAAGGTATTTACTTCATTGGGTTCGACACAGGTCATGTCGGATTTTTGGTCAAAAAAAATGGTGTGTTGTTCCTGATTCATTCCAATTATCTATTGCCCATATCCGTTTGTATTGAGCCCCTTAAAAACGCGCGGGTTTTTAAGAAGTTCACCAAGTTTCATTTAGTCGATGTATCGCATAACGATCTGCTTATCAAAAAATGGTTAAGCGGGGAAGTTGTTCTTTAGATAACACTTCTTTCGTGTGGATTTTCCAACAAGATAAAACCAAGGCCCGCGAATCGGAGACGGTATATTTTATCCAAAAGTATTTTTTAGAACCTCGAGCGTATGCTCATAGCCTACCAAGTATGCTTTCTCAATTCCTTTTCGGTCCAAAACCCCAATATTCTCCAAGGCCTTGAATTCTAGAAGCAAGTCACAAGCCTCCAATTTTTTTCTGTTGATGGCATAAATCATCAGTCCCGTAACGCGCCCTGTTATTTGCCAGGAATTCTTTAAGGCATTCTTGTTGAGTTGACCGACCACCGAAACGTTACTACCCAAAATAAAATCAGCCTTTTCTAGAACCGGCTCCAAGGGAAAGTTGTTCATAATTCCGCCATCGGCATAAAGCTGCCCATTAAGCTCTACGGGGCTAAAAACGGGCGGCAAAGCGGCCGAAGCCAACAAAGGGCGTATCAACTGGCCTTCACTGAAAAATTCCTGTTCCCCCTTTTGTAGGTTCGTTGCGACGACACTTAATTTCCGCTCCAGCGCGTCAAAGCTATCCTCAGGAAGATAGCCCTTGAATATATTAAAATACCTATCGGTATCTAGGAAGCCAGGTTTTAAAATGGTAAGAAAATTGTACTTGAACAAAGGGGTTTCCTTAAAAAAGGATAGCATATCGTCGACCGTATTGCCGTTTGCGTAAAGTGCTCCTACCAAAGCACCGACACTACTTCCGCTCACTATATCGGCCGAAATTCCAAACTCTTGAAGCGCACGGATCATACCAATATGGGCCATGCCACGGACACCGCCTCCAGAAAGCACTAGGGCTATCGATTTTGCCTTAAGTACGCTCATATCTCTAAAAAAATGCCGCACCGGAACGTTCCGATACGGCATTAAAATTAGCTATTTTCAAATTGATTCGTCAAGAATCCATCCCAAAAGCGTAATAGTATTTCCCCGGCTCATCCTCATAAGTACCTTCTAACATTACGCCACCTTTTTTATCTTCCAAAATGGCTGCAACGTCTTCGATATCAGTTACTTTTTTACCATCGATATGGGTTATGATAAAGCCTTCACGCATCTGGGTCTCCTTTCTTATTTTACCTGGATACAATTTGGACACTTTCACCCCACCATCAATATTTAGTTTCTTTGCTACCGCTTTATCCAATGTTTCGAAATCGGCACCCAATAGGTTCAGGACTTCCTTCTTTTCCTTTTTCATAATGTCCGTCGTTCCTTCGGCGTTTTCAAGAATTACATTGAAATTTTCGTCTTTTCCGTTGCGCCTGACCGTAACTTCAACCTTATCACCAGGTCTCTTACTGGCTATAATTTCCTGTAATCTTGGGGAAGTGCCAACGAGTACGTCATTAACCTTCGTGATAATATCGCCAGACTCGATACCAGCTTTGTCGGCCGCACTATCTTCACCTACTTGCTCAACCCAGACGCCTTTCGAAAATTCGACGCCTTTTTCCTTGGCCAAACGCCCATCCATGGTGCGGATGCTCACGCCAAGCATACCCCGTTGAACATTACCGTATTTCAAAAGGTCTTCGACCACCTTTGTTACGATATTACTGGGTACTGCAAAACCATATCCCGTATAAGTTCCGGTTCTACTGGCAATCGCGGTATTTATTCCCACTAAATTTCCGTCGAGGTTCACTAGAGCTCCCCCACTATTTCCGGGATTAATAGCTGCATCGGTCTGAATAAAGCTCTCAACTGCGAATTTTTCTTTATTGATGTTAATGTTTCTGGCTTTCGCACTGACAATACCTGCTGTAACCGTAGAATTAAGCCCCATGGGATTGCCTACCGCCAAAACCCATTCGCCTACTTCTACGTCATCTGAGTTAACGAGGGCCATCGTCTTAAGGTCGTCGGCTTTTATCTGTAATAATGCCAAGTCAGTAGTAGGATCTGTACCGATTACGGTAGCCTTATAGGTTTCGTTGTTATAAAGGGTAACCTCTACCTCATCAGCCTTATCAATAACATGATTGTTGGTTATGATATACCCTTTTTCATTAATAATGACTCCTGAACCGGTACCGAACATCGGCTGCTGTTGCATACCGCCTTCAGGTATTTGACCTTTGAACATGTCACCGAAAAACTCTTTGAAAGGGTCTGGTAACTGACGGGCTTCACCCAATCCATTTTGCGAACGGGTCTGTGTCGACCTGATATGTACAACGGCATCCAATACCTTATCGGTAGTCTCGGTAAAATCCAAGGGTTTGATATTGCCCTCCTCGTCTGCAGTATACAACACCCGTTTACCGGGTACTTCAACGACCTGTGTAATTGCACTAGTTTCTTCACCCTGTAATTTAGTAAAGCCTATGACCGACAGACTGACAGTTAAGGCAATTAATCCGGACAAGAAATACATCCGCCATGTTGAATTGTTTCGTTTCATGATTTATTATCGTTTAAAATTAAGATTGAAAAAATTTGATATGCGTTTTTTAACAAGCTCAATTATGACAAAGTGCGTGCCATTTGGTTTGAAGAAATAGCTAAATTTTTTTTAAAATTTATATCCTTTTTAAACTATTCTTAAGAATTGATTGGAGACCGCTTGGTCGGTTGCTTCCTGTACGTCTGAATAAAAAAAGTGAATCCTTGGCCTTTTAGCTATTTTTCTTTCCTTTTTATCTATAAAGTTTAGTTTGATCAAACTAGGTTCAGAATTATCACCGACTGCTTGGTCGGTAGTCGTATTGCCAAGAGCAAATTAAAAAGCGTTGTGTTAGTACGCACTGTATTGCGCGACCAATGAATATATAATTTTTTATTGTACGTTTGTAAGAATAATCCCCTATATGCGTTCGGCCCAACATAATGAAGTCGCCATTTTGGTTTTTGCCAATTCTTCAACTGAAGAATTGAACCATAAGCGTATTTCCCAAAGTAGTGGGTTTTTCGACACCCTTACCGAACAAACTATTGCTACAGTCCAAAAAACAGGGTTACCGTTTTTTCATGTTACCGAAAGGGAGCAAAACGGTAATAGCTTCGGCGAACGCTTCTCGAACGCCATACAATCCGTTTTTGATAAAGGCTATGAACGCGTCATTACCATCGGTAATGACACTCCGCATTTAAAAGCACCACAGATTCAGGATACTGCCAAACAATTGGCAGCGGGTAAAACCGTCTTGGGCCCGTCTGCAGATGGTGGGTTCTATTTAATGGGATTGCAAAAGGCACAGTTCAACATTTCAGAATTCGAAAAACTACCTTGGCAAACAGAAGCATTGTTCAAAGAGGTCTCTGTGCTATTGGACATTGATAATGAGCAAACTATTCGATTGCAGACACTGTTTGACATCGATGACCTTTACGACCTTAAGCTATTTGTTAATCGTTTTAAGAATATCCCTGAAAAGCTTTTCAGAATTATCCAGTCGCTTCTACCCAAAGCTGTCGAAAATTTTCGTTTACGATTTCTGTTTTTAGAAAATCAACTTCCTCAAACCTTTTATAACAAAGGTTCTCCCATGGTACTTCACGCCTAGCATTCAAAATGATGTGACTACTTTTTCACATCGCATCCCTAATTACTCAGATTTCTGATCTTAAATGAAGTACGTATTTTTACCCTTGATGCTTTTTGCATCAACATGGTGTGCAGCACAACAATCTATTGGCGGTAAAGTCACCGATGACCAAGGCGAACCCATACCTTATGTAAACGTGGTCTGGGTCGGCAGTGAAAAAGGAACCGTTACCGATGAAAACGGCGAATATTATATCGAATTGGATAGCGCTACTGGCAATCTTGAATTTTCGGCTTTAGGTTTTAAAAAACAGCAAGTCCCAATTTTAGATAGCAGCCGTATAAACGTCATGATGCAGGAGGATGCACAAACACTCGATGAAGTAGTGCTCACTGCACTCGGACTAAAACGGGAAACCAAAGAATTGGGTTATGTTGTGCAAAGCCTCGATACCGAGGGAGTTACCGAAGTAAAATCGGTGAATTTTTTGGACAACCTCGCTGGCAAACTGGCCGGGGTAAGTATCAGTCAAGGTGCTACCGGTGTAGGTTCTTCCTCGAAAATCACGATTCGAGGGGAAGCCTCATTCTCAAACAACAATCCGCTGTTTGTGGTCGATGGAATCCCCATTAATAACAACTCCGTTTTCAATTTTTCGAACGAAGCCGCCGCCGGTTTTCAGGAAATCGATTTTGGAAATGGTGCGATGGAGGTAAACCCAGACGATATTGCCAATATTTCAGTACTCAAAGGACCAAATGCGGCTGCACTTTACGGTACACGCGCATCGAATGGCGTTATTGTCATCGAGACCAAAAACGGAGGTGAATCCCAAGGTCTTGGAATCAGTTATAATACCAGTTTTTTTTGGGATTCAGCATTTCGTCTTCCTGATTTTCAAAATGAATACGGACAGGGAAATTCTGGAGAATTCGCTTTTGTCGATGGCCTTGGCGGGGGCACCAACGATAATATTACCTACAGTTGGGGGCCACGTTTGGATGTGGGAAACCTTGTCCCGCAATTTGATAGTCCAGTTACTTTGCCCGACGGCTCGGTGGTTCGTGGGGGCGATACTGCGCTATACAGTGGCTTGCAGATTCAACCGACTCCATTTACTTCCAACCCCGATAATCTAAAGGATTTTTATGATTCGGGAACAACTTTTATCAATAATCTGGCAATTTCTTCAGGTTTCGAAAAGGGGAATTTCAGGCTTTCCTTTACAGATTTGCGGAGTGAATCCATCATTCCCGGCGTGAATCTGGACCGTCAAACGGTAAGTGCCCGTTTAGGTTTTCGCCCCACGGAAAAACTGCATATCAACTCATCGATCAGTTACATCAATTCTCAAAGTGATAATCGGCCCTCGAACGGTTATGGCTCTGAAAATGTCAACTATTCTTTGGTGGCATGGGGGCCACGTTCGCTAAACATCAAAAATCTTAGAAACTATTGGCAACCCGGTCTTGAAGGCACCCAACAGTATTCTTTTAACTACACCTTCTTTGACAACCCGTATTTCATTCTGTTCGAAAATCGTAACTCTTTTAATCGAGATCGGGTTTTTGGAAATATTTCGGCCACCTACGACATTACCGATAAGTTGACCGCAACAATCCGCAGCGGCATGGACTATTCTGACGAAACACGCCAATTGCGACGGGCCTTTAGTTCGAATCGCTTTCGTAATGGCGGCTATGCCGAGCACGATGTGTTTTTTCGAGAAATCAATACCGATTTCCTCTTGAACTACAGTGATATCTTTGACAATCTAACGGTAGATATTTCAATAGGTGGTAACCGAATGGATCAAAAAGCTTTTACCGGTCAGTCGCAGACGACCAGTCTGGCCCAGCCCGGTATATTTAGACTATCGAATGCCGCATCGCCCATTGAAGTTTTCGAATTCGAATCGAACAAGCGTATCAACAGTTTCTATGGTATCGCCAAATTGGGTTATAAGAATTTTGTTTTCTTGGATGTTACGGGAAGGAATGATTGGTCAAGTGCCTTGGCCACTCCCTTTTCCGTAGATAATACCTCATTTTTCTATCCGTCGGTATCCGGCAGCTTTGTTTTATCGGAAGTAACAGACCTGCCCGAGGTCATTTCATTTGCCAAGCTGAGGGCCAGTTGGGCACAAGTGGGCAATGATACGAACCCGTATCAGACTACCGGTGCATTTGTAGCGCAAACCCCATTCAATGGGCAGCCGACTTTTAGTAATCAGAATACGATTGCGAACCCCAATCTTAAACCGGAGCGAACCTCATCTTTTGAGGTCGGTGCCGATATTCGTTTTTTTCGGGATAGGTTGAACTTCGATATCTCATACTATAATGCCCTCACCGAAGACCAGATTATTTCATTGCCCATCGGAATCTCTTCGGGCTTTACCCAACAAGTCGTTAATGGTGGCAAAGTTCGTTCAAAGGGTCTTGAAATTATCGCAGGTATCGTTCCCATAAACACAACGGATTTTAGATGGAACAGTACACTAAACTTTAGTACGAACCGCGCGACCGTAGAAGACCTGCCACAAGAAGAAGGGCGTTTAACGTTGGCCTACTCCCGTATTTACGATAGTCAAAACCAAACGGTATTTTTACAGGTTGAAGAAGGCGGCCGGATTGGCGATCTATACGGTACGGGCTATTTGAAGAATGAAAACGGTGATTTTGTTTTGACCGATGAAGGCCGGTACATTCCTGATAACAACCTGCAAAAACTGGGCAACTACAATCCCGATTTTATGTTAGGCTTCAACAACCAATTCAATTACAAGCATTGGGATCTTGGCTTTCTCTTCGATTGGCGACAAGGCGGAATACTAGTTTCACGAACCCGTGCCTTGGGCAATGTCGGCGGACAATTGGCCGAAACGGCTTTTCGGCCTGAGGAAGGTATCATTGCCGAAGGTGTATTGAATACGGGTACGGAAGACAATCCCGTATATGTGCCAAATACAGTTGCCGTAACCCCGGAAAGCTATTACCGTCAGTTCTATGACCGTAACCATGAGGAGAACAATACCTATGACGCTTCCTTCTTAAAACTAAGGCAATTTTCGGTAGGGTATACGTTCGATGAGCTTAACCTTTTCAATCGAGATGCTTCTTTACGGTTATCCGTAATCGGTCGAAATTTGTTTGCCTTTACTGAAAATCCACATTTTGATCCGGAGCAGTTGGCCGTACAGGGTCAAGGTTTTATTGGGGGTGTCGAAGATATGTCGTACGCAACTACGCGTAGTATCGGGTTTAAGGCGGGGGTTAATTTTTAATGGGATGAAGATAGATTATCATGTATAAAAGAATAAAAAATATTGTTTTGAAACGGCTCCTTCCCCTGTCAGGGGAAGGTGGCATCCAGCGAAGCGATGATGACGGAAGGGGTCGAACGCAAGCTTCCGATCAGACCCTTAACCATTTATTAGTGCGCCTTCTATGGGCCTTTCCTTTGCCCAAGAGTTTTGTACAGTTTGGGCGATGGCTCGACCCCTTCCGTATTGCAATACTGCAAAGCAGGATGCAATCCACCTTCCCCTGCCAGGGGAAGGAACAGAAAAGTTCTAACCTGATTGAAAATTTACAGCACGAGAAGTCCTCCCCTAACCCCTCCCGAGGAGGGGGATTATATCCTAATCAAAACTTGATTCATACTAAAAATCCAAACCAAAATAAGAGAATACTCCCTCTCCTCCGGAGAGGGCCGGGGAGAGGCCTTTTAGCAATGGCTTCAATTTTCTTGGTACTATCCTGCACCGAAGATTTCAAAGAAATCAATACCAACCCCAACGCACCGGTTTCCGTGCAGCCGAGTTTGTTATTGCGGCAGGTCATTTACGACTATGGCGAGCAGATGTCGTATGAAGGTTTTACCGCAGGCAATCTTTTGGGGCAATACACGACAGCATTGGATTTTAACCTCTTTGATCGCCACAACCTGAAATCACCTCAATTAGGTGGTAATCCATGGCCGATTTTGTATCGGAACCTGCGGGACAATGAAAACATTTTAAATCAATCGCTGGAAAACGAAACCTTTGCTGTTTATGAAGGCCCCGCACGAATCTTGAAAGCCTATATGGCTGCAACCTTGACCGATTTATTTGGAGACGTGCCGTACAGTGATGCTTTTAAGGGAAAAGAACTAACGGTGACGCCGACCTATGATAGTCAGGAAGATATCTATTTGGGCGAGGGCGGTATTCTCGATAATCTCGACAGGGGCATAAGTGCTATTGCAAACTATTCGGGTACGATTCCTTTAGAAGGTGATATTCTTTTTGAGGGCAATTTAGAAAATTGGGTGCGCTTTGCGAATTCCCTAAAAATCAAATACCTGCTGCGAATTTCAGACAAGGTAGATGTTTCAGCTGATTTGCAGGCCATCATTACAGAAGATGCACCATATATTTTCACCAATGACTTCAATGCTGCATTCAATTTTACCGATGGGGAACCTAACAATTTCAGATTGGCGCGGTTACGCATCGGGGACTTTAACAATTTTGTGCTTTCAGAGACTATGTTTGAAATACTTACGGAGTTGAAAGACCCAAGAATTTCGACCTTATTCCGACCTTTTAGCAATAGCAATTCTGAGGAATTCAATGGACTGCTCAACGGTATCGATGCCTCGCAGACTTCTATAGCACTGGCCGATTTTTCGTTAGCGGGAACAATTTTTCGTGAAAATACGGGCCGACTTGATGCCAATTTTATGACCAGTTGGGAAACACTTTTTTTGTTGGCAGAAGCTGCGCAAAGGGGATTGATTTCAGAAGATGCGGAACAACTTTATAATCGAGCTGTGGCTCAAGCTTTTCGATATTGGCAAGTAGAATTACCGATAGAATATATAACCGAAGATGCAGCTTTCGAAAACGGAAATCCCCTAGAAAATATAATCACTCAAAAATGGATCGCGAACATGATTAACGGGTATGAAGGATGGGTGGAATACCGAAGAACCGGTTTCCCCGAGCTTAAAACGATTTCGGCAAGTTTGAATAACGATTTGATTCCAGTTCGTATGCCATATCCCGCTGAAGAAGAGGCACTAAACAGTGTGAACTATTCCGATGCGGCGGCAAAGACAGATGGAAATAGTATTAATGTAAAGGTTTGGTGGCAGGCCCCCTAGCCCCCAAAAGGGAACGCCACTCAAACGGAAAAATGAATAAAGCATTTAAGGAGAAATTATAGTGCAATATGTAACAAACATAGCGATGGAAATCTCCCCTTTGGGAGTTAAGGGACTGCATTGGGGATTAATACTGGTATCAAGTCTGATACTTTTCGCAATATCCCCTTTAGCAAAAAATACCAATCAGTTTTTTAGGGCGGAGTACCGCAAGAAGGCCCCTAACACCTTTATGTTGATGGGCAGTCTGGTCATTTCGTGGATATTCGCCAAGAGCATTACCAACGCCGCAAACCTGGGCTTGGACTATGGTATTGTTGGGGGCGTAGCTTACGCGGGTTACTATCTGTCTTTCGCAGTAGCAGGAATCATTATTTATCAAATGCGTACACAGGGTAAATTTAGGAGCATTCATCATTTTCTGACCTCACGGTTCGGTAAAGGAGCCGTTGCCCTGTTTTCCATTTTAATTGCATTTCGATTATTTAACGAAGTATGGAGCAATACCATGGTCATTGGCACCTATTTTGGCGGTATGGGCACCGCGCCCTATTATTGGTCCATATTGGTTTTTACCGTATTGACGCTGGCGTATGCGCTTAAAGGCGGGTTGAGCAGTTCTATATTTACCGACGTTATACAGATGGGATTGTTCTCGATTTTGTTATTCGTTATTCTTTCGAGTATGTTCAACGCCGATGCATCCTTTACGGCAGTCGGAGTCCTGAAGTCCGGCACTTGGTCTTTCGAGCTCGGTATTAATCTTTTGTTTGCAGCGCTGTTGCAATCCCTGAGCTATCCTTTTCATGATCCGGTACTAACCGACCGCGGCTTTATAAGTCCGCCGAAAACTACCTTAAAAAGCTTCCTTTGGGCCGGCATAGTAGGTGCTGTTTGTATTATGCTGTTCAGTATTATTGGAGTATTCGCCCAAAGCCAGGGTATGGCCGGCCAAGCAGCGGTAGAAGTCGGCAAGGCGTTTGGCGTCGCGATACTTTTGGTCATCAATTTTATAATGATTACGTCGGCAGCGTCTACATTGGACTCCACTTTTTCTTCCTTTTCCAAATTGTTGTCCGTTGACCTCAACATGGGCAACACCTTGAAATTCGGAAGATGGGCCATGGTACTAATCGCTATTCTCGGTACGGTTCCCGTTTTTTTAAATGCCGAAATATTATCGGCAACAACGATAAGCGGTACTATGGTCATCGGCCTAACGCCAATTTTTGTCTTTTGGAAGGCCGAGACGCCAAAAATCAGTTTCTACCTGAGCGTCTTTTGCGGCATTTTATTCGGATTCTTGTTGGTTTTTGGCGCATTTCCTGACCGATTGATACTTACAGTAGGTAAATATGCCGATTTGTTATGGGTTAATTTTTGGGGGATTCTTTGTTGTATCCTCCTCTATTTTACACCGAAATGGATAAGAAAATAAAAAATATCGGAACGATTCAAGGCAAAGTACTGCTCTTCGGCGGGGTATACAGCAACCTTCAGGCCTTGAAAGAATTGATTTCCATTGCTTCCGAAGAAGGTATTTCTCCTGAGAATTGTATATCTACAGGCGATATCGTTGGTTATTGCGCGCAGCCAGAAGAAACTCTGAAAACATTTCAAATTTGGGGCGCACAAAGCATTCAAGGTAATGTAGAACAGCAGTTGTTCGAGGGTGCAGTCGATTGCGGCTGTGACTTTACGGCAGGTAGTCGTTGTGACGGATTCTCAAAAAAATGGTACCCTTATGCACAAAGCAAACTCTCAAAAGCTTCCATTTCTTGGATGGGAGCATTACCGGACCATATCACCTTCGAGTTCGCAGGCAAATTGATAGCAGTCGTTCTCGGTGCCTTCGATTATATCTCGGAGTTTATTTTTGCATCGAGCCCTACAACCCGAAAAGAGCAAAACTTTCTGCAAACAGAAAGTGACATCATCGTTGCGGGTCATAGCGGATTGCCTTTCCATCAAGAAATCGACGATAAACTATGGCTCAATCCCGGTGTTATCGGAATGCCGGCCAATGATGGAACACCTAGGGTCTGGTATGTCATTCTTGAAGAAATAAACGGAAAGCTAAAATACACGCATCGGTATCTTACCTATGACCATCAGACCACCTACGAACTGATGCGTGAGCACCATTTACCTCTAGAATATGCAGAAACCCTGCTTTCGGGACTGTGGGACAATATGGAAATCTTGCCCGAAGCAGAAAAAAAGCTTCAGGGCATTCCCCTTACATTTCAAGAAAAGGAAAAAATTCATTTAAAATCATAAACATGGCAAATAGTTATTACGACCCATCGGACTTACGGAAATTTGGAAAAATTACAGAGTGGAGCGAAGAGCTCGGTGAAAAATTCTTCGATTACTACGGTAAGGTATTTGAAGAAGGTGCACTAAGTGCAAGGGAGAAATCCCTAATCGCCTTGGCCGTATCACATGTGGTAAAATGCCCCTACTGTATAGACGCCTATACGAAAGACGGGCTTCAAAAAGGCATCACCAAAGAAGAGATGATGGAGGCCGTACATACTGGGGCGGCTATCGAAAGTGGGGCAACGCTCGTACATGGGGTGCAGATGATGAACAAGTATAATAAATTGAGTATGTAGAGCCCCTAGCCCCCAAAGGGGGAATGAAAGGTATTGAAACGATAATTCATTGGTTAATCGTAAAGTTTGCAGTGTACTAAAGACCACTAATTACTATCGACTAACGACTAATTACTAATACAGAATGGCAACAAAATCATTAAAAGCAAGACATAACGAGCTTGCGCAAGAGAACAAACAACTGGAAATCTTGAACGGAGGTATTTTCGCCGATGGCGAACTACCTTATTTTAAGGATAAAATCGCCGATATCGGGCATTTTCCGTTACGCCCCAAAAAACTTGAAATTATACAGATTAATGTGGGCTATATGTGCAATCAGGTCTGTGAGCACTGCCATGTCGATGCAGGTCCGGACCGAAAGGAGATTATGACCCGAGATACGATGCGCCAATGTTTGGAGGTCATCAAAAATACGGGTGCACATACGCTCGACCTGACCGGTGGCGCACCTGAAATGAATCCCGATTTTCGCTGGTTTGTAGAAGAAGCTGCGAAAGCCGGAATCAAAGATTTTATCGTACGCTCGAACCTGACCATTATCCGTGCGAACAAGAAATACTACGATTTGCCCGAATTCTTTAAGAAACATAATGTGCATGTCATTTCTTCAATGCCGCACTATACGCGTGGCAAAACGGACAAGCAACGTGGCGACGGTGTTTTTGACAAATCGATAAAAGCTTTACAAGAGTTGAATGCGGTCGGTTATGGTATGCCCGATAGTAGTCTTCGATTGGATTTGGTCTATAATCCCTCGGGAGCATACCTGCCTGGCGATCAAATGGCCATGGAGCGCGACTTTAAAAAAGCCCTTGACGAAGATTTTGGTATTCAGTTCCATAACCTCTTCGCGATTACCAACCTTCCTATCGCGCGGTTCTTAGATTACCTGATTGCTTCCGAGAACTATGAAGACTATATGTATGCCTTGGTAGAGGCCTATAATCCAGCTGCGGTAGAAAATGTGATGTGTACCAATACCATTTCCATTAGTTGGGACGGTTGGCTGTACGATTGCGATTTTAACCAGATGCTCGATTTAAAAGTAGCGAGCAAGGTCAAACACATTAAAGATTATAATGAGGATTTGCTGAAAGATCGCAACATCATCATTTCACAGCATTGTTATGGGTGTACTGCCGGAGCGGGGAGTAGTTGTCAGGGGACGGTGGCATAAGAAGCCCCTCTAGCTCCCCCAAAGGGGGAGGGTTTTACTGATGCATAGTAGGTAGTTGTCTGAGGGTTTTATCGTTTGGGAAGTGAATTTATGCCTGTTCGAACTAAGAATCAAATTCGAAATGTATAAGTTCTCAGCCTATTTTTTATCAAGATTTAACAACGCAATATAAGATTGTTTCGTTTATTTCGTTTATAATTGTGTTATTAATAGCATGATACATCCATGGAAACGTTCAAAAACATCAATAAGCCCTCAAAAGACGAGCAAAAAGTGGCCATCGAATCTTATGATGCACTTGCAGCAGTTATCAAAGAATTAAAATCTAAAAATCCTGAGATTGAAATTGAGGAAACCCAAGAGCGCATTAAGATTCCTTTGAGTGCCTTAAAATTATTGGGAGATATTCTTGAGGCCATGAGCCAAGGCAAACCATTTTCCCTCGTTCCTTTTGCTACTGAGGTAACCACCCAAAAAGCTGCTGAGATTTTAGGTTGTTCTCGCCCTCATATCGTAAAACTTCTGGAAGAAGGAGCGATAGCATTTACCAAAGTTGGAAAACACCGAAGGGTAAAGTTTGAAGATGTGATGCAATACAAAAGAAAGATGAAAGCGATTCAGAAGAAAAACCTCATCGATATCATGAAATCTGACGAAGAGCTAGGCTTGTATGATTCATAGTGTCCGCTTTATCTGTGTATTGGATACCAATGTAATTTATCCCATAGAAATACGGGATTTGCTTTTTTGGTTTGCCCATTACGACTTATACACCCCAAAATGGAGTTCACATATTTTTGATGAATGGCGCGATGTCATGAAACGAAAAGGCGTTAGTGAAGAAGAATCCCTAAAACGAATGGACAAGGCCAACATCGCTTTTCCAGATGCCTTGGTAATCAATTATTCCGGGTTGATTTCAGGATTATCGCTACCAGACCCAAAAGATTGTCATGTATTGGCAGCTGCTATAAAAACGAATGCCAATGTTATCGTAACGAATAACACAAAAGATTTTCCGAAAGACTACTTATCATCTTATGGGCTTAGTGCAAAGACAGCCGATGATTTTCTGACCGATATCATCGACTTAAATCCGGAAGAAGCAATCAAGGCTTTTAGAGAAATGGTATTAAATCGGAGGAATCCAGATTTGGATGAATTTGAATTACTGGATATCCTCAGAAATAGAGGTTTAACGGATACTGCGAACTATCTACATTCTCTGTTATAGAACTCGTCTTGAGTTTTTCTTTTACCTGCGATTTTCACACCTGCCTGCCGGCAGGCAGGTTTGGCACCTAAATTTTGTCTTTTTTTCGCACAGTAGCTATGGCTATGCTGTTCAAAAACTCTTTATT
>ENA-ORXU01002095-ORXU01002095.1-marine-metagenome-genome-assembly--contig:-NODE-2095-length-14189-cov-3.776290_pt1 | contig 14189 bp, 16 predicted proteins | sample MGYA00237869_ERZ511484 | MGnify/ENA metagenome assembly ERZ511484
GAAGTGAATTAATGGCGGAAATACATGAAGGTTTAGAAATTCGAAAATTCAAACCACTGCTCAATCGCGCCAAGCGAAAAAGCAAATTCGACATGGCGCTTATTCACGATAAAATAAATCAATACCATACTTTTTCGATAAAATACAAGCGCAAAGTCACTGATAAGGATGATGTCCTTCACTGGTTTTCGTCCAAAAATGCAGCACGCGCTTACATTTCGAGGATTGTTCACGAGTATGATTTATGTGCGTGTATGTGTGGTCTCAATCAAATAAGTGGAGACTGTACCACTTATAAAATAGGTCAATGCCAAGGTGCATTTCATGGATTAGAATCCAAAGAATCTTATAATCAAAGATTTATTGAAAGCCTGGATAGTGCTCAAAATTTGTTTCAACATGATATGCTGTTGCTTGATGTGGGACGTGAAGAAAACGAATATGCCGCTTTTTTAGTCACCGATCATATTGTGAGTCATATCGGATATTTGAATAATAAATTTGATGTTGAAGATATCGATGCAGTCAGAAATAAATTGACCAAAATAGATTATAATCCAATTACGGATCGGTTGATTTATCGATATTATTATGAACGGAGACTGTATAAAAAAATAGATTATGCTGACGTAGAAATTAAATCTATTTGACCGTCACCATAAGCTCCTGCATTTCATTCGCTAGAATCTTTGCTTTTTCCCTAGCTTTCATTGCAAAATCCTTTCTTGATCCTGCATAAATAATTCCTCTGGAACTATTCACTAAGAGTCCTACATTCGTCGAAGCTCCATTTTTATAAACATCAACTAAACTCCCACCCTGTGCGCCAACACCCGGCACCAATAAAAAATGATCTGGCACATGCTTGCGCACTGTTTGAAAATACTCAGGCTTAGTTGCACCGACAACATACATGAGGTTTTCAGAATTACCCCATGAAGCCGATTTAGCGAGGACTTCTTCGAAAGCGTGTTGACCGTTCACAAGCTTAGAAAGTTGAAAATCGCGACTCCCTTCATTTGACGTTAGTGCTAATAAAATGGCAGTCTTTTCATCGTATGCAAGAAAAGGATCGGCCACATCTCTACCCATGTATGGGCTCAATGTGACGGCATCAAAATCTAGTTGACCAAAAATTGCCTCAGCATATTTTTTGGCCGTATTTCCAATATCACCACGTTTGGCATCGGCGATTAAAAAATGAGTTTCCGGTAGCAGTTTTCGTGTTGCTTCTAGAGCATGCCAACCATCGGCACCCAACGCTTCAAAAAAAGCAAAATTTATTTTATAGGAAACACAAAAGTCTTGAGTAGCTGAAATAATTTCTTTTAAAAAAGAAACGACGCCTGACGCATTTTTTGGCAAACCTTCAGGTAATTTTTCAAGGTCGGGATCTAACCCGACACACAGGAAATTTCGATGAGTTAGAGTTGCGTTTTTGAGTTTTGAAACACTCATGCCGAATATCCATTGACCGCAATCACGGATTGAATTTGCGAAAATTTATTTTTCAGCGTTTGCTCCACTCCGGCGCGTAAAGTCATCGTGCTCATCTCACAAATCTCACAATTGCCTGACCACTTGACAGACACTTGAAAATCCGAAGAAATATCTACCACTTCTACGTCACCGCCGTCAACCGCAAGATGCGGTCTAACCTCATCCAAGGCAATATTGATTTTCTCGAGCCACGCTTGTTTGTCTTCTGCTAACATATATGAATGACAAAGGTAGGTCTTAATTGTTTACTTGAACGACTGATGTCGGTTCGTGGCTATCATTTCTGGTTTTCAGCGCCTCGACTAATGTAAACGCTATACTGCCGAAATAGCCGTCTTTCTCATACCAATCTTGATCGATTTTAATTGCCTGATCGCCTGATTCTCTGATTTCCATCACAAGCGGAACCTGCCCGATGACATTGCTTTTGATCGCTGTTGCCAACTTTTCTCCACCACCGGCACCAAAAATTTCATACTTTTTGTCGGGCGTATCGGCTGGACTAAACCATGACATGTTTTCTACGACACCGAGTATTGGCACATTGATATTATCCAACCTAAACATATTGGCCGCTTTCAACGCATCGGCCACGGCTACTTGTTGAGGCGTCGTCACCAACACAGCACCCGTGACGGGCACTGTCTGAACAAGCGTCAATTGAATATCACCGGTTCCAGGCGGCAAATCCACCATCAGGATATCAAGCTCCGGCCAGATCGTTTCATTGACAAATTGCTTGATGACACCACTAAGTCGCGGTCCACGCAGGACCACAGCTTGCTCTGGCTCGACGACAAACCCGATAGACATCATATGGATACCTTCGTCCGTTTCGAGCGGGACAATTTTCGGACTCCCCATCACCTGTTGAACCTCCGGGCGCTGACCTTCCATACCGAACATGATTGGCATCGACGGACCATATAGGTCGGCATCCAGCACGCCAATGCGTAATCCAGTTTTGCGCAATGCCCTTGCGAGATTGGCCGTGATGGTCGATTTGCCGACTCCACCTTTACCAGAAGCCACTGCAACAATGTTTTTAATATGTGGGATCGGTTTTAGTGTCTTCTCTTCAGTTTTATCCACCATCATGTGAATGTGTACCTCGGCTTCCGGGTACAACTTTTTCAAGGCACCTTGGCACGCAAAGTTAAGCTCCGCCCGCACTGCAGCCGAAAGATTAGACACGACTAATTCGAAATAGATAGCGTTGTCTTTCACCTTCAGGTTGCGCACGCGATCAGTCTCTACGATATTACTCCCAGATTTAGGGTCTTGAATTTCGTAGAGACAACTCAATACTTTATTATTATCGATCATATTTTTATGCTTTAAGTGTAGCAAATGTAAGGATATACGCTCTAGATGCGTGACATGATGTTTTACGCGTTGCGTATTGTATTTGAAGTAAAATCAGTCTTTGTATAGAATTGTTTATTCGTCAAAACTGACTTGACCCGCTGTTTGACTCAGGTCTATGATTTAGAAACATGCTTAAGTGCACTGCAGTCAATCACACCCAAATCAGTATCTTTACGATCCAATTAATACAAATCATTTGAAGGTTCATCAAGGCGATATAGATTTCGATGCGTTGCAAGGAAATGTGATCACGATTGGCACTTTTGATGGAGTGCATCGTGCACATAAATCAATTATTAATTCCATTGTAGATTTTGCCGATGAAAAATCATGTGAATCTATATTAATCACATTTCATCCGCATCCGAGAAGTATTGTTTATCCAGGTGATCACGATCTAAGATTACTGACTTCACTCGATGAAAAATTAGAATTGTTAAAGACGACAGCGCTTGATCATGTTGTTGTGTTTCCATTTTCGATAGAGTTTAGTCAGCAATCTCCTCAAGAATATATTGAAGAATTTATTATTGGCTTATTTAATCCGAAGGGTATTATCGTCGGATTTGATCATCGTTTCGGCTTAAATCGGGCAGGAGATTTTAATATGCTGTCGGCCTATACAAAAGATGCGGACACCGACTTGATAGAAATATCAAAAAAAGAATCAAATCAAATTAAAATTTCTTCAACGGCCGTTCGCGATGCCCTTTCCGAAGCGCGTATACGCGATGCCAACCGGCTTTTAGGATATCGATATTTTTTGACTGGTGAAGTAATAAAAGGAGATAATGTCGGCACCTCACTTGGATATCCGACGGCCAACATCGAAGTGGATGGAGATAAAAAACTTATTCCTCAATCTGGAATATATGCCGCCTTTGTATGGGTTCAAGATGTGCAGTATGACGGCCTTCTGTATATCGGTCAAAAACCATCACTGAATAATAGTCAGGAAATTTTTATCGAAGTAAACTTAAGAAACTTTCAAGGATATTTGTATGGTGAACATATTAAAATTGAATTAGTGGATTTTATTCGTGCCGATGAAAAGTTTGAAACGAAAGCAGATCTAATTTCAAAAATACAACAGGATGAAATTCAAATTATCGATATTTTAGAGGCAGAAAAACGCGCTAATTCCTGAAAGTCGCTGTCGCCATACTAAACTACAACGGAGCTAAATTAATTCCGCAATATCTACCTTCTGTTATTGAATACACACCTGAGTCAATCTCAATTTACGTGATTGACAATGCTTCAACAGACAACTCCCTGGAAGTCATTAGAAGCTATGGAGAACGCGTACGTATTGTCGAGTTAACAGCCAATTTTGGTTTTGCAGGAGGTTACAATTCGGGTCTTAAACACATAAATGCTGAAGTGTTTATTCTGTTGAATTCCGATATTGAAGTAACCCCCGAATGGACGGCACCATTAATCGGAGCTATGCATGCTGATAAAACAGTTGGTGCGGTTGTTCCAAAAATAAAGGCTCACCAGAAGACATCACATTTTGAATATGCCGGAGCTGCGGGTGGATATTTAGATAAGTTTGGATATGCATTTTGTCGTGGAAGAATATTTGATGAAATCGAAATCGACCAAGGCCAATATGACACGAAACGTGAAGTTGCTTGGGGCTCTGGTTGTGCTTTAGTGGTGCGTGCTACATTATTTCAAGGACTAGGTGGTTTTGATCATAGTTTTTTTGCGCATTACGAAGAGATCGACTTATGTTGGCGGATCAGACAAGCCGGGTATTGTATATATGCTCTACCAGAGTCAACTGTCTATCACCTTGGTGGCGGTACGATGGGATATGCCTCTCCAAGGAAAATGCATTTGAATTTTAGGAATAGCCTTTTTATGTTATATAAAAACTTAGATGGCTGGGCACGTTTTAAAGTCATCTTAGCTAGACTTGTATTAGATGGTGTTGCTTCAGGCGTCTTTTTACTAGAAGGAAAGATAAATTTTATTGGTGCTGTTCTGAAGGCCCATCTGGTATTCTATAAATCGATGGGGATGCTTAGTAAGCGAAAAAAAATGGAGCAAAATTTAATTAAGGATAATGCCATAGCTCCACCGAATGAAAATGGACACTTTTCTGGCTCAATAATTTATCGATATTTTATCAAAAAGCAGAAAACCTTTAGCGCACTGAATTATGAAGAAAAAGAAAATTAATATTTTATACGAGGATGATCATTGCATCGCCATCGACAAACCGGCTGGTATTTTATCTGTTCCTGATCGTTACAATCAGGATTTGCCGAACGTAAAGCACATCATGGTCGGTCAAAACCCAAACATATTGATCGTCCATCGATTGGATAAAGATACGAGCGGCGTATTGCTGCTAGCCAAAAATCCTGAAGCACATATTACACTGCAAGAACAGTTTGAGAATCGAACGATTGAAAAAACTTACGTAGCCATCGCCTATGGTCAATGCCATAATGAAGATGGTGTCATAGAAGCGGCTATTGCTCCACATGGCGTTATTCGCGGTAAAATGTCCATTAATAAAAAAGGCAAAAAAGCCAAGACTCATTTTAGAGTGATGGAACTATTTAATCGCCACTCCCTGATCGAACTTAAACCTACGACCGGGCGCACGCACCAACTCCGTGTCCATTTATCACATATGGGACACACTATCCTTTGCGATGAAATGTACGGTGGACAACCGGCATTCTTTCTCTCCTCAGAAAAGAGAAACTTCAAGCCAAATCGTGGTCAGAAGGAACGGCCGTTGATTTCTAGAACGGCTTTACATGCAGCTTCATTGACTTTTACGATTAATGGTGAGTCCATCACGGTTGAGTCCCCTTTGCACAAGGATATGCGCGCTACGATCAATCAGTTGAGGAAGTTGGTGTCGTGAGTTTGGGCATAGATGAGTTATGCACATTGCAGCTGAGTGCTGTAAATATGGGTGCCTGCTGGAAAGTCGTCTGACACTTAAAGTGTCAGACGACTTTCCTACAGGCACTGTCATAACATGCTCACTACCAACGAATTAAGAAATATTCTTCAAAATTAGATTTGGTTTCAATTCTTCTCGCCGAATTAAAAGAGGAGTTGATCGTTCAAAATATAATGAGCGTGGTCATAAGATTTTAGACTCGAACCCCACCTTGAAATCGACTCAGTGCGCCAAGCACTAGGTTTGTATTGTGTTATTTATAAATACTTTGGGATAAATCGAGGCGCGAAGAAGGAGAATAGCCGTAGCTCTGCGACTGATAAGCAACGAAGAGATGTCACAAAGGATGACGAAATAATCATACATGAATTTGGTGCTTGGCGCACTAACGGTTAAGATGCGGGAATTCTTCATCCGGAATCGGACAGTTCAAAAATGTGCATAATTGCTGCCAACCATCATCCTTTGCCCAGCAAACTTCAAGCAAACGCGAAGAGTCGCGATCATTAAAAAACTGATGTACATTCTTGACATGGTCGTCATAGTATGCCAAGTCCTCTGTTTCAAATAAATTAGGCATCGCGTGTCCATAAACCAATTGACGTGCATCGTCAGGTCCTGTGCGTCTAGCATGATGGCACAGGCTGTTGAACCACCGAAATGCTGACGTACGTGTCGTGAGGATGAACTTAGCATCCGGATATCGCTCATATAATTCTTTATACATCAGCGCCCAAGGATAGTGCTCGAAGTTGTCATGCTCTTCAGCCACTGCATACACTTCATCCATATGTCCTTGCTTGTAAGCCTCTAATGCTTCAAAGTCAAATCCTTTACGCTTGTCAAATCCTAGAATTTCCAGTGATCTTCCTAATGTGCTCGTACCCGTCTTTTCCAATCCAATACCGAAAATTTTCATAGATCTCAAATTTTATGTCAATAAAAATGTTGTAAATATTTAATATACGACTGCCTATTAATCAAGGCTTTTCATTACTTTTCCGTCAAATTTACCAGGCTGTTGACAATCAATCATCAGTCTCAAAACAACAACAAGATATGAAACCACATAACTTTAGTGCAGGCCCTTCTATTTTGCCAGAAGAGGTCTTTAAGCAAGCAGCTGAATCCATTCACAATTTTGCCGGCACAGGTCTATCCATATTGGAAGTCTCGCACCGTGGACCTCAATTTGTCGAGGTCATGGAAAATGCGATGTCCCTAGTTCGCGAATTACTGGGTCTGCCTGATAATTATCATGTCATGTTTTTGACTGGTGGTGCGTCGACACAATTTTTCATGACGGTTATGAATATGCTTCCTAAAGATAAAATCGGCTATTACATCGATACGGGTACATGGTCCAAAAAGGCGATTAAAGAGGCAAAAATGTTTGGAACGATCAATGTCCTTGCATCTTCTTCGGATAGTAACTATAATTTTATTCCAAAACCAGATCCGTTACCAGACAGCGGACAGTTTTTGCACATCACAAGTAATAACACGATTTTTGGCACGCAATATCAAGAATGGCCCAAGACGAATATGCCAATCATTTGTGATGCTTCTTCGGATATCTTTTCCAGACCCATGCCAATTGAGAAGTTTGGTTGCATCTACGCTGGTGCTCAAAAAAATATGGGACCTGCAGGCACGACACTTGTTATCGTACGAGAAGATATGCTCGATCAAGTGGACCGGCAAATCCCGACCATGCTCAATTACCGGACGCACATCGCAAAAGATTCCGCATTCAATACGCCGCCAGTATTTCCAATTTACGTTTCTATGCTCGTCATGGAATGGGTCAAGAAGCAAGGCGGATTAAATGCTATGCAGCAAATAAATGAGGATAAAGCCAAAGTCCTATACGATGCCATCGATAATAGTTCATTATTTGAAGGGACTGCGGCAGTGGAAGATCGATCGCGCATGAACGTTACGTTCGTTTGCAAAGATGATAGTCGGACTCAAGCTTTTATGGAATTATTAAAAAAAGAAAATATCAGCGGTCTCAAGGGTCATCGATCTGTCGGCGGATTTCGAGCAAGTATCTACAATGCCATGCCTAAATCAAGTGTTGAGCATTTAATTAATGTCATGCAAGCATTCGAAGCAAATAGTTAATATGGCCAAACGATCACCTGATGATAGAGCTTATATAACCTATGGCGATATAAAATTGCCTGTGTCGTTGTATTTCGAGCGACGTCGAAATACGCGCATTTCTATAGGTACCGAAACAATACACTTACGTTTACCGGGAAATTTATCCCGTGGCGAATTAAAAGATCAGGTCGAATGGGCGGAAAAATGGTTATTTAAGCGTTTCGAAAAGTCCCCTTTGTTGTTGGAGCGATTTAAATTAATTCAATTTCGACATGGAGATCGGATTCAAATATTGTCTGACGTGTACGTCATTCATTTGAAGCTAGAGGGTAAAAAGTCTTCCACGGCTCGGCTAGATGGTAATGACATATTTATTGGTCTCGCGGATGGAATGGATCAAAAAAATCGGCATAAGGCAATTCAAGCATTAATTCATAAAATATTATGTCGAAAATATCTATCATTCTTTAAAAAGCGTATCCTTGAATTGAATGATAAGTATTTCAGAGCAGAATATGACAGCATAAAAGTCAAATACATCAACTCCAAATGGGGATCCTGTTCAACAGCCGGCGAGATTATTTTATCTAGCAAGTTGTTATTATGCCCTGCTTGGGTACGCGATTATGTGATCGTGCATGAGTTGGCACATTTGATCGAACATAATCATAGTCCTGCGTTTTGGGAAACGGTAGCTAGTGCACTACCCGATTATGAAAAAGCTGAAGCATGGTTAAATAATGAAGGTACCGGCGTAGAGGTTCGACCGCTTTCGCGATTACATATGCCAACAAATTTACTTTCGGATATTGACCCAGAGGTCACATTACCGAAAGAGAAAGCAAAAGTAAAGGAGAAACCTTCATTAGAACCTATCGAGTCCGCAGCAGAAAAGAATGTGGTTCCAGAAATAATTAAACCAGAAATTCCAAAAACTTCAGATACGAAAGTTGATAAAGTCGTCAAGAAAGAAATATCTAATGCTGGTGAACAGTTGAGCTTATTTTAAATGGCCTCTATGAAAGCAATACTGCTAAAAGCCCTGACCAAATAAAACAAAAAAGGCTCGATTACAAACCGAGCCTTTTTAATTTTCTATAGATTATTATAATTAATCTTCTACAACTTCAAAGTTGATCACCGTTTCTAATTCCGGGTGAAGATTAACTTTCGCCGTATAAGTTCCTAATGTTTTTACTTCGTCAGGAATTGTAATTTTACGTCGTTCGATATCCATATCAGCTTGCTCTTTCACAGCTTGTGACAATTGAATATTTGTAACAGAACCGAAGATTTTGTCTTCTGCGCCAGCTTTCGCACCAATCTTGATTGTCATGCCAGCGAGTTTCTCAGTCATCTCTTTAAATTCATCGAGACGACGTTCGAGTTCTTCCATTTCTTTGGCTTTGATACCGTCAAGGACTTTCATATTCGGTCCGTTTGCGATAATCGCTTTTCGCTGTGAATTAAGTAGTTGCGACCGTATCCGTTTTTAACTTTCACGACATCATGTCGATCGCCTAGTTTTTCTATATCGGTGAGGAGTATTACTTCCATGATAGTTGATTTTTAAACTGAATAATAGACCTACTTCAATTGGTCAGTCACATAAGGCAATATTGCCAAATGGCGAGCGCGTTTAATTGCGGTGGCCATTTTACGCTGATACTTCAGCGAGTTACCGGTGATTCGACGAGGTAGAATTTTTCCTTGTTCGTTCACGAATTGTAGAAGGAAATCTGGGTCCTTGTAATCGATATGTCTAATTCCAAAACGACGGAATCGGCAATATTTTTTTTGATTTTGACCCAGCTTGGGGTTACTTAAGAATTTTATATCATCTCTTGATGCCATAATTTTTTAGTTTTTAGTGAGTGAGTTTGAGGCCTATTCCTCTTCTGAAGAATCGATTCCGTCAGCATGTTTTAGCGGAGCTGCAACTGGTGCCGATTTGACAATTGTCGGCTTAGCAGCGACTTTACTTTCTGACTTGTCGTCTTTGCGTTTAGAGCCGATTTTGCCATCACGTTTGTCTTGATTGTACTTTACACCGTACTTGTCAAGTCTGACCGTGAGGTACCGCATGATACGCTCGTCACGTGTCAATGCTAGTTCCGCTCGTGGAATAATAGTGCCGTCTTGCGCCTGAAACTCAATACAAAAGTACACCCCAGAGGTGCGCTTGTTGATAGGATATGCGAGTTGCTTGAGGCCCATAGCATTTCTATGGACGATGCTGCAATCAGCATCTGTAAGCATCTCAACATAGGTTTGAGCTGTCGCTTCAATTTCATCGCTGGACAGCACTGGATCAACGATGAATGTAATTTCGTAATTTAACATAGTAAATCAAACCTTTGGTTATTAATAATTTCGGGCGGCAAAGGTACACTTTTAGGTTGATATGACACAGTCTTGGTTGTGATGAAATGAGGAGAAAGTTGGACGCCGTTGTGGGGTTCCATGGTGGCACCAAAACTCGCCTTGCACTTTAAGTGCAAGGCGAGTTTAGGTGCCACCGTCATTATGTTAAATAGAAAATCTCAGATCGCTCACAACCCCTGTCAAATCTAGATCTCTAATTTCGAAAACCCCAGAAAACCTTGCCGATACAATTTATAACATATACCGACTTTAGACATTTCATCAATCATTTGACTGATTTGAATGTTAAAATTGTCATGATTCGAAAACAGATATATTCAAATCTCGAATACACAATCAAAAGCCAAATAGCCCATCAGGCTGTTGTTAGCCAGGTACTAAAACATGAATTACGTTAGGCTAAAGTCTATCGTGGATCACACGTCGTTCTTGCTCGTTGCTTTAACGATAAAGTACACAATCAGTGTTAAAAGACTGAAGAAAAAGCCAAGAACACCCCACAAAATCTCATTTCTACCCGTTTTTTTTGCGTCAGTATATAGAAAAAATGCTATCGCCAAGCTGACAAGTAAGCCAATAATATTGTACATAATCTATTAAGTTGTAAAAAATTAAAAAAAAATGATGACCAGTTTTGGCGCCTGAAACAGACCTCCAAAACCTCCTTATCAGGTTAAGATACTACATATTATCAATATCACAATATGTCCATTCCGAACTATCGACATGATGAAATATTGATTCCAATGTCAGTCTATACCATGATGTGCTATAGTGACTGCTTGAATAACAGATTTGATCGAAATGCTGTCCGTCAAACTTAATTGATAATCGTAACCATGATATCATATATACAATGCATTCATGCTGCAATGGCAAATCCACGGACCAAGTAAATAGCATTGAATCCCAATCATATCAGTATCAAAAGCAGGCCACTTGTGTACACGAGTCAAAAAATCTTAATCGTTCTCTGATATTGTCGATAAAAATGAGAAATAGACTTACGCATCGAACTGCCCTTGGCAAACCATAGCGACTAAATTTGAACAGTAGTGACAAAGCGACGTTCTTAAGGCAACGTTTTGGCTGCTGCTTACATATATAGTGTAAATGCTTCTGACGAGTCACTCTCTTAAATGTTCGAATTATAAGATATCTATGTTGAAAAAACTGACATTTTTATTGTTGTCATTAATGCTTTCCTTCGCTGTCCATGCACAAGACAAACCGTACACAGAAATAAAATTGTATACGAATCTATATTCCCAAACCGAAAATTTCGATGAAAATGCCGATAAAATAAAGGATGTTTCTAGGCGATCATTCGTAACGAATATTATTGAACTCAATTTTCAAAATCCGAACAAACAAATTTGGTGGGGAATTGACGGTTGGTTTAGAGCTTCTTTGCTTCATGATGAAGACGACTCGCCTTTTCAAGCTTTAAAATATCAATCAAATGGCAACACTGCCCAAACAGCTTTTTCACACATCGGACCAAAACTCATTTGGAAACCATCGAAGAAAGATCCTAATTTATCCACAAAGTTTTTGGCACTCATACCACTAGGTGGAGGAACAACCAATATTGGATCGAATATACCAGCATTGGATAATAGCGGCTTTCAATTGTGGTCACAAATTAATTACAATAAAAAATTAGCAGATGGCTTATACGGATATGGTGAATTCAGTGTCGTCGCAAGACTTGGACGTAACAACCTACCAGAGAATGATGTATTCATTCCGATAAAAGGATTTTTATCTTTCTTTCCATCGCAAGGCGTCGGTATTTTTGGTTTCTTCGATTATACACCGACGATTACAAATCCAACAGCATATTATTTCCAACCGGGCGGAGGCGTTAAATTTTTTCCATCAAAAAAATGGGAAATAGAATTATCCGCATCAAAATTTGTCGCAGGGCAAAATGCGGGTGCAGGATTTAGCGCTAACTTGGGGCTAACTTATCGGATCAAATCAAAAGCCGAAAACGAAAAATAATAAATCGCCTTTATTGAGCCGCAAAAAAGTCTTTCACTTCTTTGGCTTCACTTGGTTTGATACGCCCACTTAATATCAAGCGAATTTCGCGGCGTCGCGAAGCTGCTTCGTAGAGCGATTGCTCCGACTCAGATAATGGAATAACAACCGGCACTTGTTTTGGTGTTTTCGTTTCATCTTCTAATGCAACGAAGGTGAAAAATGCATGATTACTTTTCTTGGGAGAGCCACCTTTAATATTGGTCGTAAATACTTCCACAAATATTTCGACTGACGTATTAAACGCGCGAGTCACCTGCGCCGTCAGTGTCACAACATCCCCCACTTCTATCGGTCGATGAAATGACACGTGATCGACAGACGCTGTGACAACATGTGCCGCGCAGTGTCTACCGGCACAAATTCCGCCGGCAATATCCATCCATCGCATGAGGTTTCCTCCCATCAGTTTATCCAATGGGTTGGTATCGTTGGGCATCACCAGTTGTGTCATTGTGGTTTCTGACTCAGAGACGCGCTTTTCCGTTCTATCACTCATATTATTTCATCAAATTAATTCACATTCAAATTGCTGCGCGAAGGTAGAAGCTATTTTTTTCTTGACATCTTCAATATCGATTTTTGTTCCAGAGACAGCTTCCATCGATGTCACGCTCATATTTTCATTCGTGATTCCGCAAGGCACGATATTCTTGAACAAATTCAAATCATTATTGACATTCAATGCAAACCCATGCATGCTTACCCATCGCGATAAGTGAACGCCAATCGCGCATAGCTTCTGAAATCCGGCGTCACCTCGATCAGTCCACACTCCCGTGAACCCATCCATGCGCATTCCGGTAATTTCATAATGAGCCAAGGTGTCAATAATGACTTGTTCGATTGATCGCACATACCGATGGACGTCCCGATACCAATATTCCAAATCAAGAATCGGATATCCTACAAGTTGGCCAGGGCCATGATGCGTAATGTCCCCTCCCCGATTAATTTTATAATATTGGAGTCCTTGAGCTTCACGTTGTTCAGCATTGACCAACAGATGATCTTCACTGCCGCTTTTTCCGAGCGTGTACACAGCCGGATGTTCACATAAAATTAAATGGCCTTGGAAATCGACCTTGCGATCAGCGCGTTTGATTTCGATTAATTCCTTATGCAGGTCGGTCTGTTCTTCCCAGGCTTTTTTATAGTCTATGAGGTTCCAGTCTTGGAGGTTTACGCGTTTTGACATATGCCTATCTAAGTCGAAGTTTCATAAAAAGTTCAATCTATTAAAATCCATGTTCTTTGGTTTTATATCATTTTGTCTTTTGAAGGCAATATCTGCTTCAGTTTAATGACTTCCACTAGAGGAGCCAAATGGGCGATAAATGCAACGCGCTAGTCAAGAATTAATACCCAAGTGTGAAAATTCGGTTTTAAAAATTATGTCATTTTCTTGTTTAGTATGTTCTTGGATTGTTGAAATTGAAGAATCTGGGCGGATTTTAAATGATTTTTGTTCAACTTGACTTTAAAATGGGTGGTTCAAAGGGGAAGTGGAAGTCAAACGTTGTTTTGGCCATTTTACGTAGGACGTCAATTGTTGACTCCGCAAGATCAAGACACCTCATCCCTAATTTCCGCACCATCTCATTCGATTCCAACCGTGAACAGCCCATATATATTGATTGTTTCTTTAGTCTATTTTTAAAACGATACAACTTCTTCGAAGGCCAATACCGCTTCAAGTCCTGAGCTTGATCATACTTCAGTTTTAAAAGTTTTTCCTTGATCGCTTCCGCTTCTTCTACAGAATCAAAGACAAAGCGCTTGTAATTTGCCTAGTGCGCCAAGCACTAAATTCGTGTATGATTATTTCGTCATCCTTTGTGATAACTCT
>ENA-ORXU01002096-ORXU01002096.1-marine-metagenome-genome-assembly--contig:-NODE-2096-length-14174-cov-2.681138_pt1 | contig 14174 bp, 8 predicted proteins | sample MGYA00237869_ERZ511484 | MGnify/ENA metagenome assembly ERZ511484
CGCGTAGAAGCCCTTGAGGCGGGCGCAGACGAGCTTTTATTTAAGCCGGTAGATACCGCTGAACTTGCGGCTCGGGTCAAAGCTGGAATGCGGCTACACCAGCTGACACAAGCGCTCAAGGCCCAAACGCGGAGGCTAGAAGCTGAGCTTGCTGAAGCCGCTACCTACGTCACCTCTTTACTACCGGCAGATACACCCAAGGATGCCGCCGAACAGGTTTCTATTACGTCTCGATTTATTTCATCACAAGAGCTTGGCGGCGACTGTTTTGATCACTACTGGCTCGATCCTGACTATTTAGTGATGTATTTACTGGATGTATCAGGGCATGGACTGGGGGCGGCGCTACTGTCTACTTCGGTGCTGAATGTATTGCGATCGCAATCTCTTCCTGGCGTCAACTTCTACCGCCCCGAAACTGTCCTCAAAGGCCTCAACGAAGCCTTTCAGATGGATGACCAAAACGACAAATACTTCACCATCTGGTACGGCGTATACAACAAAGCTGGCCGCAAGCTTTCCTACGCCAGCGCAGGCCACCCTCCCGCCATACTCATTAACCCAGCCACTGCAAGCACACCTGCCGCATTAGATTCGCTTAGGACGCCCGGAATGCCCATCGGCATGATGCCCGATGCCTCATACAAGTGGGAGCGCTGTCACGTTGCCGAGGGTAGCCGTCTCTACATCTTCAGTGACGGCATCTACGAACTCCAGCCCACTGGACAAAAGAGAAACGCCACTGTCCCACAGCTCGGCCTCGACGGCTTCACACGGCTTATTTCGACCCTAGAGTCCAATCATCAGCTCAGTCTTGATGCCATCATCCAAAAAGTCAGCGACTTCGGCGGCAACCACTTCGACGACGATCTCTCGCTCTTAGAAATAGATTTTTGCAATTAAAAGACTAAGCAACCATAGCCTCTAACCCTTATCCGAACCGGCTTCAGCAGCAAAGTCAGCTATCTCATCAGGCAAAGTCGGTTGCTCGAACGTCATCCCAAAGACCTGCTCAAACTGATAGAGCAATGACTGCTGAACATCTTTAATCGTGACGTCAGGTAAAAACTGAGCCAGCGACCCGACCGGCTTACCCTCAATCCCACAAGGCACAATCTTCTCAAAGCCTGTTAAGTCAGAGCATACATTCAGCGCAAAGCCGTGCATCGTGATCCATCGGCTCACCTTAATGCCAATCGCAGCTACTTTACGGCCTTCAAGCCATACGCCTGTGAGTCCGGGAACGCGATCGCCCACGAGCCCATAGCAAGCCAGCGTCCGAATAATCACCTCTTCCAGCTGTCTCAAATACCAGTGCAAATCCGGCTGGTGGCGCTGAAGGTTCAAAATAGGATAGCCCACTAGCTGCCCAGGACAGTGATAGGTCACTTCGCCTCCTCTCTCTATACGATGAATTTCGTAGCTGGCCTGCTTAGGGTCAAACCGCAAAAAGCGAGTATCCGCACCCTGACCCAGGGTATAAACCGGTGGATGCTGCAACAAAATCAGGACATCGCGAGGCGGCATCTCACCCGAGTTCTCAGCAGACGCTGCACTCGCGGCCTTACGCTCTGCGACTAGCATTTTCTGCCATGCCCACGCTGTGAGGTACGGCACTTTTCCTAGCAGATACAAATCTCCCTTTTGCGGCGATCGCCCATCCGTCGCCAAAATCGCTGATTTTCTACCCACCATATTTTTCTCTCACCAGGGTTAAAAGCAGGTCAAGAAATATCAACGGATGCTTAAATTCTTGACAGTTCTGGCCACCTCAAAAGTACCGGTGCTAGGGTTGAAAAGTATACACAACAACCGCCACAAGGGAGGCTGCTTTTTATGAAGCTAGTAATCCAGGGTAAGAACATTGAGATCACAGATGCCATTCGCACTCATGTTGAACAAAAAATCGAGAAAGCGACGGCTCACTTCAAGCCTTTAATCAATAAGGTAGACGTCAATCTTTCCGTCGAAAACAACCCTCGGATCGCCCCAAATCAATCGACAGAGGTCACACTCTACCTTGCACATGCGGTTGTTCGCGCAGAGGAAAGCAGCGAAAGCCTCTATGCCAGCATCGACATGGTGACCAACAAAATCACCCGTCAGCTGCGCAAATACAAAGACAAGCGCCGTCATCAGGATCACGCATCCGTACGGCCCACTGATGTCGATGCCACGCTAAACGCGCCTGATATCGGCGCCGATAATAGCCCTGACATTAGCGAAGTGCTCAACCACGAGCCAGCGCTACCTAGCGAAGTCGTACGAACCAAGTACTTTGCAATGCCTGCTATGAGCGTTCAAGAAGCGCTAGAGAATCTGGAGCTTGTCGGCCACGACTTTTACATGTTCCGCAATATCGCTACTAACGAAATCAACGTTATCTACGAGCGCAATCATAAAGGCTACGGACTGCTTCAGCCCCGACAAAACCACGACAAGGCCGACCAAAACGGCCATAAGGAAATGGCAATGTCTAACGTAACGCCGCTGTCACGCGTCTCGTAGAATGTTGCGCGCTTCATGAAAGCGATCGCTCCAATCAGCCAGACAAAAGCCCGTAGCAGATACCTCAACTAAAGGTCACCTGCTACGGGCTTTAATTTTTCTTACAGCGCAGTCTCTGTACTACGTTGAGACTAGCTGACTGACAGCAAGCTGCTCAAGCTACCTTCGCGCTCAAGATCGTGCAGATCATCACAGCCACCGATATGCTGATTATCGATGAAAATCTGTGGGAGCGATCGTCGCCCTGCCCGATCCGCCATCTCAGCTCTAGCGGCCTCATCGCCATCAATACAGTACTCCGTGTACTCGACGCCCTTCTTATCCAACAACGACTTAGCACGAACACAAAACGGACAGCGGCTCCACGTATAAATCTCGACTTTGGGCTGCATCTTTTCTCCTGAAATATCTAAAAAATATACAAATAGACTAAGTTATCGAATCACGCGGCTGCTATGGCTGATTACCGGCACCTTCAGCCGGCGCAATCTCTACTGTAAAAGAAACGTCATCAACCGTGACTACATCTTGGTCATACAGCTTCCGCCCGCGCCGTAGCTCCATTTCACCGTTAACGCTCACGTCACCGCTACGAATAATCAGCTTGGCATGTCCACCAGATTGAGCTACATCAGTCACTTTTAAGAACTGATCGAGCTTGATAAATTCTGATGACATCTTGATTTGTCCTTTAGCAGGCGAGCGGATGCTTATGCTTTTAGCACATCCGAGCCTATGCAGGCTATATCTATGTAAGCTATACCAGAGCGGGTTCGGCAGCACCTAGGGCATTGATAACTTGCTGGGCTTGAGCGATCGCATTCTGCTGCTGTACTTCAGCGTCCTGAAGCTGCGTTACCACCTGTGAAATAGCTTCTAGCTTTAGGTAAAAGCCGCCTAACCGTTCTTCAATCGAAGGGAGTAAAGACTCATATAGCGTGATCTGGCCCTGCGCCTGCCCGATAATATGTCGCTGTTCAGCGCAGCTTTCTTCAGCTGCGATCGCCTGCTGCTGCTGCGCCTCAATCGCCTGCTGCTGCTGCTGCTTAGTCTGCTTCAGCGCATCAATCTCAGCCTGAATCTGAGCGCTTTCTGCCTCCACCTGCTGAATCTGCTCTCCCAAACGCGATCGCATCTCATCAATCTCATTCAAGAAGGGCTCCAGTTCAGCTGCTCCCGCAGAGCCTTCTGTCGCTAGCCCCTGCTTACGTAGCAGCACGGCTCTATTTTGCTCAAGCACTTCCTCACGCTCTAGCAAATTACGACGCTGACCCACCAGCGTCCTGTTGAGCATCACGTGCCGATCTTTCTCTTCCGCAATCTCAGTTTCTAGCTGTAGCCGATCAAACTCACTAGCACCGTCTATCTTGGCTTGAATGGCATCAATGTCATCCTGCTGTAGCTTTAGCTCCTCTTCCTGATCGTTCACAAACCGAGACATCTTATCTAAGTCTTTCTCTAACCCAGAAACCACCGCCTGCAAGTCATCTGCCGACATAGCCTCTAAAGCCGCAACGTCAACTTTCTTACTCAGTCGAACCTTATCCGTAGAGTTCAGCAGCTTATATACCTGCTGGTGCAGCGTCGATTGATTTTTAAGCTGGTCGGTTAGCAGCTGGTTTTGGTCTTGCTTAGCACCCAGCAAAGCCTGCTGCTGCTGCAAATTAGCATGTGTGGAGCAGAGCAGCGTTTCAGTTTCAGCAATCTGCTGCCTCGCCTCATCCAAAGCAGCTATTTGAGCATTTAGCGCCTCATGCCCCGAAGCAGCCTCACCATGCTTCTGCTCCAAAATTTGCTGATTTTCGGCCACCTCAGACTGATAGTGCGCCACCAGCTCAAACGCCGCCGTGATGTCATCGCCCGCTGCCGCTGCTGTTACCGTCGCCTCCCCCAGCCGGGCCATCGCCTCTTTGATCTGATGCGCCTGCTCATCGCTCAGCCCGCCGCTTGCTGTCGCGTCAGACTGCTGCTCTTCAAACCGCTGAATTTCTCCATTTAGATGCGCCCAGGCACCTTCCAGCTCAGAATTCTTCCGGGTCAGCTCCTCACGCAGCTTCTCCACTTCAGCTTGCTGGGTCTCCACTTCCTTTTGCTTCTCTTCTACCTGAGTCAAGTCCGCCTCAGCTTGATCAATTTGATCTTGCCGCGTCTCAATCTCCATCTCCCGCCGGTTCAGCGCCTGACTCTGATACGTCAGCGACTCCTTCCACTGCTCAATCTCTTCCCCTTGAGCCTTGAATTTCTTACTCAATCCAGAGAAATTTTGCAGAATGCCCACTAGCGATCGCCCAGCCTCTTGATGGCGCTGCACCTGACGGCTGCTATTTAGCTCAATCATCACCAGCGTATCGGCACCATAGGTCGCATCATCAGGGGCTGCAACCATCTCATCACCAGGCACCGCGCTCCAGTCATGCTCCGCACGCTGGCAGGCAAGTAGCTTAAACTCCGCCTTTCCACTTCCTATAAATCCGCTCTTCTTTTGTGTCTCGGCTAGATAAAGCACGCTGGTGTTTCCTCTGTTTATGCAGGCCCGCTTAAGAGGCTCAGGGGCTCTTAATATGTCTACTCAATGTGCCCACAAGCGCTGCGATAAGGCTCATCTGAAGAACAAACGCCCGATAGGCGATCGCCCGAACATCTTCCAACCGGACATTTATCAAAAAATGTTTAACAAATAAAACATGTCCGGGTACTTTGATTACACGGCAATCACTTTTAGGCACGTGTTACGACCCCTATCAAGTGCGCTATTCTCTGAAGTCTCAGGGAATGATGGAGCCAGCTAACATGCCCGTTAGCAGTCACAAATGCCCCCACAAATGCCTTTGCTAGAGCTGATTAAAATCTATTGGGCAAGCACTAGGCAGATCTAAAAGGCCACAGGTTGAAGATTATGAGTACAATTTTGGTCGTCGAAGATAGCGTCGCCCAGCGAGAAATGATTAAGGGTCTACTGGAAGGTAGTGGGCTAGAAGTCACCGCTGTAAGTGATGGGTTCGAGGCGCTCAAATGTATTCAAGGTAAGGCACCTGACTTAGTGCTACTTGATATCGTGATGCCTAAGATGAACGGCTACGAGGTCTGCCGCCGAATTAAATCCAATGAAACCACCAAAGATTTGCCCGTTGTCATGTGTTCAGAAAAAGGGGAAGAGTTCGATCGCTATTGGGGTATGAAGCAAGGTGCAGATGCCTACATCGCAAAGCCTTTCCAGCCAACAGAATTGGTTGGTACCGTCAAACAACTGTTACTGGGATAAAGACTTTAAACGCCATGGTAGGAAACCCTGACTTTCAAACAATATCAGGACACGATCAGGCCCCTGAACTGCAAGAGATCGAAACGCCAGAAGGCGAACTTCATCTCCGTTTTTTTATGACAGATGAGGAGGAATTCGCACTGCCTGCAACCGGCATCCGGCGCATTATCGAACATGCGCCGGATCACATTACCCCGGTACCCAACGTGTCTCCACTGCTGCTAGGCACACTCAACGAACAGGGGCGCGTTATCTGGGTTGCCGATCTTGGTCAGTTTTTGGGCTATCCCAAACCTATGAATACAGATCGCGCTGAAATTCCAGTTATTGCCGTAGAAGAAGCTGGAACGATGCTGGGTCTTGCAGTCAGTCAAATTATTGGAACCGACTGGCTAGACATTGATGCGCTTAAAGCGACCGCAGATCCTTCTGATGTGATGGCTCCCTTTTTAAAAGGTGAGTGGCCACTTAAACCTAAAAGCGGCTCTAGGGACTCATCTGATAAGTCACTGAAGCTACTAGACCATATCGCTATTCTGCGCTCGGCGCGCTGGGTTGCCTAGCCCTCACAAATCAAACAAGCGTCATCTATCCATTCGCACAAGATTCAGGCAATTCACACCTCCAGCATCAGATCGGCACAAGGAACACAAAATCATGGCATCGGGCACTGACTACGCACAATCCTATCAAGCAGCAGAAAAAGCCTATATGCAAGGCAGCTACGAAAGTGCTGCCGAGGCGATTAATTCGCTCGCTGAAGAATATCCAACCGATCCTAGTGTGCTATTGCTTAAGGGGCATATCTATTGCTATGGGCTCCAGGAGTACGAAGTCGCTCAGCAGCAGTATAAGTCTGTCCTACACCTGTCGTCTGACCCTGAATTTGTAGATTATGCTAACAACGGCTTAGCCTATGCATCTGAAGCAGCAAGCGAATCATTTGAGGACGCTTCTCCGATACCCGAGGAGTTTGACGACCAGCTTCCAGATGCCGACAACTCATTTGAAGCCGCAGATTCTTTTGATGATGACCTTGATCCTAGCGGTGATAATGTCGCAGAGGCCGCTGCCTGGTCTGGCTCTACAGAAACCGAAGACCACGATGACTTACACGATGACCTAGACGTTTTCGACAGCTTCTCAGCCGCAATACCATCCGATGACTTTGGTGTTGAATCAGGAGGTACTTCTGACGAATTTGACAATCCATTCGACGTTTCTTCCTCCGACGTTTCTCTCACGGAAAAAGTCGATTCGATAGACGCTCAGGCAGAAGATAATCCTTTCAGCGCAAGCAACTTCGTCACTGAAGATATCAATGAAGACGACTCGTTGTCAGAAGAGTTAGCAGACGATCCCTTTAGCTTCAGCCCATCTGACGACTCAGCCTCTGACGGTGGTGTCACGACCTTCAGCGATGCAGCTAGCGGGTTCGATATGACTGAATTCGACGAGGCTTTTGGAACTCAAGGCTCTGTCGGCTCTCAACCCACAAGCCAATCAGCGACCAACACAGATGGCGATGACTTTGAAGCATCCGTGGACGAAAGCGAGGCATTTGCCGATTTGTCTTTTGAGCCGATGACTGAGAGTGAGACAGAAGATCAAACACTCTTTATGATGGAGCCTGACCCGTCGCAAGGGGTGGCCGCAGTTGCAACAGCAGAACCGAATACTTCCGCAACGCTAGCGGAGGATCCGTTGCCCGCAGCAATGGATTTTAGTGGGGACGATGGATTTGGAACTAATAACTTTGCAGTAGATGACTTTGACGAGTCCGCCTCCGAAGGTAATGGCGAACCCACTGCTTTCGGAGATGCTTTTGACGACTTTGATGATTTTGAGAGCATTCCAGATTTCGATATCTCTGACAGCTCTGCGGGCTTCACGAGTCCTTCTATCGGAGCAATGCCGAGCCAGTTCGGCAGTAGCATGACCGACAGCGATGCCATGATGTCGCAAGCGAGTGGCTTCGATGTGGCAGAAGCCTCGGCTTCTGCGATGCCGGTATTTAACAAGCGGGCTGTTAGCAATCCTAAGCCGCGTAAGCAAGGTGTACTCGCGCCTTTAGAAAATGCTTCGATGCCGACTAAGCGGCTGATGCTGGCAGGCTCAGCAGGCATTTTATCTGCGATCGCTGTCACCGCCATAGGCTTCATCACCGCCCCACCCGAACAGTCCAAAACCTATCCGCTAGTCCCAGGCGGAACCGCCGGACTCGTCAGCTTTGGCAGCATTCTCGGCTTCGGCTACATTCTAGAGCGGCGTACCCGAGAGACCGTCAATGACTTGCAAATTCGATTTAATCAAGTCTCTAGAGGCGATCTCAATGCCAGAGCAACCATCCTGACGCGTGATGAATTTGGACAGCTTTCAGAAGGGTTCAACCAGATGGCGAGCGCTATTTTCACAACCACCAACGAGGCCCAACGCAAAGCCCAAGAGCAAGAACAGGCAAAAGAAGACTTGCAGCGTCAGGTCATCCGCTTATTAGACGATGTAGAAGGCGCAGCTAGAGGTGACCTGACGGTGAAAGCAGAAGTCACTGCCGACGTACTAGGGGCCGTTGCAGACTCGTTCAACCTCACGATTGAAAACCTGCGTGAGATTGTAAAGCAAGTAAGCGTTGCTGCTCGCCAAGTAAGCCAAGGCTCTACAGAAAACGAAGCATTTGCTAGAGCGCTCTCAGCAGACGCACTCCGTCAGGCAGAAGAATTAGCAGTCACACTCAATTCTGTGCAGGTCATGACGGACTCTATTCAGCGCGTAGCTGAAAGTGCTCGCGAGGCGGAGGAAGTGGCTCGCTCTGCATCAGAAACTGCACTGCGGGGCGGCGAAGCTGTAGAACGTACCGTAGCAGGTATTCTTGACATTCGAGAGACCGTTGCAGATACCACGCGTAAGGTAAAGCGCTTAGCCGAATCCTCTCAAGAAATTTCTAAAATCGTTGCTTTGATTTCGCAGATTGCATCTCGTACGAACCTGCTGGCGCTCAACGCCAGTATTGAGGCGGCTAGAGCAGGAGAAGCCGGACGTGGGTTTGCTATTGTAGCCGATGAGGTCAGACAGCTAGCGGATAGAGCGGCAAAAGCATCTAAGGAAATTGAGCAGATTGTATTGCAGATTCAGGGCGAGACAGGCGGCGTGATGACCGCAATGGAAGAAGGAACGCAGCAGGTAATTGAGGGTACCAGGCTCGCAGAGCAGGCAAAGCAATCGTTAGACGACATTATCCAGGTGTCTAACCGAATTGATGTGTTAGTGCGCTCGATTACAGCCGATACGGTGGAGCAAACGGAAACCTCTAGAGCGGTGGCACAGGTTATGCAGTCCGTTGAGCTGACCGCACAGGAAACGTCTCAAGAGTCTCAGCGGGTATCGGGTTCGCTTCAGAACCTAGTGGGCGTCGCGAAAGACCTGCTGACCTCAGTGGATAAATTTAAGGTAAATAAGAAAGGGGAGAAATGAGCGATCGCCTTTCAGGCAGGCCTTTACTATTAAGGGTCACCTATGACGGCAATCATTGATACTTGCCATCGGATACTGCCATCGGACGGGGCCATTGACTTGAGTGGGTTGCGAATATCACAAAGTAGCCTATCATCAGTGCCAGCACCACAGATTTTCTATCAATGAGTTTGGATCGCAATAAGGGAGATAAGCAGCTATGCTGCCTGAGCAACAACAGCGCATCATGGGATATTTCATTGAGGAGGCTAAAGACCACCTCAACACGATTGAACAGGGGTTGCTCAGTCTTCAGGCCACCATCGAAGACTCTGAAAAGGCCAATGAAATATTCAGAGCCGCTCACTCTGTAAAGGGTGGTGCTGCCATGCTCGGGCTAGAGAGCATTCAGAAAACAGCCCACCGGATGGAGGACTACTTCAAAATTCTCAAGGAGTCTCCTGTAGAGATAGATCGTACCTTAGAGACGATGTTTCTAAGGATCTCTGACGGGCTCAAGGACTTGCTGGAGCAGCTTGAAGGGCCTTTTGGCCTAACGCCAGACAAAGCTCAAGAAATTATGGCGGATGTCGATCCGGTATTTGACCGGCTAGCGTCGCATCTCAACTCGCTGGTTCAAAAGTCTGGTGGTACAGCAACAGCGCCTCTACCAAACAATGCGGAAAATACTCGATCTCCTGAGGCTTTGAAAACTAGCTTTAAGCGAGATGTTCCAGCATCGCTCCGGCAGATGCTAACAACATTCAAACAGCCTGATACGCCCGAGACTAGGCAGACGATTCACGATATCTGTAGCCAGCTGTTTGCGACTGGCGAGCAGTTTGAGCTACCTGATTGGTGCGATTTGATAAAAACGGCTCGCCTTGCGGCTGAGAGCTTATATAACGACTATCGCTCACTCGCACCCGTTTTAATTAAAGAGATCAAAATAGCTCAGGGGTTGGTGCTTTCAGGCCGTGCTTCTGAAGTCGCTGTAAGCGAGGCTATGCAGGCCTTGTTGCCAGAAGACATTTTGGCGGAACCAGAGGCTGATGAGCTAGACGGACTGTTTGAGATAGATTTGGAAAGTGGCTTAGAAGATAGTCTTGAAGGACTAGACGATGGCGATTTAGTGCTAGATGGCGTTGAAGAAGATAGTCCTGAGAGTATAGAAGAGGACGGCTTAGAAGATTTATTTTCAAGCGATTCTGATACGTTTGAGAGCGCAGAAGATGCGTTTGAAAGCTCAAATGATAATTTTCTAAATTCGCCGTTAGATAGCAATCAGGCAAAGGTAGCCGATGACTTCGATGGCCTGTTTGGCAATGAAACGAACGATACTAGACCAGATGATTTAGAGGGTATTGAGACGGATGAGGTTGGGGTAGATGACTTCACCAGCTCAACTAATGCGGTAGAAGAAGCGCCGATTGATCGGCTGAGTGTAGATTTAGACTTCAATGAAATTCCTTCCGAACTTTCTACGCTAAATCGCAATGCAGAAAGCCAGGAAAAGGCTGACGAATCGTTAGATGCTCTGCTTGCAACTGTGAACGTCACCGGGCCAGACGTTGGGGATGAAGAACTCAACAGCCTAGCCGACCTATTTAGCGGTGATTTAGAAGAGCTGGACAATACCTTAGGCGGCCATGCCTTTATCTCAGAAGAGATGCAGCAGCATCCCGAAAGAATTGATATGTCGTCTGAAGAGGATTTGACAGATTTACTATCAGGTAACGCGATAGCAGAAGAAATACCTGCGGCAACAGATGACGAAACAGAGATAGACGACGATCTCTTTGGCGGTACGTTAACAGACGGTGAGTTTGCGATCGCTGATGACATTAGCAATGACATAGAAGACATAGACGATTTCTCATTAGACCGCACGGTCAATGAAGCTGTAGATACAGATTTTGACAGCTCCGCTTCTAGTGAAGAAAACATCATCGAAGCGAATGCGACACAGGCAACCTCTGATCTAACGGCCGACTTAACAACAGCCGACTTAACAACGGCCGACTTAACAACAGAGATGGCAGCTTTATCTGAAGATTTGTGGGCTGAGGAAGAAGACAGCAACGAAGAGAGCGATCTGTTTGGCGAAAGTGTCGATGCAAGATTGAATGCACCAGTATCAAATGAGGATGCGGCGACCGATGAAAGCGATGACGATCTCTCCCTCACGTCATCAGATTTAGAGGATCTAGATTTAGAAGCATCCCTAGATGATCTGGACTTTAGCGACATAAGTTTAGATGATATTAACGCTGATGATGAAAACATCAGTAATGAGTTAGAACCATTCGAGCTAGCGGCAGAGAATGGCTTAGAAGAGAACGAGCTAGAAGCTGAATCTTTGGGAACGGAGGAGTCAGTTAGTCAGGAGCACGAAAACTTAACAGGCGAGCAATCAGTCCAGAGCCAGCCTGAGCAAGCATCAACAACCAATCCTCGGGAGCTAGATATTGAGTTTCCCACGCTCACAGGCGTTAAGCTTCAAGAAGCTGAAGAAGACATTGACAGTTTTTTCTTAGATACTGATTCTGGAACACCCATAGACTTGTCTGAACAGAATGACGAGCTGGTCTTTGACGAAGGTGAACTATCAGCAACTAGCGCTGATATAACATCTGTAGCAGAAGCATCTTCAGGCGAACAGCTAGATGATGATCCGTGGGGTGAGCTTTCTGTAGAATCAACGCTGACAGGTATAGAGAGTGTTAGTTCTAAAGCTGACGATGAGCGGATACCTGATCTCGACTGGCCAACTGTCGAATCAGATGAATCAGATGAATCAGATAGAGATGCAGTAGCAAGTGCCGATCTTGATTTGGAAGAGGCTTTTCTTAATCTGGCACCTGATGTTCCTTTCAGCGCCGATTTAGATGTAGAGCAAGCAGGGGCCGATCTAGATGAGCTGCTAGAGTTTTCCACAGAAACTGGAGATGACCGTGAGGAGAATGAAGCACTTACTGAGAACTCAGAGGTTAAGGTATCAGGAGATGATGCGCTATGGAATGAATTAATTTCTACAGATGATAGCGATCGCACAGAAGCACAAGCCAATGATCTGGACTTAGATTTAGAAGGGAAAGACTTAGAAGAGAGAGCTTTAGAAACAGAAGCTTTAGAAACAGAAGCTTTAGAAACAGAAGCTTTAGAAACAGAAGCTTTAGAAACGGAAGGCTTAGAAGAGAAGCCTGAATTATCAGAAAAGGAGAGCGAATTAGACGATGAATCTGAGTTCAGCTTAGGTGAGTCAAATGGGCTAGGTGAGAGCGAAAGCATCGGTAGTGATAAAGACCTTGAAGACGACAGTTTTGATGATTTGAGGTTTGAGAGCGAAGAGGCGATCGCAACAGACAATACAGACAACGAGCAACCTAAGCACGATCTTTCCGGTGACGAACTTTCAGACGAAATACTTGCTGATTTTGAAACAGCATTTGGCAGCACAGCTTCAGGAGAGTTTGCAGTAGCACTCCCTGATGAAGACCTGCTGAGTGAAACCGCAGCCATGGAGACTTCTGAGAGTGCTGCTTTTGAGAATGAGATCTTTGAGAGTGAAGTTTCTGAAGTTGAGCTAGCGCCCGCTAGCGTAGCAAATACCTCAGAGGCTCTAGATATTAATGATTTAGAGATTGATGGACTGCTAGATTTCGACGCCTTAGATAATGACCTTGATATCGCAGGCGATGTGGATCAAAATGACGCAGAGAAAGAGACCTTTGTAGGCGAAGAATTTACCCTTGAGCTAGGCAGTGATTTAGATAACGAACTAGACGGATTTCTAACAGATGATGAGCTTGCCGCGATGGAGGATGAACCACCTCAGCTGGAGCCAGCGGTGATAGAAGCTCAAGATAACGCAGACGAAGAGGACGACTTTGGTGACTTAGATTCGCTATTGGCTGACGAAACTGACGATGTAGCTGAAGCTGATACCAGTAACATGCCTACTTTTGTTGGCGTGCCGACATCTCCAGCCACAGCAGAAGCTACCGATGAGGCGGAAGACTTTGGTGACTTGGAACGTTTGCTAGAAGACGGGCCGGCTGAAGGTACTGCGGCCGCTAAACCTAGAAGCACACCGCAAAGAACAGTGCAAAGGCGCGGCGGCGGTGCCGTACGTGAGCAAAACATGCGCGTGTCCGTTAGTCATTTAGATACGCTGAGCAACTTAGTCGGTGAGCTGGTGGTAAGCCGAAACACACTAGAAAGAGATCAAGAGCGGCTGCGACAGTTTTTAGATAATTTGCTGTTTCAAGTGCAACAGCTCAACGACGTTGGGCAGCGGATGCGAGACTTGTATGAGCGATCGCTACTAGAAAGCTCTTTAGTCTCCAATCGCCGCGCTCACCATTCAGCCAACCAACCGTCAACAGAATCTACAGAGCTTGAAGACCATGCAACCGGCGAAGTCTTTGACGCCTTAGAAATGGACAGGTTCACAGGCTTTCATACGCTTTCACAAGAAATGATCGAGCTGATTGTGAGGGTGCGAGAGTCTTCTTCTGACATTGGCTACACCGTTGAGTCTTCTGATCAGGTCACTCGCCAGTTCCGACAGATTACAACGCAGCTGCAAGAAGGGCTTAACACAGCTCGCATGGTTTCCTTTTCACAGGCAGCTGACCGGCTGCCCCGGGCCGTCCGCGATATTTCCTTAAAATGTGGCAAGGAAGCTCGCCTGATTGTAGAAGGACAGGACACGCTGATCGACAAAATGATTGTGGAGCATCTGTACGACCCGCTCACGCACCTTGTGAACAATGCGATCACTCACGGCATCGAAATGCCAGAGGCGAGAAAGAAAGCAGGCAAGTTGCCTGAAGGATGTATCACGGTACGCGCCTTTTATCAAGGCAATCAAACCGTTATTTATGTCGCGGATGACGGCGGCGGTATCAACACGGAATTTGTGAAACAGAAAGCAGTTCAAAAGAGCCTT
>ENA-ORXU01002098-ORXU01002098.1-marine-metagenome-genome-assembly--contig:-NODE-2098-length-14161-cov-3.557938_pt1 | contig 14161 bp, 14 predicted proteins | sample MGYA00237869_ERZ511484 | MGnify/ENA metagenome assembly ERZ511484
GAAGGTGAAGTTGGTGCGATCGCGCATTGTTACACCGACTTGGAGCGGAAGCATTTCGCCGCTCTAAGCCCCAGACCACAACAGATTTTGATTGGCCCAGAAGGTGATTTTACTCGGGAAGAAGTTGATACTGCACTGCAGACAGGGTGGATACCAACCACTTTAGGAGCCACCCGACTTCGATCCGAGACGGCTGTTCTAGCAGCCCTCGCTTATTATTCAGTGACGGCACCTCGGTTCTCGGCGTAGCTTGCGAGTACCGTACACTTGGTACGGAGATTTCACGTTTGTCGTCTGATGGTTTTAGCAAGTTTTACTCCCAGGCTTTTTCTAGCGCTAGTTTGTCTTGTTTTGGCGCAAGCTGGTGCGCATGCCCAACAATTGCAATTGGGACTGCTCAAGTACAATGGAGGAGGAGACTGGTATGCCAATCCCACAGCATTACCCAATCTCGCCCGGTTCTGTAATGAGCAACTGGACTTGGATTTGGATACCGAGTACGCAACTGTAGAAGTTGGATCGGCCGAGCTTTTCAATCATCCCTTCGTGCACTTGACTGGACATGGCAATGTGGTGTTCAGTGCAGCCGAGGCAGAGAATCTCCGCGAGTTTTTGATGGGAGGCGGCTTCCTGCACATCGATGACAACTACGGCCTCGATCCATACATCCGGCCGGCGATGAAGCAAGTTTTTCCTGAGCTCGAATTTGTGGAATTACCCTTCGATCATCCAATTTACAGCCAGCGGTACGCTTTTGCTAACGGAGTGCCCAAGATTCACAAGCACGATGAGAACCCTGCTCAAGGCTTCGGGCTCGTATTTGAAGGCCGGCTCGTCTGCTTTTACAGCTTTGAATCCGACTTAGGCGACGGCTGGGAGGATGCCGATGTCCACAACGACCCCGCAGCTATTCGCGAACAGGCGTTACAGATGGGGGCAAACTTGGTACAATACGCCTATACTCAAGGAGGCTAGCTCAGAATCGGGCTACCCGGGCGGGTGAGATTTCCTCCTCCTCCTCCTCCTCCTCCCCTCTCTGGTTAAGATGCAAGATCATCTTGTCATTCTGAATTTTGCCGTCACTATGAGGTGCATTAAGAACTTTGGTTTGCTCGGCAGTAGGCGCATCCGCAGATCCGCCTCCAAATGACACAGCAAGACCTCCTAATCCGATGACCAGGATGGCAGTTCTCATACATTTCTCCAGGGGTGTAATTCGCTGTCCAGGCGATACAGAATCGGGCTTACATATATTGTTCATCGTTGAGACCTGAGCACTTCTAAGGCATGGGGTGAGTCCGTTGAGTGAACGGTAGCCAATTTGGCTGTTTCATGGTAAGGCTAATGTACTTACATATATTGAAAATCGCAATATTATTTGTAGATAGCACTTTTCCACAGCTCATTGACCCGGTAAAATTGCCATTGGTCCAACCAGAACCTCAGTAGCAGCACCCTGCCTCAACTCGGCATCAAAAGGTAGACCTCTCCAGAAGTACCGGTTCGCTCTGCGATGTCTAGAGCCTTCTCCCCAACTCCAGTATAGAGATCCAAATGGCCAGCTCCATTGATAGCTCCTCCAGTGTCTTGCACCAAGAGTATGCGTGTTTCGAACTGCCCAGGAGCGTTAACCTTAGGAACTCGTGCCAGCAGCACACTTCCGAGAGGGTAGTGTTCCGGATCGGCGGCAACACTGATCATCGGCTGTAATGGCACACCGGCAGCGCCGGTAGCCTTTCCTTCGGCTTCCCGAAAGAACCCGTAGTTAGGGTTGAATGTGGTTATGCTATCACGCTGCGCAGCGTTGGCACTAATCCAAGTGCGCAAGCCGCGGTGACTAATATCCGTAACGGTACTATCACGTCGCTGCAACGCTAGCCCGATGCTTTGGTATGGATAGCGATTTGTGCCGCCGTAGGCTAAATACTTAAGTGAACCATCACTGAAGCGCACAAAACCGCTGCCCTGGAGCTGAAGCGTGTACACGTCTAGCACATGCTCAGCATAGCAGAGAATTTTTGTTTTGCCCTCGAGCGCACCGCCGCGCTCGATGTCGTAGCGACTGGGTAGTGGGCCTTCATGCGCCTCTGGATAGGCCAACACTGGATACCGAAATCGCGCTGACTTCTTGGCGCTCACTAAAATTTCAGGACTGTAGTACCCGGTAAATCGCACCGATGCATTAGTCGCTACGGAAGTGGTAGTGAGGGGAGCCGATCGAAAACGACCACTCAATAGGTCGTCGATGACCTGCATAAAGTCACGCCGAGTTAGAGTGCGGCCCCCGTAAGAGTAAGTTTTATGAGGACTTTGTCGCTTAAGGAGTTGGCGCTGAACTTCTAGTGCCTCACGCAACTCTGGCGTAAGCACGTTGAGACTAGATAGCAACCGTACGCCACGATCTTCATCACTTATCAAAGCAGCGGGCGACTCGGCGACGAGTACTGCACGCGCACCTTGGTGAGCGATGGCTTCTGGCACGGTCTTCGCAACTTTTGTTGCAGAACAGTCCATACCAGATGCATCGAGCCCGGCCACGCCGCGCTCTGCTGTATAGCAAGAAGCTAGCATTGCACAAAGCACTAGCGACAGCCAAAGGGTGTAGGAAAGTTTCATGAGATTTTGGTTCGCGAAAGAATCGCCCGTGATTACACGGCTTCTGGATTACAGCAGATCAAAGGTACCGGAAGTAGAATTTGTTTCTTCTTCGTCTATTAATCTTCTGCAAATACAAAGTTAGGGCTGTCTGATTATCAGCGCATTAGCAATAGATAAGTCTACCACTTCCGGGTATACTCCACCAATTAACCTGCGTTATCGACCATTTTCAGGTGTTATCCTACACCTGGACGGCCATGTCCAAATAACACTCGGCTAAGACTTTCGCTATCGATAGTTTAAACTGCGAAACGTATAGCGTGCTCCTGTTGAATCCGCGCACTGTTTGAGTAGGCGCAATCAGGTTCTGTTTCACCAGCTATGTCAAAATGTTGTACTGCGTGGACAGCGGAAAGCGGCCTTAGCAATTGCTATCGTCTACGTGTAATCTGACGCGTCGTTGCGCGCGGTACGGACGGATCCACTTCAACGAGCCATTCTCGCTGCGTACCGGCTCCTTCAAGGGCGATGGCGTAATATCCTGAAGGCCAGTTCATGTAGTCGACCTCAACGTCATTCTCCCCGGCGTTTAAGGTGCGATTTTGTGTTTCAAGGATCTCACCAGCCAAGGTCTTTATTCGTAGCACTACTTCGCGTTCTACCTCCGTGTCGACACGAATGTGCAAGCGTGCCAGACTTTCGCTATCGAGCGCGCTAAGAATACGCATACGTGTTCCGAGCGCTGCAGATGCTTCGAGCAGATCCGACGCAGCATAAGTACCATCGAAGAATACGGCTCGCAATTCAAACTGCACGTCCGCGGTAAGCTTGGACTGATCGATGTATCGATATGCATTGATAGAGTCTACACTTCCCCGCGGTTCGAGTGCTGCAACGAGACCGCTACGATCTCCGGCGTGCCGGTACACGGCATAATAATCAACATCCTTTTCGTTGCTCGTCGACCACTCAATGCTCACCCCGCTAGCGTAGCCAGCAAGTCGCACGGGCTCAACAAAGTCTACCTTACTTCCGCTGCCTTGTGCTAGGCTTGCGCCAAAACTCAGGAAGCTCAATACCGAAAAGAGGATGTTGCGCATGGGAGTAGCTTGGGCCAAACGAACACAAAAGCCGGACCAATCCAGAGTCATATGAAGTTGTACCCAATATCTATAACTCTATCAATCAGCCTCTTGTTTCTGATATCCTGCAATCGCCTTGGCTACCAAGTGAGCCGGGTAGAGCAGGGCTCACAAGGGATGGTAGTAACGGCACATCCACTCGCGAGTGACGTAGGCGAGCAAATACTCCGCGCTGGTGGTAGCGCTACCGACGCAGCAATTGCAGCCCAATTTGCGCTGGCAGTTGTATGTCCACGCGCAGGTAACCTCGGTGGCGGAGGTTTTTGGATCCATGCGCCTGCTGGCGACAAGGTGCGAGCACTCGACTACCGCGAGGAGGCCCCATCGAGCGCTAGTCGAGATATGTACTTAACAGCAGAAGGTGATGTACATCCCACCAACTCACTTGAAGGGCCCCTTGCTGCCGGTATTCCAGGCAGTGTTGACGGGCTGTGGACTGCCTACACCCTCGGGTCCACGTTAAAGGATTGGGAGCGTCTAGTACTGCCGGCAGCCAAAATTGCAGCTAAAGGCTTCAAGATCACCCAGTCTGAGGCTGATCGACTGAATCGTTATGCAGAAGCATTTCGCAGGCAGAATCAATTCAGCTTTCCATTTGTCAAGGACGGTGAATGGGAAGCTGGCGATCGCTTGGTACAGCCGCAGCTTGCTTTAACGCTCGAGCGATTGGCCACCCAAGGCGCTAGCTACTTCTACGACGGCAACTTTGCCGAAGAGCTTGCCGCAGAGGTGGAAGAACGAGGAGGAATTTGGAAAGCGGCCGACCTGCAAGCGTATCAATCAGTGTGGCGCGAGGCAATCACCAAAGAGTTCGCTGGGCGCACCGTCTATTCTATGCCTCCTCCAAGCTCGGGAGGCGTCGCCATCGCGCAGATGCTCACAATGCTAGAGCCTTACAACCTCCAAGAGTTGGCTGCTACCGATAGTGTGCTGTACTACCACACCCTTGTCGAAGCAATGCGCCGCGCCTATGCCGACCGCGCAGAATATCTCGGCGATCCCGACCTGGTGGAGGTGCCACTTACACAACTCTTGGACGCGGATTACCTCGCAGAAAAGTGGAGCGACTTTAATCCTGAACGGGCATCCATAAGTGACCCCTCGAAAAAGCGAGGCACCAAAGATGTCTACGAGACCACCCATACCAGCGTTATTGATGCTGCTGGCAATGCAGTATCTGTCACGACTACGCTCAATGGCAATTACGGAAGCAAAGTGTTTAGCCGCGTCGGTGGATTTTTCCTCAATAACGAGATGGACGATTTCTCCGCCAAGCCTGGGGTTCCAAATCAGTTTGGACTCGTTGGAGGCGAGGCCAATGCGATAGCGCCCGGCAAGCGCATGCTGTCTAGCATGACACCTACCGTAATTCAGCGAAATGGCGTCAATGAACTCGTGCTGGGTACTCCTGGCGGATCGACCATCATAACTGCTGTGCTGCAAGTATTCCTCAACGAAGCTGTACATGACATGTCCGTAAGCGCAAGTGTGGAGGCTCCTCGAATTCACCACCAGTGGCTACCTGATGAGGTACTGTACGAGCGAGGGAAAGTGAGTGAGCGTGTAGTGAACGGTCTCACCCAGCGTGGACATGCGCTGAGGGATGTTACCAGCCTCGGGCGAGTTAAGGCTGTCGCCAAAACAGGTGCTGCCCTTACTGGCGCCGGCGACTCACGCAATCCAGACGATGATGCTTCAGGCTACTGATTAATTGTAATGTTAGCTCTCTTACAACACCTTCACGCTGGGCTTTTGGTGGGCGCCATGTTGCTGGTGGGTTTTGGCGAAAGCCTAGCGCAAACTCCTACGTATAGGACGCTCGAGGAATGGAATACTGAGCGCCTGCACCGTCAGCGAAATTTTGCTCGAGGCCTCACAGCTTTTGGACTGGGCAGCGCTGCGACTGCTGCTGTCGTCGGTTATCGCAACTCGTCCTCGGCGGAAGAGCGCGCTGCAGCAGACATGACCCTCGGTTGGGCGGCAGTGAATACCGGCCTAGGTATAGCTGCGTTAGTGAGGGTTCGCAAGGAGCTGCGGGGGCGTGTTGTAGAGAACAAGCCAGCACGAGCCCTCCAGAAGACACGCAACGTGCTACTTTTCAATGCTGGCCTCGATGTAGGCTACATCGCTGGCGGGCTATACCTCCACGAACGAGGCCGATCGGACGATGTCAAGGATGCTGAGCGCCTCCGCGGATGGGGCCGTGCCGTGATGATACAGGGCTTCGGCCTGTTCGTAATCGACTTGGTTGGCTATCTCTATTTGCGAGAACCGCGGCTCCAGGTCCAACCAATAATCTCAGGGCAAGGAACCGGCATTGGGTTCAGCTTAGAATTTTAAGCAGGTCTCAGCGACTTAACAAATCGCGAAGCACTGCCACTTACGTCGTCGGCATCCAGTGCTTTTATGAACGCACTGCCCACGATACCGCCGCTAGCGTATTCAGCAGTTTGAGCAAGCGTGGTAGCGTCCGAGATATTAAATCCTATCAATCGAGGAGAAGCCAAACCAAGACTCGCAAGTCGCTGGAAGTAAGCGGCGCGTTGCTCGAGCCCTGCCGCTTTCGAGCCTGTGGTCGAAGCGCTAGAAACCACGTACATGAATCCTTTGGTAATGGAGTCGATACGTCGAACTCGATCATTGGGGGTGCGTGGAGTGACCAAAAAGCTAATACCTAGACCAGCTTCATCTAGCAACACAGCAAACTCTTGCTCATATACATCTAGGGGTAGATCTGGCAGTATCAGACCGTCGACACCAGAAGCGACACAAGACTTAATGAAGGCTTCGCGCCCGTAGCGCAGGACTTGGTTGTAGTAGCCCATCAAGATGATTGGGGCCTTAATTTCTGCTCTTACAGCTTTGACTTGTTCAAAGATCTTGGCGAGCGTAATGCCGTTGCGCAGCGCTACAGTTGATGCGTGCTGGATAGTCTCACCGTCAGCTAGTGGGTCGCTGTAAGGCATACCGAGTTCGATGAGATCGACACCAGCCGCATCGATAGCGCGCAAGACTGCACCAGTTGATTCCAAGGTTGGATATCCTGCTGTAGTATAGATATTGAGCAGCGGCCGCTCAGCATCGCTCGAATCAACACGCTCGTGGTGAGCTTGGAAAACCCGTTCGATTGATGTCATTCCCACAGCTCAGTTGGTTTCGTGTATGGGTGTGGTTGCATAGCCCACGGGATCGGCGAGATACTCTTGGTAAGCACTAAGGTCTTTGTCGCCACGGCCGCTAAGGTTGACCACCACGACGTCTGACGATTTGAAATTGCATCGTTCTAAGGCTGGGAACACGTGTGCAGTTTCGAGCGCTGGAATGATGCCCTCGCTTCGCGAGAGGGTGAGTGCGGCGGCCAATGCCTCGCGATCTGTCACGGCTACGGCTTCAGCTCTGCCCGCACTAATCAAGTGTGCGTGCATAGGTCCAATACCTGGATAGTCGAGACCTGCAGACACAGAATAGGGCTCGACGACTTGACCATCTGCGGTCTGCATGAGGAGAGTCCTGGATCCGTGAAGCACTCCTAGACTCCCAAGTTGGCTGGTTGCCGCACTGTGCGCCGTATCGGTGCCCATGCCAGCGGCTTCCACCGCGATGAGCCTCACTGAAGCATCGTCCAGGTAGTGGTAATAAGCGCCAGCAGCGTTCGATCCACCCCCTACGCAGGCTACGACCGCGTTCGGCAACTCGCTGCCTGTCTGCACCTTCAACTGTGCTCTAATTTCTTTACTAATCACAGCCTGTAGCCTCGCCACTAGGTCTGGATAGGGATGCGGCCCGACCACGGACCCGATGATGTAATGCGTGTTCTCAGGATTATTGATCCAGTCACGGATTGCCTCGTTGGTGGCGTCTTTTAGTGTTTTACTGCCGCTCTTGGCTGGGCGAACTTCTGCGCCCAGCATCTTCATTCTGGCGACGTTGGGTGCTTGTCGCGCAATGTCCACCTCGCCCATGTATACGATGCACTTGATGCCCTTAAGGGCGCACACCGTCGCGGTAGCTACGCCGTGCTGACCGGCTCCAGTTTCTGCAATGATCCGCGTCTTGCCAAGCCGCTGAGCCAGCAGGATTTGACCAACCGTATTATTAATCTTATGCGCTCCGGTGTGGCAGAGGTCCTCGCGTTTGAGGTAAACTTTGCAACCGTAGCGCTGACTCGTTCGCTCTGCGAAATACAGTGGAGTAGGACGGCCTACGTAATCGCGCAACAAGGCATTAAACTCATTGCAGAATGCGGGCTCGGCCATGATGTCGAGGTAGCGCGTGCGCAACTCCTCGACATTCGGCCACAGCAATTCGGGTACAAACGCACCGCCGAATTGGCCGTAGTAGCCGTGCTCATCAACGTTGTAATTCATCGCGGAAAAATTTGTCGAGGGTATCGAAGTCTTTGTTGCCAGGCTCCAGCTCGAAGCGACTGTTGAGGTCTACGCCAGCAAACCGAGCGTGGCTAATTTCGGCAAGACTGCTTCCTGCACCCGGGCCTATTCCGCCCGCTAAGAGAAAGGGTGTATCGCCCTCGTATTTCGCAAGAGTCGACCAATCAAAAGCTCTCCCCGTGCCACCACCAGGCGTATCGAAGAGGAAGTAGTCGGGTGGCAATGCCGCAAAGTGGCTGCAAGCAGCGAAGTCCTGCTCAGAGTTAATCCCGATCGCCTTAAGAACAATAAGGCCTTCAGCTTTGAGTGCCGCAACCTGCTCAGCGGTCTCTGAGCCATGAAGCTGAACACCACCGAGCTTCCAGCGCTCGACCTCTCGTAAAATCTCGTGCGTTGGAGCATCGCGAAATACCCCGATCCGTATCGCAGAGCCCGGGGTTTCGAAAGGAAGTTTACCTACATAGCGTGGCGAGCTACGCACAAAGATCAGTCCCACGAAATCTGGACCTAATGCGGGCAAGCGAGTTAGCTCACTTCGCGTGGTCAAGCCACAAACCTTCACAATCATGAGCGCTGTCGGGAATTAAGGGGCATAGCATGAGAGACGCCGTTTAAGAAAGTAGCGAGTGCTTCACCAGGCTTGGCGGTGGTCATAAACTGGGTTCCTATGAGCACACCGTCATACCCGAGGGCTTCCATTTTCTGCCCGTCTCCTCCGTTTTGAATCCCGCTTTCACTAATGCGAATCTGACCCTCTGGAAGGTGCTCAACGAGTGATGCTGAAGTGTTGAGATCGATCTGTAGGGTAGCCAGGTTACGGTTATTGACGCCCACCACGTCGGGGCTTATGCTGAGGTAGTCCAGTTCCGCATCGCTATGAATTTCAAGCAGGACCTCTAGGTCAAGGTGATGCGCAGTAGTGCGCAATTCCTGAGCTTCTTCCAACGTCAGCGCAGCGGCAATCAATAGTACGGCATCAGCGCCAGCGGCTTTGGCCTCATGCAGTTGATAAGCATCGACAATGAAGTCTTTCCTTAGGAGTGGCATTGGTACAGCCTTGCGAATTGCGCGCAGGTGGTCGAGGCTTCCGCCAAAACGGCTCGGCTCAGTAAGCACACTTAGCGCTGCTGCCCCGGCCGCCTGATAGGCTAAGGCAACTTCGACGGGTGACAGCTGCACGCCATAGCTCCCCTGGCTTGGAGACGCTCGCTTGTGCTCGGCGATGACTTGCAGACCAGGTTGCGAGAGCGCCGCACGCAGGCTGTGGGTAGGTGCATCGTACAGCGGGCTTTCCCTAAGCGCCTCAACGCTTACCTCTCGGCGGCACCGCTCCACCGCAAGTCTTCGATCATCACAAATGGCTTGGAGCACACTCATACCGCGCACAAGGCTTTAAAGTTCGAGAGGGCTTTGCCACTCAACAGCACTTCTTTGGCCTCAGCCGCTAAGTCGGGAAGCGAGGCCGAATTTGCGCGGCCAGTGCGCAGGGCTAAGGCAACGTTGGCAGCAACAGTATCGGTTTCAGCAGTTGTCCCCTTTCCGCTCAGGATGCGAAAGAATTGGGCTGTGGCGTCATGGTCGACCGTAATTGCCTCAGCGCTGGTGGGGGGCAAGTCAAAGTCCTTCGGTTGCAGGGTTACTCGTCCCTGAGACGTAAAACAGCGCACTGGGCCGGTGAGGGTGGTCTCATCGTAATCGTCCATACTGTGCACGATGCAGTATTCATCGCTCACAGCTTCGAAAACGTCGGCATATATACTCTGCGTCCTCGCATCGGCAACGCCGATGTAGTTGCGTGGCGGCCGGGCTGGATTGACGAGTGGACCGAGCAGGTTAAACACTGTGGCCACGCCAAGAGACCGACGAATAGGCCCTACACCGCCCAGCGATGGGTGGAAAAGCGGAGCATGAAGAAATGTGATGTTGGCTGCATCGAGCTGCGCTTGGAGTTCTGACCGGTTTTGCCGAAAGGTGAACCCTGCCGCACGAAGCGTATCCGAACTACCATGCTTACTGCTTGAAGAGCCGTTTCCATGTTTGACTACTCGCACCCCACATGCAGCAGTGGTGAGCGCGCTAATGGTGGTGATGTTAAAGGTGTCCTTGCGATCGCCCCCCGTGCCTACCATGTCGAGTGCATCCGGCGCATCTAGGTCGATGAGGTTAGCACGTTCGAGCAGGCTTTCGCGAAAACCTGACAGCTCAGCGGCGGTAGGAAGGCGCATACGATAGCAGGAGAGCACTGCAGCAACCTGAGCATCTGGGAAGGCACCGTCGAGCACCTGCGCCATCAATTGAGCCGCATCGTCGCGCGTCAAGGTCGCGCCAGCGTAAAGGGTGTCTAGGGTATCACGCATGGTGTTGGCGGGCTAGATTGAGGAAATTGCTTAGAATTTGTGGACCAGCGGCGGCAGTCATGATAGACTCTGGGTGAAATTGAAGACCATAAGCAGGAATGCCTGCAACCCGCGCAGCCTGCAATACGCCATCCTCACTACGGGCAAGGGCTTGAAAATTGTCAGGGCGGCCTAGTTCTTCAACAATCCAACTGTGGTATCTGCCCACACGTAAGCGCTCAGGTAGCTGATCGAACAGCGGATCCTGCTCTAGCAAATGTATCTGGTCTTGAATACCATGGCGCACCTGCGGTAAGCGCTTGAGTACTGCTCCAGTTGCTTCGCCTAGCGCTTGGTGCCCCAGACAAATGCCGAGGTAGGGAGTCAAAGTTTGCAAACAGAGCTTGACGGCCTGAGGCAGGGCACCACTCGTGTTTGGTAATCCCGGTCCTGGGCTAGCAATTACTGCAGTATAGCCAGGGAGCGAAGAAAGGTCTACCGCAGTGTTACGCACGACATCCACAGCATCTGCACCCACTTCACGAAGTAGGTGCACCACATTGTAGGTGAAGCTGTCGTAATTGTCGATGAGTAGAATTCTCATGCTGCCAGTGGATTGGGGGCAGAGACTTGTTCGTCTGTGGTTTCCTCCGCTCGAAGGATTGCACTCCGCAGCGCATTGGTCTTATGGGTCACTTCTTCACGCTCGCTTACTACATCGCTCGCCGAAACAATGCCGGCACCTGCCCGATAATGCAGTACATCGCCAAGTACCACTGCACTTCGGATAATGATGCAGTGATCGAAGCCGCCACGGGGACTCACATAACCGAGGCCACCACCGTAAGCGCCACGAGCTTTGTTCTCGTACTCATAAATCAGCTCGACCGCTTTGTATTTCGGCGCTCCAGAAAGTGTTCCCGCCGGGAAGCACTCCGTATAGAGCTGGTAGGGTGTCGTGTCGCCCTCCACCTGGCCGCTCACCTGAGAAACGATGTGCATCAGGTGGGAGTAGCGCTCGATGCGCCTTAAGAAATCCACTTTCACAGGATGGCAGGATCGACTTAAATCGTTGCGCGCTAAATCCACCAGCATGCGATGCTCAGCGTTCTCTTTAGGGTCGGCGAGCAGCCGCTCGGCAGATGCATCGTCTACGCTAGCATCCCCAACGACTGCATAGGTGCCAGCGATAGGCCGCATTGTTGCCGTGCCATCCTTAACCTTCAGTAGCGCCTCAGGACTCGAGCCGAGCATGCGATAAGGTCCAAAGTCGAAGTAGAAGCAGTAGGGTGACGGATTGAGGCGTCTGAGTTGACGGTAAACGTTGAAGTCATCTCCCTGAAAGTGCTGTTCGTAGCCGCGCGATAGCACGACCTGGAAAGTGTCCCCGACATCGCAGTGGCCCTTACCATTACGCACGAGCGTTTCGTATTGCTTGTCGCTTAAATCCGAAGTCTCCTCGCCAGAGCGACGAAAAGAAGCTGCCTCAGCTAGCGGACGATCGAGAACAGCAAATAAATCCTCGGTACGACTCTTTTGCCCATCCGGGATAAATTCGACAACCTCCACATGCTCGTGAAAATGATCGAACACGAGTATGAAGCGAAAGAAGAAGTAATGAAGATCGGGGAGAGAATCGTGGCCACCTACATGCTTCACCGTAGGTTCAGCAAAGCGATACGCATCAAAGCTGGTAAAACCGAAAAGTCCGTCAATTTCCCCGGGATCTGACGTGTAGTTGAACCGGGCAACCTCAGCCTCAAATTCCGCAAATACATCGGCATCGGCAACTGGTCGTGAGTGCTCGCTTGCATCTGCAAAGTTTGTCGTTGTGAATTTGCCGTTTTGTACGCGCAACTCTACCAGAGCGTCGGCACAGAGCACCGAGCGGGCGTCACGAGCCTGATGAAAATCGTGGCTTTCCAGTAGTACGGCTGGCGAGAAATAGGCCCGCAATTGCCGATACAACCGCACCGGCGTGGTTTCATCGGCCGAGAGGCGTGTGCGACGGACGTCGTAGGTGAGAGCTTGCAAGTGAAACGAGGTTATAACGCGGAGGGACGGGGACAAACAACAAGCGGCCTGTTCCGGAAGGGAACAGGCCGCTCGTGTGGTAGGTGGTAAACGCTCTACACAATGCGGGGTGCCTTCCTGACCGGAGATCGGGATAGCCACCACCAAGAAAGCATTTGCAGTTGCACGGCCGAAAGGTAGGCGTCTTGCGGATAATGCCAAAGGCCGCAGCAATTTTCTATGGCAAGGCTGCAGATGTGCGACAAAAGCCCCACCAACGCGAATTAGCGACCATTAGGCAGGGCTGCGAGCATATACAAGACGAAGGACCGTGGGAGCTAGTCTATCATGAGGAGTATGCCAACGACACTGAAGCGCGCAAACGAGAGATTAAGTTAGAGAAAGGAAAGAAGCGGAAATATTTAGTGTGGCTAATAAAAATGGACCAAGTTTAAAACAGATTTAGCCTGCCGCCCTGTCCCGGTCCCGTCCGGACCGCAACCGAGCCTGTCTAAGAATTCGCGATCTGGCGAACTCGTATGTCCTTTTGGGTTGATCAAGGCGGAAAGCGCAGGAATAGCAGCGCTATTGCGAGCATTGACAACGCAGATCAAGGCAAAAACGCTAGAATGCTGTAAGCACCTCACCAAGCACATGTCACCTACCGTGCCTTCCAGTTCGTAGGCAGCAGCTCTTCAATAAGCGCGAGCTGGTTAATCATTAGCGTTGGGATCTCACGGAGTACGTCGACGAGTCAACGCCACAGGTTTATGCCGCCGTGTTGTCCGGTTTCTATGCAACTAATCACCGACGCAACTGACGCGCTCCGCCTTTCGCTCCTGTGTAGGGAGCGCGAATTAGCGGTTTTGGCTCAAATCCTCGGCTAACCTTCTGCATTGGCCTTAGCGTAACTGGGTTTTATGAGCATAGCACCTCCGGGTTTGGTGAATGGCATTGCACAGACCTATGTTTTTATGAAGCCGGAAGAAACTTTTCTTCCCTCGCTGGACTAGCGGATTGGGCAAATTGCTTGGTGTCAAGCGCGTCTGGAGTCGCCCAATGTGCGTGATGTATGGTGATGTATAGCCAGACGATTCCGGCTCAAGATGCTTTGGGCTGACGATTCGCTAAAACTCATCCGTGGAAGAGACAAGTCCACCTGGTCTCGGCTAAGGTGTCTACGGCGTGGGTGGCGTGCTTTTAGGTCGACTAGATCGCCGAGGCATGCATCCGGCATACCCGGTTACCCCCGAGCGTATCTCTACCACCACATTGCCCCGCTTGCGCCCGGTATCGACGTAGCGGTGGGCCTCGACGATGTCGGCGAGACCGTCCGCCTGTCCGGCTGGGTCTATCGCAAGCGCGAGCATGCCAATGCGCTGTTCATCGACCTGCGCGACCATTACGGCGTGACGCAGGTGGTCACGACGACGGACAAGGACTTCTACGACACCGCCAAACGCGTGACCGCGGAGTCTGTCGTGACCGTGACGGGACGCGTCGTGGCGCGGGCGGACGACCAGGTGAATACCGATCTGGCGACGGGCACGATCGAGATCCATGTCGATGACTTTGTTGTGGAATCTGCGGCCGATACGCTGCCCGTGCCGGTGGCGGGCGAGCCGGACTACCCCGAGGACATGCGCCTGACATACCGTTATCTCGATCTGCGGCGCGAGACTCT
>ENA-ORXU01002100-ORXU01002100.1-marine-metagenome-genome-assembly--contig:-NODE-2100-length-14159-cov-2.581096_pt1 | contig 14159 bp, 9 predicted proteins | sample MGYA00237869_ERZ511484 | MGnify/ENA metagenome assembly ERZ511484
ATTGCACCTAAGAATCCTACAAAAGTCAATATTCGCCAGATTCCAGCACCGCCGGGACGTGGCTGTGTGTCTGTTTTTGGTTGACCGGAAGCTGGAGGACGAGTGCCAACGTTGTCCAGTATTTTAGCTTTCAAACCGGGAGGCGGTGGGATAGCACCACTTTGGGCATATACCCGAAATGTATCTTCTATTGAACGAATTTCCTGGCGCACTTCAGCATGCTCCATAGCAGTAGCCTCTACCTCCTGTCTTTCCTTTTCGGAAAGTAGGTCGAGCACGTAAAGCTCTAGGAGGCCTGATTCTATGTATGCAGGTATATTCATTTAATTCTTTATAATAATAAAAGTAAACTCAACAACAACAGTACCGTGATTGTAATAAATACACCGGCATTGTCTGATTCTAATAGTTCCCTCAATTGCTTAAGGGCATTTCGCATTCTCGATTTGATGGTACCTAGCGGGATGTCCAGTTCTTCGTGAATTTCCTGCTGTGTATATCCTTCAAAGTACGCCAAGTGAATGAGTGTACGATATTTTTCGTCTAGGGAGGATATTACATTCTGTAGTCCGCTGTCTTTAATTTTGGATTCCTCACCTCCGTGAGCACGATCAAAAGCGGGGACTTCCAGTACATCCGTTTTTTGATCTTGTTTAAATCGTTTGGAACGTCGGGCATCAATAGCTGTTCGCCTTGCAATATTAATCATCCATGTAAATAGCCGGCCTTTATTACTATCGTATTTTTCCCAGTTCTTCCAAATTTTGATGAATACATCCTGGGTAACTTCTTCTGCCAGCAACTCATCTTTAACCACATTACGAACTACTCCATACAGGTTGGCCCCGTAATAGTCGTAAAGTTTAGACAAGCCATCCTGATCACCCTGCTGAAGCAGCGCAATCATTTTTTGCTCGGTCTTATTTTCCTGGTTAAGAAATTTTTTCATTCGCGGGAGATACGGAGGCAGGACATCGAATCCAAGTACAAAGTAGATTCAGCTGCGCTAGTATGTTTGGTAAAATTTTTTATTGACGTCAAAAGAACGCCTGTCTGTTTATTTTGCAGTGTTAAACCCGATACAAGATATACGAAGCATATGTTGTATTTGGATTTAAAAGCGAAAATTAATTTAATTTTTTAATAAAACTATAATTAATTGCGATAAAAATAAAAAGTTAGTCGTCCATTGCCAAATCCGTCAAAGGAGTTGAGGGACAATTGCATCTGATTCTGATTCAGTAGATCTATGCTGGCAACAGTACCGTTACTCATAGAGAAAGTAGTTCCATTAATTTGGTAATTATAATATTCATCATTCATCATGATTCCATTGATGCTACTACTTATTTTATTAGTTGCTCCATCCATAGTATAGGAAAGGTTGGCACTATTGACAATCATTTGATCACCTGCCATTACCTGCATAAAATCGGTCAGAGACAATGATTCTCCATCATAGTTCAAGCGATTTAGCGTCCAGTTTCCAATGGCCAGTTGTTGATAGGTATAGGTAGTGACAGGTTGGTCTTCTGGCTTTATGTGTACCGGGTCAGGATTGATGTTCGGATTGACGGGTGCTATAGCATTTTGAGAAATATAATCACTTGATACCCAACCTTGCTTGCCATTCACTGCAATTTGATACCAGTCTTTTCCGTCAAAGTACTCGGAGTTTTTGACCATAACTGCGTCTCCTTTTTCTAGCTGAGTAATAATATCAGTACCTGTGGTACCTGGATCGGAACGCACATTGAGTTTTGTGGCATCTACGTATCCAGTAAATGAGTTAAAATTGCGAACAGAATTAGGTGGATTATAAACATCAGGTTCTTCCGGCGAAAAAGCGATTCCTATGCCAATGAGTAAAACAAAGAGCGCCAATGCACCGAAGATGACGCCTTTTATAATACCGCTATTAGAGGATTTTGGTTTTAGAGGAGCAGGTGTAAATTTTTGAGGAGGTGGCTTAACGGGAGTTTTTCGTAGTTGAAGGTATTCCCGGATAGCGGTGTTGAGTCGTTCAATATCTGTTTTCCAGTATTCGTTGCTTAGCTTTTTAGAGTTTTGCCAGGTAAGCGATTCCATACTGGCTGGAATCTGGTCACGTTTGGGCATCCGTGCACCATTGACGAGGATGGGAATGACCAATTTTTCATTTTTAAACGTCAGTGCAGTGGATACTTCAATATTTACATAATCGGCAGGATTCATTAGCCGAATATTCCCGTCTGCGTCTGTAAGCGTAACATATCGATCACCAATCAACACCAATACTACTTTGCAACTCATCAATGTTTGGCCGATGGCTTTGCGAAAGTCGGTACCCAATCCAATATCATGAATATCTTTGAAAACCATATCTGCTCCAAACTCCTTTTCCAGATAATCGTGGAGTCGCCCAGCTGCACTTGCCGTATCCTTACGACGATAACTGATAAAAATGGTATTTTTTAAATCTCTTCTCATTTGGGGGAATAGTTTTCAAAATGATTCCTAAAGTTAAGGGTTTTGATGGAAACTACAAATTTTTTGAAAGCCAAAAAGAAAATCCCAAAATCGACAATTGTCGATTTTGGGATTTTTCTTTTATGGAATAAGTACGTTATTGTTTTATGCTTCTGCATCTTCCGTGATACCAGCAGTTTCGTTATCAACTAATACTCGACCACAGTGTTCGCAAGCAAGAATCTTCTTTTGCGACTGAATTTCGAGTTGAATCTGAGGTGGTATTTTGTTGAAACATCCTCCACAAGAATCCCGTGATACAGTCACTACGGCTAGGCCGTTGCGATACGCATTACGAATTTTGTTGTAAGCTTTCAGTAGCCTAGGCTCAATGTTTTTACGAGCTTTCTCAGATTTCTTCTTTAGCTTTTCTTCCTCCTTTTCTGTCTTTACAATGATCTGCTCTAGTTCTACTTTTTTGGTACCGAGTGTTTTATTCTTCTTCTCCAGTTTTTCTTTAGCAGCATCTAATGTTTCCTTCTTAGCTTCTAACATAGAACCACTTTCTCGTATTTTCTTTTGTGACAACTGGATTTCAAGTCGCTGCATTTCGATTTCCTTGGTAAGGGCATCGTATTCACGATTATTTTTAACGTTATCCATTTGTTTTTCGTAACGCTCAATAAGGGTTTCAGCCTCCTTGATATTGTTGTGATGACGGGCATTAGTAGATTCCATATCTTCTACAGTTACCTGTAGTTTATCGATACGAGTTTGAAGGCCGGCAATCTCATCTTCCAGATCGCTTACCTCCATAGGAAGTTCTCCCTTGAGGATCTCAATCTGGTCAATTTCCGAGTCGATTTGCTGCAACTCGAAAAGATTTTTAAGTTTTTCTTTAATCGTTAATTCCTTTTTAGCCATAATTGTTATTTTGAGAACAATAGACCGAATAATTACCTTAAGTTAGATAATTGACGGGATTGGTATTGATGGTGGTCAAATAAACTGCAAATTTACTAAATTTATCTGTAATCAGGTCGTATAAAAGCTGACTGGTAAACTGTTCGCTTTCATAGTGCCCAATATCAGCAATTACAATTTTACGATCTGCATCAAAAAACTCGTGATACTTGAAATCTGCGGTTAAAAAAAGATCCGCCTGCTGTGCAATAGCTGCATTCAATAAAAAGCTACCTGACCCACCACAAAGTGCCACTTTTCTGATCTTTCGGTTCCGTAATCGGGTATAACGAACACACTTAGCTTTCATCCTTTTCTGAATATGACGGAGAAAGCGGGTTTCCTTAATCGGTTCTGCCACTTCCCCAATTAAACCTGAACCGACTTCCCCATTTTTATTATCTATTGATGTCAGATTATAGTGGAATCCGGCTATTTTAGAATGCTCGCGTAATACTTTTTGAATAGCGGATTGATGACCCGATGGAAACTGCATTTCTAAGCGTATTTCACCAGCACTTTCTTTGCCATTATATGCGCCTACTCCTATACTCGTGTGGCTGGTCTCCATGCTCGCACCTGCTTTACGGAGTGCGTCTCGGAGTCCTGTAGATTCGGAAGCGGGAACGAATACCTGAAGGCTTTTTAATTGGTTTTTAGGAACCAAAATGCTGGCGTTAATCAAACCGAGTCGTTCTGCTATTTTTCCATTGACACCGTGATGATAGACATTGTCGAGGTTGGTATGGATCGCATAGATGGCCAGATTGTTTTTGATGGCTTTCATGACGACACGCTCTACGTAGTTACGTCCATTAAAGCGTTTCAGTCCTCGAAATACAATGGGATGATGGGCAATGATAAGATTGCATTTCATCTTGATCGCTTCATCGAGTACAGCTTCAATAGAATCGAGGCATATGAGAACACCAGTAATTTTGGTGTCCGGATTACCGACGATCAGTCCTGAATTGTCGTAAGATTCCTGATAGGAAGAAGGAGCGATGCTTTCGAGATATTGGGTGAGGTGTTTTATTTTCATGAATGGTAAAATTTGGAAATTATATTTTGTGAAAGAATGCCTGACAAAAGTTACGGTTTTGTTCTGGAGTATGTTACGTTTTTTCAAGTTGGGTGAGTAGCCAGTTTCGGTCTTCTGTTGTCAAAGGATTACTCTCTTCTATCAATGCTTTTATTTTATCTTTTTGAGGCTGATCGTATGGCTTAATTTTTAGTATTTTTTTTGTTAATTTAATAACATTTTTAAAGTTTTCTTTGTGATAACCCATTACTTTTTTACGAGAAAGATAGGTCCGCATACTCCCCAGCAAAGATTCTAATGCACCTATTTCATCTTCTTCATAATATATTTTCAGTAATATGTTTTTCGCTCGCAGGTTAATAGTTATGTCATCGTGTTCGTACTGTAACAAATAACTCATTGCTTTGGAAAAATCTCTTTTTTGATAATAGAAAAGGGCAAAACTAATATTGACGAAACTCTCTCGATATTTTTCTTCTAAGTAAATCTGCTTTTCGTTAATGAAATTTTCTACCCACTCGTATTCATTTAATTTTAAAGCGATCAATATTACATTTAAAAATGTCCACCTTGAAACTACATCATTATCAATTAAAATTTCTCTATCAAATCCCTGCTGATACATTTCAAACGATTCCCTTATAAATGCATCCTCCCCTCTATTCATTTGACCAATACAATGATTAATGGCAATATGGTATATATCTCCGAATTCGTCCATAGGAAATAGATGTGCAAATCTTCCCATAGCATCTTTCAGGTTCTGAAAATGTACTGGATTTTCCTTTTCTAGATTTGTTTTATAACCATGAAAATAAATAGAAATAGCTGGTATTTCCAATAGGCTTGGCTTTTTTACGATGTCGTGGATGATTTCATCAATAAGTCCTATTTTATAATCTGTCTCGTAAAATGAACGATAGGCGTGCATCAGACATCCCTGCCTTAATTGATCTGCAATAAAAGAATGGTATAAACTTTCAGACACTTCCAGCAAATTGATCTTTTTAGTACGACTATTTTTTACCGAAAACTCATATTGTTCTTTTAATATCAAATATTCTTTTTTCAGATAATCACTATTGCGATAAGGTTGTGCCTCATGCAACTTACTTAGTTGCTTATAATTTTTACTGTAAGGCTTTTCGAGGTTGCGAGTACGGTAGAAGTCCGCAAGTGCCATTTTAGCATAAATCTCATCTTTTCGTAATTCAGTGTATATGATATATTCTTCCAAGGTTTTCATCCCAAAAAAGACCAACTGCCGCATCTTGGCATCATCATAGCGTAAACCAGAATACACTTGTTGGAAAATATCTACTTTGGATAAACTATTATTTTCCTGATACAGTTTGTCTTTCAAGAGGTATTCGAATAATAAAATTACGTCCTCCCGCTGATTATCAATAGGAGAAATGATCCATTTTCTTAGATTCCGAACCTCTTTTTTGTTAAAAACCCTTAAAATTTCTATCAAACGACTGTTTACCATAAGGTTCAAATATAATTCTTTTCAACAAATTTATTTAAATAAAATTTGTCATAATTTTACAAAAAATTGAAAATCAATTACTTATAAATAAAAATACAAAAAATGTCTAAAAAAACTACTCAACAAATGCCGTTTTTTGTCTTTGTTTTAAGCTTAAATCATCCTCATATTTGTAGTGTATTCATTAAGTACTGTCAAAAACGACCATATAAATATCTCATGAAAAGTATTAACAACATAAAATCCACTACTCTCCAATCGCTTCTGGCGATGGTAATGGTGTTTATGTTTGTAAGCTCCATCTCTGCACAATCCAAGATTGCTGGTTGGGAGCGCATATATACTTTTCCGGGTGAAGAATTGGCTGAAGCAAAATCAGTAGTACAAACCTTCGATGAAGGATTCATTTTTCTTATTCAGGATAATTCTAATAAATTTCGGGTAGTTAAGACTGATCCGGATGGAGATATCCTTTGGGAAAATCAATATGGTAACCTTACGCCTGTCGAAGGAAGAAAAATTATTCAACTTGGGGATGGAAGTTATGCGGTAGTAGCCAACTGCTCCAATTGTGGTACACAGGCTGGCTCCGAAAGTATTTCTATTTATCGCATTGATCGTTACGGCGAGACTATTGGCGATAGTCAGGTAGTAGGACTGACGGATACAGACACAGATACTGGTAATAGTATAAAAGCTACCAGTGATGGTGGTCTTATCATTGCAGGAATCGCCATTACAGAAGACTTAGCAGAGCAAACTTATTTTATTAAGCTGGATGCTGTTGGAAATATCGTTTTCGAAAAATCCTATGGTTCTGAGAGTCGCGAATTTGTCCGTGATATAGAAGAAACACCAGATGGATTTATTGCAACTGGTTATGAAGAAACAAATGGCGACGCTGGTTTGTATTTTATAAAATTGAATACTGAGGGTGACTCTTTATGGTCTGATGCTTATGATAATGGAGGTCGTAAGGAAGGATACGCTGTTACTTTCACTTATGATGATAATAATGACATCACTGGCTATATCGCAGCCGGATATACTGTTACTTCTACTAATGGAGAAGAAATTTATCTGGTTCGTGTAGATACTAATGGTGATGTTCAGGGAACCAATGTGATCTCTGGTGGTAGCTTGGCTGACCAGGCGTATGATATTCAAAATACCAGCGATGGAGGTTATATACTAACCGGACTATTTGAACCTAATGTTTTCCAATCCCGAACTTTCTTAACCAAGTTAAACGCAGGATTAGACGTAGAATGGAGCGAAGACTTTGGTGTTGCCACCAACTCTTTAGCTGCTTCTCAAGGACTCAGTGTAACTCAAACAATAGATAATGGTTATGCAGTAGTAGGATTCCAATCTGATCCGAATGACTTTAATGTTACTTACAGCTATCTGCTAAAAACAAATAGTGAAGGGCAGATTTTTTCCAACTATATTGATGGAAGAGTATTTAACCAACTGAACAATCAGGGAATTAATGATTGGGTAATCGAAGCCAGAGAAGCAGATGGTGGACAAGGACGTAGCTTCTTTGCCACTTCTGACGAGGCAGGTAATTTTGAATTATTATTATCAACTGGATCTTACGATATTTCTGTACGAACTCCTAATAATTATTGGGAACCTAATATCAATTATTCAGTTAATATTTCTGTTCCCGGTCGTCAAACACTAGACTTTCCGGTACTACCAGTTACAACTTGTACAGACTTGGAAGTAGATATCTCTACCCCATATTTGGTACCAGGAAATACCAGTCTTTACACCGTTAGATATTGTAACCACGGAAATCAACTGGCAGAGAATGCTTTTGTAGATGTAACACTGGATGAAAATATTTTACTACTTAACAGTTCGATTCCAAATCAACAAGTAGGTCTTATTTATCGTTTTCAGGTAGGAAATATGGCTTTTGGAGATTGTGGAGAATTTACGATCGAAACAATTTTAGAAAATTCAGCACAAGATCAACAAACACACTGTGCAGAAGCAGAAATTTTTCCAAATACACTTTGTGAAGAAATAGATCCTGAGTGGGATGGTGCTAGTATCAAAGTAACCGCCACCTGCGATACAGATTCTGTACGCTTTGAAGTGATCAATCAAGGCAATAGTCCAGCTTTATCACCAGCTGGTATCATTATTATCGAAGATCAGGTATTAAGAGATCAACCACAGCCAGGGTTATTGAATGTAGGAGAAGTATTTAATTATGCTTTGGCTTCTACCGGTGCAACGTACCGAATCATGGCTCAACAGGCTACAGGCCATCCCGGAGACAGCAGACCCACCGCAGCAATTGAAGGTTGCGGTGGATTCACTCCCGGTCATTATACGCGTTTTTCTGAAGATGACTATAACTACTCTAATGAGATAGATTGTCAGGAAAACGTAGATACACCAATTAGTAATTTAAAAAGAGGCTATCCCAAAGGAGCAGGCGATTCTTTATTAATCGCTGCTGATGCTGACATGATTTATCACCTAAAATTCCAGAATACTGGAACCGAAACGGCAATCAGGGTGGTGATTCGGGATACCATTTCTTCCCATCTAGATCCGACAACGATCCGGCCTGGGGCGAGCAGCCATGACTACGACTTCGAAGTTTATGCTGGTGGTATCCTGAAATTCACCTTTGAAAATATTTTACTCCCCAGTAGCAGTACCGATGAGGCAGGGTCTCACATCTTCGTGAAATACCGCATCTCTCAAAAACCGAACAACGAGGAAGGAACTCCGCTTTCTAATGGTACTGCTATTACTTTTGAGTACAACGCACCAGAATTATTACCCGATTCTACCAACTTTGTTGGCGGACCCGACTACCTACCATTTCTGGTCTCTACTAATATTCTACATTCCGAAGTGGAAGATATAAACGTATATCCTAACCCATTCGCGGAAACAGCCACTTTCGAACTGGAAACGACGGAGAATTTCCGCAACCTACAGTTTACGCTTTACGACCTAGCCGGACGGCAGGTACAAAAGCAGTCATTTAGTGGCAATCGTTTTGAACTGCACAGAGCTGGATTGACTGGCGGAATGTATGTATTCCGAATTGAGGCAGACGGTGTTTTAATCAGCACCAGAAAGATTGTAGCAGAGTAGAAACTGGTAGCCAGATGTGCTACCCAATAATTTGAAAATGTTTTGAGATTTTAATTTATAGTTTAGAATTTTCCCAAAATTCATTTTTTATTTTCATGAGATTATAGTTTGTAAAGTCGGATCACTGTTGGCAAAGCAGGTGATCCGACTTTTTTTTGCCCTATATCCACATCTGGATAACCCTATTTCATCGAATATTTTTCAGGTTTAGTCGGCTTCTTTTGGATGAATTCCAAAAACATTCCTATCTTTTACCCAAAAACCTCAAATTATGAATGCTTCTGTATTAATTATTGTTTTGGTCGTCCTACTTGGACTGGTTGTAATGGTCTATTATAACAAATTGGTTAAACTCAAAAATAAAGTCGAAGAAAGCTGGAGTGGAATTGATGTACAACTCAAACGACGTCATGATCTGATTCCCAACCTAATGGAATCCGTCAAAGGATATGCCGGACACGAAAAAGGGATTTTTGAAAAACTAGCACAGGCACGTACTCAGGCTATAAGTGCAGATACAGTATCCGATCAAGCTTCTGCTGAAAATATGCTCTCCCAATCACTCAAATCGCTTTTCGCCGTCGCTGAAAATTATCCAGATCTAAAGGCCAGTGAAAATTTCCGACAGTTTCAACAGGAACTGAGCGACGTAGAAGATGAAATTCAACTCGCCCGCCGCTACTATAATGCCAATACACGAGACTACAATACTACGGTAGAAAGTTTTCCCGGTGTACTGATAGCAGGTCCGATGAACTTTGAAAAGTATGATTACTTTGAAATTGATTATGCAGAAAAAGCAGTACCAAAAGTGAAATTCTAAATGATAAATCTATTGCATCGAAATAATCGTATTCCCACAAGTAATGCACGGAATTAAGCTAACTAATAACTTAAAACCATATTCTGATTTGAAATACATACTTGCTCTTTTAATTGCTACCATATTATCCGTCAGCCTTCACGCCGAGGCATTTGTCATTCAGAAATATGATGTAGCTATCAATTTACAAACAGACGGTAGTTTTCGAGTAAAGGAAACTATTAAAGTGAGATTTTCGAAAAAACGCCACGGCCTATTTCGTACCATTCCCTATCGTTATCGGGTTAAAAATGTAAAAGGTGAACAGGCCATTCGTACCACCACAGGTAGTTCTCATTATGAGACATTAATTACTGACATTAATGTCAATGATCATCCTTTCCAAATTTCTAAAGAAGGAGACTATTTAAGAATAAGAATCGGTAGCCCCAAACGGAAAGTAAGTGGCTCTCAAACTTATGAAATAGAATATACGGTCTATGGCGCACTTAATCAGTTCAAAAACAATCAGGAATTTAGCTGGAACCTAACCGGGTTAGAATGGCAAACACCTATTAAAGACGTTAACTTCACCATCAATTTCCCCAAAGACATTTCCCTTCAATCTTCAGATGTTATTTGCTTTACAGGACGGGACGGCGCTACAGAACAAGAGGTAACTTATCAGGTTTCTAATAATCAAATCACTGGTTCCACTACTGCAAAACTTAAATCTCGTGAAGGAGTTTCACTAGCCATTCGATTTCCGGTAGATTATTTTTCTCGTACTGAAATTCCATTGACAGCTTACGCCAAAGATTATATTGTTGAGAATCATCACACCCAAGTTAACCTGCTACCAACAACTGCTTTGGAAGTATTGGAAACCTACGAGATTAATTTTCTAAAACCAGTTCGATTTTTTAATCGTCATTTTGATAATGGCAGATATAATTACAGGGAGGAGCAACAGCAATATCCAATGATTGCGGAAGAAGAATTATTGGTGGAAACCAATCCCTCCACCCCTATTAGTCTAGTTGTTAATCGCAGTAGATTACGAGATTATATTCATATTGAGGCTACAGATAAACCATTCCTTGGCAAAGTAGAAATTCAAATAAAATACTTACTATGGGGAACTGCACAGCAAGAAGGAGATCTTACTAATTTTGTTTGTCAAATTGTAAAAATAGCAGCAGATGAACCGATAGCTACCTCAGGTTTTGATATCAATATTCCCGATGGTGTTGAGTTGAAAGAAAATAGTGTCCGACTTATTCGAGATGAAAAATATAATAGTAGGCTAGATATTACGCCTCAGATTTCTGCTAAAAAAATCAAAGGTGAGAATAAACAACCGCTCTTACATGGAGAAGGTTATTCTGTTAAGTTTTCTACTAACTCTAAAGGATTGGATTTTACTGCAGTTCCATTGGAGGTATATGCGAAAAACTATATCATGGACTATTTTAAGACTGACATTTATCTCCAAGAAGATGGCAGTGCAAAAATTGTTTACGCACTGGAGCCTTCCTTTGTGTATCAATCTTCAGGTGAAAAGTTTTTTCCTTATATCCAAAAACGCTATCAAAAATCGTTATACGATCTACCCAATCACGGTCTATTATCACCTAAATATCGTCCTTTAGTTAGCGACATAGAAAATCCTGATCCAGAAAAATATGACCTACTCAGCAAAGGCGATCAATATATTTTCAAATTAAAAACCGATAGAGAAAAAAGCTGGAATTTACCTTTTGAATATAGCTATCAGATTGCCGGTATTCAAACGACTGAAGATGGTCAATACAAGCTAAACTTCCCCGTTATCCATCCATCCGTTGAACCTATACGAGGAGGTAGTTTTCGAGTTCATTTTCCCAACAATATTGACCCCGATGCCGTCACCGCTCAAGCCGTCACTTCTACTGGAAGATCTATTGGTACACTCAACAAAGATCAGCAAATGGTCTTCGGCATCATAGATAATATACTATTACCTAACGAGGCCGTTATACTTACGCTCACCTACCCCAAAGCCTATACGGGTAGCAGTTGGAGCAACTGGTTTAAGCTTATTATGGTGAACAATCCATTTTTCATTTTTGCGGGAATTGGAATTTTAGGATTATTTCTGCTCTGGTATTTTTTGGGACGGGATGAAAAGCATGCACTCATGGTACGTTTTCGCCCGCCACCGGATATCACTCCCGCGGAAGCAGGTTTGCTGTGGGATGGAAAATTACATCAGAAAGATTTAATATCACTAATTTACTTTTGGGCAGCCAATGGTCATTTGACAATTCGGGAAGAAATAGGAGGTAAAAAAAGTGATTTTACTTTAATAAAAAAAGCACCGCTTCCTGCTACTGCACATGGTTATGAACTGACCATTTTCAACGGACTTTTTGAAAACAATGATGAAGTACTTATCAGTTCGCTTCGGAATTCTTTTTATAAAAAAATGAAAAAAGCACATCGTGAAATGTCTGAACACACTAAAAAGAAAGGATTCTATATTGGTGGATCGCGGGGAATGGGAAAATTGCTGATGTTCTTAGGAATTGTACTTGCCTTTGGTTCAATTGTATTATTGATTTTTGGTATTATTCAGAAAGATTTTTCTATTGCTGTTCCTGCCTTTTTACTGGCAGCAGCCTTACTTTTCTTTGGATATTATATGCCTAAGAAATCACCATTTGGATCAAAAAAATTTAGCGAGATTATAGGCTTTCGAGAATTCATAAAAACGGCTGAAATAGATCGACTCCGGGCATTAGCTACCGAGGACACCAAATATTTTGAAGGTACGATTGCTTATGCAATTGTATTTGGATTAGGGAAAGAGTGGGCACGAAAATTTAAAGACTTATCCATTCCTGCTCCTGACTGGTACGAAGGACAACGTGGAAGCACTTTTCACCCTATATTATTTGCAGATAACATGATTGGTAGCATGAACCAAATGAATACCGACCTAAATTATGTAAAACCCGCTCCATCTACCAATAGCAGCAGCGGAGGTAGTAGCTTTGGAGGCGGATTTTCAAGTGGCGGTGGATTTGGTGGTGGCGGTGGCGGCAGTTGGTAAAATAGCCAGCACTAGTTATTCATATTATTAATGTCAGCATTATTCAATGGCCATAAATAATCTAAGTATTCCAGTTCCACACTTTCTGGAAACTTGGCTGGACCATAATCATTTACAAATTTTCGTACACCACCATATTCATCAAAATCTCCTCCATACCATTTTAGGATTTTAGAAATCTGCGCACGGTCTGAAGTAATATTATTTTTACCTTTATTTCTAAGAAAATATCGCGCTTGATCGTCTAGCTGCTCATCAATACGTTCCGCAGTATAAGCCTCATTACGCAAACGTGGACAAGAGATCGCCGCACAGTTGGCCGCAAAATGTATACGAGGCTCCTTAAAACGAGGACGAATAATCCCGTGTTCGATATTATTCAGATCATACTCCGCATCTTCAATTTTTATAAATTTTATATCCCAAACTGTATTGACGAAAGGAATACCACTTTTAATATCTTTGATACTTTCTACCGGATAATTATCCAAAATCAACTTAACCGTAAACGCATTATACGCATTGAGCCAGTATGCAAGTCTTTCATTTCGCGACCAATTTTTATCATTGGGATGCGCACTACTGAGTAGGTCGAGATAGTTTTGTAATTTTGAACTGTCGCGAAGGATGCCATCATAATCTACTACTCCGGCTTCTGACACATGGGTTTTAACTAACGTATCCCATAGTTCATGGGTAACAGGTCGCGAAGTAGAACTATATTCTTTAACCGAATTGCACGAAGCTAACAAACCAATCGAAAACAGAAAAACTAAATATCTCATATTGAAGCATTAAATTATTTAATTATTTTTTTGAATAAAGAAGAACAAATAAAAACTAAAGCACAATTTTTAGATTACCAAAATCATCGAATCTATTGCCAGGTTTCTGGTACTGGTCCGAAGCTCCTCATTGCATTTCCCGGTTATGGGACGACCGTTAATTTTTATGATCCTGCCCTACCCTGTTTATCTAACGCCTTTACTATGTGGATTGTTGACTTGCCACTACATGGTCAAACAAAATGGAGTGCTCCTCGTTTTACTATTGCCAATTTTTCAGAGATAATTATGCTTATTCTGGCGCGTAGCGGACATTCCCGTTTTTCAATGCTGGGACATAGCTTTGGCGGTCGTGCAGCACTGACCCAAATCCCCCTTTTTGCGACTCAATTAGATCAAGTTAT
>ENA-ORXU01002102-ORXU01002102.1-marine-metagenome-genome-assembly--contig:-NODE-2102-length-14154-cov-4.910492_pt1 | contig 14154 bp, 10 predicted proteins | sample MGYA00237869_ERZ511484 | MGnify/ENA metagenome assembly ERZ511484
GTTTTTGTCTCGGTTAAATCTCGTTCATTTGGCTTGAAGTGAGTGGTGTGATATGACCATTGTGCTTTGCTTCTACTACGAGCCACATCTGCTTCAAGATGAGGTCTTAATCCTCCTCGCCATAGCATGCTATGCCTTGTCAGAGAAGCACCCCATCTTATCGCACCTGCGGCTCTCGCTACGAAGTCTAATGCACTAATTGGGTTAAATAAAAGATTAAGGGAGGAAGGACTAATGCTCAATCATAGTGCCACTACGACATCCTGAATCTTTCCTCCCTTGAAAGTAGTAGGAATTAATTATTTCTGCGATTGCTGAGTCGAGTGATTAGCATTCTGCTTGGCATCATGAGGATCAGAAACCTGATCTTCGATATACTCCCAACTATCGCCAACAGGCCGAATCTTCCCGGCAAGAGTGTAGACGCAGTTACTCTCGACGATGAATGGTGTCTTGTTGAATCTAAGCAGAAATACGGAGTGCAGCACATAGATGCCGATCATCTGACCATGAGCACCGTAGAGCTTTGGGATGCCGTTGTATTCATCAATGAGTTCTTGATGGTTCATGGCAAGGTACTTTGCCTTGTACTCATCGATCAATGGGGTGTCCGAAGCACGGCGGAGATACATAACTGATAGCATAACGTAAGATTTAGATGATGATGAAATGTCACATCATGGCCATTACAGATACGTACGCAGTACAAGTGGTAGAAACCATTTTTGACTAGTACATAGTCCACATCTTTGGATCACCGTGGCGTTTCTTGCTCGGTTGACGACAGCTCGCGCTGTACTCATGATGAGCCATAAATGTAGACTTTTTTTCCTAAATCAGAATCTTGACTCTTTCTTATTACCACTGTCTCCATCGAGACCAGCTTCCAATCCTACGCTTCTGGATCACCGCCCACCCATATCTTCACACTGTGAAAACTACTCTACTTCTCCTGATCTGCTTCATACCTTGCGCATGGAGCGCGGAGGCGTCGTCGGATCCTGGATTGCAGGAACAAGTGGATATGTGCTACGCGGAGGCATTTGTCCGAAAGGACGCACAAGCTCTTACTCGCTTACAAGCTGAGTTACTGGAAGATGGGCAGACCTACTGGGCGGCGTATGCAGAGTTCTTACTCGCTACCTACTATCAGTATATAGATCAGCCTGATGATGAGGCTAGTCGTTTACATCAAGAAGCTGCAGTGACCTTGATAGAATCGATCATGGAACCGACGGCAGAGGACCTTGCACTGCACTCCTATGTCTTGGGATACGGTCTGCAGTGGTCTCGAGGCCCCGTGAGATGGACTGAGGCTCAGCGATGTCGTCGACTTGCCCGACTGGCTCTTAAGGAAGATCCTACGAGTCCACGGGTACTGTATGTGGCGGCCAATATAGAACTGCGAGCTCCTGGCATCCTAGGAAACAAGGAAGAAGGACTACAACTACTCTTGACCGCTAGAGACCAATCGCTCGGAGAGACGAGGGAGTATGATCAGCCTAGTTGGGGTCTACGTCATATCTATGTCTCGCTGATGACAGCTTACCTTGACAGTGATGAAGTAGAGGCAGCCCAAGCTATGGCTGCTGAGGCGCAGTCGCGATATCCCCAGGACGATGAAATTGCGCAGCTCGCTCGGCAGGCGATGAGGTCTTAAGCGCGGAGTGCAAGTGCAGCACCTACGATACCAGCATTATTCTTCATAGCGGCGGGGACGATCTCGCAGTCTACGTCAAGGTAGGACTCATACTCACTGAAGTGCTTGCTCACACCACCACCTAAGATAATGAGAGATGGAGTGAAGAGGAAACTCACATGATTGAGATAATCAGACAAGCGATTACCCCACTCATGCCAGGTCAGACTTTCGCGCTCTCGCGCTCGATTGCTCACCTTCAGCTCAGCTGATTCGCCCCACATGAGGAGATGACCGAGCTCAGTATTGCGTACAAGGTGTCCATCAGAAAACATACCGCTACCTATACCCGTCCCTAGCGTCAGTGTGATCACGGTTCCAGATTTGCCTTTACCTTCCCCAAATTTCATCTCTGCAAGGCCAGCTGCGTCAGCATCATTGACTACCTTGACAGAGGTACCGAGGTGTTCGCTGAGGTAGTTCTCCACGGGATAGCCGATCCAGTCTTTGTGAATATTGGCTGCTGACTTGCATACACCATCATGGATAATGGCCGGAAAACCGCAAGCGATGGGGCCTGGCCAGTCGTGAGCTTCTACGAGACGCTTGATCGTAGCGAGTATCGCGGGCGGATCCTTGGGCTCAGGCGTGGCATACTTGATCTTCTCAGATATAAGCTTGCCTTCGACTGTGTCTACGACGGCAGCCTTGATACCTGTGCCTCCTACATCTACGCCAAATACTTGATTGTCCATGACTAGCTTTCTATTGTGATTTGCACGAGATGACGAGCGTCATCTCGCTAAGATTCTTTGAGTTTTCTCCGGAGGATTTTACCCACATTAGTCTTGGGCAGCTCCTTGCGAAATTCTATTTCTTTGGGTACTTTGTAGCCAGTGAGATGCTGCCGACAGTGCTGGATGATCTCGTCTTCTTTGATTCCCTTGTCCTTCTTGACGACATACAGCTTGACTCGCTCGCTTCCCGTACCATCTGGGATGCCTATGGCCGCAGCTTCTAGTACGCCAGGTAGCTGACACGCGACGTCCTCAATCTCATTGGGATAGACATTAAATCCTGACACGAGGATCATGTCTTTCTTGCGGTCAACAATCTTAAAGAATCCGTCTTCTTTCATGAGGCCTATGTCTCCTGTACAGAGCCATCCATCACGGATCGTCTCAGCAGTTTTTTCCATATCGTTGTAGTAGCCCACCATGACTTGCGGCCCTTTGATCTGCAGTTCGCCGATCTGGCCAGTAGCTACAGGCTTATAGTTGTCATCTACGACGCGCATGATGGTACTAGGGACGGGCATTCCTATCGTACCTATTTGCTCTGTGCCGTCGAGTGGATTGCATGCGGCGATGGGGGCACTTTCTGTCAGGCCGTATCCTTCACATAGCGGTGTTCCTGTGCGCTCGTGCCACCTTTCTGCGACAGCAGTCTGCACAGCCATGCCTCCCCCTACGGTTATCTTGAGAGCTGAGAAGTCCACATTCTCAAATTCTTTGTGATTGAGCAAGGCATTAAATAAGGTGTTGACACCCGTGAAGATGGTAGGAGACTTCTTCTTAAAGGCCTCGATCACAGTGCCTATCTCTCTGGCATTAACTATGAGTACAGTATTGGCACCTATGCTCGGCATGCAGAGAGCACATACGCAGAAAGCAAAGCTGTGGTACATGGGAAGTGGGCAGAGATTTTGCTCAGGTTCTTCACTGAGTCTTGGTGTGAGCCATGCTTTGAATTGCAGGATGTTAGCCAGCATATTAGCATTGGTCAGCATAGCGCCTTTACTCGTGCCGGTGGTGCCTCCTGTGTATTGGTAGAGGATGATATCAGAGCGCTTTCGCGCAAATGTGTTGAGCTTAAACTTCCCACCTTGCTTCATGGCTTCAGAGAAGTTGATAGCGTTGGGGATGTCGTACTTGGGTACCATGCGCTTGACATTGCGGACCATGAGATCGACCACTTTGCCCTTAAATGTACCGAGAAGTTCGCCTACACTTGTGGTGATGACCATCTCGATCGACGTACGAGGTAGGATAGATTCTAGTTTGCTAGCAAAATTTTCTAGAATCACAATCGCCTTGGCACCACTATCGCTAAACTGATGCTCCATCTCCGTCTCGGTGTAGAGTGGATTAGTATTTACTAGGATTACACCTGCCTTGAGGGCGCCGTATGCGGCAATGGGAAACTGAAGCACATTGGGCATCATGAGGGCCATGCGGTCTCCTGGCTTCAGACCTCTCATATGTAGATATGCCGCAAAAGCTGTAGACTTCTTATCGATTTCTGCCCATGTCAGACTCTTTCCCATACACTCGTAAGCGGGCTTGTCTGCATATTTCTTGAAGCTCTCTTCCAAGTAAGTCACCACCGAGTCATAGCTGGACTCGTCTATGTGTGCTGGGATCCCAGCAGGATACTGTGCAAGCCAAGGTCGCTGATCTGTCGTCATAGTCGTATAGTAGTTTCTGGATCGGGTGGCAAGATAGGCAGTATGGTAAGTAATGTGTAAGCCTGTCAGTAGATTTTTCTCAGCTTAGGGCCGATGAGGCTGCAATCACTCAGAAGTCATGGCGTCGAGATCAGTAAGTCTCGAAGTGATCATGATCTTTGCGGTGCCTTGATCTGATGGGAGCTGTGCGGCATAACTCTGAGGATAAATAAGTACCTTTGCACTCCATTTTTAGAAATCCATTTTTTCACCATTAAAACTACCTTGCCATGCAGGAGGAAAAAAACACTCAAGCAGAGGAGGCCGTAGCTACTGAAGAAGTAGTACAAGAGACCCCCGCTGTTGAGACTGCAGTCTATGAGAAGAAAGTATATGCCCATGATGACTTTGACTGGTCACAAGGCAATAGAAATACTCCTCACTACGACGACACTGACTCTAAGAAATACTCAGAGTCTTACAGCTCCACTCTCACATCTCTTACAGAGAATGAGATTGTACGAGCTACCGTAAGTTCTATTACAGATAGTGATGCCATACTCGATATGGGATCCAAAAGTGATGGACTTGTATCTCTCTCAGAATTTAGAGACACGCCAGATCTTAAGATCGGCGATACAGTAGAGGTCTACATCGAGAAACAAGAGGATGACAAGGGTCGCCTCGTACTATCTCGTCGCAAAGCCAAGCTCCTCAGAGCATGGGAGCGCATCGTAGACTCTTATCACAATGGTACGATCATCAAGGGTACCGTGGTCAGTAAGACCAAGGGTGGTCTCATCGTGGATGCAGGCGGTCTGGAAACATTCCTACCTGGATCACAGATTGACATCAAGCCTATCATTGATTATGATTCCTATGTGGGTAAGACCATGGAGTATAAGGTCGTGAAGATTAACGAGGTCATCAAGAATGCTGTAGTGTCGCACAAGGCACTCATAGAGAGCGATCTCGCCGAGCAGCGCGAAGCGATCATCTCAGGTCTGGAGAAAGGCCAAGTACTAGAAGGTACTGTGAAGAACCTTACAGACTTTGGAGCCTTTATGGATCTTGGTGGAGTCGACGGACTACTATATATCACAGATATCAGCTGGGGTAGAATCAATCACCCAAGTGAAGTGCTTGCTCTCAATGAGAAAGTGCGCGTAGTAGTACTAGACTTTGATGAAGCTAAGAAGAGAATCTCACTTGGTCTCAAGCAGCTCCAGCCACATCCATGGGATGTACTGGGTGAAGAGATCAAAGAAGGTGCAACTGTCAAGGGCAAGATCGTCAACATCGAGGACTATGGTGCTTTCCTAGAGATCACACCAGGTGTTGAAGGACTTATCCACGTGAGCGAGGTCAGCTGGTCGAGCCAGCCTGTCAATGCTCGTGAGTATTTCAATGTGGATCAAGAGTATGAGGTGCAGATCGTCACACTTGACAAGGAGGATCGTAAGATGTCTCTTAGCCTCAAGCAGCTCAGCAATGATCCATGGACAGAGCTCGATACCAAGTTCCCAGTAGGAACCAAGGTGTCTGGTGAGGTGAAGAATCTTACGCCATACGGTGTATTCGTAGAGCTAGAAGAAGGCATAGGTGGTATGATCCACATATCGGACCTCAGCTGGACCAAGCGATACAATCACCCAAGCGAGTTTACCAAAGTAGGTGATCAGATCGAAGTGGTCATACTTGATATTGACTTTGAAAGTCGTAAGCTGTCTCTAGGACACAAGCAGATCGAGGAAAATCCATGGGACACATTTGAGAATGTATTCCCAGTAGGATCATACCACGAGGCAACTGTTACTAGTGTAGGAGATCGTGGTGCTAAGGTGCAACTACCATACGGTCTAGAAGCATTTGCTCCTAGCCGTCACCTCAAGAAAGAGGACGGAGGTAATGCTCAAGCAGATGAGCAGTTGACATTTAAGGTGATCGAATTTAACCGAGATGACAAGCGTATCATGGTAAGCCACATGCGCTTCTGGCAGGATATAAACAAAGAAGCTGAAGACGGCGTACGCCAGGATAAGCAACGTCAGCGTAAGCAGACACGTGATACCGTAAGTAAGCATCAGGGTAGAGTAGAACGAACGACACTGGGAGATATGGATGTATTTGCATCTCTCAAGGGTCAGCTAGATGGAGACAAGGCTCCTGCTGCCAAGGCAGAGGAAGAATAGATACCTCTAGTACATACTATAGAGACAAGCCGGATGCAAGCGATTGCATCCGGCTTTTTTTATGTTATTCTGTAGTTATATTGGATGTTATATCTGGTTCTGTGATATTGGTCATATCGGAGCAATTACACATCACAGATCTCTATCGACTTTCGCAATGACTCAAATGACTCAAATGGCTCGTCATCTACAGGTATAAATTCCTGTGCGACATAGCCCTCATAGCCAGTCTCTACGATGGCTTTCATGATAGCTGGATAGTTGAGCTCTTGGCGATCATCGATCTCGTTGCGTCCTGGAACGCCCGCAGTATGATAATGACCAAAATACTTGTGATGTTTTCTGATAGTATCTATGATATCACCTTCTTGCACTTGCATGTGATAGATATCATAGAGTAGCTTAAACTGATCTGAACCTATTGCCTCACATAGAGCCACACCCCATGCAGAACTATCGCACATGTAATCAGGATGATTCACCTTACTATTAAATAATTCCATCTGTATCACTACATCATGCTTGGCAGCAACATCCATGATCTGCCTGAGACCTTCTGTACAGTTTCGCAGCCCAGTCACATCATCCATACCGCGTCTGTTACCAGAGAAGCAGATGAGATTAGTATAGCCCGCGGCAGCTACTTTAGGTATTTGCTCAGTGTAATTTTCTATGAGTTGGTCATGATACTGTGGGTCATTCCATCCTTCGGTGAGACTGATTTCTGCGCCATTACACATGGAGCAGTGGATGCCGTACTCTTTGAGTACAGGCCACTCTTTTTCACCGATGAGATCTATGGCCATGATACCCATCTCTTTGATTGAGCTAAGCAAATCAGGCAGAGGGGTCGACTGAAAAGTCCAGCGGCACATACTATGATGTATGTTACCACGCATATGCGGCTCATTTGGCTCGGGAACTACATCTGGAACATCGCATCCTGTACCTAGCAGGCCTATTGCCGTACCTGCGACTGCTGCTGAGGAGAGAAAGTTTCTCCTCTTCATCATCCTAGGCTCCAAGAGTTACCGACATCTGATAAGGGTATACATCCGAGATATTCACCAGGAACTGGGAGGTAAGATAGATGTTCCGTGCCTATGATCTCAGATCCAAAGTAGGCTGCTATGCTTAAATCTTTCACTGACTTGAGGAAAGAGCTGATAGAATATTTTTCTAGCTCCGCGAGGTCATCAGGTGGATCCCCATAGACCATACCATTAAAATCGTCCCACTCTTCCTGAGTATATCGTCCGAGGTATTCTTGTACGATGTCTGTGATTTCTTCACGGTCGATATCATAACTATTCTCATCCGCGCGATAACTGTCAATCTTATTCTTAAACTCAGCAAGTCCTGCAGCAAATTTCTCCTTATCCTCGGTTTTGTAGACCTGGTCGATCATGCCGTCCATATATACGATCACACCTACATCCTTTGCCCCTGGGGTTTCTGTCGCAGGTAAGATGATATCTGCAATCTCGGAGACGAGACTGGCGTCTCTAGGAGATAAATAGCTAGGCTGCCATCCAGTAGACTTCGTCTCTGATCTGCAGGAGCTCAGCACACCCATGAGTGCGCTACCAGTTACAGTGACACCAACTCCAATGCTGATCGTCTTGAGTGCTGTTCTTCGTTTCATAGTAGTGACTCTAGAGATTTTGTTTTTTAAGTTCACTTACTGCGTAGTCAGCAGCGCGTGCTGTAAGTGCCATATATGTCAGTGATGGATTTTGACACGCGGCGGATGTCATACAGGCGCCGTCGGTGACAAAGACATTTTTGCAACTGTGCACTTGATTCCATTTATTGAGTACCGAGTTCTTGGAACTCGATCCCATACGCGCTGTGCCCATCTCATGTATGCCTAGGCCTATACCATAGCTATTATCGTACGTACCCACGTCTTTAAAGCCTGATGCTTCCAGCATCTCCGCGGCTTGCGTAGCCATGTCTGCACGCATGGCCATCTCGTTTTCACCCATATTACAGTCAAATGTCACTGTAGGTAAGCCCCAGCTGTCCAGTTTGTCATAGTTAAGCGTCATCTTATTATCGTGATTAGGCAAGATCTCGCCGAATGCCATTATACCACCATTCCACTGTCCTGGAGCAAATAAACTATCCTTAAATGCGCCTCCAATAGCCGCTTCTGCTATCCCGCGACCCCATGCTTCACGACCAGCGCCACCTTGATAACCGTAGCCACGCAGAAAGTCTTGCTTGCTAGCGGCGTCGATATTCTGAAAGCGTGGCACATAGATACCATTTGGTCTACGGCCTTTATAGTACCTGTCATTGTAACCATCATACTTACCGTAGGCACCTACTTGAAAGTGGTGATCCATGATATTGTGTCCCAGTTCACCGCTTTCGTTACCTAGACCTTCTGGGTAGGCATCAGACTTGCTATTCATCATGATCCACGTACTATTGATTGCGGAGGCATTGAGAAATACAATCTTACTGGTAAACTCGTAGGTTTTCTTCGTCTCAGCATCGATGATGCGCACGCCTGTGGCTCGCTTGCTATCCTTATCATAGATAACTTCAAATACGACACTACTAGGTCGCAACGTCATATTACCGGTTGCTTCAGCTGCAGGTAGTGTAGCTGCATTGCTACTGAAGTATCCACCATAGGGGCACCCTCTCATACATCGATTGCGGAACTGACAGTTACCGCGATCGCCAAATTTGCCTTTTACGTCGCCAGTTAAGTGCGCTACTCGGCCCATAGTTACATGCCGATTAGAGAAGTTGGATTCAATGCCCTTCTTCATCTCCTCCTCTACACAGTTCATCTGCATAGGAGGAAGAAACTTGCTGTCTGGCAGTTGAGGTAGATTCTCCGCTTGACCACTGATCCCTGCAAATGTCTCTACATGATCATACCATGGCGCCAGATCCTCGTACTTGATAGGCCATGGTGTGCCCACGCCATCCTTGGCATTGGCCTCGAAGTCCATAGGACTCCAGCGATAACTCTGCCGTCCCCACACGAGTGATCGACCTCCCACATGATAACCTCGGATCCAGTCAAATCGAGAACCATCAACTTCATCATAGGGGTGCTCACTGTCCTTGACAAACCAGTGCACGTGCTCCTTAGCCACAGTATAGCCAGTGCGTCGCTGCTTAGGGTAGTCCCGCTCTAGGACAGCCTCGGCTTGTCTTCCTTGATTCTCAAAGTCCCATGGATCGAGACTAGCCGTCTTATAATCTACAATATGCTTTACATTGCGGCCTCGCTCGAGGACGAGTGTCTTGAGACCTTTTTCACAGAGTTCCTTGGCGGCCCATCCGCCGCTTATACCAGTACCTACTACAATCGCATCATATAAGGTGGGGCTATTATCGTCAAATATGGGCATACAATATCTTACTATAGGATGATGTCCCGGAGTGATATCCGTGACTAAGAGCAAGCAAGATATGATAATTTTTCATCTATCTATCCTGTGCCTGCACGCACTTTCAGAGAGAACTTGCGGTACTGCATGACGGAGGAGTGGCCCATCCAATTTAACCATTGACGACCTATTCAAGATGGCTCATCATGCCTTGATATGCCTGGATCTGAGATGTGTATAGGGCTCTGTCGAGCAAATGTGAACTTGTAACGTATGTGCAGGTCTAAAGGGACAGATCAATTGTCTTTCAGAGCGCATTTGGGCGAAAGCCCCGAGATCTCTCCCACCATAGCTCAGAAAATACGCGCTCCTCATTTCCTTCGCTTTCCGAGCATAGGGAGTAATCTTGTGCTTCTATGACGATGGTGCAACTCTCAGATCGTATACTCATTACAGGTGCTACTGGACTAGTCGGAAGTCACGTAGTGCGGGAGCTACTCACTCATGGTTTCAGTAATCTCCTAGCGATGCGGCGCTCCACCAGTAGTATGTCTCTCGTGCAGGATATACATGAGCAAGTAGAGTGGTGGGACTGCGATCTGCTCGACTTGACCACACTCGACGATCCTGGTCCTATAGATGCCATCGTACACTGCGCAGCGCTGATCTCCTATGATCCATCAGCACGAGATGATATGGAAAAAGTCAATGTGGAAGGGACGAAGTCGATTATAGAACTAGCGCATAGAAAATCTATCAAGCGACTCGTGCACGTCTCTAGTATAGCTGCAGTAGGGAATAGTGACGATGGGGCGCTCATAGATGAGACGGCCCTCTGGAACTATGAAGCAGGGATTACCAGTGCCTATAGTGTGACTAAGTTCTATGCCGAGCAGGAAGTATGGAGAGCTCATGTGGAGGGCTTATCTGTGATCATCGCATGTCCGGCTGTCATACTTGGAGCTGGAGACTGGTCTCAAGGTAGTGCTTCTATACCGACTAGGGTAGCATCGGGGCTGTCGTATTATCCTACAGGAAGTACAGGATACGTAGATGTGATAGACCTAGCGGCCATCTTGAGGAAAATGCTCGTCACCGAGCTAGCTGGCGAGCGCTATATCGTGAGTGCATACAATCGCTCCTATAAAGAGATGCTACAAAAGTTTGCAGTAACTCTAGGAGTATCTGGACCTAAAAGACCACTTTCTAACTGGGTGAAATCTCTACTGCCATTTCTATCGCGACTGAGATACGTATTCTCATCTCGATCCACTCCCGTCACATGGCGTTTCCTGCATAGCATCTCACAGCATAGGAGATATAGGGACGCTAAGCTGCAGCGCGATATTGTCCATAGCTATCTTCCACTTGATACATCCATAGCTCGCATTGTACAAGCATACAAGGAGGCTCACGACTAGCAGGTGACGGCTTATTCGCTTGCCTCCCTGTTGCCTTATCGGATCTATCAGATCCACTCCAGATGGGCGCACAGAGATGACTCTACCGCCTCACAGATGAGCTCATAGAATGAGCTAGAATCCGCATCTGACTGGATAGCATCAAGTGCGGCATAGTACCGCATTCTTGAGTCATGATCTCCCTTGAGACTCGTGATGGTATAGCCATGCTGTAGCAAAATCATATTCATGACAAGACGACTTGTACGACCATTGCCATCGATAAATGGATGTATGGTCACGAGTCTCTCATGCATCTCCGCCGCTAGAATCACAGGATGGAGACGATCCTTGTGAGATCGATAGTATGTATGATACTTTTCCATATGCTGACTGATCTCTAGTGCATCTGGAGGTACATGAGTACTTCCTGAGATTCTTACGCTTACCTTGCGATAGACTCCAGCATGTGCTGGTGCGATCCCGCGCAGTATGAGATTGTGCAAGTCTAGTATCCCACGTGATGAGACGGACTCTCCAGACTCTACCAGTTGATGTATGTAATCTATGGCTTCTCCATGATTGACTGCTTCTAGATGTTCTGCCATACTCTTCCCGGCTATCGTGAGACCCTTATGGATGACTAGATCGGTCTCGCGCAAGCTCAGTGTATTACCTTCTATTTGATTAGAGTCATAGGTGTAACTCGTACGGAAATACTCTGCCATGCGCTGGAGCTGAATCTCGTCTAGCGGATGAGCAGCTTGCCACTGCTCCCGCAGTAGATCGATGCGCTCAAGCGCTTGGTGTAGCTTATCGCTGAGTACTGGAAGCTCCATGACTTTGCTACTTCGGAGGTACTCTATCCTTGGCTCAGCCACCTCCCATACAAAATCGGGATCTGAAGCCTCAGCCATCAGCTCGGCAATTTGATCGGCTATGAGATGATCATACAGCCACAGTCGATCAAGCTCATAACACTGAGCATAGAGATCAACATGCTCAGCCGTAGGTACGCGATGCCCATGCTCATGCTTGCTCACAATAGCTTGATCAATACCCGTGCGCATAGCGACGTCACGTAGCTTGTATCCCTTCTCCAGCCGCAGTTGCCTCAACTGCGAGCCAGTAGTCCTCTTAGTGACGATATTTGTCATGACAGATTTTGTCACAAAACTCCTTCTCCTCCTCCTTAGTTCCTCAAGCCAACAATTTTCCTCCTGTTTTCGCCATTCACCCTTTTTCCGCTCGTATATCAGCTTGTGGTGTAAATGGCAACGTAAAAGAATTATTGAGATCAAATCAGAGACTATTGCCAGATAGTTTATATATTGAACTACTTTTCCAATTCTACTTGACGTAAACCCTATTTATCCATCATGATTTGATCAAGCCACTATCTTATGTTCACTACTTCTCAAATACGTAATGTTGTGCTCCTGGGCCACTCAGGATCTGGTAAGACTACCTTAGCCGAGTGTATGCTCTATGAGTCTGGTGCTATACCTCGCAGAGGTTCTGTAGAGGAGAGCAGCACTACCTCAGACTATACACTTATCGAGCGAGATCGAGGTAACAGTGTCTTCAGTGCTGTCCTCAATGCTAAGTGGAAAGACTCCAAGATCAACATTATAGATACGCCTGGGTCAGATGATTTTGTCGGCGAGATCATATCCAGTCTCAAGGTTGCGGATACGGGACTGATGGTACTCAATGCTGTCAATGGTGTCGAAGTAGGTACAGAGCTGATATGGGATTATGCCCAGCAGTACAGCACACCTATCATCATGATCATCAATCAGATGGATCATGAGCAAGCTGATTATGAGCGCACACTGGAGCAAGCACAAGAGAGATTTGGTGCCAAAGTAATTCCAGTGCAGTATCCGCTCCAGGATGGTAGAATCATAGATGCACTCCGGATGGTCATGTATGTCTTCCCTACTGATGGTGGTAAACCAGAGAAGCAAGCCATACCCGAATCAGAAATCGCCCGAGCTCAGGAAATGCACAATGCGCTCATAGAAGCAGCAGCCGAAAATGATGAAGAACTCATGGAGAAGTTTTTTGATGAAGGCTCTCTCACAGAATTAGAATTGACTAAAGGGCTCACCATCGCACTGGCGGCTCAGGAAATTTATCCTGTATTTTGCTGTAGTGCTAGTAACAATATGGGCTCTGGGCGCATCATGGGTTTTATCAATGATATTGCACCATCTCCTGCTGACAGACCAGCTGCGAGTTGTACTCATGGACCTGACCTAGCCCCGGATATGTCTGCAGATACCACAGCATTCGTCTATAAGACCATATCGGAGCCTCGAGTTGGGAATGTGTCCTACTTCAAGGTATATAGCGGCACCTTGCGTCAAGGTGATGAGCTGTCCAATGCCGCGACACGGAGTACAGAAAGGCTAGGACAGTTATATGAGAGCAATGGAAAGGATAGAGAAGCAGTAGAAGCACTAGCGGCAGGTGATCTTGGTGTCACGGTCAAGCTCAAGAATACACATACTAATCAATCACTGCATACCAAAGGAAAGGAGTGCAACATCGCTCCCATCCAGTTTCCACCGTCTAGAATACGAGCGGCCATCAAGCCACCTGGAAAAAATGATATGGAAAAACTCATGAAGGCTCTTCAGGTCATCGAGCAAGAAGATCCCACTGCGATCCTGGAGCAGTCTCCAAGACTGAGACAAACGCTACTCCATGGACAAGGACAGCTCCATCTAGATCTGATCAAGTACCGCATAGAAAAGGTCAATGGCATAAATCTAGAGTATGAGCGCCCCAAGATTCCCTATCTCGAGACCATAACTACCAGTGTAGAGGAATCGTATCGGCACAAGAAACAGAGTGGCGGATCAGGCCAATTTGCCGAAGTGCATATGAGATTTGAGCCATGGTATGATGGCATGCCAGATCCTGATGGCCTCACCGTCCGTAAGCGCGATGAAGAAGACCTAGAGTGGGGAGGAAAACTATCTTTCTTATGGTGCATCGTAGGCGGTTCCATCGATGCTAAGTTTAGCAATGCCATCAAGAAAGGATTGATGATGAAGATGGCTGAAGGCCCCCTTACTGGTTCACACTGTACCAATCTACGAGTAAGTGTTTT
>ENA-ORXU01002104-ORXU01002104.1-marine-metagenome-genome-assembly--contig:-NODE-2104-length-14152-cov-4.505648_pt1 | contig 14152 bp, 13 predicted proteins | sample MGYA00237869_ERZ511484 | MGnify/ENA metagenome assembly ERZ511484
GCATCCAGCATCCAGCATCCAGCATCCAGCATCCAGCATCCAGCATCCAGCATCCAGCATCCAGCATCCAGCATCCAGCATCCATCATCTAGTAATCCGAATACTCGGTAGGGTAGAGGAGAATCTTATCCGCTTTGCTCATATTGTTCAGATACTTGGGGTCTACTTTCAATTTCCCCCATTTTTCAGAGGCAAAAAATGCTTCCCAAAGCGCATCCCGTTTTTTCATATTGGGGAAGGTCGTCATATACATCAAATTCGGCATTCGGTCTCCCGAAAGTACTTCCGCATAGAAAACGGCATTGAAACCCAAGGCATCGAAAAGTTCGACTTCCCCACCGGCATTGAACATGTCCACTTTATTCTGATAAGTAGCTTCCGTAGGTGACTCATAACTACGCAGTTCATATACGCGGTCTTTTTTGCTACCCTCAACTTCTGGAGCTTTCATCATTGGCATTCCGGTGAACGCCTTCATCAGCGTTGAGTTGATACGTTCGTAAGGTGGTTCGTCGTATTTGGCATTGATATATGCTTGTCCAGCTGAAATATAAGTTTTGTCCTGTGCCAGCATATCATCCAAAGTCAAGAACTGATCCATTGACTCAAAAGGGATCAGCACATAGATTTTGTTGGCAACGAGGTAGTTGCTCGGTCGCAATTTAAAAACCCCCACATTCTCGATATTGGCTCTTTTTAATGCCGGTAAATAGGCATCTTTAAGGTAGGCATCCATGACACCTTCCTGTTTTTCATCAATTAATGTATAAGTTTTTAACTGATAGAATTGACGTTTTTTATCTTGTGCATTGGATGAAAACGTTAATGCGAAAATTAGGAGTAGGGATATAAACGGGGTAACTAAATTGTTTTTCATAGGGCTTCCATTTGGTGTTCACCAAACTTAAGGAAGTTGGGGCAGATAACCTAGAATGTTTCTAAGACCAATTTTTCGGCATGCAAATTGTCTAATACTACTTATAACCCCGTACCTTGCAGAAAACCTAAAGAAAATGGATTTAAACCTAGCCGTACTAATAGACGGCGACAACATACCCTCCGCCTACGTTAAAGAAATGATGGAGGAAATCGCCAAATATGGCAACCCTACGATCAAACGCATTTACGGCGATTGGACGAACCCCCGTTTGGGCAAATGGAAAAACATATTATTGGAAAATGCCATTACGCCCATTCAGCAGTATGGGTATACGCAAGGTAAGAATGCGACCGATTCGGCCATGATCATCGATGCGATGGATATTCTGTATTCGGGCAAAGTAAACGGCTTCTGTATTGTTAGCAGCGATAGCGATTTTACGCGTTTGGCCACGAGGCTTCGTGAAGCGGGCATGCAGGTGTTCGGTATCGGTGAAAAGAAAACACCAAGCCCTTTTATCGTGGCCTGCGATAAGTTTATCTACATCGAGATCTTGAAAGATCAGGAAAGTGAAGATGCCACGGAAAGTTCTAAAAGCAGACAGGGTACAAAAAGTAATGTTGATAAAATTACTGTTAAGGATATTAAGCTGATTTCCAGTACAATTGAAGATATAGGAGATGACGAAGGTTGGGCTTTTTTGGGCGATGTAGGCAGCTTATTGCAAAAAAAACAGCCTAATTTTGATTCCAGAAACTACGGGTTTCAAAAATTGACTCCCCTTATTCAATCCATCAAAAGTATTGAGGTCGAGCGGCGTGAAGATGCTAAGGGCCGCAAAAAACTTATTTATGTTAAAATGAAGGATAAATCGAGGTCAAGGACGAGAAAATAAGGCAACGTTTACCAAGAATTATAAAATGTTTAAATTTAACAGTACTAATACATATAAAAAGATGAAAAAGAGTTTTACAAAATTGCAGTTCGTACTAGTTGCCATAACCCTTTCTTCGGTAGGCCTGATCAATGCGAATATTGTTGGCGCCTATAACACTCTCAATTCGGAAATCACGAGTCTTGAGGCAGGAGACGATCTTGTCGGCGGATGGACGTACACCGTCGAAAGTGCCCCGGCAGGCTACGAAAACGGATTTTTGGTGATTACTAAACGAGATGATGAATACCTTGTGCAGGTTCAGGTCGGTACAGGTACTTTTTTAGGAGAGAACGTAATGGTGAAGGGCAAAGAAATCAGCTTTAATGTCATGATCGAAGGTGGCAAGGTTGCGCTCACGCTAACTGCGAAGGGCAGTGCAATTACTGGAAAAGCGACTTCCCCAGAAGGCTCCTATACAATTAACGGGGTAAAAAGTATTTCTGCGGAATAGCACCTTTCACATCAGTTTTTAAAACGCTTTATTTTTCCTACTTCCAACGACAAGCCCCTACGTTGAGCTATAATTCGATGATTTTTTTAGATGGAATAAATCCGAATAGCCATGAAAAAATTACTTCCGCTGCTGGTACTGCTCCTTACCGGTTGCGAATATTTAAAGGAAAAGGTTGACCTGGTAATCGTCAACGCCAATGTCTATACCGTTAATGAAGGTTTTTCGAAAGCCGAGGCCTTCGCCGTACATAAAGGAAAATTTATAGCGGTCGGTACTACGGAAGAAATCCGTTCCACCTATACTTCCGACCAATTGATAGATGCCGATGGCCGCACCATAACTCCCGGACTCATAGATGCACATTGTCATTTTTATGGTTTGGGGCTAAACCAACAGGTCGCCGATTTGACCGGTACCAAAAGTTTCGATGAGGTTTTGGAAAGGCTATCAGCTTTTCAAAAGGAAAATCCCAAAGATTTTATTCTTGGGCGCGGTTGGGACCAGAACGATTGGGAGGTAAAAGAATTTCCGACCCGCAGGGAACTCGATAAACTTTTCCCAGATACTCCCGTTGCACTCCGTCGTATCGATGGCCATGCATTATTGGTCAACAAGGCCGCATTGGATATGGCCGGTATCGATTGGAGTACAAAAGTCGATGGCGGTGAAATCGTTAGAGGGGCGATGGGCATTACTGGCGTATTGGTAGACAATCCCATGCAACTTATCGATTCGATAACTCCTGAGCCCGACTTGAACACAAAAGTGGAAGCATTAAAAGATGCCCAACGTATCTGTATGAACTATGGTCTTACCACGGTCAACGATGCGGGTATCGACCGAGCTACCATTGAACTTATCGACCGCCTTCAACAGACTGGAGAGTTATCTATTCGGATATATGCGATGGTTAGCAATACCCCAGAAAACCTGGATCATTTTATCTATTACGGCCCAATAAAAACGAATCGATTAAACGTACGTTCTATAAAGGTCTATGGCGACGGTGCATTGGGATCTCGAGGCGCGACGCTTAAAAAAGTATATTCCGATAAATGGGGTCATTATGGCGCTATGGTCACTCCTGTTGAAGAAATCGAAGATCTTGCTCGGAGGTTGGCAATTTCGGAATACCAGATGAACACCCACGCTATTGGCGACTCGGCAAATGCGGTCGTACTTAGGGCCTATCAAAAAGCATTGCAGGATAAACCTGATCGCCGTTGGAAAGTTGAGCACGCCCAAATCATAGATTCTATAGATTTCGATTATTTTAAAAACGGTATTATACCGTCCGTTCAACCCACACATGCCACGAGCGATATGTACTGGGCCGAAGACCGTTTGGGCGAGGAACGGATTAAAGGGGCCTATGCCTTTAAAACTTTATTGGATAAAGCCGGAATGGTTGCACTGGGCACTGATTTTCCTGTGGAAGAGGTCAGTCCGTTCTTAACGTTTTATGCTGCGGTGACCCGGCAAGACCTAGAAAGATTTCCTGAAGGAGGTTTTCAAATAAAGGACGCCCTGACTAGGGAAGAAGCCTTAAAGGGAATGACCATTTGGCCGGCTTACTCTAATTTTGAGGAAAACGAAAAGGGAAGTATCGAAATCGGAAAATTTGCCGATTTCGTGATTTATGATAAGGATATTATGGAAGTTCCCGTTGCCGAAATTCCTACGATAATGGCCGAACAGACTTTTATAAATGGGAAAACGAGGTGATAATCAGTAAAAAAATGTGAACTTTTTGGCTCCCCTCTTTAGAAAAAGAGGGGAATGAATTCCGCTTGCGGAAGAAAGGGGAGTTTGAGCCGCAAACCTGCTAACGCACCGTTATCACATGCACCATTATCAAGATTGCCTGAGCAAGTTTGCGGCTCAATCCCTCCGTCTCCGCAAGCGGAGCCACCTTCCTTTGGAAAAGGGATGTGCTATTTTACCTTTCCTTCGGAGAGGTCGGAACTACCCCTAGGAAGTTCCGGGCGAGGCCAAAAAAAAACCGAAGCCAAAGACTTCGGTTTTCCGATTATAGGTTTCAGGAAATTTTACATTTTTGCCATGGTAATCGGCACGGCAACACGTGTTTTATCCCATCCCATTACCATATGGGCACCACCATCTACCTCCTTAAAAGTGATAGAAAATTCTTCAAGCGACGTTCCATCCGTACTGCTTGGTACGGTAACTCTGGCTACATCGGCGCTTTCATCGTAGGAATATGATCCCCATTGGTTAAGGTTCTTGTTCAAAACTACGGTCCATTCTGTTTCACCGGGTATGGTAAACAAAGAGTAGGTGCCTGCGCTGATTTGCTGTCCTCCAAAATCAACAGCGGTATAAAACTGGATTTCAGGAGCTTCGTTCGCTCCGGTGCGCCATACCTTACCGGCCGGTGCGAGTTCAGAAAGCGAACGGTCTTTTAACTGTGGCCGACTATAAATAATTCGCACAGTCTTATTGGCTTTTTTGTAATCGTTTGGAAAAGCCGCTATATCAAGGGGGCTCTTGTCTAATCCACTGAATTTTTGTGCTATAGCCTCGGTGGTGAAAATCATGGCGAATGCCATAAGCGCAATAAAAGATACTTTTTTCATAATTGAATGTTTTCTTGTCTTTCCCGTAGACGGGAATCTTTTAATTTATAAATAATTTGTTTTTTTCCTGTCCCGATTGATTTATAGTGGTCAGGATGTGTTTGGATAAAGCTAATTCGAATTCCTTCGAAATTCTATTAAAAAGTCGTTAAAATTCATGCTACTTACAGATTGCCTGTCGAAATCATCTTTAGTATTACATAAGGTTACATATTTATCTAAAATGTAATCAATAATCAATAATCAATAATAATTAAATGAAAATCGGTTTTATATTTTAACAATATACATCATCTTTGCCTTTAAATTGATATAAATTTAGAATTATGTGTGGAATTGTATGTGCCTTCGATTTGAAAGAAAGCCCAGAGGCCTTAAGGCCCCAACTATTGGAAATGTCTAAAAAGGTACGGCACCGCGGACCGGACTGGAGCGGTATATATGCTGGCGATAAGGCAATATTGGCGCACGAGCGTCTGTCGATCGTTGATCCAGCTTCCGGTAAGCAGCCTTTGTATAGTGAAGATAAAAAACTGGTTTTGGCCGCTAATGGAGAAATCTATAACCATAGAGCGTTGAGAAAACAGTTTGAAGGCAAGTATAACTTTCAAACACAATCGGATTGCGAGATTATTTTGGCGTTGTACCAAGAAAAAGGAGTGGAGTTTTTAGACGAGATGAACGGCATTTTTGGCTTTGCTATTTACGACGTTGAGAACGACTCTTATTTTATCGCCCGAGATCATATGGGTATAATTCCGTTATATATCGGATGGGATCATAACGGAACATTTTATGTGGCTTCGGAATTAAAGGCATTGGAAGGTACCTGTTCAAAAATCGAACTTTTCCCTCCAGGACACTATATGCACAGTGATGATGGCGAATTGAAAAAATGGTATTCGCGTGATTGGATGGAGTACGATGCCGTAAAAGATAACGAAACCAGTATACAGGCTATAAAAGAAGCCCTAGAGGCTGCCGTGCACCGCCAATTGATGTCAGACGTACCCTACGGAGTGTTACTTTCTGGAGGGTTAGACTCTTCGGTAACTTCAGCCATTGCTAAAAAGTATGCCCAAAAGCGAATAGAGTCCGACGATACCACTGATGCTTGGTGGCCGCAGTTACATTCCTTTTCCGTTGGGCTTGATGGCTCTCCCGATTTGGCCGCTGCACAAGTAGTTGCCGACCATATAGGTACGGTACACCACGAAATCAAGTTTACGATACAAGAAGGTCTTGATGCGATCAAAGATGTCGTATTTAATCTTGAAACTTACGATATTACTACGATTAGAGCCTCCACACCTATGTACCTGATGGCGCGTGTCATTAAGTCAATGGGTATCAAAATGGTACTTTCGGGGGAAGGTGCCGATGAACTTTTTGGTGGATATCTCTATTTTCACAAAGCACCGAATGCACAGGAATTTCATGAAGAAACCGTTCGCAAGCTGAGCAAATTGCACATGTACGATTGCCTGCGGGCAAACAAATCGTTGGCAGCTTGGGGCATCGAAGGTCGTGTTCCGTTTTTGGACAAAGAATTTATGGATGTCGCCATGCGCATCAACCCAAAAGATAAAATGATCAACGGTGAGCGTATGGAAAAATGGGTAGTTCGAAAGGCTTTTGAAGATATGCTTCCCGAAAGTGTGGCCTGGCGCCAAAAAGAGCAATTTTCTGATGGAGTCGGCTATAGTTGGATTGATACTTTAAAAGAAGTGGTCAACGAAGAAGTGACCGACGAGCAGTTGGCCAATGCCAAGTTCCGTTTTCCGTTGCAGACACCGACTTCGAAAGAAGAATTCTACTACCGTTCCATTTTCGAATCACATTTTCCTTCTGATGCGGCAGCATTGTGCGTACCACAAGAAGCATCCGTTGCCTGTAGCACTCAGATTGCATTGGAGTGGGACGAAGCCTTTAAGAATATGAACGACCCATCGGGGAGGGCCGTGGCGAACGTGCATTCCGATGCGTATGTGAAATGATGTATATAAATAAGTAAAAACCCTCGCAGCTAAGGATGAGAGGGTTTTTTCTTATTTATGAAAGTTGATCGTAGGTCATAAAACTTACTTTTTTTGATACCGATATTGAACTTGTATAAATCGACAAGCAAACAATAAAAGCGGTAGTTGTTTTTAGGCGCTTTCCCTATGCTATTTTTCCACAATTTTTGTTGATAACTTCGAGGTTAATAAAATCCCAAAACCCCATACTCCATAGGGTATTGCGTATATTTGTAAGATTGCAAAAATTGACGTAAAAACAACCTATACATCTTATGAGCGAAGAAGCGAATAAAGACGAAGAATCTGAGAAAAAAGACAAATCCCAAAAGCCAAAAGAACACCTTACCGGCGAAAACAAAAAAGCATATTCGGCAGATAGTATCCAAGCTCTAGAAGGTATGGAGCATGTGCGCATGCGCCCCTCGATGTATATCGGTGATGTGGGTGTGCGTGGTTTACATCACTTAGTCTATGAAGTAGTGGATAATTCCATCGATGAAGCGATGGGCGGTCATTGCGACACTATTAGTGTTGTTATCAACGAAGATAATTCCATTACGACCCGAGATAACGGTAGGGGTATTCCTGTAGACCTACATAAAAAAGAGGGTATTTCCGCACTTGAGGTGGTTATGACCAAAATCGGGGCAGGGGGTAAATTCGATAAAGATTCCTATAAAGTTTCGGGTGGACTTCACGGTGTTGGGGTATCCGTGGTAAACGCACTTTCCGACAACTTGAAAGCTACCGTCTATCGTGACGGTAAGGTCTGGGAGCAAGAGTATGAGCGGGGCAAAGCGATGTATCCCGTTAAAAGTGTTGGTGAAACGGAGGATAGAGGTACTATGGTGACTTTTCATCCCGATACCCAAATTTTTACTCAGACCATAGAATATAGTTACGAGACCCTTTCCAACAGAATGCGTGAACTTTCCTTTTTGAATAAAGGGGTTACGATCAGCATTACGGATAGAAGGCAAAAAGAAGAAGATGGTGAGTTTGTCTCGGAGACTTTTTATTCGGATGAAGGGTTAAAGGAATTCGTCAGGTTTTTAGATAGTAACCGAGATCCGCTTATTCAAGGCGTTATTGCTATGGAAGGGGAGAAGAACGGTGTTCCCGTTGAGGTAGCTATGATCTATAACAGTAGCTATACCGAGAACCTACATTCGTATGTAAACAATATCAATACCCACGAAGGCGGAACGCATTTATCCGGTTTTAGAAGGGGACTTACTACCACCTTAAAGAAATATGCCGATTCATCGGGAATGTTGGATAAGCTGAAATTTGAGGTGCAAGGCGATGACTTCAGGGAAGGGCTGACGGCTATTGTATCCGTAAAAGTTGCCGAACCACAATTTGAAGGGCAGACAAAAACCAAATTGGGCAACCGTGAGGTTTCTTCTGCGGTCAGTCAAGCGGTTTCTGAGATGTTAACCAATTATTTGGAAGAACATCCAGATGACGCCAAGGTAATCGTTCAGAAAGTAATTTTGGCGGCGCAGGCGCGGCATGCTGCGACGAAAGCCCGAGAGATGGTACAGCGTAAGACCGTGATGAGCATCGGTGGCTTGCCCGGAAAACTTTCCGACTGTTCCGATCAAGATCCCGTTAATTGTGAAGTATTCCTCGTCGAGGGTGATTCGGCTGGCGGAACCGCCAAGATGGGACGGGATCGTAAGTTTCAGGCGATTCTTCCTTTACGTGGTAAAATATTGAACGTTGAAAAGGCCATGCAGCATAAGGTCTTTGAAAATGAGGAAATCAAGAATATCTATACCGCATTGGGTGTTACTATCGGTACAGAAGAAGATAGCAAGGCGCTGAACCTCGATAAATTGCGCTATCATAAAGTAGTCATCATGTGTGATGCCGATGTCGATGGTAGCCATATCGAAACCTTGATTTTGACCTTTTTCTTTCGTTACATGCGCGAACTCATAGAAAGTGGTCATGTTTTTATCGCTACTCCTCCATTATATTTGGTTAAAAAAGGGGCCAAGAAGCGTTACGCATGGTCGGACAAAGAGCGCGATGAAATCGCCGACAGCTATAGTGGTGGTGTAAGTATACAGCGCTATAAAGGTCTAGGTGAAATGAATGCCGAGCAATTATGGGATACCACAATGAACCCCGATTTTAGAACCTTACGCCAGATTACCATTGATAACGCCACGGAGACCGATCGTGTGTTCTCCATGTTGATGGGTGATGAGGTACCGCCAAGAAGGGAGTTTATTGAGAAAAATGCCGTTTACGCCAATATTGATGCGTAAGAACTAATCCTACATCTTTATTCAAGTAACGTTCGGAATTTAATATTGCATTCAAGGCCATGGTCATTTTGACCATGGCTTTTTTGTTTCCTGTAATGTCTAGCTTGGAGTTGTGGTCCTTATCTGTATACTATATGGTCCGGGTCGTCGGGCCCGTCGCGCGCTCCCATACTAGGGGAAGCGGGACCGAATATCGACAAAGCGCCGCCCATGGCGGATAAACGAGGTTTTCCTGTAGGAAGACACCGTTCGTCGATATATTTATGTAGATAATGGAGGATTTTGGATTTAAACGTCGAATTGTGCGGATAATCTAGTTTTTTTGGAGGCCAAAAGTGCTTTTCACCCCCAAAACGTGCAGTTAATCGAAAAAATCCAATAATTATTAACTTTCCTCCTTTTAGTATAAGAAACATCTTACAAATTGTTTCTCGAACATAAAACAATAATAAACTCTAAAACCTCAATATTATGAAAAATCTAGTTTTGATCAGGGAAATTTACACGGAAGCTTTTAAGGGACTGGGATCTAAATTTACGGTTTCCTTCTTTAAACTGTTCTCCCTATTCTTTTTGGCCAATTACTGTGTGGCGATCTACGCAGTGGCAAGTACCGTAATCTAGACGGGAACGGCCCGGTAGGGCCGATGGCAAGTCGGTGCTGCCCAACAACCGGGGGGTTGCGGTAACCGACGAAAGCTATTAAGACGGGGACTTCGGGCCAAGATCAATGATACAGGCAGTGGTAGCTGCACGATGTTAGGATTGCAAATACTATCTAGTATTAGGTCTAGTAGTAAAGATAGAAAGGCCGTAGTTTATGGGACTAAGGCCTTTTATATTAGAAAAACCTAGTGAATGTCGTTCTCGTACCGCGAGCACTTCTCTTTGTACATCAGTTAAATCAGAGACTTGAATTCCCAACACAAAATAGATACTTCCTACAAATGTGTTAGTCCTAAAAGGATTTCATTCCATACTAAGGGACTGTTTTGATTTTTTTCGTATTGGCGCTAACGCTTGGATAAACTCATATTCCAATACACCGTTTTACAAACTTAGCCCCTCTAACTTCCAACTTCGTAGCTTTTTAGAATCGCTTTATTGATTCGTTTGACCAAACTAGGTCCTTCGTAGATAAAACCGGTGTAGAGTTGTACTAAATCTGCCCCGGCCTCTAGTTTTTCGAGGGCGTCGTCAGATGAATGAATGCCACCCACACCAATAATCGGGAAAGCCTTGTTACTCTTCTGGGCAAGAAACCGGATTACTTCAGTGCTTCTTTTTCCTAACGGCTTTCCGCTTAAGCCTCCTTTTTCTTCCGTAGATATTAAGTCCGATTTAAGATTATCGCGCGCTATAGTTGTATTGGTCGCAATGACCCCATCAATTTTAGTAATGGTAACGATTTCTATTATATCCATTAATTGCGCATCTGTTAAATCAGGCGCAATTTTTAAGAGGATCGGTTTTTCGCTCAAACCTTTATTTTGGGCAAGCTTCGAATTTTCTTTCTTTAGTTCTTTGAGCAAACTGGTAAGTGGTTCTTTATCTTGCAGTTCACGAAGCCCGGGTGTGTTGGGGGAACTAACATTTACCACAAAATAGTCGGAATAATCGAAAAGGGCAGCGAAGCAGATCACATAGTCTTTTACCGCCTCGGCATTCGGTGTCAATTTATTCTTTCCGATATTACCTCCTATCAGTACATGATGCGTTTTTTTTAAGCGTTCGACCGCATCAAAAACACCTAAATTATTAAAACCCATTCGATTAATGATAGCTTGATCAGCCTTTAACCGAAACAAACGCTTTTTCGGATTACCAACCTGAGACTTGGGAGTAAGTGTTCCGATTTCTATAAACCCGAAACCGAAATTCGAAAGCTCGTTGAACAGTTTGGCGTCTTTATCGAAACCGGCGGCAAGCCCTACCGGATTTTTAAACGTGATACCAAAAACCTCTTTTTCGAGGCGTTTGTCTTTTACCTGGTACATGGAACGAAAAACCGAAGAGAAACCGATTTTAGAGAGAAAACGAACCAGCGAAAAAGTAAAATGGTGCGCTCTTTCGGCATCGAGCAAAAATAGCAAAGGACGAATAAAAATCTTATACATGTAGTGCTATAGGGTTTTCGTAAAAATACAAACTTACCCCTAGTAAAAATTCTATCTCAATATCTTTTATTAACATCTGGGAATGCACTTTAGAAGACAAAATTAACCTACTTCTTGACTAAACCACCCTACACTGAAAAGTGCATGAGTTTGGATGCGCAATGAAATTGCTTTTGTTAAAAGTTAATTGTTAACAGTACCATTAACTTTTAACGATTAACCATAAACTTATTTTGAAATTATATTTTTTCGCATCACCAATCATAATAGCAATCAAGAGCACTAAAAATACTAGGTTTTAGACCCTAATTTGGGACTAATAAATGTCTGACTTAAATAGATTAGAACAATTCACTTAGGTGCTACAGAATCTTTATACGTTGTGGGAATAACTTTAATAGGCCGTCGAATAGCCGCCTTGCAAAGTTGAAGATACCGCTCGTATTGCTTGGAGTTGAAAGTGGCCAGTAATTTTTTATCACTTTGATATGAGGCTTGTACCAATTTTTGTTGCAATACTTTATATTTATCGCCCATAGCCAATAGGTTTATTTCTGTACTTTGTGGGTGTTCTGCCAACAATTTTTCAATTTGGGCCTCGATGGTATTTGTCTCTATTTCCAACTCACCTTGCAGGGCTTCCATGGTGGCAAGCTGCGTTTGGTTCAGCTGAAAAACGGTAACAATGGTTTCCGAGTTTTTTCCGCCAATATCAAGGGTGCAGTTTTGGGCGTTTCCCGTATAGAAAATTAGACTGAATACCGCGAAAAAATGAAATCTGGCTAACATGGTTTTAGTTTTAGAAATAGCATTCCACATATATAAACATCAATATTAGCCAAAAATTATGTTTTACTATTATTTTGATGGAAACCAAAAAATACGTCATGTTAATTGGTATGGGCAAATAATTTAGGATTATGACAATTTAGAAAGAGTTCTTCTCATTTTTTCTCTGTGCAGCTCCGCGAATTCTCCGTGCAACTCTATGGAATAACCTTGCGCAAAGGCTATTCCACAGAGTTCCGCGGAGCAAAAAACAGTTTCACAGAGAGATCTTTGTAAACGGTAATTACCAACTAAGAAATATAGTGATAAAAAAAGACCGTCTGAGAAACGGTCTTATATTTTATGTAAGTATGTCAATACTATTTTAAAGTAAAGTTCAATCTTGCAAACATGTATCGACCTCCTATGCCAAACTGCTGTGCCCTACGTGACCAGTCGAAACGACCGCCACTTCTGTTACCAAAAGCTTCATCTGCCCTATCGGGATAAATATCGAATAGATTGTTCGCCCCAATTGTGAGGGTAAGTGCGTCAGACGCCTTATAACCGATAGATAAGTCGGTTACCAGCTTAGTGCCAAAAACCTGTTGATTTTCGACTACCGTAGTAGCCTCTGTGACCTCACCAAAATAAACGTTTCGCAAGAACATAATCCACTTTTCAGAGGTCAGGCTATTCGATAGGTTAATTTTAGTTCTTGGTACGGCCTCTTCTAAATATACTCTACTATCTTCGGGAAAATACGTGTTTATCAGACCTGCATCCCTTAAAACATCCGATGCATTGATATCGCCAATTTGATTGGTTTTGGACAGAGTACCTGCCAAGTCGGATTTTAACCGCCAGTTATCACCCAAATTCGCTTTATGGGTAATCACCATGTCCAATCCGCGCGATTCGGTATTGATGGCATTGGCAAAAAAGGATGCCGCGGTCGCATTGGCCTGACGTAAAAGGTTGTCTAATTCCGTACCTGTACCGGGGCCTGCAAACTGGCCCGTATAGACTACCCTATCATTAATCTCTACATAGTAACCATCAATCGTAATGGTAAGGTTAGCATCAGGAATTTTTGCCGTTAACCCTAAACTCACACTACTGGAAGTCTCCTCTTTAAGTTGCGGAATTCCTAAAAGTTGTGCTGCCCTGCTATCATTTGCAAAAGTGCCCACCTCTTGTGGATTACCGTTTTGGTCAAATATCGTGGATGTCGAATTGAAGTTGATCTGGTGCAACGAAGGTGCTCTAAAACCGGTATTCGCAGCTCCACGGATATTCAAATTATCAGAAATCTTATAACGCGCCGCCAACTTAAAATTGATGGTCGAACCAAAATCGCTATAGTTTTCAAAACGTGTCGCAAAACTCGCCAAAAACTTTTCGGAGAAATCAGCTTCTATATCAAAGTACCCGGCTACACTACTTCGCCCTCGTGACAGTTCATTATTAGGACTAAAGCCAGGAAAAACCTGTGACCCGCCCGGTCTTCCGTTACCGAAAAAATCTTGTGAAGGCTGTTGTGAAGCCAAAGTAATCCGTTGTCCGGTAGCGGTGTATTGTGAGTATGAAGCTTCTTCGCCCGCAACAATATCATAATTTTCAACGCGATATTCCGCACCGAAAGCGACGTTGAGTCCAGACATTGCATCTTCGAAAAATCGTGTAACATCGAGGTTAGTCGTATTCTGTGCAAATGAAAAGCCCCCTGCATCGAAAATGGTCGGTGAAGCATTTTGTAGAGAAGCGTTGAATGTGTTTCCTATCGTGTACAGAAAAGCATTTTTTCCGTAGGTATTGCTCAGGTCAACACTCCATTCGTTTATCTTGCCCTTGATTCCCACAGAAAAAGATTGATCTTTAATGTTGGAATTGATTTCGGGCAGAAAGCCATTTATGTAAGCCGGAGTATACGTACGGCTCTGACTGGGCAGTCTATAAAAGCCCGCAGAATTACCGGTTCTTGAACTGATCCCGGCGAAGGAGTAGACTTCCGTTCCGTTATCGTCCAAGGGCAGCGAGAAATTGGCAAAAAGACGGCCACCGCGTAACGCCGATTGCCCGACACGCATATTGTAGTC
>ENA-ORXU01002105-ORXU01002105.1-marine-metagenome-genome-assembly--contig:-NODE-2105-length-14146-cov-4.108039_pt1 | contig 14146 bp, 10 predicted proteins | sample MGYA00237869_ERZ511484 | MGnify/ENA metagenome assembly ERZ511484
TGGGCGGAACCGGGCTGTATATCCGCACGCTGATTGACGGTATCGCGCCGATGCCGCCAATTGAGGACGCCGTGCGTGCGCGCGTCAGAGCATTATCCACACCGCAGGCGTGGGAGGCATTGCTGGCCGAAGACGCGGGGGTTGCCGCCGATCTGCACCCCAATGATGACAGCCGGGTAAAACGCGCGTTGGAGGTAATCCGGTCCACGGGGCGCAGCATTGCCGATTGGCGGCGTAAGAAAACAGGCGGCATTGGCGGAGACATCAACTTGCGCCCCCTGCTGCTCCTGCCCCCGCGCGAATGGCTGTATGAAAGATGTGACCGCCGGTTTGTGGAGATGATGGACGGCGGCGCTGTGGACGAGGTTAAGGCGACGATAGCGCGCGGCTTGTCCCACAACAGCCCTGTGATGCGCGCGATTGGCGTGCCCGAAATATCAGCCATGCTGCGCGGCGAGATTACGCGCGACGAGGCAATAACGTTCGGCCAGACTGCTACGCGGCAATATGCCAAACGGCAATTTACATGGTTCCGCAATCAATCGCCCATGGATTGGCCGCGCAGCGAGTGTAATAATGATCGAGAGATAAGCGCCATTATTGAAATATTATTACAATAAAAGATATTGACAGGTTAGTTTATATCATTTAGTGCGCGCTCACTTGTGCTGACGGCATAGCATCTGCATAGCCGCAGCCACCATGCCCGATCGGCACAGGCCCAACATCTTAAAGCAAACAAACGGATTGATCAGTGAAGCAGAAATCTGGCGCAGAAATCTTGGTAGAATCGCTTATTGCACAGGGCGTGGAGGTCGTCTTCGGCTACCCCGGCGGCGCCGTGCTGCCGATTTATGATGTATTGTTCGACAATCCCGCCATCCGCCATGTTCTGGTGCGACATGAAGCGGGGGCAGCGCATGCCGCAGAGGGCTATGCGCGCGCGACCGGCAAGCCCGGCGTGGTGCTCGTCACCTCCGGCCCCGGCGCAACGAATGCAGTGACAGGTATAGCCGATGCTTTCATGGATTCGATTCCCATGGTTGTCATCACCGGGCAAGTTGCGACCAACCTGATCGGCAGCGATGCATTTCAGGAAGCGGATACCGTCGGCATTACGCGGCATTGTTCCAAGCATAACTATCTCGTCAAATCACCGGGCGCGCTCAAATCGGTTATTTCCGAGGCGTTTGATCTTGCCACGAAAGGCCGTCCCGGCCCTGTCGTTGTCGACATCCCTAAAAATGTGCAGGTCGCGCATGCGCACGAAATGGATCCGAAGCGTGACAGATATAAGCCAGCGGGCAAAGCCGATTTCGGGCAGATTACCGAAGCTGCAGAAATGCTGGCCAAAGCAAAAGCGCCAATTCTGTATACCGGCGGCGGCATTATCAATTCGGGGCCAGCGGCGAGCGCGGCATTGCGCGAACTTGCCGAGCTTACCGGCGCGCCGGTGACGTCCACGCTGATGGGGCTGGGTGCGTTTCCTGCATCGAGCGATCAGTGGCTTGGCATGCTGGGTATGCATGGCACATATGAAGCGAATATGGCGATGAACCAATGCGATCTAATGGTATGCCTCGGCGCGCGGTTTGATGATCGTGTTACGGGCGCGCTGGACAAATTCTCGCCCAATAGCAAGAAGATACATATCGATATTGACCGCAGTTCTATTAACAAGGTTATCCCGGTTGATCTGGGTATTGTCGCCGATGTTGGTCAGGCGACGAAGCAGATGGTTGATATCTGGAAATCGCGCAAGATCACGCCGCAACCTATGGACGAATGGTGGGCGCGGATAGCCGGATGGCGCGCCGTGAACTGTCTGGATTTTGAGGAGAAGACAGACGAAATCATGCCGCAGAAAGCAGTGCAGCGTTTGTGGGAAATGACCAAGGATCGCGATCCCATTATTACCACAGAGGTCGGCCAGCATCAGATGTGGGCAGCGCAGCATTATCATTTCGAAAATCCGAATAAATGGCTGACCAGCGGCGGCCTCGGCACGATGGGATATGGCTTGCCCGCCGCGATTGGCGCGCAGATGGGCGATCCCGACGCGCTTGTTATCGACATCGCCGGCGAGGCATCAATCCAGATGAATATTCAGGAACTGGGCACCGCGATACAATATCGCCTGCCGGTGAAGATTTTCATCCTGAACAATGAATGGATGGGCATGGTTCGCCAGTGGCAGGAACTGACCTATGAAGGCCGCTATTCCAACAGCTATTCCGACAGCTTGCCCGATTTTGTGAAGCTGGCAGAAAGCTACGGCTGGAAAGGGATACGGATTGAAAAACCCGGCGATCTGGATAGCGGTATACAGGCCATGCTCGATCATGATGGCCCGGTTATCGTCGATTGCCGCGTATCAAAGGAGGCGAACTGCTTTCCGATGATACCGTCAGGTGCAGCGCATACCGATATGATCCTGAACGCAGATGGCGTATCGGGCACCATGGATGACGAGGCCAAGGCGCTGGTCTGACCGGTTCGGCCATTTTATTGAAGCACAGGGGACACAGGGTGCAGATTACACAGGAAGATAGCGAGCGGCACGTTCTGACGCTGACCGTTGATAATGAAGCGGGCACACTAGCGCGGATCGCCGGGATGTTTACCTCGCGCGGTTACAATATCGACAGCCTGACGGTGGCTGACATCAGCGAAGATCACGCGATCAGCCGGATTACAATCGTTACCAATGGCCCGCCGCCGGTGATCGATCAGATCATCGCGCAATGCGAGCGGCTGGTGCCGGTTTATTCGGTGATGGACCTCACCGAAACCGGCGCGCATGTGGAACGCGAGCTGGCGCTGGTGAAAGTCAGCGGCACCGGTGACAAGCGCGTGGAAGCGATGCGGCTTGCCGATATCTACCGTGCACGGGTGATTGATGCGACAACGAGCAGCTTCATCTTCGAACTCACCGGCGCGCCAGGCAAGATTGATACATTCGTGTCATTGATGCGCGAACTTGGCCTTGTCGAAGTGGGCCGCACCGGCGTTGTCGGGCTGCTGCGCGGGCAGCAAAAAAGCTAAATCAAACCAGATATTGTCAAGCGGACCATAACCCCGCTACAGCGCATTATCTGTTTACCAATGGCGGGAATGTATCCGCTTATTCAGCCTTACAACGTTACTACAGAACATACCGATAGAGGGAATTGCGATGAAAGTTTATTATGACGCGGACTGCGATCTGGGCCTGATTAAAGACAAAAAGGTCGTGATTGTCGGATATGGTAGCCAGGGCCACGCGCATGCGCAGAATTTGCGCGACAGCGGCGTCAAGGATGTGGCGATTGCGCTGCGCGAAGGATCGGCCACCGCGAAAAAAGCCGAGGGCGCGGATTTCAAAGTGCTCAGCAACGCCGAAGCTGCCAAATGGGCAGACCTTGTCATGGTGCTGACACCTGATGAGCATCAGGCCGAGATTTATTATGCCGATTATCACAAGAACATGAAATCCGGCGCGGCGCTTGCCTTTGCGCATGGCTTGAACATTCATTTTGGCCTGATCGAACCGCGCGAGGATCTCGACGTGCTGATGATCGCACCAAAAGGCCCGGGCCATACGGTGCGCAGCGAATATCAGCGCGGTGGCGGCGTCCCTTGCCTCATCGCCGTGCATCAGGACAAAAGCGGCAACGCGCATGAGGTCGGCTTGGCCTATGCCTCTGCCGTCGGCGGCGGACGCAGCGGCATCATCGAAACCAATTTCCGTGAAGAATGCGAAACCGATCTGTTCGGTGAGCAGGCGGTTCTGTGCGGCGGTGTGACCCATCTGATCCAGGCCGGCTTCGAAACATTAACCGAGGCAGGCTACGCGCCGGAGATGGCATATTTCGAATGCCTGCATGAAACCAAGCTGATCGTCGATTTGTTGTATGAGGGCGGAATCGCCAACATGCGCTATTCGATTTCGAACACAGCCGAATATGGCGACATCAAAACCGGCCCGCGTATCATTACCGAGGAAACAAAGGCGGAGATGAAGCGCGTTTTGGCTGACATCCAGTCTGGCCGCTTCGTCAAGGATTTTGTTCTCGATAACCGCGCTGGACAGCCCGAACTAAAGGCGTCACGCAAGGCCGCTGCTGCGCATCCGATTGAGGAAACCGGCGCAAAATTGCGCGCGATGATGCCATGGATCGGCGCGAACAAGCTGGTTGATAAAGAGAAGAACTAGACGAATCGGCTTAATCGGCAACATCATCCGATACTGCTAACCGTCATGTAAACAGCCGCCGCGACCAGCCCATGGCTATGTTGCGGCGGCTGTTTAATGTTACGCTGTCATGGCGTCGCCTTATGCAGCCGTTTTCTATGCGCGATAGATGCTGTCGAGCCGCGCTTTTGCTTCGTGATAATCGCGTTCCATGCGGCCGACCATATCGGCAACGCTTTCCACGGCTTTGACAGCGCCAATACCCTGCCCGCATCCCCAGATATCTTTCCAGGCTTTCTTATCGGTATTTCCGCCCGATCCGAAATTCATGGTTTTGATATCGCCTTTCGGCAGATTTTTCGGGTCCAGCCCCGCCGCCTCGATTGAAGGGCCGAGATAATTGCCCGATACGCCCGTAAACAAATCGGAATAGACAATATCGGACGCGCGCCCTTCGACGATGCCGTTCTTGTAATCGTCTGCCGCGCGCGCTTCTTTTGCCGCGATAAAGGCGCTTCCAATATAACCCAGATCTGCGCCCATCGCTTGCGCGCCCAACACAGCCGCGCCCGATGCGATTGAGCCCGACAGCGCGACGGGCCCGTCAAACCATTCGCGAATTTCCTGCACCAACGCAAATGGCGAGGTTACGCCCGCATGGCCGCCGGCCCCGGCTGCCACGGGTATCAGCCCGTCCGCGCCCTTCTCGATTGCCTTATGCGCGAAGAAATCATTGATCACATCATGCAGCGAAATGCCGCCCCAATCATGCACCGCTTTGTTCAGCTCTTCGCGCGCGCCGAGCGACGTGATGGTAATCGGCACCTGCCATTTGGCGCAGCTGGCAATATCCTGATCCAGCCGGTCATTTGATTTATGCACAATCTGGTTGACTGCATAGGGCGCAGCCGGGCTGTCCGGATTATCACGATTATGCGCCGACAGTTCCTCGGTAATCTGATGCAGCCATTCATCAAGCTGCGATTGCGGGCGGGCATTGAGCGCAGGGAAGCTGCCCACAATGCCTGCCTTGCACTGCGCAATTACCAGCTCCGGGCCGGAAATGATGAACAACGGAGAACCGATTACCGGAATACGCAGCGTATCGAACAAAGGGGGCAATGACATGCAATAAGGCTCCTGACCTACTGGAAAATTCTACTCGCTTGCGTAACGCCGGACGGCGGGTAACGTCAAACTGTCAAAAGGGGCAGTGCCGTTACGAAACGCGGTTGCGCAGCCGGGCTACCGCCTAAGCTGACAAATTGAAGGTTGCGTATATTCTATCGGCCTGCAAGCCGGAGAGGATGGAAAAGCGCCGGCCCGAAAATTCAGCATCAGGTAACGTCACGGACGAAGCGCCAATGTCGCGGCCGCGCCTGTTGATGTTCGCTGTGGCGTCGGGGGTGATGATTGCCAATGCCTATTACATCCATCCGCTGATTGATCCGGTGGCCGGGCATTTCGGCATCGGCGCAGCGCAAATAGGATTTGCCCCTGCGCTGAACCAAATCGCTCTGGCCATCGGTATCCTGCTGTTACTGCCGCTCGGCGATTTGGTGAGCAATCGAAAGCTGGTGATCACTTGCGTCACTGCGCAGTTCGTTATGGTGGCTGGCATGGCCTTTGCGCCATCCTATGCGATGTTCCTTGCCGCCTCTGCGCTTTTGGGATTTTTCACGATCGCGCCATATGTTGTGCCAGCCTATGTCTCGCGCCGTGTGCCGCAATCGATGCTGGGCGAAGTGAACGGCATACTGACCACCGGCGTTATTATCGGCATTCTGTGCGCGCGCGGCATTGCCGGCGTTATCGGCGAATATTTCGGGTGGCAGATGGTATACAAGATTGCCACCGCGATCATGCTGCTTACCGCGATCGCCATGCCGCTCCTGATGCGCGATGACAGCCATACCGCGGCGCAGCGCACGGGCAAACCGCGCAGCGAGCGCCAGTCCGATGGTATCTTCACGCGTTATTGGCAGCTTATTGCCTCGATATGGCCGCTGGCAGTGCAGCGTCCAGAGATGCTGCGCGCGTCGCTGGTGCAGGGTTTGAACTTCGGCATATTCATCGCCATTTGGTTGGGTCTGGGGCTGCATCTGCCCGGCCCCGAAATGGGATACGGCGTCGACGTGATCGGGTATCTGGCGCTGCTCGCAATTGTTAATTTATTCTCGACCACCTTGCTGGGCCGGTGGGCCGATCGGATGGGCGCGGACCGGGCGCGGCTGTATGTTGCGGTTGTTCAGTTTTCCGCCGTGCTCACCCTGCCGTGGAGCGGGTATAGCCTGTGGCTTTTGGTGCCGGTGCTGCTGATCACCAACATTGCCGGGCCGGTTATTGATATAGCGGGGCGTATGACGCTGTTGTCCGAGCCTGCTGACATACGCACGCGGTTGCTGACCATTTACATCGTGGCGATGTTCACGGGCGGCGGGCTGGCAAGCTGGGCCGCTACATCCGCCTACGCTATCGGGCAATGGCCTGCGGTCAGCCTGCTTACCATATCAATATCCGCAGGCGTGCTGGCGCTTTCGTGGCAGATACAGCGGCAACATGCCCGCAGCTAATCGCCGCTGTTAACCGCGCTCAATATCGCACGCACGCTGGCCGTCGCCACGTCGCGGCTGTTGCCTACACCATATAGCACTGGCCCGCCGGCTACTCGGCATTCGACATAGGCTGCCGCGCGCGCATCTGTGCCATGGCCGATAGCGTGTTCGCTATAGTCGATAATTTCAATCTTGCCGCCCACGGCATCTTCCAACGCGTTTGCCAGAGACGATATAAGCCCGTTGCCCCGGCCGCTAACAGACTGTTCTTCACCGTCGATCCGGATGATGCCTGCAAAAATTCGGTCGGCACCCTGCTTCGGATTTACGCGTTCATCGAAATCGACAAGTTCAAACCGCGCGTTATCGTCGGGGATGAGATTATATCGTTTCTGGAACGCGTCAAAAATATCGGCGCTGGTCAGCTCTTGCCCCGATTGATCGGACAGTTCCTGCACGGTCAAGCTGAAATTGGCCTGCATGCGTTTGGGCAGCTTATACCCGTAATCCTGCTCCAATACCCATGCGACGCCGCCCTTCCCGCTTTGCGAATTGACGCGAATGACCGCTTCGTAACTGCGCCCCAGATCGGCCGGATCAATCGGCAGATACGGCACTTGCCACAGCTGATCATTGCGCTGTTCCTGCGCGGCAAAACCTTTTTTAATCGCGTCTTGATGCGAACCGGAAAATGCCGTGAATACCAGCTCGCCAGCATAGGGATGGCGCGGATGAACGGGCAGATCGTTGCAATGTTCAACAGTGCTGATCACGTCGTCGATGTTGCTGAAATCCAACTGCGGGTTCAGCCCCTGCGTGTACATATTCAGCGCCAGCGTGACCAGATCGACATTGCCGGTGCGTTCACCATTGCCGAAAAGACAGCCCTCTATCCGGTCCGCGCCAGCCAGCAAGCCCAGCTCCGCTGCAGCAATTCCGCTGCCACGGTCATTATGCGGATGCAGCGAGATCACCACGCTGTCACGCTTGCTGATATGTTTGCACATCCATTCGATTTGATCCGCATAGATATTCGGCATTGCCGCCTCGACAGTGGCGGGCAGATTGAGGATCAGTGGTTTTTGCGGTGTCGGCTGCAACACATCCATCACGGCCTCTGATACTTCGAGACTGAATTCCAGTTCAGCGGTTGAGAATGTCTCAGGCGAATATTCGAAATGCCAGTCGGTCTCGGGATATTTCGCCGCCTGTTCTTTCAAAAGCTGCGCGCCTTCGATCGCGATATCGCGCACGCCAGCTTTGTCGAGTTTGAACACGATATCGCGCCATGCCGGGCTGACGGCATTATACAGATGCACAATCGCAGTCTTTGCCCCGGCGAGGCTTTCAAATGTCTTTTCAATCAGATCGCGCCGCGACTGGGTCAGCGCCTGAACCGCGACGTCGCCGGGTATCCGGTTATTATCCACAAGGCTGCGGGCGAAATCGAAATCGGTGGCGCTGGCGCTGGGAAAGCCGATTTCAATCTCTTTGACACCTACATCGCACAATAGTTTGAAAAACCGTTCTTTTTTGCCGTGCCCCATGGGATCGATCAACGCCTGATTGCCATCGCGCAAATCGGTCGACAGCCAGCGCGGTGCCGCATCTATGGTGCGCGTCGGCCATTCGCGGTCTGGCAAATCGACCATAGGGAACGGGCGGTATTTCTGAGCAGGATCGGTGAGCATGGGCATGATATCTATCGCAATTCAAATGTAGGACAACGCATTCGGATCTGTTCGCCGAAGTTGCCGTCTATTGGCGGGAATGATCTGATTTGAAAAGCCCTTAGGCGGAATGCGGCGCGAATATCTGAGCGCGCCAGCAGCAATCGCCGCGCCTAAGGGCGCGTAAGTCGTAGTAGTAGCGATAGGCTCTGACTTGATTGCATGCCAAACAATATGCGCATCCGGCGCCGAATGGCAAGTGTTAATCCGCGCCGCCATCGCCGCGCCATGCCTGTGCGATAATAGGCCGCGAGGTTTAAGCCGCGATGCCCTTCAACCGTTCGTTGATCAGCATGTCAGCATCCGCCATGATCCGGTCAATCAATTCCTTGCAGGTTGGAATATCATTGATCAGCCCTGCAACCATGCCGCAGCTCCATGCACCCAGATCCATTTTGCCTTCCTGCATAATCTTCGGATACACACCGGCAACCTGTTCGGCGATGTCTTCAAACTTCAGATCACTGCCCTTTTCCCGCTCAATCTCCAGCAGTTTTTCCACCGCATCATTGGTCAGCACACGTTCGGTATTGCGCAGCGGCCGCATCACCAGTCGGGTATCAAGCTCGCTCGCCGCAACAATCGCTGCCTTCACATTGTCATGCACCGGCGCTTCTTTCGTTGCGATGAAGCGCGTTCCCATATTCATGCCCTCTGCGCCCATCGCGAGGCTGGCCACCAGGCTGCGCGCATCGGCCATTCCGCCCGACGATACGAACGGAATTTCCAGTTCGTCATCCGCGCGCGGCAGCAGGATCATATTGGGAATATCATCTTCACCGGGATGGCCGCCGCATTCAAATCCGTCCACCGACACTGCATCACAGCCAATTTTCTGCGCTTTCAATGCATGGCGAACTGCGGTGCATTTGTGGATCACTTTGACCCCTGCATCATGCAGGGGTGGCAGCACGGCCTGCGGATTATTTCCTGCCGTTTCAACGACTTTTACGCCGCCTTTGATGATTGCTTTCACCATGCCTTCATAATCAGGGGCATTCACCACGGGGAGGAATGTCAGGTTCACACCGAAAGGTTTGTCGGTCATATCCTTACACCGGGCAATTTCATCGGCCAGCGCCGCCGCCGAAGGCTGCGTCAAACCAGTGATGATCCCCAACCCGCCCGCATTCGATACCGCAGCCGCCAGCTCGGCAAAGCCGACATAATGCATGCCGCCCTGAATAATGGGATGCTGAATGCCAAACATTTCGGTGATACGCGTTTTCATCTCAAACTCTCCGCCAATAAAAGCTGCGGCCTTTTCGGCAATGTTGCGAATGAGGTCAACCATGCTGTAAGGAGCATTATTGATAGGCAAATGTTGAGGAGACAGACCAATGGCCAGCACCGCCAGCGCCGCCCCGCACGATACCGCAAAAGCAGTGAACGCTGCGCCGGGTTTCAACATTCCTGATCCGTCAGCAATTGATCGGCTGGAGGGCGCGGTTCCGCAAGCAGAGTGGGACATTCGCTGCCAGCTTGCCGCGACCTACCGGCTGTGCGCGATGTATGGATGGACCGATCTGGTCTTCACGCATATCTCCGCCAGATTGCCCGATGAAGACGGCGAGGAACGCTTTCTTATCAATCCCTATGGTGTGATGTTTGACGAGATGACGGCTTCTTCGCTCGTCAAGATTGATATGGATGGGAAGATCAGGCAGGATACGCCTTACTTCATCAACCCCGCCGGCTTCACGATCCACAGCGCCGTGCACAGCGCGCGCGAAGATGCGGGCTGCGTGATGCATGTGCATACCCCCTATGGCATTGCGGTCTCCGCGCAGAAAAAGGGCCTGCGCCGCTATTCGCAATTTTCGATGCAGGTGGAAAAGGACGTCGCCTATCACGATTATGAAGGCATCGCGCTTGACCTTGATGAGCGCGAACGGCTGATCGCAGATATCGGCGACAAGAGCTTCGTCATATTACGCAATCACGGAACGCTGACCGTGGGGCATAATTGCGTCACGGCGTTTCTGCGAATGTATATTCTGGAAAATGCCTGCAAAACGCAGATACTCGCACAGTCGGCAGGCGGCGAAGATCAATTGATCGAACAAGGCCCTGACATGGGTGAGCGCGTATATGGTCAGGGCAGCTCGGCTTTCGTGCCGGGAATGGGTGACAATCTGGTGCTGCCTGGGTTGATGCGGCGGTTGAACCGCACCAATCCCGGATACGATTATTAAACCGCGCTGCTGATCGCAGGGCCGCCTACTCCTCAAAGAGTGACAGCTGGGCTGTAGCGCGATTGCCGGCCGGTTCAATGCCAGCTTGATCGCCATCCTGTTCCAGACCGGAAAGCGTCATCCCCAATAGCCGGAACCCCATCGGCGCGGGCAGCAGCTGATCCATCATGGCATGGCCAATCTCGCCAAATTCGGTTTTGTCCTTAACCAGCCGGGGCAGGCTTTTGCTGCGCGTCAGCGTGGTGAAATCGGCATAGCGCGCCTTTAGCACCACGGTTCGCCCACGCGCTTTGTTATGGTCAATGCGGTCCCAGACTTTATCGATTATTTCATCGAGCGCGGCGCGGATGTCGCTCTCCTCGCGCTTGTCCTGCGAATAGGTCCGCTCCCCGCCCACCGATTTGCGGCGGCGGTTGGCATTAACCGGGCGATCATCAATGCCCCGTGCCGCGCGGTGCAGATAACCGCCGAATGATCCAAAATGCGCAGCGAGCCATGCTTCATCCTTTGTACGCAGATCGGCGCCGCTCTCTATCCCCAGCCGCGCCATTTTTTCCGCCGTGCGCGGACCGACGCCACGAAAGCGGCGGACAGGCAGGCTCGCCACAAAATCCGCGCCCTGATCGGGCAGAATAACGCATATCCCGTTCGGTTTGTTTTGGTCGCTCGCCAGCTTGGCTATAAATTTGTTGTAGCTTACACCGGCACTGGCGGTCAGCTGCGTTTCATCCCAAATATCTGCTCGGATATATTTGGCTATCTTGACCGCGCTGCCGATGCCAAGCGTATCGTGCGTCACATCCAGATAGGCCTCATCCAGCGACAGCGGCTGAACCAGATCGGTATAGCGGGCGAAGATGTCCCTGATTATCGCCGATGCCTCCCGGTATGCTTCAAAACGCGATTTCACAAATATCAGATCGGGGCATAGCTTTGCCGCGCGTGATGATGGCATGGCAGATTTTACGCCAAACGCGCGCGCTTCATAGCTGGCGGCGGCAACAACGCCCCGGCGTGACGATCCGCCGACAGCAACCGGCTTCCCGCGAAGATCGGGATTATCCCGCTGTTCGACGCTGGCGAAAAACGCGTCCATATCAACGTGGATGATTTTGCGGCTGGCCATCACACGAATATAGGCATCGGCTTTTGTGTAGCCAATGCGTGATTTGTGAAGCATATACACGCAATGCAGACAGACGGCGCACCGGAAAAGAAAAAGCGCATCCCCCTCCCCAGCGAGCGTGAGCTTGTCGCGATGATGGCATCGCTGATGGCGCTGAACGCGCTCGCGCTGGATATGATGCTGCCTGCCTTCCCTGACATGGCGGCCACCTTCAGCCTCGCCGATCCCAATGCCATCCAATATGTGATTAGCGCGTATCTGGCGGGCATGGGCGCGGGCGCGATTGTTTATGGCCCGCTGTCCGATCGGTATGGCCGCAAGACGGTGATTTTGCCAACCGTCATCGCCTATGCAATATTTTCCTTCGCATGCAGCTTTTCCCCCAGTTTTGAAATATTGCTGATCCTGCGGCTATGCCAGGGGCTGTGCGGCGCAGCGATGAGCGTGCTTGTCGCCGCGGTGATACGCGACTGTTTCGAAGGTGACGCGATGGCGAAACGGATGTCGCTGATCTTCATGACCTTCATGATTGTGCCGATCATCGCACCGGCGATTGGCGCGATTATCCTGACGGTAGCACCGTGGCGGTTGATCTTTGATGTGTTCGCGCTGCTATCGGTGGCAATCACGATCTGGGTCTGGCGGCGGCTGCCCGAAACGCTGGCCCCGGAAAATGTGATTCCCATCCGCGCCAGCACGATAATCTCCACGTGGAAAATTGTAGTAACCGACCGGTTATCGCTAGGTTATGTCATAGGATCCGGCCTGTCTTTCGGTGCGTTATTCGCCTATCTTGGCGCGTCGGAGCGGCTGTTTGCTGAAACATATAATGCCCGCGATTTCTTCCCCATTGGCTTTGGCTTAATCGCGCTGGGCATCGGTTTTGCCAATTTCTACAACAGCCGTATCGTTGAAAGGCTGGGCGCGCGGCGGGTGTCGCAAGGTGCAGCGATAGTGTTCATCATTATGGGCTTCGCGCAATATTTGGGCGGGGAATTATTCCCCGGATCGCTTGCTGTATTCATGGTGCTGCTGACTATCAACATGGCGATGATCGGTTTTATGGGATCGAACTTTTCCTCTGTTGCCATGCAGCCGTTCGGCGCGATGGCCGGTGCTGCATCTTCGTTCCAGAATACAGTGCGGACATTGATCGGCGCTGGAATCGGCGCTGCGATTGGGCAGCAATTTGACGGCACTGTGGCACCGATAGCATTGGGCTTCATGGTGTGCGGTGCTGCTGGTCTGTTCGCGGTTTACTGGGCAGAGGGGTGGAAACTGTTCACCCGCCCACGCTCTGCACCCAAATCGCCGATGTAGGCATCATCCCAGCAGATCGGGGAACAGCCCGAAGATCAGGATCAGCCCCACCGCAACAGGGCAAAGCCAAGCCACCAGAAAGCGCCACAGAATATGCATTCCGCCAGAAATGCCGTTTTCCGCATCAATCAATCTGCGATCCGCGAACCAGCCTATGAATATCGCAGTCAGCAATCCGGACAACGGAAGCAGTATCTTGCCTGACAGGCTGTCGAGTGAATCAAATAAATTTTGTCCGGCGAAAAACGGCAACAAAGCCAGCGGGTTGAAAAAATCTGCATCGCTCATCGACATCGCTGCCCCTATGCCGACGACGAATATTACGCTGCCAACCGCAATAGAGGTCACGGCACGCGACTGCCCGAATACTTCCATAGCGCGCACCATCGAAGCCTCAAGCAGCGCAACCGAACTTGTCAACGCGGCAAAGAACACCATGACAAAAAATAACAGCCCGATCAGCGCGCCGCCCGGCATGGATTGGAATGCGACGGGCAACGCCTGAAACATCAATGTCGGCCCTGCTGCCACATCGACACCAGCGGCAAAGACAATCGGGAAAATAGCAAGCCCGGCAATAATTGCCACCGACGTGTCCGCGCTGGCAATGATGGCGGATGTCCCCGCCAGATTGGTGTTTCGATTTGCATAGGCCCCGTATTGGATCATCATGGCCGAACCCAGCGATAGCGAGAAAAACGCCTGCCCCAATGCGGATAACATAACCGGAGCATGCAGCAGACGTTCGGGATTAAACGAAAACAGGAATGAAAATGCAGCGCCAGCGTCGCCAGTGGCAAGGCTGTATAAAGTGATGCCCACAAGCAGCACGAAAAACGCAGGCATTAAAACTGACGCAATGCGTTCAATCCCGCCAGTTACACCGCGCATGACGACATAGATTGTCACTGCCATAAACGCCGCATGCAGCCCTATTTGTAATGCCGCGTTGCCAAACAAACCGCCCATATAGCCCGATACTTGCTCGGCAGATTGGCCCTGAAACGCGCCGCCGACGCCGTTGGCGAGAACGTCGCCAGCGAACA
>ENA-ORXU01002106-ORXU01002106.1-marine-metagenome-genome-assembly--contig:-NODE-2106-length-14132-cov-11.701245_pt1 | contig 14132 bp, 10 predicted proteins | sample MGYA00237869_ERZ511484 | MGnify/ENA metagenome assembly ERZ511484
AGAAAGTGCAATTAATCTAATGCGCATTCTGCCGTTAGTTTCTTTAGCAATGAGAGATTTAAAGTTAATATCTTGTAGTGGTGTCATTTATCAAATTTGAATAATATTAAATAGACAACAATTAGATCACAAATTTACTTTAATTGGTATGAGTCTGTTTTATTGATTTGTACCCCTTATTTTTCTTATATATATTCCCTCTATTAATCTTAATATGACAAATTAATCTAAAATTTATCGTATAATGGTTTTTTCAATATCATGTATAGGTTGATTTGTGTTTGAAGATCTAAAGCGTCTAAATAAATACATTAGTGATTCTGGTTTCTGTTCAAGACGTGAAGCAGATAAGCTTATCGAAAAAGCTCGAGTGACTATTAATGGTAAAATACCAGAGTTAGGTACTAAGGTTGCTTCTAGTGATGAAGTACGTGTTGATGGTTTTATCGTTGAACAAGTTGCTAAAAATAAATCAGATCGTATATACATTGCCTATAACAAGCCTGTAGGAATTACTTGTACAACAGAATCACATGTACGCGGTAATATTATCGATGCTATTGGGCATCAAAAAAGGATCTTTCCTATTGGGCGTTTAGACAAACCTTCTGAGGGGCTTATTTTTTTAACCAGCGATGGTGATATTGTAAATAAAATATTACGTGCAGAAAACGCGCATGATAAAGAATATATTGTTAGTGTAGATAAACCTATAAGCGAACGCTTTTTGCAACGTATGTCTAAAGGAGTACCGATACTTGGCACTATAACTAAACCTTGTCTTGTAACGGTAGTGAGCAAGTACGTTTTTAAAATTATATTGACTCAAGGATTGAATCGTCAGATCCGCCGTATGTGTGAATATTTAGATTACGAAGTAACCACTTTAAAGCGTTCAAGGATTATGAGTGTTGAATTAGGTGAACTTAAATCTGGTGAGTGGCGTTATTTAACGACTGATGAAATGAATGATATTAATGAAGCTGTTGCAGGCTCATCCAAAACAGCAATAAACACTACATTAGGTAATACTAAACGAAGTAAAGATAGCTCTAGCCGTTTCGATAATAATGAACCAATTACTGAGCAACAAGCTGAAACAAAAGTAGATACATCAGCACTGAATTTTACTAGTAAAAACACATCGAAGAATACACGTAATAAATTAAAACTTAAACGTTAATAGCGGCTTATTAATATTTTGCGTTATCAATAAAAAGGTAGATCCAATAATCATTAAAAAATTTAAGCACACTTTTTACTTTCAAAACAACATCTAGTTACATCTGTGCAAGCAAGGTATTAAGTCTAGCAAAGCTAAAGTTATTTATTATAAATTTAATAGGTTAGCTGGAGAGTACTGGTCAGTAAGTACCCTTGTATCTTTAGGCCAATCTCTATTATCTTTAGTTGACGACATACTTTTACTTATCTCTTTAATATTAATATCAAACGGCGTTAACAAAGAGGAAAGTTTTTTAACTCTTGATGTTATCTCCTCATCACCGGGTTGTTCAGCATACCCAGCTAAGATTATTCGATTACTATTTTTTTTATTACTCACATTAATAAAGTTTCCAAATACTTCATAGTAGGTTGCAGATTCATGAAAATATAATTGACTGATTGAAAAGGTATTGGCTGAAATTATGCCTCCTTTAGCTAAAATACTTTGTGTTTCTTCAAAAAATTCTTTTGTTAATAAATGCTCAGGAATATAGTCACCATTAAAAGCATCTAAAATTATCCAATCATAGCTTTGATTTTTTAATTTAGCGCGTTTTATAAATATTCGACCATCTTGTGTGTAAGTTTTTATCTTTTCATTTTCAAAAAAGCCAAAGTATTCCCTAGCTACATTAATAACGGCAGGATCTATTTCAACATTATCTATGTAAGTATCAGGATAAAGCTGATGAATAGTATTTGAAAGCGTTCCGCCGCCTAAACCAATGATTAGTACTCTTTTAGGGTTATCAGTCATCAATAAGCTTGAGAATACAAGCTTGGCATAGTTAAACACCAATTTTTGTGGATCGTCTTTAAATTGGCAACTTTGGTTAGTTTTACTACTTTTTGTATTAAATTTTAAACAACGTTTATTGCCATGTTCATCGACAATTATATTACGATAAAGTGAGCGTTCGCTGTGTATAACTTTTGAAAATGAGGTTAAAGGTAAGAATATGAGCAAAACTATACTAAAATACTTAAACATTTTTATCTCAACTTTATAATTTATTAAATGGTAAGTGATGATGTTTTCATATGACTTTTAAAAAAAGTTTTATGAAGTGCAATAGAAATTAGCCCTAATAAACCTAAGGTTAAACTAAAACCCAAAATAATATCGTTAACGTCAAAAGCTAGTACCATATAAAACGATGTTATTATTGTGCCTAAAGCGCTACCTAGAGTACTTACAAAATATAATACACCGGCAACTTGTCCACTCTTTTCACTATCGGTTACCAATAAGCGAACTGAATATGGAGAAATCATTCCAAGAATAATAGTAGGAATAAAAAATAAGACCATTGAAGCAACTAGAGAACCGTATCGGCTATCTTCAACGTGGGTGAAAATAAATTCCATAATTTCTTGAGCAAAGAAAACAATAGGTAGTACGGTAATGCTTGCGAAGATAAAAATTAATCCGTATCGGGTTAATGACGCATTTTTAGTAGATAGTTTGCCACCAATTAAATAGCCGAATGACAAACTGAGCATAAAAACGGTAATGATGCTTCCCCAAATATGAACACTACTACCAAAAAATGGCGCTAATATTCTGCCACCTAATAATTCGATCCCCATAATACTAAAGCCACTTGAAAAAGCTAAAAAATAGATAAGGGCATTGGTTTTTGACATCATACAATAAACACTTTTATACATAACTATTTGTGTTGGTTATCATAACTTGATGATTTAAAGTTAGCTAGCATCACCAGTTTAATATTTGCAAGCTAAACAAGATAATCAATTAATAGCTGAGTTTACAGAGTAAAAGCCTACCCTTATTTAAAATAAAAGGTAGGCAGTTCATATCATTTAGTTAGTTTATTACTTTAATAACATTTTTAAAAAACCTGCTGTATGAGACGTTTTATGTTTTGCTACATCCTCAGGTGTTCCGCAAACAAGGATCTCACCTCCGCCTGAGCCACCCTCAGGACCTAAATCAATTACCCAGTCGGCTGTTTTTACTACATCTAAGTTATGCTCTATAACCACAATGGTATTACCTTGGTCTCTTAGACGATGAATAACTTGTAGTAATTGTTTAATATCATGAAAATGTAAACCTGTTGTTGGCTCATCTAAAATATATAAAGTTTTGCCGGTATCACGTTTAGATAACTCTTTTGCGAGCTTAATGCGTTGGGCTTCACCACCTGAAAGTGTAGTCGCAGACTGCCCTAATTTTATATAACTTAAACCTACGTCAAGCAAGGTTTGTAATTTACGTTTAACGGCAGGTATTGCACTAAAAAATTCTGCAGCATCTTCAATAGTCATGTCTAATACTTCATGAATATTCTTGCTTTTATATTTTACTTCCAAGGTTTCACGATTGTAGCGTTGGCTTTTACAGTCATCACAGGGCACGTAAACATCAGGTAAAAAATGCATTTCAACTTTTATTAGACCATCACCTTGGCAAGATTCACATCGACCACCCTTAACATTAAAGCTAAATCGCCCAGGCTTATAACCTCGTGATCTTGATTCTTGAGTGGCAGCAAAAATATCTCTTACTGCAGTAAAAATACCAGTATAAGTAGCTGGATTTGAACGCGGTGTTCGACCAATTGGGCTTTGATCAATATCAATAACTTTATCGAGTAAATCTAAACCAATTATTTCTTTATGAGGGGCAGGCTCTTGTGTGGTCGCGCCATTAAGTGCAATGTGAGCAAGTTTATATAATGTATCGTTTATTAGTGTTGATTTACCTGAACCTGAAACACCCGTCACACAAGTTAATAACCCATTAGGAATGGTTAGGTTTACATTTTTTAAGTTATTACCAGTCGCATCCTTTAGTTGCACAACGTTGTCTTTATCAAAAAGAACACGTTGTTTAGGTATTTCTATGCACTCCCTTCCAGATAGATACCTCCCAGTAAGTGAGTCTTCACACGCTAAAATATCTTCTACCGTACCTTCTGCTATTATTTCACCACCATGTACGCCTGCACCAGGGCCGATATCAATAACATGGTCAGCTTCTCTTATCGCGTCTTCATCGTGCTCAACCACTATGACGGTATTACCAAGATCTCTAAGATGTACTAATGTTTTAAGTAGCCGTTCATTATCACGTTGATGTAAGCCGATTGATGGTTCATCAAGTACATACATTACACCTACTAAACCAGCACCAATTTGACTGGCTAAACGAATACGCTGAGCTTCCCCGCCTGATAAAGTACCTGCCGCCCGAGAGAGGTTTAGGTAATTTAGCCCTACATTAACTAAAAAACCTAAACGGTCGATAATTTCTTTAAGAATTTTTTCTGCTATTTGACCTTTTTGTCCGGGTAAGTTCAGTTCTTGAAAAAACGTTAACGCATCGGCAATAGCATATTGAGCTACTTCTGGCAGAGTGGTTTCGTTCACAAACACATTTCGCGCCTCTAAACGCAGGCGACTACCATTACAATCAGGGCAATGTTGGCTATTTAAATACTTAGATAGTTCATCGCGCACAGCGTTAGATTCAGTCTCGCGATAGCGCCTATCCATGTTATTTAAAATACCTTCAAACGGGTGTTTTCGAATAACAATGTCACCGCGGTCATTCATATATTTAAATTCAATTTCTTGTTTACCACTGCCGCGTAAAATAAGGTCTTGATGCTTTTGTGACAATTCGTTAAAAGGTTTGTCTAGGGCAAATTCAAAATGCTCGCCTAAGGCTTGTAACATTTGAAAATAATAAAAATTACGCTTATCCCAACCTCTAATTGCTCCACCTGCTAAGCTAAGTTCATGATTAGCAATAACACGACTTTCATCAAAAAATTGTTGATTACCTAAACCATCACAAGTTTGACAAGCACCGGCTGGGTTGTTGAAGGAGAATAAACGCGGCTCAAGTTCTTGCATGCTGTAGCCACACTGTGGGCAAGCAAAATTTGCTGAAAATAGCAGTTCTTCTTTATTGGGTTCGTCCATAAAAGCCACTTTTGCCGTACCAGCGGTTAATGCTAATGCGGTTTCAAAAGACTCTGATAAACGTAATTGAATGTCGTCTCTTACTTTAAGGCGATCTACTACAACTTCAATGGTATGTTTTTTATGTAACTCTAATGTCGGTGGATCGGATAAGTCGAATACTTCACCATCAATTCGAGCGCGAATGTAGCCTTGTGCTGCTAAATTATCGAGTAATTTAACATGCTCGCCTTTTCTGCCTTGTAATACTGGAGCTAGTACCATCACTTTAGTTCCTTCTTCTAAAGAGAGTACTTTATCTACCATTTGTGAAATAGTTTGTGCAGCAAGAGGCTCATGGTGAGTAGGGCAACGGGGCTCACCTACACGCGCATACAGCAAGCGTAAATAATCGTATATTTCGGTAATAGTACCTACGGTAGAACGAGGATTATGGGAGGTTGATTTTTGCTCAATTGAAATGGCAGGCGATAAACCTTCAATGTGATCTACGTCGGGTTTTTCCATTAAAGATAAAAATTGTCGAGCATAAGCCGATAAAGATTCAACATACCTACGCTGACCTTCAGCATACAATGTGTCGAATGCTAAAGAGGATTTTCCTGAGCCTGAGAGGCCGGTAATAACAACAAGTTTATCGCGAGGAATATCTAAACTAATATTTTTTAGATTGTGGGTACGAGCCCCTCTAACTTCTATATTTCTCATAACAGTTCCGTGTGGATATCTAACCAACAATTATTGCATAAAAACAGCGCTAATATCATATTAAATGTGATTTTGTTCATTAGGGAGTCGTGATACTATGATGCCTTTAATGCATGTATATCTATTAATAATTAAGATGCTTATTTCACAGTACTTAAATGATAATAGATATTAATAAAACACATATAAGAATAGATAAATGAGTGCCACAGGTTTAAATAATATTGAAAAAAAAGCTGCCTTTTCATTAGCTATTGTTTTTGGTTTACGCATGCTTGGTTTATTTATGATATTACCTGTTTTCGCTATTTACGGCGAGCAGCTTGCTGGATATAGCCCGATTTGGATTGGTTTAGCTATTGGTGCCTATGGGCTTACTCAAGCTATATTACAAATACCGATGGGAATATTATCTGATAAATATGGGCGTAAACCCATTATATTATGTGGATTAGTCGTGTTTTTGCTTGGTAGCATTGTTGCTGCAATGTCTGAAACGATTTATGGCGTTGTTTTTGGTAGAGCGCTTCAAGGCATGGGGGCAATAGCGAGTGCCATTTTAGCTTTAGCTGCGGATATTACCCGAGAAGAGCAAAGACCTAAAGTTATGGCAACCATTGGAATGTTTATTGGTTTATCGTTTACCGGTGCAATGATTTTAGGGCCCGCAGTGGCACAATCTTATGGTTTAAGTGGCTTGTTTTGGTTAACCGCCATATTAAGTGTTTTTGCGATGGGCATGATCCAATTTATGGTGCCTTATACGGTAAATAAAGCGCCAAAGGGCGATAATGTTGCTCTTCCTGATAAAATTCTCACCTTAATAAAACACCCACAACTAAGCCGTTTAAATATGGGGGTTTTTATTCTTCACATGGCATTAACCGCCTGTTTTATTACCTTACCAAAACAATTTGTTGAAAGCGGTTTAGCGCTTGAACAACATTGGAAATTATATTTACCGGCTTTATTAGGATCATTTTTCTTGATGGTGCCTTTTATGATTTTTGCTATGAAAAAGCAAAAAGAAAAACAAATGTTTACTATCGCCGTAATGTTATTAGCAATGTCGTTGATACTCTTATGGTACTTACCGCTAGGTTTTTGGTCTTTAGTTATTTTAGTTATTATGTTTTTTACTGCATTTAATTATTTAGAAGCAACAATGCCTTCAATACTCTCACGCATCGCGCCGGTAGGAGTTAAAGGTAGTGTTATGGGAATTTATTCAAGTAGCCAATTTTTAGGTGCATTTACTGGTGGAGTTTTAGGCGGTGTTATTGCTAGTAAATTTGGTGAGCAAGCTATTTTCTTGGTAATGGCACTCTTGTGTCTATTATGGTGTGTAATAACCTTAAGTATGAAGCCACTTAAAAAGTCTAAAAGCTTTAGTTTTACTACCTCTTTACAAAGTGAAGAGCAAACAAATGAAGTGGCTGAGTTGTTAATTAATACCCCCGGTGTTTTAGAGGCAACTTTAGTTTACCAAGAGTCAGTTGCATACTTAAAAATAGATGAAAAATTAGCTGATATTATAAGTATTAAAGCTATATTAAACCCTCAATAAGTATATTTTTCACTGCAATTATAATTACTTTAAAAACTGAGTATTTGAAAGGTTTCTATTTAATGTGCATGAAGAATTAACTAACATCATGTACGTAATTTATATTTTCATGACTTGTCCCGTTAATTAATAGTGCTATTTCATCACCTGCTTCTTTATTTATTAGGGCTTTTCCCATGGGCGAATGAGGTGTTATAACGGTAATGTTGCGTTCTTCAACTACGCATTTAACACCTCCAGCGGCAGGAGCAATAAATAGCCATTGATTATGGTTATCGCTATTTTTTAATTGGATCAAACTTCCCACTTTAATTATTGTAGAATCTGTTAACTGACTTGATGCAAGTTGATTGAGTAAGGTAATAGCGTATTTAATTTCAGCAACGCGTTTGGATTGACCTTCTGCTAAATATCCGGCTTCAATCGCTACTGTGTCATATTGAGTTTCTGCAATTGATTGATCGTCAATTGCTGCTGAATGAGCACTATGTGCCGCTAATTCAGTTGTCACTAACTCTTTAGATAAATGCTCTAAGATCTTTTCTATAATAAGTTTTTTAATATTAATAATGAGAATGCCTCTATTTTATGAGTAAATTTTAGCATGAGCCACTCATTGTCGTTAAATATTACTTGAGATTTATTGTCAGTAGATTTAGCTTATCTAGGGTATGTTGATCTTTCAGGGTTAAATTTTATTCAATTTAAAACGAATTTAATCGCGATGTGAGCTTTGTCTAATCGTTATTCTATTAAAGAAGCGAACAGCAATGAGTAAATTCGTTTTAAATGAACCCAGAGGGCAGTACCTGTTTGAAATTTATACGTCGTTATCGTATGTTCGAGTAGCTAGCTACACTTCACATACTCTACCTTGTCTAAATATCAAACACCTTGCTGTAAAAATAACCTCGAAAGATCAACAGACCCTAGTACCAATTGAAATAATGAATTGATCACTTAGCGATAATTTAAAGGTTTATAAGTACAGATTTTACGTTCCAAACAAAATCTAAGTACATCCATGTATGCAAGGCATTGATTGAGAGAATGGTTATTCTTGGTAGCTGCTCCTGCGTTACTCTATTATCCTACATCCATGTAGGAACCTTATCAATATCAATAACGATGCTTATAAGCCTTTAAAAATAGCCCTTGGGAGCTCATTAGATAACTGATAACTTCACAAAATAAATGAAACATAGCTCACTATGCTTAAATTATTTCGTTTGTTCTAAGTTGTCTAATGCAGCTCTAAGTGACTAATTCATTAATTCAATTGGTATAAACTGGTTAGACCATTAATTTATGCTCTACAGACTAAAGAGTTATTATTATGAATCAATCATCACCGTATAAACATTTATTGACACCTCTAGATTTAGGTTTTACCACCTTAACTAATCGAGTCATTATGGGCTCAATGCATACTGGTTTAGAAGAAGAAAAACATGGTTTTGATAAACTCGCCGCATTTTATGAAGCTAGAGCAAAAGGTGGTGTTGGCTTAATTGTAACGGGGGGTATTAGCCCGAATATTCGGGGTAGATTAACCCCGTTAGGGAGTGAATTAAGTAAATTTTGGCATGTAAATAAACATAAAAAAATTACTACAGCAGTACACCAATATAATACAAAAATATGTGTGCAGCTATTACATGCAGGGCGTTATGCATACCATCCTTTTAGCGTATCAGCGAGTAAAGTTAAATCAGTTATTAATCCATTCACGCCAGCTAAAATGTCAGTTAGGCAAATTAAAAATACAATCAAAAATTATGCTCATTCAACTAAGTTGGCACAAAAAGCGGGTTATGACGGAGTTGAAATTATGGGCTCTGAGGGTTACTTACTTAATCAATTTTCATGCGTTAGGGTAAATAAACGAACCGATGAATGGGGTGGTTGTATAGAAAATCGTATGCGTTTTGCCGTAGAAACTGTAAAAGCTGTTCGTGAAAAAGTAGGTCAAAAATTTATTATTATTTTTAGGCTTTCAATGCTTGATTTAGTTGAAGGGGGCAATAGCTGGGAAGATGTGGTTACCATGGCAAAAGCTATTGAACAAGCCGGTGCTAGCATAATTAATACCGGAATAGGTTGGCATGAAGCACGTATACCTACTATTTCAACCTCAGTGCCTAGGGCGGCTTTTACTTGGATCACCCAGCGCATGAAACAAGAGGTTACTCTTCCTCTTATAACCTCAAATCGTATCAATACCCCAAAAGTTGCCGAAGAGATTTTAGCAAATGGGCATGCGGATATGGTTTCAATGGCTCGCCCGTTTTTAGCGGACGCAGATTTTGTAAAAAAATCTGCGGCAAACCAAAGTCACCTTATTAATACCTGTATTGGCTGTAATCAAGCGTGCTTAGATCATGTATTTAAACAGCAAAGAGCATCGTGTTTAGTTAACCCTCTAGCTTGTTATGAAACAGAACTGCATTTTAATAAAGTTAATACTCCCAAAAAAATTGCCGTGGTTGGAGCCGGACCTGCGGGTTTAGCTTTCAGTTTATACGCAGCGCAACGAGGTCACTCCATTACTTTATTTGATAAAGCAGATGAAATTGGTGGGCAATTTAATTTTGCAAAAAAAATACCTGGCAAAGAGGAATTTTACGAAACATTAAGATATTTTAACGAACAATTAAAAAAGCATAATGTCAGCATAAAGCTAGCAACAAAGGTAAATGCACAAACCTTAATAACTGAAGATTTTGATGATGTTGTACTGGCGACTGGAATAATCCCCAGAAAACTCGAAATTAAAGGCTTTGAACACCCTAAAGTTAAAAGTTACCTAAATGTACTTCGGGATAAACAGATCGTGGGCAATAAAGTTGCCATTATAGGCGCCGGTGGTATTGGTTTTGATATTGCCTGTTATTTAGCTGAACAACAGTCGTTAACCTCCCAACCCGACGCTTGGTTAACAAACTGGGGCATTGATAAAAATTATCAAAACGGCGGAGCGCTACTTTCAACTAATAAAGCAACTAGCCAAGCGCCAGACTTAGGTGAATATAAACAAAAGCGAGAAATTTATCTTCTACAACGCAAAACGACTAAAGTAGGAGCAGGATTAGGTAAAACAACCGGCTGGATACACCTTGCTACACTACAAAAACATGGGGTAGAAATGATAGCAGGCGTAACCTATAAAGAAGTGAATGATCAAGGCCTATTAATTAACGTAAATAACAAAGATAAATTACTTGAGGTTGATCACGTTATTATATGCGCCGGACAACAATCTGAGCGTTCTTTATATCAAACACTGGTAAGTGCAAAAACTAATGTTCATTTAATTGGTGGCGCTAATATAGCAGCAGAACTCGATGCTAAAAGAGCCATTAGGCAGGCCGCAGAATTAGCCGCAATAATATAATCTATTAGCCTTTAATTGCGTTATAATAATCTTCCTCCTAAATTTAAAAGTAATGCGAAAAGCAGTAAGGTAATTAATGCAATTTTTGTCGCCAACAGATAAGCCTGATGCAGATATTCAAGCACTTTATTCAGCAAAACAATATACTCAAAAATTACATGAATTAATTACTCATGCTCAGAAACGCATCTATATTACTGCTCTTTATTTGCAAGATGATGAGGCAGGTAGAGAAGTTTTGCATGCACTTTATCGTGCTAAATTGGCTAATCCTAAGTTAGAAATAAAAGTTTTTGTAGATTTTCATCGTGCTCAGCGTGGCTTAATTGGCGAAAAAAATAGTTTAGGTAATCGTAGTTTATATCTATCGTTAGCAGAACAGTATGCACAAACCATCGACATTTATGGTGTTCCTGTTAAAAGCAAAGAATTATTAGGCGTTTTACACCTAAAAGGAATGATATTTGATGATACCGTTTTTTATACAGGTGCTAGTATCAATAATATTTATTGCCATCAAGATGATAAGTATAGGCTTGATCGATATTACCTCATCAAGGCTAAAATGTTAGCAAATAGCTTTTGTGATTATTTAGATTTTACCTTTGTTGAGTCTGAGTTATGTCCTTTGTTAAACCGTGGTGAAATCACTACCTATACCAAGAAAAATGTCGCAAAATTAAAAACCTTAATAAAGCGTTCTTCTTATCGGTTACCGCAGTGTAAAACACAGCAAAACGTTATTGTAAAACCCTTAGTTGCCTGTGGTGCACTACATAATGATTTAAATAGATATATCAGACGAATGATACAAAAAAGCCAATCATCATTACTCTTATTTACCCCTTATTTTAATCTGCCTAAGCCCCTTAAAAACGATATTATAAAAGCGCTTAAAAGAGGGGTTAAAGTTACTCTAGTGATAGGTGATAAAACTGCAAATGACTTTTTTATGCCAGAAGAAAAAGACTTCACCACCATAGGTATAGTGCCTTATTTATATGAAGTATTATTAAAAAGGTTTGCAAAACGCTTACAAAAATTTATTGATGCTGATTTACTCAATATCAGATTGTGGAAACATGAAAATAATAGCTTTCACTTGAAAGGTATTGTTTCTGATGAACGTTATCATTTACTGACTGGCAGTAACTTAAATCCCAGAGCTTGGTCGTTAGATTTAGAAAATGGCTTGTTTTTAGATGATGAACACAAAACTTTATTGCCTCAATTCAACAAAGAAGCCGCTATTATTTTTGAGCATACCCATAGGCTTAATCACTACAGTAAGCTAGAGCAAATCGCTGATTACGCAGAAAAACCTAGAAAATTGATAAAAAAAATACGAATAACACAAATAGATCGTCTTCTAAAAAGGTTTTTATAAGCTATTACTCATAAATTGTATCAATTAAAAAAACCTTCATTTAAGCATTTTGATTAACCATAAATAAGATAAAGATTAACGGTTATAGATTTAATCAAAAATTTCCAATAAACAGACAAGAAATAAGTTATATTCATGGTAAAATAATTTCCCAAATTTAAGTACTGGTGATCTATTATGCTTTTACAAGCAAAAGATAAATCATTAGTTATTATTTATTACTGCAGATATAGGATTTACACATGGCCAGTCGCGGAGTTAACAAAGTTATTATTCTTGGAAATTTAGGCCAAGATCCTGAAGTTCGTTTTTTACCTAATGGCAGTGCGGTCGCCAATATAACAGTTGCAACATCTGAAAGCTGGAAAGACAAGCAAACAGGCGAACCAAAAGAAAAAACTGAATGGCATAGCGTCTCTTTATTTGGCAAGCTTGCTGAAGTTGCTGGCGAATACCTTAAAAAAGGATCTAAAGTTTATATCGAAGGTTCATTGCAAACACGTAAATGGCAGAACCAGCAAGGTCAAGACCAGTATAAAACTGAAGTTGTAGTACAAGGTTATAATGGCGTAATGCAAATGATAGATTCTCGTGGTCAAGGGGGAGGTGCTTCTCAAGGTGGATTTCAACCACAGCAACCGTCTGGTCAACAAGGTGGATTTCAACCGCAGCAACCGTCTGGTCAGCAAGGTGGATTTCAACCGCAGCAACCGTCTGGTCAGCAAGGTGGATTTCAACCACAACAGCCATCTGGTCAACAAGGTGGATTTCAACCACAACAGCCATCTGGTCAACAAGGTGGTTATAACCAACAAAAACCACCAGCACAACAAGGTGGTTTTCAGCCACAACAATCACCTAATCAACAATCAGCTCCTAAGGTAAACCCACAAGAGCCAACTATTGATTTTGATGATGATATTCCGTTTTAAATGGCTACGTAATTAATTCTTATACATTAAAATATCAAAGCCCTGTTTTTACAGGGCTTTTTTATCAACGAGAGGTCGGTTTTAGTTGGTAAACAGAAGTTTTTTATTTATTTAATAGTTAACTTGAACTCGATTTAAGAGATGTTTAACCAATTGAAAAATAAGTAATACTTTGTTAGTTATACCCGTTACCTTTCAAAGTGCTCTGAAACATGCATCTTGAAGGGTAACGGGCATATATCTCTAACTTGATAGTTTTTCTTAATTGGGGGTAAATTTTGCTTCAATAGCTAGCCTTTAAGTTAACCTTGGCGCTGTTTTTATGCAGATTTTAATTCTTCTAATAAATCATGTATTTCAGCTTTTAATTCCTTATCTACAATTTTATTTGAGCTGATTTTAGCTTTTTCTAAATGCTCAATAGCCGCTGTTTTATCACCAAGTTCAATTTGCAAGGTGGCTATTGAGAAACTAATTGAGGAACGAAAATCTTTCGAATTTATCACTTCGGCTTTAATCAAAGCTTTCTCATATATCGCTATAGCTAATGGTAAATTATCAGTAAAATCGGCGAGCGTTTCCCATTGTACTGGGTGGTCTTTATCTGTGTTTGCGTGTTCTTCGCAAAGTTGTTTTAAGGTATTGTAATAACCATCAAATTTTACTTGATTTTCTTCCTGTGCGGCAGCTAATAGATCATCAGTGAGTGAAAGTACGGCTTTGTAAATTTTAGTATTCATGATTGGTAGTGCCTTATGAATTAAGTAGTAAAACACTAAAGATCAATTTAGTGGAGGCCAAGTAATGGGTTTCGTCAACACAGTGATTATAAAGTGTTTACTACAAAGTAAACATCCCCGGGGCAAGCCCTTCTGCTACGCAAAACTCACTTCGTGAGCGGGGTATTTTATTTAGAATATCACTAACTGATGATCACTGTGTAACTGCTCGTAATTATTA
>ENA-ORXU01002107-ORXU01002107.1-marine-metagenome-genome-assembly--contig:-NODE-2107-length-14131-cov-2.587021_pt1 | contig 14131 bp, 8 predicted proteins | sample MGYA00237869_ERZ511484 | MGnify/ENA metagenome assembly ERZ511484
AAAAAAGTAGGTGAACTGGAGAATGGTACAATGAAAATGGCCAATCGGTTGCTAGATCGTTTTCCATTAAAATCTGCTGATTATTATTTTCATCAATTTACAATTGAAAAAAACCTCTTTTTGTTAAACCAAAATGTTCAGGTTAAAAGTGAGAAGAAAAATATTGAAGTCGTTTCCAATAATTTAGACATATTTTATATTTGCGAAAAATTACGATACCACTGTTATGTTATAGGAAGTAAAAGAATTTCTACCCACCAGTATGAATTGAAGATGATGGATCAGATTATCAATCAGGTAGAAAATTCTGATCTCAAAGAAATTCCTGCTATCGCTATTTATTATCAAAATTATTTAACGCTAGTTGACGGAGAAAATGAGGCACATTATTTCAAACTTAAATCTCTTCTGGATCAATATGGATTATCATTTCCAAAGGAGGAGGCATTTATTCTATACTCTTCTACGCTGAATTATTGTGTAAGGAAGATTAACTCTGGCTCGCCCAATTTCAATCAGGAATATCTGGATGTTATTATGGATTTCCTGGAAAAGGAAATTATCTTTTTGGATAATTACTTAGAATATAATGTATTTAATAATATTATTATAACCGCTTTAAGACTTGAAAAATTTGACTGGGTAGAAAGCTTTATTCCTAAATATATTGACAGAATAAAACCTGAAAGCAGAGAAAATACATTAACTTTTAATATGGCTAGACTGCACTGGTACCGAAAGGATCATCAAAAGGTAATTGAATTATTAAGATCAGTCGAATATGAGTATATTGTTTATAACCTGGCTTCAAAAACAATGCTGCTTACCACCTACTACGAAACCGACGAAATAGAACCGCTCTACTCTCTTCTTGAATCTTTCAGAGCTTTCTTAAATCGCCACAAGGAAATTCCTCAGCACCGAAGAAAATACTATCTAAATTTCATCAAAATTACCAAAAGAATGACTAACATTATTCCCGGTGACAAGAGCGCCATTGAAAAATTAAAAAATGAAGTGAATGACGATTCTACTATCGCTAATGTCCTTTGGCTCAAAGAAAAACTGGCCGAACTAGACTAAAACAATCAACCACCCAACAAACCCATTCACATTGTCCGATCACACCGCCATCCTACTCGACCTCCAATATCTACCTCCACTCCAGTACTGGACCAAGCTAGTCGCCTACGAAATCATCTACCTTGAACAACACGAACACTTCATCAAATCCTCCTATCGCAACCGATGCCATATCGCCGGAGTCAATGGTTCCCTCCGCTTATCTATTCCGCTAGCCAAAGGAAAAAATGAACAGCAGCCCATCCGACAAGTACGTATTTCACCACAGGATCACTGGGCATCCCGACACTGGCACAGTATCCGCTCAGCTTATGCTAATGCCCCATTTTGGGAGTACTACTCGGATCAACTACAACCTGTTTTTAAAAATCCGCCGCCCTTATTATTTGATTTTAATTATCAATTATTTGAATTGATAAAAGGCTTACTTCACCTATCAACCACCGTGCAGCTCACTCAACAATATCAAGCCACCACTCCCGCTACCCTACTCGATTTCCGTGGAGGCATCCACCCCAAACCACATCGCGCCCTACCCGATCCGAATTATAAATCCATTCCCTATCCTCAGGTGTTTGAAGAAAAAAATGGATTTCTCCCCAATCTAAGTATCCTCGATTTACTTTTTTGTACCGGACCGGAAGCAGTGTTATTTTTAAAGAAAATGAGTCTCTCGCCAGGCTAATTTTCTATACTTACATTATCCAACTTCCTGATTATACCTTTTTTTGACTTTCCAATCATTTCCCCCTATCTTTGCTATACTTGCTACTACAAAAATGACCCAATCCTACTAAAATACTGACCCTTAACACCTTATCCCTACTCACTACACCTATCACTTTACACAATTATCTCTGAATTATTCGTATTTTGCTTGCAAATTGAGCAAATTACGGCTACCTTTCCTCAGCTTTGACAACGGGATCTTGTTATCGCAATGGAATATTTCTAAATATTTTACAGTTAGAAAGTACTTTATTTTTACACTATAACATTATTGAATTAAACAAGCAAAAAAGATGAACGCGTTCAAAACCCTTCTATTCCTGACCTTTGTGGTCAGTGCAGGCGTCCTCAATGGCCAGACCAAGTATTATCTTGGATATGATGCCAACTGCATGGATCGCTACGAGTATCACTACACCAGCAATCCTACTGGTAATGCCCACGTGGCCTACCATATTGTAATGAATGATCGTGAAAAGGTCATCCTCGAAGTTGGTATCGAAAGTCGAATCAATCAGGCTCGACCTAGCAACGTAAAATCCTGCGCCGATTTTTCTATCAATGAAAGAATGGTCCGAAAAATCAATAACGGTGAAGTTCAATTGTTTATCGTCAAAAAAAGTGGCTCCGGATATAATGTATCCGAAGTAGGTCTTTCGGCCTATTCGCAGATTTCTCCTGCTTCCATCAGCTTCTCTGCAATGGATGGACGATTTTCTTACAATTATTCCCAACCTGCTAATGGTACTAATCTGGCTACCAATAGCTCTAATTCCAGTGTATTCTTCGAAGGTCTTGTATCACATGACTGTCCAAAAAAATATCAGTTTAACAAAAGACTTGCCGGAGGTGGTGAAAATTTTGTAGCCTCTACTGTTATTCCTGAAATTGGAATGATCGAAGAAAAAAGAGGATTTAATGCAACGGATGCGGAAAACAAAATATTAAAACTTAGCTCTATCAATGGTACACCAATTAGTAGTTACCTAAATACTTTTTGTCGTAATGTAGATATGGATTTTTATAGTGGCAAATTCTACCACCGTAGTAATGCAGACTATACTACTACTGATGATAATACAATGGTAAACAACGGTAATACGACTACGACGACTTATCCGAATAACACCAATACGAACACTGGCACTACTTATAATCCAGGCACTACTTATACACCTAGTCAGCCTAGCTATACGGCTTCTAATTGCCAAGTATACAAGGACTTAGATCGAGGAATCTATGTGATGTTTGGAACAGGTGAAATAGCCAACCTAACTTGCGGTGGTAATACCTACCGCAATGGCCAATTAGTAGGCAGTCCGATTTCATCCAATGTGACCAGTCGCCCTTCTGTAGGAAATACAGTTGTAACAACAACGCCTTCTCGCCCCACAACAACGGTAGTTACCACTACTCCTACTTACCTTCCTCCAACTCCAACGACCACTTACAGCGGTTGTAGCGAATCTTCTTCTTACGGTTATCACGTAGTTCAGAAAGAAGAAACACTTTACGGAATTTCTAAGCAATATGGAATCACCGTAAATCAGTTGAGATTATGGAATGGCTTATCCAGCAACAGAATCTATCCTTGCTCTAAATTGAAAACGGTTAATCCTAAGCAGTCTACTACAAACAGTGTGGTGATGCGAGAAAAAGGACCGACTACCAGAAATTTCAATTATGATAGTTCTACAGGGATTCACACCGTTAGCAAAAACGAAACTTTATATCAGATAGCTACCCGCTACGGATATACCGTAGATCGCCTACGTTCACTGAATGGGCTAGGAAATGGAGATCGCATTTATATCGGACAAAAAATCCGTATTATGGCTTGTGATTGTCCTAATGGTCAGGTAGCAAAAGGTGCAACAGAAGATCTTGCGTATGTTCCGGCTACAGACACCCGGGTAGTCGCTTATGACAATGTGCCTCGTGAATACAACAACCTGACTCAGGATCGCCTGGTAGCAAAAGGAAATGAGCAGAATGTAGCGTATACCAATGGTGCAAAACGTCGTTTCCACGTAGTAAAAGAAGACGATACGATCTTTTATATTTCTAAAAAGTATGGTATCACTGTCGAGCAACTACGTCGATTAAATGAATTGGATAAGGATGAAGTTATTGTACCTTATCAGCGTATATATCTAGACTAGATTTTTAAATTAATTGAGTCAAATCAACTCGCTTAAGCAATAATCATAGTATCCCGAATTTCAGATTGGTCTGAAATTCGGGATTTTTTTATCTTGGTTTCTAACATTTTATTACTCTCCCTTTCTACATTTAATCGCACTTCCCTTAATTTCTGATGACCCAAGCCCTATTTTTTTCATATCTTTGCCACCTATATTTCACCAACCACCGTCTATGATTTTCATATTCTTCGCAGTATCCATCATTTTCTCTTTTTTATGCTCAATTTGGGAAGCAGTGCTACTCAGTATTCCTCCCTCGTATGTGGAGCGGCAGCGTCAAACTGCCGGAGTTATTGGAGAAAAACTCAAAGAGTTTAAAGATAATATTGACCGACCACTAGCTGCCATTCTTACGCTCAATACCATCGCACACACTGCCGGAGCGATCGGTGTAGGTTCTTCAGCGACCAAACTATGGCCCAATAATGAAATCATTACAGGTGTGGTCGTTCCAGTCTTAATGACACTGGCTATTTTGATATTATCAGAATTGATTCCAAAAACATTAGGTGCCAACTACTGGAAAAGTCTGACTTCATTTACCGTTCGGTCACTAGATATCATTATAAAATTGTTATTTCCTTTAGTCTGGCTCGGACAATGGATTACCAAAGCTTTGAAAAAAGACAAAAACAAATCTGTACTTAGTCGTGCTGACTTTCAGGCAATGACGGATTTGGGTCATCAGGCAGGTGTGTTTGATAAAAGTGAATCCAAAATTATTCGAAGTCTACTACGCTTCAATTCTGTGGTCGTAAAGAATGTAATGACACCTCGTACTGTTATGATGACCGCTAAAGAATCCATAACCATCCGAGAGTTTTACGAAGATAACAAACCACTACGTTTTTCCAGAGTACCTGTCTATAAAAATAATAAAGATAATATCAATGGCTTTGTGCTACGAAGTGAGTTGTTGGGAAAACTGATTAACGATAAAGGCTCCTTATTACTTCAGGATATCATGCGTCCACTCATGATCGTCAATGAAACGATGCCTGTTCCAGATCTTTTTAATGAAATGGTAGAAAAGCGCGAACAGATTGCTTTGGTCGTAGGAGAGTTTGGTGGTGTCAATGGTCTTATTTCTATGGAAGATATCATTGAAACCTTACTCGGTCTGGAAATTATTGATGAACTCGATAATGCAGAAGACATGCAGGTCCTGGCTCGAAAAAACTGGGAGAAACGTGCCAAAGAATTAGGTATCATCCGGCCAGAAGAAGATTTAAAAGAATAATAAGACCTCCTCTTTTTATCTCAATTTAGTACACACACTTAATACATTTTGACTTAAGTCAAAAATAAAAAACTGATATGGCTGATCACGCTGAAAATACGGATACCGAGATTTCTGAACAACCAATGGCTCCTATTGAAATGGAATCGGGTGAGGTAGATATAAGCGCAACTATTGGTACTTCAGATCGCTTCCCAGATGTTGCCACACATCACACGCCTAATAACATTATTGATGTAAAAAAACACGGCAACCAGTTTATCTTTACTTGTGAGAATGGAATTATTCTAAAATTAAAAGTACTCGAAGATGGATTAATACAATTCACTTACAGCCATGACGGGTATTTCCAACCTGAATTTTCCTATGCCATTGATCCAGCATTTAAACCAGCTGCACTCACTGCAATATTATCAAAGCAAGAACATCATTATCAAGTTCGTACCCGTAAGCTCAATTGTCAGATTCAAAAATCTAACCTCTCGGTTCGCATTTCCGATTTAGATGGCAATCTCATCAATGAAGATGCGACTGGATTTACGGCAAAGACCACGATCTTAAAAGGTATTTCAAAAGTAGAAATTGCGAAAATTGCCTTACCGGGCGAACGTTTCCTCGGACTAGGAGACAAATCCAACAACAATAACCTTAGAGGGCATCGATTCGAAAATTGGAATACCGATGCCTTTTCTTATGACGAAAATAGAGATCCACTCTACCGGACAATTCCATTTTATTATGGATTACACGATCAGGGCGCCTACGGAATATTTTTTGATAATAGCTATCGAAGCCATTTTGATTTTGATACTGAAAAACAAAATACAGTCAGATTTTGGGCAGATAATGGAGAAGCGAATTATTACTTCTTTTATGATGATACACCGACTGACATCGCCAAAGCGTACACTCGCTTAACTGGAACACCTGAACTTCCTCCCATGTGGGCATTGGGTTTTCACCAATGCCGCTGGTCATATTATCCCGAAAGTCAGGTACGGGAATTAGCACAAAACTTTAGAGAAAAAAATATTCCCTGTGATGCACTCTACTTAGATATCGACTACATGGATGGATATCGCTGCTTCACCTGGAATCATAAACATTTCCCCAATCCTAACAAACTACTCAGTGATCTTCAAGAAGATGGTTTCCATACCGTAGTGATGATTGATCCGGGCATCCGGGTAGATGAAGAATACCATGTGTACGAAGAAGGAGTCGAAAAAGATATGTTTTGCAAACGACCCAATGGTCGATTGATGACGGGTCCGGTATGGCCAGACAACTGTGCCTTTCCAGATTATACCGATCCGGCAGTTCGAGACTGGTGGGGCGATCTATATGAGGATATGTATCTACACGACGGTGTGAGTGGTTTTTGGAATGATATGAATGAACCTGCCGTGTTTAAAGTCAAAAGAGCAACCTTCCCCGATGAGGTGATGCACCATTTTGAAGGTCAACGAAGTGATCATCGTCGTGCTCATAATATTTATGGCATGCAGATGGCGCGTGCTACTTATCAAGGATTAAAAAAATTAAAACCGCAAAAACGTCCCTTGGTGATTACGCGTGCAACTTTTAGTGGTGGTCAAAGATTTTCTTCTGTTTGGACAGGAGATAATCGCTCCTCCTGGAATCATCTAAAAATTGCCAACTCTCAATGTTTACGACTTAGTATAAGTGGCTTTTCTCATGTTGGAACCGATATCGGAGGCTTTCATGGTGAACCAGATGGAGAACTAATGGTCCGCTGGTTACAACTAGGAATTTTCCATCCTTTGTATAGGGTTCACTCTATGGGTACAAATGTGGATGGTGCGGCACTCGTAGAAAATGACGATCCACGCGATGATGCAGAACAGCTCTGGCAGGAACCATGGTCCTATGGAGACACCTATACCGATCATACCCGCAAGGCCATTGAACTTCGTTATCAATTACTGGGCTATCTCTATACTGCTTTTCAGCAATATTGTGCAGATGGTACGCCTGTATTGCGTCCGCTGGCTTTTGATTATCCTTCTGTAGAGGACACAAACCGTCCAGAATTTATGTGGGGAAATGATTTATTGATTGCTCCAGTCCTGGATCCTATGGCGACTTCGCTGGATATCCAGTTACCAGAAGGAGATTGGTATGATTTCTTTACAGGAAAACAATTTGTTGGCAATCAATTGCTAAATATTTCTGTCAATCTCGATTCGGTTCCCATGTTTGTCAAACCTGGTGCAGTCATTCCATTCTATCCTGTTCGACAATATACTGGTAAAAAAATAAATAAACCTGTTGAATTAAGAATATTTTACGCTAAAAATAAATATACTTCTACACTTTATGAAGATCGTGGAGAAGGATATAGCTACGAGAAGGAAGGCTATTCTGATAAGACATTTATTACTGAAAAAACAGATGAAGGATTTTCAATAAGTCAATCCATCAAAGGTATTTATAGTGTAGATTATAGCCAGTATAATATTAAAATTTACAGTTTACCAAACGAAGTGCAACAAATAAGCGTGGATGGAAAAACAGTAGAATATCAAAAGTTAATGGATCATGGGGTGGCTTGTATTTCATTGCAGGTTAGTGAAGAGTTTGAGGAGATTGAGGTAGGAATAAATAGCTATTAGCGGTTAGCCATTGGCTTGCCCGATAACTTGAAAGCACCATACTAGAAATCTAACAGTCCCTTCTTTTCTTTATTGCCAGGTTCGTCATGTAGACAATCTACTTAATTCCTCCATTGTCTTTACCTTTTAACCAAACAGACCTATGTCCTCTTTGACCAATAAAACACTTTCAAAAAAAATATTGACGAATGCATTTCGCTTAATGTGCACAGCGAAGCGGATGACGGAGTTGTATGAAAAAAACTTCAAACAAGTCTCCAAGTATGTACATGCAACGAGTCGTGGGCATGAGGCCATACAAATCGCTTGTGGAATGCAGTTGTTACCGCAAGATTATGTGGCACCATATTACCGGGATGATGCCATGTTGTTAGCCTTGGGTATGCGTCCGTATGAATTGATGCTACAGTTGCTGGCTAAAGCCGATGATCCTTTTTCGGGTGGACGATCTTATTATTCGCATCCTAGTTTACGGGATTCCGATAAGCCAACTATTCCCCATCAATCTTCTGCTACCGGAATGCAAGCCATTCCTACGGCTGGTATTGCAATGGGTGTTCAATATAAAGAGATATTAAAATTTAAAGATTTACCTGCTAAAAAGCCAGTGGTGGTTTGCTCTTTAGGAGATGCCTCGGTAACAGAGGGAGAAGTATCTGAAGCATTACAAATGGCTGGATTGCGTCAACTCCCTATTCTATTTTTGGTGCAAGACAATGGCTGGGATATTTCTGCCAATGCAGCGGAAACCCGTGCTCAAAATGCAGCGGAATACGCCAAAGGTTTTCACGGCTTAGAAAGCATTAGCATAGATGGAAGCGACTTTCCACTCGCACATCAGACGATTGATCATATTTTTAAAACCATTCGAAAAGAACGTCGTCCCTTTTTACTTCATGCGACCGTTCCACTTCTCAATCACCATACGAGCGGCGTAAGAATGGAATGGTACCGCGATGACTTGGAGACCGCAAAATTATCCGATCCCTACCCTTTTCTAAAAGAACAATTGAGCGATGCTGGTATTTCCTACAAGAATATTGCAAAAATAGAAAAAGAAGTAGCAGTGCTAGTTCAAGCAGATTTTGAGGAAGCATTAAAAGCTGCAGAACCTACACCGGAATCTATTTACGATCATATTTTTGCGCCGACTCCGGTAACAGAAGAAACAGGTACTCGACAACCGACTGATGGAGAACCAACTGTGATGGTAGATTGCGCCCTACATGCTTTGGAGGAAATAATGGCAGAGGATCAGCGATGTTTATTTTATGGTCAGGATGTTGGAGCCCGATTGGGAGGTGTTTTTCGGGAGGCCGCTACGCTGGCGCAAAAGTTTGGAGATGAGCGGGTTTTTAACACACCGATTCAGGAAGCATTCATCATTGGTTCTACGGTAGGAATGTCTGCCGCAGGTCTTAAGCCGATTGTAGAGGTACAGTTTGCTGATTATATTTTTCCCGGTATCAATCAATTATTTACCGAAGTAGCTCGATCCTGTTATCTGAGTAATGGAAAGTTCCCGGTGAGTATGGTCCTTCGCGTGCCTATCGGTGCATATGGAAGTGGTGGTCCTTATCATTCTTCGAGTGTGGAATCTATTGTGACGGCAATTCGAGGAATTAAGGTAGTGTATCCGAGCTGTGGAGCGGATTTAAAAGGATTGTTGAAAGCTGCTTATCTTGATCCAAATCCAGTAGTTGTTTTTGAACATAAAGGGTTGTACTGGTCCAAGGTGCCAGGAACCTCCGCAGCCAAATCTGTAGAACCAGCCGCAGATTATGTATTACCTTTTGGAAAATCAACGTTTGTTACTACTGCAAATAAAGATAAGCAAGCGGAAGGTGCTGCTATGTTAATCGTAACTTACGGTATGGGAGTTCACTGGGCAATGAATGCGGCGAAAGCATTTCCAGGTCGGGTGAGTGTGCTGGATTTACGGACTTTGGTACCATTGGATGACGCTGCTATTCTCGATGCGCTGGCTACGCATCATCGTTGTTTGGTATTAACGGAGGAGCCAGTTAAGAATTCTTTTGCACAAGGACTGGCGGGATGGATTCAAGAAAAAGGATTTGAGTATTTGGATGCTCCGGTTCGAACGTTGGGTTCAGCAGAGGTGCCGGCGATTGGGTTGAATAGTGTACTGGAAGTGGCTACGTTGCCGAATGTGGCTGGAGTGGAGAAGGTAATTGGGGAAATTTTGGAGTATTAGTATAAAAAGACTTGTGCGTGCTTGAGAAAACCAATTGAGTGTGTGACAAATTAGGGGAAATCAAAATAGAAAAATGAGTTTTAAAGGAAATAATAACCGTCATTTAGATTTCTCCTTCGAGAGGGATTTCAATCTATTATACACGCAGGTAAATCCAGTAATTAAGACCGGTATTCTAAAAGAAAAGAAAGAAATTCAAAAAAATAAAGTTTCAAATTTAGCGATCTATGAAATTGGAAGTGGAAAACTTATCTATTTTTTTGAGGAAGGGAGCATAAACGATATTAAGCATTTTTTTTATGAAAATTCCTACAACGAAAAACTGGAAAAAATAGACTTCAATAAAGAACATTACAGACTGTCAAATAACGTTAACATTAAAAACCGAAAATTAGCAAATAAATTATTTGTAATAACAGAAAAGAGTGAACGTAAAGAATGTGAACTCTGGATTTCCTCTAAATCAGGAACAAATAGAAGGAAAATTAATACTTTTCCTGAGGATACCGCTTGGAGAATTGATGTGTTTAATAAAAAAGTTTTATTTGTGATGGAGCGTGAGAATAAGGTGGAAATAGAATCGTTTGACTGGTAAAAACAAAATGAATAATTGGAACTTATTGTTAGTCTTAGTAGGATTACTTTTAAGTATCGTAATCTTTAGCCTAATATATTTACCATTCGAAAATGATGAGAAACCGACAGTAGATCAGGTGGAGGGATTTTGCGGAATCCAAAGTGTATATAGAAGAAATAGAAGTTATTTAGAGGCTGAGAATGATTCTATAAACCTTGATATTGGGAAAAGGGTTTTCAGAAACGAATGTGCAAGTTGCCATAACAAAAGATAGAATTAATAACATAAAAAAATGAAATTATTTCCGCTTCTAATTTCTTTATTCTGTTTCACCGTCTCGATTAATGCTCAATTAATTATAAAAGCAACATTAATAGATGTGGATACTAAAGCCGCTATTCCCTATGCAAATATTGGTATAGTAGAAACAAATAAAGGTACCGTAAGTGATGATAAAGGGAACTTTGAATTAGCGTATAGCTCAAAGGGAAATGTTGTGACCATTTCAACCATTGGCTATCAAACCTTTAGTAAAAAAATCAATGAAATAATAGATAATGATACCCTTGAGCTCGAGAGAAAAGACTACAAAATGGAAGTAGTAGAAATCGAGGCGAGTAGATTTAAAGCAGAAGAAGTACAATTGGGTGTTAAAAATAAGACAAGAGGACATAGCATTGCATTTGGAAGTCCTCAATTAGGAACTGAGATAGGTGCTCCGATACGTATCAGGCAACCAACTTATATAAAAAGTGTAAATTTTGTTTTAAATCACGCCAAGGGAGACAGCCTCTTATTTAGAGTAAACATATATGCATTCAACAATGGTGAAATTGGAGAAAATTTATTAACTGAAAACATCTTTATCAAGCAAGCACAAAGGAAAGGTACGATTACAGTAGATATGATGAAATATAATTTGATACTAAAATCAGATGTCCTATTGACATTAGAATGGTTACGGAATTTTGATGAATTAGGTAGTAAAGGGATTACCTTTGACACCAAAAAAGGAAAAAAACCGAATGGTATTTACACCAAGTTTTCCAGCAATGGTGCGTTCACAGTGCTACCTTTCAACAAAAAAAAGAAACCCTGTTTTTATTTTATTGGTAAAGAAATAGAATCGGAATAGATGCAATAGGTAGGTAGTAGCACCAAGGCATGCCTTGGTGCTACTACCTACCTATTATAACGTTTATTCACCGCTTCTCCGTCATCACCTCTCCACCCCGCAACACCTTCAATGCCTCCTTCACCGCCTCATCATTTCCATTCAAGACAGAAAAACTACCCTCCGGACCAAAATACTGCCGTGCCACTCGCGCCTTCACCGTCGTCTTCAACAATGGGGTTATTTCCACAAGCTCTTCCGGTGTAATTTCCACGCCCTTATCAGCAGCATAGCGCGCCAAATCACGAATCATTTCGTTGCTCACCTGATAATTTTTAGACCATTCAGATAAGGCCTGCTCTGCAGGAAGATTGGTTTTATTTTCTAATTGTCGATAGACGAATTGTGGGACATGCTCACGAAGTTGGAGATAATTATAATTTAACTCAACGGAGTCGACAGGAACAAAAATATCGGGTGTAATACCGCCGCCACCATACACAATTCGGTTTTCATTTATGGTATAAAAACGAGTCGTATCCGATAGCGCAATGCTATCGGAGTTGAATAATTCGCCGGAAGTCATTCGGTTTCTTAAATCACCGTCATAGTCCGCATCATCATCATACGACTTTTGAATACTCCGGCCAGTTGGAGTAAAATAACGGGCAACCGTCAAGCGCAGCGCAGATCCATCCCGTAAATTGTATTGCTCCTGAACCAGTCCTTTTCCAAACGAGCGGCGACCAATCACCACTCCTCGATCCCAATCCTGAATCGCCCCAGCCATAATCTCACTTGCCGAGGCCGACCCTTCATCAATCAACAACGCAACTTCTCCAATTTCATAAAAATTACGGCCCGTAGTTTCATAATCACTACGTTTTACTCTCCGCCCTTCCGTATAGACGAGCAACTGTTTTTTATCTTTAAATAACTGACTCAACATCTTGGTCGCTTCTTGCAAATAACCACCCGGATTTTGACGAAGGTCAATCACCAAGTCCTTCATGCCTTCTTTTTCAATCATGTATCCCAGACTATCCATAAACTCTACATGCGTAGTCGCGCTGAAACGATTGATTTTAATATACCCCGTTCGGTCATCGAGCATGTAAGCAATATCAACACTATTAATTGGAATTTCATCGCGCTCAATATCGAAGCGCAACAAGTCTTTATTACCATGACGCTGAATACCAACATTCACCATACTACCTCTTTCACCTCGCAAATATTTTACGATTTCAGCAGTGGTTATATCGACACCCGCCACAATTGAATCTTCAATCATTACTATTTTATCGCCTGCCAACAGACCTGCTTTATCTGATGGTCCTCCACTAATCGCCGAGACGACCAGAATCGTATCATCCACCATTAAAAACTCAATTCCTACTCCTTCAAAATTCCCTTCTAATTGCTCATTTACACGCTGCAAATTTTCTGCATCAATATAGGTACTGTGCGGATCGAGTTCATCCAGAATAGTAGCAATTGCTTTGTCTACCAATTTATCTCGATCTACGTCATCCACATACCGATGTTCGATGTATCGCAATAACTCTTCAATCTTGCTTCCTTCAGAAATAGAAATCTGATGTCCTTCGCCAGAAGTATAAGTACGGGATTGGATCAATGGCACTTTTTGAATCTTCATTCCAATGATCATCCCACTCACCATCATTATAGACATGAGTAGAGGAATCCAAACTTTGAGGGTACGAGGATTCGGAGGAGGTGTAGGAGATGGATTGGGTGTAGTGTCATTGGTCATGTAAACAAAAATAATATTAATAAAACAAACAGAAACGGAAAAGCTACTATTATTACCGTATTTTGAAAAAAGAATGAAAATTTGAATTTTTCTTACGATTTTGTGGAGAAGAACCTGTTTAAAATAAAAAAAATGTAGCCTATGATTGATGAAGTAGATCGTAAGATTTTATCCATTTTGATGCGAAACGCCAAGATGCCTTACACCGAAGTGGCCAAGGCCGCACATGTATCTGGAGGAACGGTGCATGTACGGATGAAGAAAATGGAAGATATGGGGATTGTTAAAGGATTCAACCTTGCAATCGATCACAGTAAGTTGGGATATGACATTACTGCTTATTTGGGTATCTATTTGGAAAAAAGTTCGTTCTATGATGAAGTGGCCCTTGCTTTAAAGGATATTCCAGAGGTAGTCAGCGCACATTATACAACTGGAAACTATAGTATTTTTGCTAGAATTGTCTGTAGAGACACTAAACATTTACTTGAAATTTTACATAATAAAGTACAGTTAATCAACGGAATACAACGTACTGAAACTTTTATTTCACTAG
>ENA-ORXU01002109-ORXU01002109.1-marine-metagenome-genome-assembly--contig:-NODE-2109-length-14111-cov-2.740416_pt1 | contig 14111 bp, 11 predicted proteins | sample MGYA00237869_ERZ511484 | MGnify/ENA metagenome assembly ERZ511484
TTTGGCGCTTATTTCTATACCCGAAAAGAAATTTTCGTTCGTTCGCGAACGCTGATTTAAATTAGCTGTCTTAAACTTGAAAGCTAATTACCCTATCTATTTAGCTGTCTGCATAAACCGAACTGTAACAATAGCTAATTTAATTAGCCCAACTGTTATGATGTCAGGCTAAAATTTTTAGCTGAACAAATCTAATGCTCCAAATTAGCCACCTTTAGCAAAAGTAAGCATGAGTAAAACTGATAAAGCCATGCCAGGACTAAGCAAAAGCACTAGGGTCAATAATTCGTGAGATGTCATTTAAAAATAGTTAATCTACAAAGAGTGTGGATCGAAATACTAACTTGTCTTCTTTAGATTAACTACGAATTTCTCTTTCTTAAGTCTGAATAAATATTTAATTAATATTTCATCTGCCGATCTGTCGGTAAAGAGCGCTTTCAGATGTAAATATTCTATATTCTATTGTCCAGCGTTCCGAAAGAAATACCGTATCAAACACCATCACGAAGTGGCTTTGAGTGCATTACGGTACACTCTGCGGTTCTACAAGCGTTATTTCTTCTTACTCCTGAAAATTAACATCGGAGATTGCCTCGGGAGTTCTTCGATTAAATAGCTTTATTTGTCTTAAGTTTTTGTCACAAAATATAATAAAATACCTATTTAGTAGCGAAAACTCATTATTTCTTAAAAGTCATTCGTTGTCTTGCACCCTGTAAGCCTCACGCTAATAAGATATCTAAATAAACATTAAGCTATATTTAGCAGCTTATTGAAAATTAATAATCATCGAGAGATACCTCTCTCTGGTAGACTTTGGATTTGAGACATCGCTCTGAGATGAAGCTATTTGAGGGTATACGCCCGCATATTGCATTTCACCATTTCCTGGTGGGGTATTTGTGGCGGAAACCCAAATAAACACTGCATCGCTACATGCGGCGAAAGCCTTTGTTGATACAGTCGCTTTAAGTCGGGCTACGTCCTCGAAGGGGGAAAACCCGCCCAACGCGCTGTATCGCGTCTTGGTGAAGTTGTTCGTGAGGGCTACGTCCCCGAAGGGAGAAAACCCCGCAGCCCCGAAAGGGCAGATCGTCGTCTAACGACGACTGGCGAGCAATAGCTCGCGCACCACACTTCACCGCTTTTATAAAAAAAATAACAATAAGTAAATTAGGAGGAAAACCTTGCTGGAAACAACCCTCGGTTTAGAAATTATTGAGGTAGTAGAACAAGCTGCCATTGCCTCTGCCAAGTGGATGGGTAAGGGAGAAAAAGATACTGCTGATGAAGTTGCAGTAGAAGCAATGCGCGAACGCATGAATAAGATCAACATGCGTGGTCGAATCGTAATTGGAGAAGGAGAGCGTGATGATGCTCCCATGCTTTATATCGGCGAAGAAGTAGGTATCTGTACTCGTCCTGATGCTAAAAACTTTTGTAACCCCGATGAGCTAATCGAGATCGATATTGCAGTCGATCCTTGCGAAGGAACTAACTTAGTTGCTTACGGACAAAATGGCTCGATGGCAGTATTAGCAATTGCAGAAAAAGGTGGACTATTTGCTGCACCTGATTTTTACATGCGGAAGCTTGCTGCTCCTCCATTGGCTAGAGGTCACGTAGACATCAACAAAACTCCAACTGAAAACCTAAAAATTCTTTCCGATTGCTTAAATCGTTCGATTGAAGATTTGGTTGTCGTCGTCATGGATCGTTCTCGTCATGATGGATTGATCAAAGAAATTAGAGATGCGGGTGCGCGAGTTAGGTTAATTGCTGATGGTGACGTTTCTGCTGCCATCTCCTGTGCTTTTTCAGGTTCAAATATTCATGCTTTGATGGGTATCGGTGCTGCACCTGAAGGTGTTATTTCTGCTGCTGCTATGCGCTGTTTAGGCGGACACTTCCAGGGACAGTTGATTTACGATCCTGCGGTAGTTAAAACTGGCTTAATTGGCGAAAGCAAAGAAAGCAACTTAGAAAGACTAAGTTCGATGGGTATTAACGATCCAGATAAAGTTTACAGTGCTGAAGAGCTTGCTAGTGGAGAAACAGTTCTATTTGCTGCTTGTGGTATCACTCCAGGTACATTGATGAACGGGGTACGCTTCTTTAAAGATGGTGCTAGAACTCAAAGCTTGGTTATCTCCTCTCAGTCTAAAACTGCACGTTTTGTAGACACAGTACACATGATGAACCAACCAAAATCTTTGCAGTTGAGATAAGTACAAAACTTATTTTTCAGCGAATTGCAAATGTGCAGCTAAAGTTATAGCTAAAGATATGTAAATCCTGGTTAAGTAAGCGCATAATTGACGCTGTAAAACGGTATAAATTGATAAGGTAAAAGGCAACTAGTCAGGGGTTAATCTTCTACTGTTGCCTTTTTATTATCTAAATTTTTGTATCAAAACTTGATTAATAAAAAGCCGTTAAAGATAGGTATTGTTTTGCTTTGACGATCGGACTCAAAACAAAATCAAAGCGAAATTTGCAGAAAATATAATGAACATTGTAGTTGTTGGTTTAAGTCATAAAACTGCCTCCGTGGATGTCCGTGAAAAGCTGAGCATTCCCGAAGCGCAAATCGAAGAAGCGATCGCCAGTTTAAAAAGCTATCCCCATATTGAGGAAATAGCGATCATGAGTACCTGTAACCGCCTAGAGATATATGGCGTGGCTACAGATCTAGAACAGGGTGTAAGAGAAATTAGCCAGTTTTTGGCAGATAAAGCGAAGCTACCTTTGAGTGGATTACGTTCCAATCTCTTCACACTATTAAGGGAAGACGCTTTACGCCATTTAATGCGCGTATCTTCGGGGTTGGAAAGTTTAGTGCTGGGCGAGGGTCAAATCTTAGCTCAGGTGAAGAAGACTCATAAGCTAGGTCAGAAACATAAAGGTTTAGGTCGATTGCTCGATCGCCTATTCAAACAGGCGATTTCTACGGGTAAAAGAGTTCGGAGTGAAACAAGTATCGGTACGGGTGCAGTTTCGATTAGTTCTGCGGCGGTCGAGTTAGCCCATACTAAGGTAGATAATTTACCCGACTTCAGCATTACGATTATCGGTGCGGGTAAGATGGCTCACCTGTTGGTAAAACATTTACTGTCTAAGGGTGCGACCAAAATTGCGATCGTCAACCGTTCTCACCGCCGAGCGCAGGAACTTTGCGACAAATTTTCTCAGGTGGAAATGCAGATCTATCCCCTGGCGGAAATGATGCAGGCGATCGCTGTTTCAGATTTAGTATTTACTAGTACTGGAGCAACCCAGCCTATATTAGACCGAGCCAAGCTAGAAGATCATTTGACTTTAGATAAAGACTTGATGCTGGTAGATATTTCCGTTCCTCGTAATATCTCTGCTAACGTCAGCGAAGTCGGTTGTGTGAGCGCCTATAATGTAGACGACCTTAAAGCCGTAGTTGCAGCTAACCAAGAAAATCGTCGTCAGATGGCACAGGAAGCTGAAGGCATCATCGAACAAGAAGTTGCTAGCTATATCAACTGGTGGCGATCGCTCGAAACCGTCCCAACCATTAGCTGTTTGCGGAGCAAGGTAGAAAACATTCGCGAACAAGAAATGGAAAAAGCTCTTTCCCGTTTGGGTGCAGAGTTTGGCGAAAAACATCAGGAAGTAATCGAAGCTTTGACCAGAGGCATTGTAAACAAGATTTTGCACGAGCCAATGGTACAGCTAAGAGCGCAGCAGGATATCGAAGCACGCCGCCACTGTTTGCGATCGCTGCAAATGCTGTTCGACCTCGATACAGGCGAACAACAGCAATATAGCTAGCCAAAGGTTTAGCCAACAACTTATTAACGCGATTGTATTTAAATGCGATCGCGTTTTTTATTTGCAACCAAACTTTGAGCAATATTCTAAATATCTAATCTAAAAGTTCAAAACCTCATCAAATGCAGACATTACGTACAAACGAGCAGCATAATCCATCATTAGAAAGAAGAAACTAAACTGCAACTTATTTAGGCTGAAGGAAATTACCTAAAATATAGTCTGACCTATGAGCCTACAAAAAATTACCGAGTTCGATTCTAGCTACGCTCAAGATAGTTCGATCCAAAACGAGCTTATTTCACGTCCAGTAGTTATTGCCCAAACAGAAGAAGAAATAGGTACTGTAGAAAACATTTTAGTAGACGAATCGGGACATTTCCGCTATCTCGTTATTGATGCAGCTTCTTGGCTACCCGATCGAAGATTTTTACTTCCCGTTGGTATATGTCGCGCCGATCGAGAAGGTAATTCAATTTCAATAGTCAATCTTGGCAACAGGCAAAATCTCGAACAGCTTCCTCCTTATGAAAACGATAGTCAGATCGATTACGACTATGAAGAATCAGTAAGAAGCGCATACCGTCAATTTATAGGAACTGAACCCGATTCAATGGCAGACTACGATCGCAATAGTTACAGCTATGAAAATGAACCCGAACTATATCAAATATCCACCGCTGAAAATCAAACTATCAGGCTCTACGAAGAGAAATTAGTCACGCAAAAGCAACGTCGTGAGGTTGGAGAAGTAACTATAGGTAAGCGGGTAGAAACAGAGATAGAGGAAGTAGAAATTCCTGTAGAGAAGGAAAAGGTAGTAGTCAGCAGACATGAAGTAAACGAGCAAGAAATCCCCGTCGATCCAGAAAACGCTACTTTTGAAGAGGGTACAGTTGCCAAAGTCCAGGTCTATGAAGAAACTGTAGACGTCGAAAAACAAGCATTTGTAAGGGAAGAGGTAGAAGTTAAAAAAGAGGTAGAAAAAGATGTGGTCAATGTCTCAGAAACATTGCGAAGAGAGGAGTTAGAGATGGCGGCAGAAGAAAGTATTGAAGTTGAAGAACAGTAATTAACAATCGACTGGCGATTGAGTAGCAATTTTTTAGCGCGATTCTATTTTACGGAGTCGCGTTTTTTTGGCGCTCGGAAAATATTTCCACAGATAAACGCAGATGATTGTCATGCTTACTAACTAAATTATGAGATTGGCGATCGCTTTATTTAACTTCATTCGCTTTCATGAGTCTGTATGCTTCGACGAATCATATAGTCTTAAATGCAAATATTGTGTCGATCGTTTGAAAATTGTTGGGCGTTGTTCTTATTTAGTGGATCTTGAGTAATAGTGTCCACAGATGAACGCGGATAAACACAGATGGTTGATTTGCTTGCCAACTAAGTTAAGAGATTTGCGATCGCGCTTTATTCGACTCCATTCGATCTAATAAATTCGTATGCTTCGGCTGATATTTCTAAAACACGTTTCCATTGAGGAGAAGAAATGTATTCAAAATCTGTTAATTCATTACCCAATTCTGACAGCAATTTATCGATTGAGTCAGTTACACAGCGAACTAGCATTGCTTCTTTTTTATTGAGTAGACAGTATCCAATCATTCCCTCTAAGTCTTCTGCCAAACAAGTATCATCTAACAAAAGGGATACCGCAAGCATACGCGAAACAATCTTCTAGCTTTCCTTCCGAAAACAAACCAAAGCTGCGATCGCTTCTGCCAAAATACTAATTAGCCGATATAGAGCAACGGCAGCGATTTCGGTGGGAAACTGAGCATTATCTAGCAGTCCATATGCCGTAACTTCAAATACTCCTAGTCCTCCAGGTGCGCCTGGAACAATTAAGCCTAATAACCAGGCAAAGCTAAAGGAAGTAAATAGCTGCGGGATTTGCTGCCAGGTAACGGTTTGCAGCGCCACGAAGGTAAGAATAAAACCGATACCGCGAAAGATCACAAAACCCATTTCGCCAATAAAGGGAGCAAGGGGATATTTCGTTAACTGAATCGCCTCGGCTTTGGAAGCATCTGCCTTATTTTTGCTGCGACTCAGGCGGTGTAACAGCGGATTGAGAATGCGTGGCTGGATACCGATCAAAGCCACAGTTAAAGCTGCTAGCTGTAGCCAAATGCCTCCCTGTCCCAAATCGACTTGAATTCCGCCCAGGGTGCTGCTTACCAGACCGATTAATAAAGCTGCTGCTGCCATCAATAATGGCTCTAGAAGAACGCTTAGGGTTGCTGCACCTCTAGACCCACCTTTTTTACCAACGGCGCTGATTCTGCCGTAGAAGTGCCAGATATTGCCAGGGGAATATTTAGCGATATTGGTGACAAGATAGACGCGAATACCTTCTTTGACTCCTAAAGGCTGCTTGAAGATCTTGAGAATCCATGTCCAGACCCAACCAGACCAAACGTGGGCAATTATAGTAACAATGACGGCGATCGCCAAAATTAGCAAGCCTTGGGAATCGATGCGAATAGCTGCGACTTCGGCAAAACTATCTTTGACGGTTTTAACTAAGAAAAATAAGACTCCTCCCAGAATAAACCAGCGTAGATAGGGTTTAATCCGAGCGAGAATTTGTTTCATTCACCGTTTATTGTTTACTATCAATGCTGATGAGCATTAAAACATTACTCGAAGCATCTGTCCATCTTATTTCCCGTGCATCAAATTACTAAATTTAGTCAGGTTGTAAACCTCGATCGCGCTTCTCAGAGAAATGAACCAAAGACTAAATTATATGCCCAACCTAGACTCTACCCTTTCTAAAGAGCGATTTGCTGCTTCCCAATTAGGCTTCAATTCCACCGCCTTTTGATAGTAGCCTCTGGCAGTACGATATTGCCGTAGATATTCGGCGACCGAACCCTTGCCGTACCAGGCTTCGTGATAATTGGGATTAATTTCCAAAGCGCGATTATAGGAATTAGCTGCTTGGTCGTACATTCTACTGGCTTTTTGCGTATTGCCCAAGCCTATTAGGGCAGGTAGATATTCTGACCTGACTGCCAAAGCCTCGTTATATGCTTCGATCGCCTTTTGATATTCTCGCTGCTGATAATAAACTTTACCCACATTATTCCAGGGAACAAAGCTACGATTTGGATCTAGCTGAATTGCTTTTCTAAAATCAATTACGGCGTTGTCGTACTGCTTCAAACGCAGATAGGCTTCTCCTCTGTTGTTCCAAAGCCAGATACTTTCAGGGGCAATTTTAATTGCTTCATCGTAAGCGGCGATCGCGGCTTCATATCGATCGAGACTATAGAGGGTAAGGGCTTTGCAGTTCCAAAGTTGGGGGCTTTGATAATATTTAAGAGCTGTGCTACAGGTTTCGAGAGCGGACTCATAATCATCTAATTGTCTTAGAGCTTTCGCTTTTTTCAGCCATACCTGCTCGAAGTTTCTAATTTGTCCCTTGCTTTTAGGTATTCTTTTTAATCCGTTATTGTAATAGTCGATCGCCTGCTGATATTGATTTGCTTTTAGCTTAAGATCCCCGTTATAAAACTCCAAGATAGCCACCCGCTGACCCCATTGAGCGATGCCCAGCATTGCGCCAAAAATTAGAATTGGGGCAATTATTAAATACTTATATAACCCTCGAAATCTCGATTTGTGCTTGATTTTCTTCAGATCTCTGACTACTCGATTGAGCGACTGGTATCGCTGACTCTTATCGAGACAGATCATCTTATCGAGAATTTTGGCAAAGTTAGGACTAATTCTAGCTTTGCGATGCCATAAAATTTCCCCCGTGCGGGGATTCTTTTCTAAATCTTGGGGGGAAGTTCCCGTCAGCACGTAAATTGCCGTCATGCCCAAAGCGTAAATGTCGCTAATGCAGCTAGCGCGTCCCGCTATTTGTTCTGGAGGAATATATCCCGCCTTGCTATTGGGTAAAGAATTTATCGCCTCGTTGACTAAGCTAAAGTCTACTAGGGTAATCTTTTGTTCTTCATTCAGCTTGATGATGCTAGAAGGTTGAATATTGCCATGAATAACCTGCTGTCGGTGAAACGGATTGAGGACAGCAGCGGTATCGATCAGAATATCAATAACTTCCGCCTCTGAAAGAATAAACTGCTCCTCCACTATTTGAGCAAGATTCTTGCCATCTACATATTCTTGAACCACAAAAATTTGCGATTCATCGACAAAATATTCAACGGTAGCGGGAAGGCGACGATCTTTGTCAATTACAGATAGCTGATTAAAGCCTGCCATGATTTCTTGTGTAATGGCAGATAGGGAGGCAAGATGAGAATTTTGAACTTTGAGAATTTCTAAATAGCAACGATTTTCACTGCCTTCGAGGCTTTTAACGACATAAGAATACATATGTCTGCTGCCTCCCAGATACTTGACCATCTGATATTTTCCGCCGATGGTTTTGCCAATCATCTGTAGTGGCTCTAAATCACGCAAAACTTCGCTGGCGCTGTCATATCGCTGAGTAATGCTGTCGGCAGTCATCCGATTAACAACTTTGAGAAAAGCTTCGCTAATCGCAATTTTTTTATTCCAAGAAACTGTATCTTCGGGTTCTGCCATTTCCCATTCATTTGGCGACTTTGCCGTCATGCCAAAGACAACGGTTTTGCCTAATGCATAGATATCGCTACTATAAACTGGCTTGCCGTTATTTTGTTCGGGAGGCATGTAGCCTGGAGTCCCAATAATTTGCGTCTGAACTTTCTGCTTGCTCGAATCAAATGCCATCGTGCCGATTTCCTTCACCGCACCAAAGTCGATCAGGATCATTTTGCCATCCTGTTTGCGCCGAATTAAGTTTGAAGGTTTAATATCGCGGTGAATAATGCCCTGTTGATGTACCGACTTAAGAATATTAAGAATATCAACCAAAAATTCGATCGCCTCGGCTTCATCCAGCATTTGATGGTGGACTTCCTGCTCGAATTCTTCGCCTTCAATAAACTGTAAAGCTAAATAAAACTGCTGATTTTCTTCAAAGTGGCCGATAAATTCGGGAATTTGCTGGTGTTTTCCCAACCACTGTAAAACCATCGCTTCTGTAGCCAATCGCTCCTTGGCGCTAGCCCAGACGGAAGGACTGTTAAACTTTGGCTGTAGCTGCTTGACGGCGCACTTTCTCTTGGTTGACGATCGCAAATCTACTGCTAAATAGGTCGTGGCAAAACCACCACTACCTAGTTCGCGCACGATACTAAATCTTTGGTTTAAGACATCTCCTGCCTTGAGTGCTTTATAACCATAGTCCACATACTGCTCTTCAGCAGAATTTTTGGACTGAGAAATGGGAATAGTAAAGTCTGAGTCTGACATGACATATCTGAACGCGAGATTTTTAAATTGTAGCGAACATTGGTGTATCGATTAGACCGATTTCAGTTAATGCTAACGGTAACATATCGCCAGAAAATTACCCGACTGCGCTTAAAATGTTGGGGAACTTTTTAGTTAATATTTAAGTCTAAATGATGCCGACCTAAGCTTAAGAACTTATCGCTCATTAGGCTCTAATTTACGCTAAAATCAGAGACTGAGAACCAAGGTAATTTAATTGTAGCCGCGGTCAGAATTTAAATTTTACATTTTTAACTGCCAGTTTTATTTATGAGCTTTTTCCGTCAATACCTAGCCCCCCTCATTACTGTCTTAATTTTTTTCCTAGCCTTATTTGCGGTTAGTATTCGGATTTTTCTGCCTTCAGATATGGCTGCTCCCGCACCGATTTCTCAACTCGAACTAAATACGAATGGTGTTTACAGTTTCTCTGATAGCGCTCGCTTTACCCCAAAAGTCTAGGCTTAATTGCTTTTTAGTTACTATCATTTAGTTTTACTTCAAGATTGAATTTAGGCGATCGAAAAACAGGTTAGCTTTAGTCGAGCTAGCAGTTTTATTTACTGTTAATTTTGTTCAAAGATTGGCTGTCTATTTTTTGCCACCATTCCCGTAACTCTAGGTCTTCAATATTTTTACCTTCAATCCGAACTAAGAATCGGCTGTTAACCAATAGGTTGAGACTGCCTTGTTTGCGGCTGTAGGTATATTCTTCTCTGCCTGGCATATCATTAATTTTGATACCTTTGTTATATCCTGCTGTTGATTCTTGACTGAATTCTGTAGACAGCAAAAAGGGAGTATATAGAGCAGAATTAAATGCCCAGTCAAAGATACTAACAGCCATTTTTTTGCTTCCTTGAGTATAGGCGCGACTGACTTGAGAGACGCTGTAGCTGCCAAAGGAATTAGTTTCTCCTTCTGGCTCTAAAGCCTGCCATCCTTGAGGAGCTTGAGGTAGGTAATCCAGCAATTCTTTAAAAGAAACTGGTTCGACTGACTCACGGTTGGCAATTTCTGACTGACCGATTTGTGTACCCACTTCGATCGCCTTTTGGATTGCGGCTAGGGGGTTCTCTTGAATATCGATTCCTTCTTGTACCTCCAGTGCTTCAGACTCAGGAGGATTTCCTACGCCACAGCCAGTCGCGATCGCTAAAATAGCAGTAATTAAACATAATTGATTAGTTATAGTTTTCATAATTTACCAAAATCTTTCGGTAACTCTACTTCTATATACGTTTGAAAGCGCCAAATAGATGCAAAACAATATTACGTCTATCAGTCGGCTCGAATAGCTAGTTCTCGATCGCCAAAAATCGTAGACCCCCTAAAGCTATAGACGGCGATCTCTTCAAAATTGTTTCTGGCAAATATAACCGATTATATTTGGGAAATTAGCTGCGGAAAATCTTCTCGCTCAACGTCGGGTAAGTTGCGGAGCATTTCGTCCCAAGTGGCGTAACTCTGTAAGGCGCTAACGACTATGGGCAAAGGTTCGGCAAAAATATGTTCGCAGTCCAACTCCTCGGCAAAATTAATTGCATAAGCCAACTGTTCTTGGGGAGGTGTAAATTGAGCATCAACCCCTGGTTTATTACCCCGCGCATCGACTCGATACCAACCATGGCGATCGAGATAAATCGCATTAAATCCATGTAGAGTATAGGGCGCACCATCATCAAAGAGACTCAATCTTTGATAGCAAAAGCCCGTCGGAATAGAATTGGCTCGTAGTAATGCCGCCAGCAGATGACTTTTCGCAAAGCAATATCCCGTTCGATGTTCCAATACTGCCGATGCGCGACAGGTAACGGGGTTTAGTTTATAGTCGCTGCTATGACGAACATTGTCTCTTACCCACTCAAAACAGCTTTTAGCAGTTGCTTCTGAATCTGCCTGGGCTAATTTTAAAGCTAACTTGCGGACATCTTGCTGCTGATGGTTAATTATATCCGTTGCTGCCAGATATTGCGGCATCTGATTCATAATTATCTTGAAAATGGAAGCTGTTTTTGCTAGTCCATTCTAGACATTAAATCTTCGATCGCTCTGATAAACATCGGTACAGATAGTCCGTCCAAATCGTAACTATGTTCGTAGGCAGGTTCGCGATCGTAACTGTGGAGAGTAATAATCCTGACATCTATTTTGCCGATTTGAGGATTGGCAAAAACGACAATTTCTAACTTCGATTTGTTGCCCTGATAAATATAGCAGGGTGATTCTAATAGGTGTATCTGAGTCTTGCCTAATTTATGGTTTAAAAAGTCGATGACCGCTGCCAGATTTTGGTTATAGTTCTGTCTTTGTCTTTCGTTTAGTACTTTCATAAATTTTAACCATGCCGTTTATCGGATCGTCATATAAATTAATGCTAAAACTTTTGCGATCGGACTCAGGGGTCAGCTTAACTATTCGTAGGATCGAACGGGCGATCTCGCCTTATCCATAAATTCTCTTAGATATGACGATCTAACTGTTTAGTAATTGCTTACTCTGTCTTTCTCCTGTCTGGATCTGCCACAAATTGCTATACATACCGTTTAAGGCGACTAATTCTTCATGAGTTCCTCGTTCGATAAGCTGCCCCGCATCCATGACATAGATGCAGTCTGAATGTCTGATCGTCGAAAGGCGGTGGGCGATCGCAATTGTGGTTCGATTTTGAGTTATTTTCTCTAGAGAACGAGCGATCGCTGCTTCGGTTTCATTATCGACGGCAGAAGTAGCCTCATCCAACACCAGAATCGGTGGATTTTTGAGAATGGCTCTAGCAATGCCGATGCGCTGCTTTTGTCCTCCAGACAGCTTTTGTCCTCTCTCCCCGACAATGGTGTCGTACCCTTGGGGTAGCTGTTCGATAAATTCTGTGGCTTCGGCTATTTTGGCTGCGGTTTCAATTTGGCTAAAAGTAGCATCGGGAGAACCATAGCTAATATTTTCCCGCACCGTACCGTGGAACAAAAAGACATCTTGACTGACTAAACCGACAGCACGACGGAGATCCCACAGCACAATATCTTTGATGTTGCGATCGTCTAAAGTTATCGATCCTGACTGCACTTCGTATAGCCGTAACAGCAGTTTAACCAAAGTACTCTTACCAGAACCCGTTGCCCCAACAATGGCGATTGTTTGACCAGCAGGAATATTTAGAGTCAAGTTTTTGATAATGGGTTCTCGGTCATTATAAGCAAAGGTAATCTTGTTGAGATTCACCGCACCTTTGATGCTAGATAATGCCAGAGACTTTTCTCCTGAATGAATCGTATTGGGGGTATCTAACAAATTCATCACCCGCGTAATCGATGCCATTGCCCGTTGGTAAAGGTCAAAGGTTTGTCCTAAACGAGTTAAGGGCCATAATAACCTCTGAGTCAAGAAAACTAGGACGCTATAAGTTCCCACCGCTAACGCACCGTTAGCTGCCTGCAATCCACCATAAAGCAAAATAGCAGTAAAGCCCGCCAGAATAACGATTCTAATTAAAGGAATAAAGGCTGCCGAAAGAGCGATCGCTTTCTGATTACTCTGGCGATAGGCATTACTATCTTTACGTAGGCGTTCAATTTCATAAGCTTCGGTGGTAAAACTTTTGATCGTCGTAATACCGCTTAGGTTATTGGCTAGTCGGGAGTTGAGAGTACTGACTCTCTCCCTCACCTCCGCATATCTAGGGGCTAGCCATTTCTGGAAAGTAACCGAACCCCAAATAATAATCGGAATGGGAATTACCGCCATCCAGGCAATATCAGGAGTCAAGAGAAAAAATGAGCCACCGACGATCAATACTGTTGCCAAGAGATGAATTATCTCATTTGCCCCAACATCCAAAAAACGCTCTAGCTGGTTGATATCGTCATTAAGTACGGATAATAATGCCCCCGTACTCCGTTCTTCAAAATAGGCTAATTCCAAATCTTGCACATGACTATAGGCATCAAGGCGAATATCGTGCTGTACATCTTGAGCTAGATTGCGCCACAGTCGCGTATAGGCATATTCAAACAGTGACTCCAAAGCCCAAATAATCGCCGAGAGGATTGATAACACCACAAGCTGTGAAAAGATGTCGGTGATGCCAAACCGCGCCACAATCGAATCCTCTTTTTTTACCACCACATCCACCGCAGCACCAATAATAGCGGGGGGAGCAAGGTCGAAAAGATTGTTGAGAATCGAGCAAATAGTTGCCTGCCAGACGATTACCTTATACTTGTCTCCATATTGTAGGAGTCTTTGCAAAGTGCGATCCGAGACTTTGGCTTTGGATGCAGTCATGAGTCAGTCTAGTTGAACAGAAATATCTTTTAGTCAACCTAACAGACTTTGGTACGTCAACGTTGAATCAGAAGATAGATTAATACCAAGTTTTAACCTGATTTTAGTTATCGGTATTTTGGCTGCTGCAGGTGCAACGTTAACCTTGCCTGGTATTGCGGGTTTAGTGCTCACCATTGGTATGGCCGTAGATGCGAACGTAATAATTTTTGAGCGTATTAGAGAAGAGCTGCGTAAAGGTGTTGGCCTTGCAGAATCTGTTCGCAAAGGATACAAGGCTTCTTACTCTGCCATTATAGATGCCAACGTTACAACTCTAATTATTGCAGTCATTCTCTTCTTTTTCGGGATTGGCCCAATTAAAGGTTTCGCCTCTGTGTTGTTAATTGGTATTATAACCTCATTCTTCACAGGTGTTCTCTTTACTCGTGTGATTAAAGATGATATGCTCAAAAAAGGAAAAACTATTTCTTATTGGACGGGCATTTCTGAAAATTGGTTCAGAAACCTTCAATTCAATTTTGTGGGTAAGCGTAAAATTGCTTATATCGTTTCAGGAATTATCGTTTTAGCAAGTATGTTGAATCTTGCGATTCGTCAAGGCGATGCGATTGATTTAGGTGTTGACCTTAGTTCAGGCCGTTCTTACACAGTTCGTTTTTCTGAAG
>ENA-ORXU01002111-ORXU01002111.1-marine-metagenome-genome-assembly--contig:-NODE-2111-length-14102-cov-4.030802_pt1 | contig 14102 bp, 11 predicted proteins | sample MGYA00237869_ERZ511484 | MGnify/ENA metagenome assembly ERZ511484
ACCTTGCGCCCAAAAAGAAGTAACTGTACTTCGTTCAGATGCGAAGTCAAAAAAGCTGCGGAATGTATTATCAAAAAATATTCCATAGCACGCCTTCGAATGACGACCTATATAAAATGGAATATTTTTATACAGCGGATCAGAGTCTTTATGAAATCCATAATTATCTGTTCCCCAAATTTCGAAACGTTTTCCACGTAAATTAAAATTACCGGGTTTATCGCCAAGTCCAAAATAATGTTCATCTTTTTGCAGATTCTTTGTCATCTGAACAATATTTCCGCCATACTCATTATTCGCCACCCAATGAAATCCCTTTTCATCAGAATTTAATAATACACCATGCTCATTATAAAATGACGCCTTTAATCCATCTTTTAATACTTTGCAAACTAATTTTGGAGTCGAGACGATGACATGTGTGTCGTTTTCTTCGACTTTAAGATCATTATATCCTTTATTATTATTGTCATCTACGGCATAGGAAAAATCTTTCACCATGTAGCCTTCGGTGAGATACCGCAATCGGATGACATGGTCAGTAAATACCTGAAGAATCAGCCAAACTTTATTATCTGTCTCGATAATGATGCGATCACCATCCTGCGTCACACGATTACACATTCCTGGAAAATATTCCATTTGCTCTGCCACCGGTATTGCCTGATTCATATGCTTTGTATTATTAAGCCGCCAAATGTAAGACATATTTGCACTTTTAGATATATGAATTCAAAGTGCTTTTGTATCTCCGTCCGAACACAGAATCATGATTCATTAAATCCACATCAACCAATAAATATTCTGTATCACCTGGGCAATGATTGGTAAATAGATAGAGAATATAAGTGTAGCTTTAACTTTTAGTTGATAAGACGAGAACGCTAAGCGCTGGCATAGTCAAAGATATTCTTTGCTTTCGTCCATGCCTTCCTTTGGCATCTGGTTTATATTGAGTGGTTGGCAATGAGCCGGAGCCACCAAAATCTGCATCATCACTATTGAATATGACATGCCAGGTCTTTTTCGACGGAACACCGATTTCATAGTTGTCGTGCTGGACAGACACGAAGTTGCATACCACGACAAGCGTATCAGACCGTTCATGACCTTTACGAATGAAAGAAATCACGCTGTGTTCTATATCCTGGTAATCGATCCACTCAAAGCCTTCTGGATCATAGTTTTTTTCATATAAAGCAGGCTCAGTGCGATAGAGGACGTTGAGCGTTGACACAAGTCGCTGTATGCCGGCGTGCATTGGAAAGTCCAATAAAACCCAATCAAGCGGTTGATCAAATGCCCATTCTTTATATTGCGCTAGTTCGGCTCCCATGAAAAGTAATTTCGAACCTGGGTGCGCAAACATGTAAGCATACATGGTACGTAAGTTGGCAAATCTGGTCCACTCATCACCTGGCATACGACCGAGTAAGGATTGCTTTCCATGTACAACCTCATCATGGGAAAAAGGTAGCATATAGTTTTCACCAAATGCATAGTACACCGAAAATGTAATCGTCTTTTGATGATAACAGCGAAACAAACTGTCTTCTTTAAAGTATTTCAGCGTATCGTGCATCCAACCCATCATCCATTTTAGTCCAAACCCCAATCCGTGGTGATCGACAGGTCGGGTAACACCGTCGAATGCAGTGCTTTCTTCAGCGATAGTGATAGCACTTGGAAACTCACCATATACGGCAGTATTGAATTCCTTCAAAAAATTAATAGCGTCATAGTTTTCGTTACCACCTTTTTCATTTGGTGTCCATTCGCCCTCATTACGCGAATAATCGAGGTATATCATCGACGCGACAGCATCTACACGTAGACCGTCGAGATGGAATTCTCTAAGCCAAAACAATGCATTGCTAATTAAAAACGCTTTGATCTCTGGTCGACCATAATTAAATATCATACTTCTCCAATCCGGATGATATCCGCGACTCGGATCGGGGTGCTCGTACACACACGAACCATCAAACCGAGCAAGTCCATGACCATCCTCTGGAAAATGCGAAGGGACCCAATCCAAAATAACTCCAAATCCTGCTTGATGTAATTGATCGATGAAATATTTAAAATCGTCCGGTGTCCCATACCGCGATGTGGGTGCGAAATAGCCAGTAATTTGATAGCCCCAGGATGGATCATACGGGAACTCTTTAATCGGGAGCAATTCAACATGTGTAAATTGCATTTGAGTTAAATAGTTTATTAACACAGGCGCCAGCTCCCGGTAATTATATGGTCTATTTTCCTCAGGATGAAATTTCCAAGATCCCATATGCATTTCATAAACTGAAATTGGGGACGACAAACTATTTCGTTCGTGTCGGTTTTCCATCCAGGATTGGTCGCTCCAATGATAGCTCGATTGAAATATGCGAGACGCGTTACCGGGACGGGTTTCCGCAAAGCGCGCATATGGATCTGCTTTTTCTAAGCGATCAGGGATGTCTTTTGCCGCAATAGAATATTTATAAAGAGATTGATCGTCTATCCCTTCTATAAAACCTTCCCATATTCCCGATTCGTCCCATCTGACAAATAATACATGAGAACTTGGATTCCACCCATTAAATTCACCGACAACACTGACTTCATCGGCAGCAGGAGCATAAACGGCAAAGTATATGCCGGTTTTTCCTTTGTGCTCAGTGCGATGTGCTCCAAACTTTTCTTGGAGCTTCAAGTGTTTACCTGACTTGAATAGGTATATGTCATACTCCGTGAAGTGGCTATGTGTATATACCGATTGCTTCTTTGCCATGATTGTCAAATATACCTTGTCAAAGTGATAAGCACGCTCGTCGATTAAACTTTATATTTAATTGTGTCAAATTAAATTTGCAATATGAATGGTATAACTGACTACATCCGCGCGCTAAAATTCTTATTTCATCGAAAAGTATTTCTGTTTGCCATCATTCCCGGTTTATTGGCACTCGTATTTTCCACTATCATGTTTTTTGTAATTAAAAATTATTCTGACGACATCGGTTCGTGGATGTGGGGCTGGTATAAGTGGGAGTGGGGACGTGCCGCAATCGAAACCGGGGCAACCTGGATCAGTGGTATCATCATGTTGGCCGTGTCGATCTTCTTATTCAAGTATATTATTTTAATCGTTTCGAGTCCATTCATGAGTAGCCTTTCCGAACGTGTTGAAACCATATTGACAGGAGAAAATGTGAATCAGCCGCTTTCTATGTCGACAATGACCGAAGGGCTGATGCGCGGACTTCGAATTTCTTTTCGGAATATTTTTCGAGAGCTAGGACTTTCAGTCGTTTTATTAATACTGAGCTTATTTCCTGTTTTTGCTCCATTTACGAGCATAGCTTTGCTAACCACGCAAGCTTATTTTGCCGGATTTGGGAATTTGGATTTTTCATTAGAACGATATTTTAATGTGCGCGAAAGTGTCGCATTCGTTCGTGATCATAAAGTGTACACGCTTGGGAATGGAATCGTGTTTATTGGATTATTGCTGATCCCGGTGATCGGAGCTGTCATCGCCGTGCCGTTGGGTACAGCTGCAGCCACGATTGGGGTTGTGGAGCGAACGTAGAGCTAAGTTCTTCATTGAGGTGCTGTAAAATTGATGGACTGTTTTTGCTCGTGGCATTTGTGGTGGAGATTATCGAGCTATACGTTCTACGGAATACGCTTCACGCAAGCTCAATTTCGTCCATTCTTTGTCAAATGAAGCAGGGCAGAGCATTCCTTGAAAAACATTGGGTTCTGAAGATCGGTACTTTAAAAGCTCGTATCATAAACATTGAGTCGCCTTCGTCAAGTCACTAAGCCATAAAAGGCTCCTTTGTCGAACTTTCCATTTTTCTCAAATCACTGATACGTTTGCACTAATTTCGGAAAATGTAAATCTCATCTAAAATATACTCATTTAATACAATTGGCACTTTACGAAGTTGTCTTAACATTAAAATTATTAATCTAATCGTTTTACAAGTCGTACTGCGTACTGCGTAAAACGTAGAGCTGCTGATTCAAAAATTGGCACGAAATACGATACGAGAAGCAATTCATATTAGTTGAGTATGAACGCCTCAAAATATGAATTAGCCGAACGTAGCGATATATTTTCATAAAAACTCTTGCTAATCTGGTTTTTATGTTGCATATTTGAGTCAAAGAATATGATATATGAAACATTATTCAAGTAGCTTTTTATCAGACGGATCATTTTTGCTTTCGGACCCTGCAGTGGCTTATAAGTCTAATTCAGATGTTATTGCACAGATACGCTCTGGCATCTCCCGCAAGGAAGTACTGGCTTTCTGTTCGCGCATTGGTCGCTCGCTGGCCGCTCTCGCCAAGGTTCTACCTGCATCTTACTCACTTTTGACCAAGCGTGATGTCTTCGATTCGCAAGTGACAGAGCGTGTCATGCAGATAGCTGATATGTATACGACAGGCACAGAGGTTTTCGGCGATGTTGATCGATTAAATATTTGGTTGGATACACCTGCTGGAGAGTTACACGGCCAGCGTCCTTTTGAGATGTTGGATACTAGCTATGGTGTCTCACTGATCAAGCATTGGTTGTTGCGCATCGATTATGGTATGCCAGTCTGATGCTGGTTTATCGAATAGATAGTGACAGACGTGCTGAAAATCCGATAACCGGTTTAGGTGCAAAATTATACGGTGGTCGATGGAATGAAATCGGCATACCAGCGGTTTATGCTGCCCAGCATCGATCTTTGGCGATGTTGGAGACCTTGGCGCACGTCAAAAAGACACAAGTATTTCCGCATAATAGGATGATATTCACCATTCTAGTACCCGATGAGCACATCCACAAAATTCCGAATAATCAACTGCGCAAGGGATGGAATGATATCACGACTTATGGCAACACCGACCACATTATGCGTACCATGATGGTCGATCAGAAAAAGCTGGCATTGCTTGTTCCATCAGTCATTGTCCAAGAAGAGTATAATATTATTATTGATCCTGGTCATCTGGGTTTCGAAACAGTGCGTGTTGTCGATCAGAAAATGGTGGAGTGGGATCGTCGAATGTTCAAAACCGATTAGGGAGTTCTCTTTAATATTGCTTTTTGGACTTGTGGCATGGAATACGTCTCAACTGGAGGTATGGTATCCGCACCCATGATTGTATCACCAGTGATACTTATAGGCTTGCTAGAACCAGCATAAATCGTATAGTGCATAACATCCCCTGCCACATGTGTGACGGTTTGAATCAGTGACCCCATCACCTGAAACGAACTGAATAATTGATTATCTAACTTGTACATCTCGATTCTGATGCCATTGGCTTCGTCTAATATGTATTGTCCCTTGCTCGAATCAACGACATGTAAATAATACGGTCGTAATCCTTCTGGACTCATCCCATAATTTATAAAATAAGCATACCGGTCAGACTGGGCTGTGGTGTCAATTTTGAGAGACATCGGGATACTGTTCACCAGGTCCAATCCTTTGTAGATCTCCAAGTCACCGGTCCAAGTACCAATCCATGATTGAGGGAACTGTTCCCGATCAGTCTGGCAGCATGATTCTTGTATCGCCACAATGATCAGTAGATAAACGATTGTATATTTGATTGATGAAAATATCATGCTGAAAGATAGGGTTTTCCATCGTGTGGTAAATCTATCGTCAGTCTGTATTCGATGAAATTTATATTAAATATCAGTTTATATTGATCTCGATGTGTTTAATATTATTTAATGCTCAATAATCTTTTTTTTATGAGTCGATTTGTTCAAGTTGTGATGTCGAGTTTGATCGTTGGAATTTTATTATTGCCGGCATCAATGTACGCTCAAATATTATATCCAGGCTTGTCCGGTCCGGCATTATTGCAGGCTGTTCAAAATGACTATACGCCAAATTTGGATTTGAGTTATGCCGAAGCGCGAGATACACTTTACAGTCAGATCGATGTGCGTAATGATACGGTGTATGGAATTTATACAGATTTCGCTGTTTATTTAGAGCCAAATACTGATCCAACCGCGACCTTATTCACCGGCGGAATTAATACTGAACACATTTATCCGCAAGGTAGAGGTGCAACTGATGGCACGCCCGCTTATCGAAATATGCATCATTTGGCGCCCACGCGAGTTGATGTTAATCAAGACAGAGCGAATAATCCATTTGCTGATATAGCCGATAATCAAACGGACAATTGGTATTATTTGAATCAAAAACAGCAGTCGATTCCGACTAATAATATTGATTTATATTCTGAAGCGACGGGCCAATTTTTCGAGCCGAGGGAAGACATGAAAGGCAATGTGGCGCGGGCTGTATTCTATATACACGCGATATATCGCGACCAAGTGAATAGTGTAGATCCCGATTTTTTTAATATACAGCGTGAAGATTTATGCGCATGGCATCTATCTGACCCAGCAGATGAGACTGAGAAAACGCGTACGATGCAAATTGCTAACTATCAAGATGGAAAAGAAAATCCGTTTGTGCTCGATTGCACATTAGCCGATCGCATGTATTGCGAAAATTCAGGCGGGTGTATGGTGAGCACTTTTGATATGGAAGGCATTGAGGATGAAATAAAAATTTACTACCAATCGACCTCGCGAGAATTATTAACATATAATTTGTCAAATCGAGATATTATATTGAATATCGAAATTTTTTCAATGGATGGAAAGCTCGTTTTGCAGAGAAATGAAATAGGTGTTTCTTTTGAATCAATTCATCAACAGCGAATCGAATTAAATTCCGGCTTATATTATATTTTAGCGAATTCGGAAGAAGGTGAATATTTTAGATCAGTATTTGTTGTTGAGTAACAGATGGTCATCAGTGGTTTATTCCAGACATATTTGTATTGGATAAATTAGAATGCCTTATTACGTCTTTATTTAGTTTCTGAAAATCGTATGGAATTGATCAAGTTGTCAGCAAGCGTGTAGCCGAATAAGTCGTGCTGTTCGTGTGCGACAAATACTTGCCATAGCCGATTATCTTTCGTGTAGATTACATTTAGAAAGTCATATGCTCGGCCGTCGATTTCCATCCAACCTTCTTGCTTGATAGCTTCTATCGATTCAGAGTCAATCGGAACATCTTTATAATGAATGTCCGTACCACCCATTTTCGTCAAGTCGATATCCATAGCTGGTAGGATCGACTTTTTGTCCCCTTCAAATTCTGGCTTGTATAGCACGCATTTCGCGTATATCATTAAACTCAATTCATCCAGATAACTGTGTTTTATGATTTCCTGAATTTTATCCGCAGACGCTGAGGGCACAGGTTCTACTGACTTTACGAGTTCGACTGGTGACTTTAGACTCATGGTCGATTCGCAAAAGTCGATTTTAATACGTGGTCCTTCGTAAAGCGCCTCGGTATCTTGGGCGTTCAGTTGTCCTGTTATAATGATCAAACAAGTGCATACACAAAGAGTGATAGTCGATTTAATAGATATAACGCGATTTTTCATAGGTGGCGAAGATAATCAAGAAGATGCTCGTTTGTATGATTTGACGATTGTCATCCACGTTAAATACTGGTTAAAACGTTAATCTTCAAAATGTGCTATTGGGGTTCTCGCCTTGTGCAATTCAGTATATTCGTGCCCCATGGCAAATCTGAATGTTGATGATCTACTTTCGATGCTACTTGTACTTATCATGTTTTCGATAGGTGCGACGCTGCGTTTTTCAGATTTTCGACGCATATTTTGGCAGCCGCGTAGTTTAGGTATCGGGCTATTTCTACAAATGATATTTCTTCCGATACTAACTTTTTGTATCATTTCATGCACAGAATTACATCCATTCTATAAGGTAGGTTTCATTATAGTCTCACTCTGTCCGGGAGGAACAACTTCGAACTTTATCAGTTATTTAGTGAATGCGGATGTAGCATTAAGCATTTCATTGACGACGATTAATAGCTTTCTAATTTTACTCACGATTCCTTTTGGTGTCAATATTGCATTGGATTATTTTATCGGAAGTGAGACGCAAATCACGCTTGAGTTTGGAGAAACCCTCGTACGTGTATTTTCATTAATTTTATTACCAGCATTTTTAGGTGTCTGTTTTAACCAATATTTATCTAAACTCAGTTTAAGACTTCGTATGCCCTTGAAATATATCAATGCGGCATTGCTAGCCATTGTATACACTATAAAATTTTTAGGCAGTGAAGAGGTAGGCGGTTCCGGGGTATCGTTTGCGGATATTAAACAACTTCTACCCGTGGCTATCTTGCTTCAGATCATCAGCATGTTAATTGCATATTGGCTGGCAACTAAAATATTGAAACGATCGTCATCTTGCCTCACGATTGGAATCGAAGTGGGATTACAAAACACGGCGTTGGCCTTACTTATCGCTTCTGAGTTTTTATCAAATTCGGCCATGAGTAAGCCTGCATTGATTTATGCCATGTTTTCGTTTTTCACGACGTTACTGTTTGCATGGATTATCTATCGCTTCGTTATCTTGAAGCAACGTCAAAAATGGAACGTGAACAGACCTCTATAAGATGTCGAACTTAACGCTGTTTACCGTATAATTTGAGTACTTGACATACCTTTTTCTGTAGTAATTGTAACGACATAAATTCCGAAGGGAATGTCTTCGAGAGCGATAGATATGCGCTCGTTTTCAGATAGTTGTTGTCGCAATTCCAGTCCATTCATGTTGTATATACTTACGTCGAACTGGCGACCAATTTCTAATGACTCTATAAATAAAGCATCAGCTGTTTGGTGCATTTTAAAATGTGCATCAAAATCGATTACATTTCGAGTGCCGCTATTTCGAGGCGTGAATCTTATCACCGTATTTTCTTGAGGTTCAGTCTGCCATAAATTAGGAGCTGATTGACCATTTCTTATAAATGATATCTCAGGCACATCCGGGTTATTAACTAAATAAAACATGGAGTCCTGAAAATAATTCGAATCAAAGTTTTTGAAAAATGCAATTGTATTTCCCTGCGTATCACTAATAATCGATGGATAATTAGGTAAACTTCTTTCTCCATACGCTACTTCAATATTGCCCGTGCGTTCATAAATCATCAATTGAAATTCCAGGTAATCTGAATTATCCAAATTTTCACTGATCGGAACAGCAAAACCGCAGTTGTGATACTGTAAAGTTAAAACCCGGTCGCCGACGGGTCCAGTCGTTTTATGTCGAATTGGGGATAATGATTTAGGCGGATTTGCACGGCCTCTATCCATAAGATCGACGATAGCCAAAGCCATGTAAGTAAAGTCGCCACTTTGGTTATTGAATCGAAGACTACCACCGGTTCCTTCCGTCGTAATTTGAATGTTGTCATATAACGTACCACGCATATTGACCGGGAAATCTGTGTCGAAACTGTACGACGGATCACTCCAGATGCCGTTGTTCAATTTCGTCCCATCAAAGAAGGGCTCATATATTCTTTCTTCCGAAGAAACTTCATAATAAAAGTCTTGGCCTTGGACGTATCCAAAAACCGCAAGTAAGCAAACCACGATTACAAAACGCATAATAATTTAAGTTTTAGTGATAGAAATTCACTAGCACATCGATTGATTGGAGGGGGTGACCAGAAGATCTGATCTTGTTGGATTAGTACCCGGGGCGGGGCTCGAACCCGCACGGCCGCAATGGCCACAGGATTTTAAGTCCTGCGTGTCTACCAGTTCCACCACCTGGGCTTCACCAACGGCGCAAAATTACATATTTCAGATGAGAAACTGCAACATTTCGAGCTATGCTTTTCCCACATATGTGGCGGGTGTGAGCTGAGTCAATTCAGCCTTCACCGCATCCGAAACTTCAAGTGTATCAATGAATCTTCTGATGGTGGTCTGATCAATTTTTTCATTACCTCGTGATAAGTCTTTTAGCAACTCGTACGGCCGCTCAAAGCCTTCGCGTCTTAACACTGTTTGAATGGCCTCCGAAAGAACAGCCCAATGTTCATCGAGATCGGATGATATTCTCGACTTGTTGACGATGAGCTTGCTCAGCCCTTTTTTGATAGATTTTAAGGCGATCAATGTATGGCCAAGCGGAACCCCTAGATTTCGTAAAACAGTGCTGTCTGTAAGGTCACGTTGCAGTCTCGATACTGGAAGTTTATTAGCGAGATGGCCAAGCAAGGCATTCGCTATGCCAATATTACCTTCGGCATTCTCAAAATCAATCGGATTCACTTTGTGCGGCATAGCCGAAGAACCGACCTCATTTTTAATCACTTTTTGAGAGAAATAATCCATTGAAATATATGTCCAAATATCACGACACATATCCAATAAGATCGTATTGAAGCGCATTATACCGTGACAATGTGCGGCCAACATGTCGTAATGTTCTATCTGTGTAGTGGGATAAGATCTAGACAAGCCGAGGTCCTCCTCTACGAACGATTTTCCCAAATCATGCCAATTGAATTCTGGATAAGCCAACACGTGTGCATTGAAATTGCCCGTGGCCCCACCGAATTTTGCACGAAATGGTATGCTATATATAAATGGTAGTTGGTCGTTGAGCCGCACCTGAAATACACGTAGTTCTTTTGCAAGTAATGTGGGAGAGGCGGGCTGGCCATGTGTCCGCGCCAACATCGGAATATCGCTACTTATTTTGACCAAGTCATTTATGTCACTGATCACATCGAGCATTTTTGGATACACGACTTCGGCCATGGCTTCTTTCAATGAAAGCGGAACGGCTGTATTATTTATGTCTTGTGAAGTCAGCCCGAAATGGACAAATTCAAGAAATTCGGAGAGCCCAACTTCACGCATTTTATCCTTAATGTAATATTCGACAGCCTTCACATCGTGATTGGTGGTCGCTTCAATATCTTTTATTTTTTGAGCTTCGGATGTTGAGAGTTCTAGCGTTTGCTCAATCATTTTTTCAATAGGCGCAATGGGCATCGAAGCGAGTTGAGGGATACCGGATTTTTTCAAGAATAATAAATATTTCAATTCAACAAGTATCCGATATTTAATTAACCCTTTTTCCGAAAAATACGGTGCGAGTTCTTCTGTCTTTTTTCTGTAGCGTCCGTCAATCGGGGACACGGCTTCTAATGGGTCAAGCATTATTTTTAATTTTATCGTTCTTCCTTTTGTAATATAAAAATGTTTCGATTTGGCTTTGCACGCGCATCACCGGCTTACCTTTTTTGAATTGATTATTTTTTTTATGGTGAATATGTCTGGCTTTGACATTGTCACTCCATTGCAATTCCAGAAAATCCATTATTTCTCCTTGAATACACTTGTCCATAATCGGGAAGATAGTCTCAATGCGCCGACTCAAATTACGCTCCATCCAATCAGCACTTCCGGCGTATAGTTTTTTCGATCCTCCATGATGAAATGAAAAAATCCGAGTATGTTCCAGATACCGATCAACGATGCTAATGACTTTGATATTTTCGCTCCAACCTTTCAATCCAGCTACTAAAGAGCAGATGCCGCGTATGATCAATTTTACTTTTACTCCGGCTCGGCTGGCTTTATAAAGTAGGGCGATCATATATTTATCTTGCAGACTATTCATTTTCAGGAAGATTTCTGCTTTCCGTCCAGCACGTGCCTCACCGATTTCAAATAATATTAGTTCTTCAAAAGACTCTCTTAGATTAAATTTTCCAACGAGCAATTGTTGAAACTGGTACTTTTTAATATCTCCTGTTTCTAATATCGTAAATAAATGTGCAACATCGTTTGCCATCGTTTGATCAGCCGTAAATAAACCAATGTCGCTATATATTTTAGCTGTTTTTTCATGAAAGTTACCAGTCGAAAGATAACAATATGCGGTAGAGCTTTGACCTTCACGTCGGAGGACGAATGCCATTTTTGCGTGGACTTTTAATCCTGGAAAACTATACTGTACATGAATGCCATGTCTTTGTAGTTTTTCTCCCCAAGTTAAATTAGATGCCTCATCAAATCTTGCTTTGACTTCTACAAATACCGAAACGTGCTTGCCATTGCTGACTGCACGTATTAATGCATTCATAATTTTAGAATCCTTTGCCACACGGTATTGCACAACTTTGATATGGGTGACATTCGCATCGTCAGCAGCTTTTTCAAAAAAATGAATCACACTATCATATCGATGGTATGGCACATGTATGAGATGATCACCCTTTTTAATTGCATCGAAAATATCCACGGCCTTTTCTAGTTTGGCGTAGCGAATAGGTTTAAGACTTTTATTGCGTAGGTATGATAAATTAAAATCAGGAAATTTAAAAAAATCAAAGTTATTGTGATATCGCCCTTCCTGAAATAAATCCATATCAGAAACGCCTAAGATTTCAGTAAAAAATTTCAACATGTGTTTCGGCATGTCTCGATCATACACAAGCCTGGATGCTGGTCCAACATTTCGCTTGGACAAGCTTTTTTTAATTTTTGAAATTAAATCACCGGAGTATTCATCGTCGATATATAATTCTGCATCGCGACTTAGTTTTAAAGAGTAACTTTCAATGATGTGATAGCCTGGAAAGAAATATTGAATACGTGAGCGTATGACGTCGTCCAGCATCATGATGCTCTTTTTTTGATCCGGTTCAGGTAATTGAATGAAGCGAGGTAGTTGATCTGAAGGAATACGAACGATCGCATACTCTGAAGGTGGTCGTTTGACAGACTTGTCTTTTAGATGGATGGCCAGATACAGCGCAGCATTATTCAAGAATGGCTTTATTTTTTGACCTTTAAGATATACAGGTTGTACAAATGGCAGCATGTAATCTTTAAAATACTCATCGACAAATATTTCATGGTATGATGTCAGTTCATTTGGTTGAATTAAATGAATATCATATTTCTTAAGTGCTGGTCGAATGGAATTAAAAAAAATGTCACTAAACTCAAGCTGTTGTTTATTGACTATTTGCGTAATTTCATTTTGAATCTCGTTCGGATCGTAATCAAATTGTTTTTTTGTTTTTTTACCGACACGAATAAGATTACGATTATTTGCTACTCGAACTCTAAAGAATTCATCTAAATTATTAGAGTAAATGGCGAGAAATTTTATACGCTCAAATAAAGGGAGTTGAATATCTTTAGCCTCCTGCAAAACTCGATAATTAAATCCCAGCCAACTGATATCCCGATGGATATATGGAATTTTATCTCCAAGCACTTCTATAGATGAATATTGCACGTTTGGCATACCGAAATGACTGACCTTGTTTTGTGAGGCTGACAAAGGTAATCATTGCACATTCAACAATATGCTGGGAAGAGGTAAATATTCTCAAGCAAATATTTGATTTAGTCGATGGTATTTCCTAACTATGTTGACTCAAAACTCATTGAATGAATCGTAAGATAGTCGTAGCAGGAAATTGGAAAATGAATTTGTTGTACCCTGATGCAGTAAAACTGGCGTCAGCCTTATCAAAACAAGTGTCAAGCTCGCGAAGTATGGAAGTGATCATCTGTCCTTCCTTGCCATATGTCACACCGATCCTCGAACAACTCCGACAAGATAATCGAGATATTTCAGTTGGTGCCCAAGATTGTCACACGGAAACATCAGGGGCTTACACAGGTGAAGTTTCTGCAGAAATGCTGGCATCATGCGGGGTGAAATATGTCATTCTAGGTCATTCGGAACGACGTGCTCAGTTTGGAGAAAACGAAGAGTTGCTCCGTGATAAAATTCAAGCGGCGTTAAGTGCCGGTCTGAAGGTCATCTATTGTGTAGGTGAAACTCTTGAGCAACGAGAGAGTGATAGCGCTTTTGAAGTTGTCAAAGGGCAACTACTGGGCGGACTCAAAGCGCTGGACGTCACTAAATTTGAACACATCACATTGGCATACGAGCCGGTATGGGCGATTGGCACTGGCAAGACTGCCACCCCTGAACAAGCACAAGATATGCATGCACACATCCGCCACACCCTCAAAACTCATGTGAGCGACCATGTTGCAGAAGGTATTTCTATTTTGTATGGAGGAAGTGTCAAGCCTGCCAATGCCCAAGAAATTTTTAGTCAGTCGGATGTTGATGGCGGTTTGGTTGGTGGAGCTGCATTAGACGAGCATCAATTTATTGCAAT
>ENA-ORXU01002113-ORXU01002113.1-marine-metagenome-genome-assembly--contig:-NODE-2113-length-14095-cov-2.474747_pt1 | contig 14095 bp, 13 predicted proteins | sample MGYA00237869_ERZ511484 | MGnify/ENA metagenome assembly ERZ511484
TGGCGATGTTAGATCCTGAATTTGCCAAACATCAGCTAGATGTCATGACCCGCGAATGGTACATGCATCCTAACGGACAGCTACCCGCCTACGAATGGGCGTTTGGCGATGTTAATCCTCCCGTACATGCTTGGGGTGTCTGGCGCGTTTATAAAATCGAGCAGAAACGGACTGGTAAAGGCGATCGCGTTTTCCTCGAAAGAGTATTTCAAAAGCTACTGCTTAACTTTACCTGGTGGGTAAATCGTAAGGATGCGGGAGGCAATAACGTCTTTGAAGGGGGGTTTCTCGGTTTAGATAATATCGGCGTGTTCGATCGCAGTTCCACCTTACCAACTGGGGGCTATCTCGAACAGGCGGATGGTACTAGCTGGATGGCGATGTACTCTCTCAACATGCTGACCATCTCCCTCGAACTTGCCCAGGAAAATCCAGTCTATGAAGACATGGCGACCAAATTTTTCGAGCATTTTATTTATATTGCCGATGCGATGACTCACGTTGGCGATGAGAAAACCCAGCTATGGGATGAAGAAGATGGTTTCTTCTATGATGTGCTGCATCTACCCGATGATAGCCGAGTTAGATTAAAAGTGCGATCGATGGTGGGTTTAATTCCTCTGTTTGCCGTTACTACCCTCGAACCAGATTTACTCGATCGCCTGCCCAATTTTAAACAAAGACTTGAATGGTTTATTAGTAATCGCCCCCAACTCAAGCGTAATGTTGCCTGTATGGAAACAGAGGGAATGGGGGCAAGACGCATGTTAGCACTATGCTATGCGACAATAGATCGAGTTGAATCTCAGGATCGCCTCCGACAGATTCTAGCTAAGCTGCTAGATGAAAACGAGTTTCTGAGCGATTATGGTATCCGCGCCCTGTCTAAATATCATGAAGAGCATCCTTATACCTTTTACGTCGATGGAGAAGCGCATACAGTAAAATACGAACCTGCCGAATCTTCTAGCGGTTTGTTTGGCGGTAATTCTAACTGGCGAGGTCCAATTTGGTTTCCCGTCAACTATCTGCTGATCGAGTCTCTACAAAAATTCCATCACTACCTAGGAGATGACTTTAAGGTCGAATGTCCGACGGGTTCGGGCAACTGGCTCAATCTCTGGCAGGTGGCGGATGAAATTTCTCGCAGATTAACCAAAATCTTTTTAGCCGATGATGCCAATAAGCGTCCTCTGTATGGCAGCACCTCCAAGTTTCAAAGCGATCCTCACTGGCGAGATTTAATTCTATTCTACGAATACTTTCACGGCGATAATGGTGCGGGAATTGGCGCAGCGCATCAAACAGGTTGGACGGGACTAATTGCCAAGCTAATTCAGCAACGAGGTGAGTATTAGGCTTTTAGCAGTCAAATAACTATGGCGTATTTCAGTGAAATTAAAAACGCCATAGCGATGAACCATTAAATGCAACGCTATGAATAAATTATTTATCCTCGTTATGATTTCTCTCTCAACACTATTATTCGCCTGCGACGGAGAAGGTTCGGGCAATGCGGGAGGCAGTACCAGCGGCGGCGCGGGAGAAAGTCCTAGCGAAGCGATCGACGCTCGTAATGATGCCATTCAGCAAGATCTGAGTACGGGAAATCAAATAGATACCCCGATCTTAACTGAAATTGAACCAGCGATCGAACCGATAGAAATAGAACCAATTGATACTGGTGACGAAGACGGAGATGCTTTAAATGATAGTTTGGATAACTAAGTTGTCCTATTAAGCTAGGTGAGTAATGCTCATTTTACTGTCGCGTCCACTTTAATTTATTGGGTAGCGCAAATCGATATCAGCCCCCTAACCCCCAAGCTTGGGGGAAACACGTCATATATTAGTCCGCATTTTTAATGCTTGCCGTATTACTACCTTTTAAACAATTAGATTCATAGCTATTCTGGATAAGAAGCATACGACAGTATCTACTAGTTTTTCTTCCCAATCCCTAATCCCTAATCCCTAATCTCTAATCTCTAATCTCTAACCCCTAATCCCTAATCCCTAATCCCTAATTACCCCGAACAAATAACTAAGATAGTAGGTCAATTAATTAGAACGACTATATCTTTAAACTTCGATAAAATTATCTTGAGTTAATTCAGTTGGATGAATATCCATAACCATGGCAATTTGAACACCTTCATAACTGAGAATAGTATTTACATTTCCCGTAATACTCAAATCGTTGTAAGACACTTGGGATAGTTGCAGCTTATCCGTACCCAATTCAAAGTCTGCCACAACGCTGTTGCCTTCGAGAATTAAATTAAACAGATCGCTACCGTCTCCCCCTACCAGAAGATTATCGCCCCCGTCGCCACTTAGGGTATCGTTTCCAGCATCGCCGTGGATAATATCATTTTCAGTCGAACCGAGGAGGTAATCATCACCGTCATGTCCGTGGATAATATCGTTTCCTCCCGCGCCACGAATCAAATCGTTGCCATCCGAACCCAACAGAATATCGTTGCCTGCTGCACCATTGAGGGTATCATCGCCTGTGTTTCCCGTTAGGGTATCGTCACTATTGCCGCCGTATAAATCGTCATTTCCCGCACCGCCGTCGAGATAGTCTAGATCTCGACCACCAATTAAGCGATCGCTTCCTTCATTGCCAAAGATAATATTATTACCGCTAGGATCTTGAATAAAGTCCCTATCCGCACCACCGTTGAGGTTATCGTCTCCCGCGCCACCGTTTATTAAATCTACGCCAGCATCACCGTTAATAATGTCATTACCATCATTGCCATTGAGGTTATCATCGCCATCCGAACCACTAATTGTGTCGTCGCCATCGCTGCCATTGACTACATCAATATCGTTTCCTCCCAAAAGATTGTCATTTCCAGACATTCCAGTTAGATTATTTTCTCCGTTTCCGCCTAGAATTGTGTCATTCCCCGTACCGCCACTAAGATTGTCGCTGGCATTATCTCCCACAACAAAGCTGTTCGGAGTTGTTTGTATATCTGACTCTGCTTGTCTGGACTGTTCTTCAGAGATATAGCTTTCGCCGCTAATATCTTCTGTCGGTTCTAAAAGGTTTTCTTCAATCAATATTGTTTCAGTCTTAACTTCTTCTTCGACAACTGTTTGAGAAATAACTTCTGCTTTAACTTCAAAGATAGGCTGTTCGACTTCTTCAATAGTTTCGTCTGCCGTAACTGACTCAATCTTATCCAGAATTGAATTAACTAGATCTAGCTGACCGTTAAACACAGACAAATCGCGATCGCTCGACTCTATCGTTGACGTAATTTTATTATCGTAAACTTCGCTTCTATATACGACTAAATCTGCACCGACGACATAAACTGCTGCCCCATCTATAGCTGCCGAATTAGCATATAAAGAACTATCGGTAATGCTCAAATCTTCATAACTGATAATTGCCCCTCCGAGGTCGGCGTTTCCTCCAGTTAGATTTAAACGATATATATTAACATCAGATTTTTGCTCTGCATCGCCATCGTCAATATTAAAAATTCGATCGTCTGCTGTTTGAGTGATAGTTGCCCCAAAAGGAGTACCTATATTTACAGATTCGGTAATATCAATTGCCGAAGTTAACTCTACATTTGTTTGAACAAAAATATCATCTCTACCAGGATTTGCATTTGCCAGCTCTACCGCTTCTCTTAAAGAACCCGCACCAGAATCGCTGCTAGTAGTAACGTTATAGGTAGCCATATCTATTTTCTTTAACTAAGTAATATATATTTTGTCAATAGATCAAAGCGTATTTATATAGCTTTAAATAAATACTTTCTTTGATACTTTTATTGTAAAGCGATCGCCCTCTGGGAAAATAAACTTTGCAAGAAGAAACTGGCAGTCGGACATGGTTTGCTTTATCTCAGCCTTATATTTAGCGATCGCCAAACAGACAGCTTAATACTTGATAATTCGGCAAAAAAAACGCAACGTCTGCTGCTGAAGAGTTCTAGCTAAACGTTGCCCTGGCGATCGCTATATTGAAGAAGATATTTCTCTTAGAGAATTTTACGCCCGACTAATACTTCTCTTACTTCCAGCATTGCCGAGTAGGTTGGAATAATATGCAGAGTTTTGGCTGGCTGAGTATATTCCAGCGCGGTACCGATCGCTTCTGACAAGTTTTCTTTGACCACTAGCTCGAAATTATTTTCCGCCGAGTTAACATCAGAACTATATGCCAGTCTCAAAGCCATATCATAAACGCGATCGCCACTAACAACTAGAGTTCCCCCCAGCTTAACTAACTCTTCGGTATCCACATCCCAGATCCAAGATACATCTGTACCATCGGGAATGCGATCGTTCAACACCAGCAGGGTAACGTCAGACTTGCCTGTCTTTTTAATATCATTAACAGCGCGAATTGTCTCATTCATACCCACGGGGTTTTTCGACAGCATAATCCGCACCTGCTTATCATCTATTTCTAATTCCTCTGCACGCCCAAAGGCTGCTTTAAAATTACCCACAGTGCCGTAGATAGCATCCGTTTCGATGCCAACTTCTTGCGCCAAAACGCTGGCTGCGAGGGTATTGTACTTGTTATATACGCCAATCAAAATTTGCGGATGACCTTTACTGGCTAAAGTAACCTCGCTTTTAGCAAAACCACAGCTAGGACATTGATAATCTCCCAAGTGAGACAAATAAACTCCCTGATAATCGAGTAAATGTCCACAACTCGGACAATAGATCGAATCTACTGCGTGGGGAATCTCATCTAAATATAGTTCTGGTTCATTAAGTCCAAAATAAAGCACTTTTTGCTCTAACCTTTGTCCCAAACTGCTCAAAGTCGGATCGTCAGCATTAAGAATAATCGTCGTGTTTTTAGATAAAGGTGCGATCGCTTTACCCCAACGCCGAGCAATAGTATCTACTTCCCCATAGCGATCTAGCTGATCGCGAAACAGGTTCAAAGCCAAAATATATTTTGGTTCGCAATTTTTAAGCAGCAGAGGCAAAATGTTTTCATCCACCTCTAAAATTGCATAGTCAGCAGTTATTTTTCCCGTCATGTCTGCACTACCTAACAAAGCCGTAATCAAACCGTTGATCAGATTAGCACCGCTAGAATTATGCACCACCGTATAACCGCGATCGCTCAAAATCTGCTTGAGTAATAAAGAGGTGGTAGTTTTGCCGTTTGTTCCCACTACCAAGATTACCCCCTGACTGACCTGCTCGAACAATAGAGGCAAAAGACGAGAATGTAGACGACGAGAAATTTCCCCTGGCAAGACAGATGCAGCACCCAGATTTAGCGATCGCACTAACCCCGTTACCGTCTTTGCTACTCCAACCGCCAAACCCAAACGAACCCGATCTAATAGTTGCATTTTATATTTCGCAGACAAACATATATCTTGATAACCTATTTTGCATCGATCTGACAGAATCAATCTGTTAGTCTTTGAAAGCAGCTAATTTACGTCTAACTTGTTACCTATTTCTACAATCATTTCTCCTTGCTTCAGCTTTTCTAAAGCACTATACAAAGTAACAGATAACAGTTTTCGCAGATTACGGTTTGTCACGTTTCCACAGGTAAGCCATAAAATTTGAGGAGGTGTACCCAAGCGACAGACTAAATCAATAAAGTCACTATCTTTTGTCAAAATTACCGCATCTGCTAATCTTGCAGCTTCAAAGATTTCGAGATCTTGAGCATCTCTTAAATTTAATTCTCGTAAAGAAGTTGCTTCCAAAGTAAAGGTATCTGTTAGCCAATTTGACAACGCTGGAGGCAGTTGAGCATCAATCCAAATCTTTATGCTGTCAATCTAGAAAAATCAGTGCGTCGTGCAGCAAAAATTAAGCAAGCTTGAATATCTGCTAGTTCTAAATCGGGAAAATCTGCCAAAATTTCTTGAAAATCGACATTTTCGGCTAACATTTCCAAAATATCGGTAACTCTGATTCGCATCCCTCGAATACAAGGACGACCTCCACATTGACCTGGAACTTGAGTAATACGAGTCAGTAATTTGTTTGTTGAATTCATAATCTTTATCGTTCGCCTGTATATCTTCTATATCTTAATCTTTCACTTAATTGAAAAATTGAAAAAAGCGATCGCACTACTCCCGTTACCGTCTTTGCTACTCCAACCGCCAAACCCAAACGAACCCGATCTAATAGTTGCATTTTATATTTCGCAGACAAACATATATCTTGATAACCTATTTTGCATCGATCTGACAGAATCGATTAATGATTTTCTGCTTAGAAAAGGCGATCGCAATTTATTAGTCTAAAATTTTAATGTCATATTGTTGAAATATAGAATCGGCAGTCGTAATAGTTAAATCTTCAAGTTTTGCTTGAGCAATAATCATGCGGTCAAAAGGATCTTTGTGATGAAGAATCAAGTTTCCTGCTTGAACTGCATGGATCGCTTTTATATCTAAAATTGAAATGTTATCGATAGAACATTCACGTTCGATTAGTCTGCTTATTGGTTGAGAAAGAGTCAGCCTTTGATTATTGACTTTAATGCTCAATTCCCAAATACTAGCTACCGATAAAAATAATTGATTTCTTCGATCTATTATTGCTTCTAGCTGCTGTTTGCTTAATTTATCGGGATCTTCGAGCCACCACAGCCAGCAACAAGTATCTAGTAAAAGCCTCATCTAGCTATCTCCGTAAAACAAATCGATTAATTCCTCATCTGATTCGTTAAAGTCGTCACTAATTTGTATTTGACCTGCTAGCCTTCCTGGAATACGCTCGCCTTTACTTTCTATATTTTTATAAGGGACTAGTTTGGCGACAGGGACACCACGATTGGCGATCGTGAATTCTTCTCCTAGTGCGACTCTTGAGAGCAGTTTAGATAGCTGAGTTTTAGCTTGATGAATATTAATTGATTCGCTCATGACAATTAAACTAAGTCTTTAAACTAAGTTTATCACTGTGCGATCGATCGAAACAGCTTGGGATCGAGTTGTATTTTCCAAAAGCGATCGCTATACCATAGTCCACAGCGTAGATTTCCAAGTGTGAACTAGCTGCCAAATAATGCCATCGAGCAGCTAATTCACAATCTGCTTAAGAATGTATCTAAGTTTGTAGATTATAAAAGGTGCTTCAATTCTGGCTTATCGTGCAGAGACTTGACTACCTCTTTTATATCTTGGGTTGAGCTTTTGTCTACTACTAAGGTAACTTTCCCGTCACGGACGATCACCACATCTTTTAAGCCAATCGTCACGATCACTTCATCGCTTTCGCTGGCATAAATTACCGCATCTTCGGTATCTTTGCCAATATGAGTTCCTAGTTCGACGTTTTTTTGCTCTCCTTTTAGCAGTCTTTCAACCCCATTCCAGTCTCCTAAGTCGTCCCAGCCAAAGTCCGCAGGCAAGACGCAGGCAAGCTTGGTTTTTTCCATGAGGGCATAGTCGATACTTTCCTTTTCTAAGTCTGCATAAGCATCACGACCTTTTTTGGATAGAGCATCGAGCAGATCGGGAGCATGTTTGGCAAGCTCATCTAACACGACTCCTGCCTGGAAGATAAACATACCGCTATTCCAGCTAAATTTACCCGTATCGATAAAGGATTGGGCTGTCGCTGCGTCTGGTTTTTCAGTAAAGCGGGTTACTTCATAGACGGGTAGCTGCTCGAATTCGCCCTGTTGTGCGCCCTGTTCGATGTAACCATAGCCAGTAGCAGGCTGATTGGGAGTGATGCCTAGGGTAACAATCGATGGTTTGGCGACTGCTTGTTGGGCAGCAGCTTTCAGGGTTTTGTTATATGCGTCGGTATCACCAATCCAATGATCTGCGGGAAAGAAGCCGACGATCGCCTCTTTGCCATATTTTTTGGCTACTTCTAATGTTGCCCAAGCGACGGCGGGGGCAGTATCTCTACCTTGGGGTTCGACCAATATATTTGATTTTGGCAAATTTGGTAGCTGTTCTTGTACACCATCAGCAATAATCTCTGAGGTGATTACCCATAGGTTTTCCCAGCCTTCTGCTAAATCTAGCAAACGATCTGCGGTAGATTGCAGCAAGCTTTTACCACTACCATCAAGACAGAGAAACTGTTTTGGTCTTTTGAGACGACTTACAGGCCAAAAACGTTCTCCTTTACCACCAGCAAGAATAATTGGGATTAATTTTAGTTCCATTTACTTTTTAATAATGATGCGGGACATTGGGGACTAATCAGTCAGACAAACTTTGGATACTATTATTGCTTGAGTTTGAGGGCTGACTTTTGGACAATCGCTATAGATTACAGTGGTACTATGTAACATAAGATCTTATCTACTTTATCTTGATTATTAGCAATCTCAATTAAAAGTTGTAATTTTAAAATGACCTTCGCTAAACATGTAAGATATTAGCCTCTTTTTTTCAAATTAAGCATGGTATTACGTTAAATATTCCTTCGTTCTAAGAAAGATTTGGTTTGAATGATTGACAGCAATTTAAATAGCTATAGCTAAAATTTTTGACGACCGCCGTATAGAAACACCATATAATTTGCATGAATCACAAGCGATCGCGCAATAGTAAGCAATCTTTATCACCTTGGAAAAATGGCAAGCTGACATCGGCAAGTCGAAGCAGCGATCGAGAGTCTAACACTCCTCAGATTACCTCATTAGACCAACCTTTGTGGTTTTGGCGACGGCATTCGGGTTGGTCATATTTTAATCGGGGTCTTTTTTGGGGAGGATTGGTAAGCTTAACCTCTATATTTTCAGCTTTGGGCGGTGTGGCTTTAACTTCGATTGATGCGATCGAACAACAAATATCTAATCGTCTGGGAGAATCTGGGGGAAAAGTTGCTGTCGAGTCTCAAACGATCGACACTCCCCTACAAATTTTACTGGTAGAAGTTAAACCCGATCGAGATGCTTTAGTTGGTTTTTCGGAGGTTTCTTCTGGCAAAAGTAAAAATATTCTACTAGTGAAAATTGAGCCAGAGAACAATTTTGTGCGAGGCGTAAATGTTCCTGGGAACTCTCGGGTGCAAATACCAGGGTTTGGCGAGGGGACAGTCTCGGATGCTTTTCAAATGGGGGGGATAAAGTTGTTGGCTCAATCTTTAAATCAGTCTAGTACTGAGATTGAGATCGATCGCTATTTAGCGACTTCCCCTGAGGTTTTCAAACAGTTGACCGACAGCGGCAAAATTAATTTACCGAACTGCGATCCTCGAATAAAAAATTGTCAAAATCTTGCCGATCTAATAACGCGTCAGGAGACAGCTTTTGAAACAATTCGCCAACGTCTCAATATTCCTGGCTATTTCACAAGTTTCAAAACGGCGATCGCAAAAGCAGAACCGCAGTTGAATACAGATATATCTATGCCCGAACTTCTTTCTATGGTCAATTTTATTAAGGAACTAGAACCAAATCGTCTGACGGTGGATCTCTTGCCAGACTACACTCCTGCTCGGGGAAGGAGTGGGTCGAGCCTCGCATTATCTTTAGAAAAGCCAGAGAAATTAAAGTCTAATTTTGACTCAAATCTTACCCAAGATAGTTCGCTGCAAAGTAGATCTGTTGCCGTCCAAAACACAACCGACGATCCAGAATTAGGTAGACGAGTTGTGGCTTATTTGCGATCGCGAAATTTCGGAGATGTTTATCTTGTTAGGCACATCCCGCTAAAATTAGAGCAGACTAGAATTGTAACCAACTATGGTCAGGTAGAAACAGCAAACTATCTCAAAAATATTCTGGGTTTTGGAAATTTAGAAGCAAAATCTAGCCAGCAGCAGGAATTAGTCTTGCAGCTAGGAGAAGACGCACTCTATTTACCGCAGTCCTAATATTTCTGGCAATTGCCCAAAGAATCAAAAAACCAAATAATATCCTCATTTATTTATGCTTTTATCTCAGCTAAAACAACGTTTCCTCAGTATTTTCTTAATTATGGCGATCGCTATAATTTGGGTTTTATTGGCAGCCACCCCAGCGATCGCTCAAGAAAGTGCCGTCAACTATACTTATAGTGAGATACGCGAACAGGATTTTTCCCACAAAAACCTGAAGGGAGGTGTCTTTGCCGCCGCAGATGCCAGAGGCTCTAATTTTGAGGGTTCTGATGTTAGCAACTCAATTCTGACTAAAGGCATTTTTATCAATACCAACCTCAAGGATTCTAATTTTACAAGCTCTTTAATGGATCGTGTATCTTTTGAAGGTTCTGACTTAACTAACGCTATTTTTTAGGATGCCGTGGCTACCAGCACAATTTTTGCAGGGGCAAATATTACGGGCGCAGATTTTACGGGCGCAATTTTAGATCGCTACCAAATTCATTTAATGTGTGAAAGAGCAGACGGCACTAATCCCGTAACAGGAGTAGAAACTAGATATAGCTTGGGCTGCCGCGATTAAGTTCTAGATGAATAAAGCTCAAGCAAGGCTCTACTAGGAGCAGTTTTTATCGGCGTTACCTACTAAATAATGTTTTATGGGCTAGGCTCGATAGGATTATCTTAGAAATAGACCAGAATTTTTATGCAGTCTTTGCTATTATTTATCTTCGCTTTTATTTTTGGAAGCTTTCTTGAATATTGGGTACACAGAGCAATGCACCTATATCCTAAATTTGGCAACGGTCTTACCGGACATTTTGGACATCACCGCAGCAATACTACCAAAGGATTTATCGGTGATTTTCTAGATTTTTGTTTAGTATCCCTCTTAGCCTTACCTGCCTTTTTTGTCTCTTTCTATTTTGGCGCAATTATGATCTCGGGCACGATCTCCTTTGCTGCTTTTGCTTCCTATGCTCATCAGATTCAGCATCACAATCCTCATAAATGCTTTTGGATGAAAATGCCGATTCACTATATCCATCACCGTGACAAACAGTGGAACAGTAATTTTGGCTTGGCGATCGACTGGTGGGATATTCTTTTTGGCACCTATGAACCTGCTGAGTGGCTGAGTAAAGAGCCAGCTGTTAAGTAGAATTTCGCTAATCAATCTATTTGTTGTAGTGTGGGTATTGCTCACACTACTCAACTTAACAGTCTAAATCGTTTGCTTTTTTCAATTAGACGATCGCCTGATGATAATCGATTAAGGAGCTTGGCTTAATTACTCCTTTTTCGGTAATGATGCCGTGAATCAAGTTGGCGGGAGTAACGTCAAAAGCGGGGTTATAAAATTCTGCACCTTCAGCACAGACAAGTTTTCCTTCGACTTGGGCTATTTCGGCTGGATCTCGTTCCTCAATCGGAATCTGAGTTCCGTTAGCTAACTCAAAATCAATCGTCGAAAAGGGCGCAGCCACATAAAAAGGAATATTATGAGCTTTAGCCGCGATCGCCAGAGCATATGTACCAATTTTGTTGGCAGCGTCGCCATTAGCAGCAATTCGATCTGCCCCTACCACTACCAAATCGATCATCCCACGATTCATACAGTGGGCTGCCATGCTGTCGGCAATTACGGTAACAGGAATCTTTTCGCGAACGCATTCCCAGGCGGTCAATTTTGCTCCCTGAAGACGAGGACGAGTTTCATCAGCGTAGACCCTCGCTAAACGCTGTTCGCGCCAAGCAGAACGAATTACGCCCAAAGCCGTACCGTAACCTGCGGTAGCTAGAGAACCCGCATTGCAGTGAGTCTGAATTCTGAGTTTGTGGGGAGTTTCAGGCAAAATGCTCAAACCGTGGTCGCCAATTGCCTGACAGGTAGCCAAATCTTCTGCCTGAATCTGCTGGGCTGTTTGCAAGAGAATTTGTTTTATTTGCGCAACTGTACCAATCTCTTCGTGAGCAGTTCTCAACATGCGCGAAATTGCCCAAAACAGGTTAACGGCAGTTGGTCGAGTCTTTTTCAACAGTTCTGCCGTTTCTTGCAGGCGATCGAGAAATTCGCGGTGATTATCTGTTTCTATTTCCCGCGCACCCAGATACATACCGTACGCGGCGGCGACACCAATGGCAGGCGCACCCCGCACGATCATCGTTTTAATTGCCTGTGCCATATCCGAACTACGGCTAATAGCCACCAGGCTATATTCGACCGGTAGACGAGTTTGATCGATCAAAGTCACTCGATCGTCTTGCCAAACGACGGGATAAATATGATTAACTGAGTTCATGGAAATAATGGTAAAGCGATCGCCCTGATTTTTTATACCATTATCTTATATTCTGCGGACTTCGCAATACATAGCTTCTGGCTTATCTTCGATCGAGTACAGATTGGCGATCGCTCTATTTTCCCTTTTAGCTTTTTATCTCTTATTTATTGCCAGTCCGACCAATCCTGATTAAAAATCGACGTGTTAGGAAAGGCAGTGGGATTACCGCTTTCTTCGAGGCGCTCTTTCAATAACTTAAGTTTGTCTTCGTGAATAAAAGATTCATCCACCAATTCATAGGGCATGATATCTTTTTCTAAACCTAAGATGGCGGTTGCACCCGCAGCAGCACCAGAAGACCACTCAAATGAATGTACGCGATAGGCAGCAGCAGCCACATGACTCGTTGCAATACTCTTGCCTGCCACCAGCATATTGTCAATTTCTTGGGGAATCATGGCTCTTAATGGAATTTGAAAGGGATAAGCCTGTCCTCCACCTTTTCTTTCTCCTTCTCTCTCGGTGTTGCCCGCTTTCTCTGCTGGGCTTTCGTTCATGCAGGGATGAAAATCGATCGCATAGTGACCTACGCCGACAGAATCGGGGTAAATAGTCGCACGAGTACGCTGTTTGATTTTATCGATATTTTTGCCCTTATATCTATTGGCGATCGCCTCCCCTGAATCGAGCTTTGTCCATAGCTGACGATAGGTGTCTTGCCCTAAATGTTCTGCATAGGATTCGTCTCGATAGTTAGCTCGCGAAATATCAATTTCGTTGATTACAAAACCATTAGAGTAGCCAGGAGAAACTCGACCAACAATTCGTCTACCTTCACGGATATAAGGATATTTCGATAAGCCATGAGCAGTACCCATGGGAGAATCTAAACCTTCTAGTAGACGATGATTGGGATAGGGCTTTTTAACTCCTTCTCCCAGCTGGGAATCAGTTGACCCCTGCACTAACCAGTAAAAATAGCCTAGAGCGTGATCTTCGCCTCGATCTAAAGCTGAAGTACGCAAACCACCCATCCAGCCGTTGGGGTCTAGCTGACCCGATTTTTTAAGCTGCTCGCGAGTATAAACTAAATTATCTTTTGCCGTACCAGGGCGATAATCATTGCCCCACGTCCAGTTTTGCATCGAAATATCACCAGGAGTAGGGGCGGTGAATTCAATACCTCTAAATTTCTCTAAGTCGCCTCGTTTGGGACTCCAAATGCGTCGGTAGGTAAATACCAAGCCAAAGTCAGCCAATCTTTCTAGCTCGTAGCTATAGTAATTTTTATGGCGATCGTAAAAAGTAGGTTTTTGATGTTCCTGAGCTGATTCTGTCGCCTCCATGGCAAAAGTATAGGTAAACCCTTGAGTGCAATAAGGATCGCCGTCTGCACTCGAAGAAGAGGGCTCGTAGGGTGAAAGCGGATCGATGCCCAAACGATAGGGTATGTCGGTTAGACCAACCAATTCACCAGTTTCGGTCGCCTCAATCACATACCAGTCTGCCGCTGTTTCAGAAGTACTGGCGGGAACAAAACGGATGACCTCTTTGCTAAATTTACTTGAGTCTTCATAGCTGTAGGCATCTTCAATAGTGCTGGATAAAGGTAGTGTATTGAGGGGTAAATACTCATTATTAGAGCTATGCTGAATCGCTACGGCGCTGGTAATCTGTTTGCCCGTCCCCTCGCCTTCAACGGTTTCAATTTCCACATCCTTGATTACCGTGTTGGGAAACCACTTAAGCTCCCCTCCTCCCTGCTTCTCTGCCTCATTTAACTGCTGCCACATTACCGAATTGGCATCTTTGGGTAGGAAACAAGATTCGCTGACCCAACAGTCTCCAGGGTTAAGCCGATCGTAATGATCTTCGATGCGCTGTCTAAATTCTAGATAGCCACGGGGAAAAAATAGTTTAGATCGCTGGGTTGTTCTTTCATCGAGAGCAGAAGTTCCTTGAGCAGATATCTGACCTCCCACCCAATCGGTAATTTCGGTCATACACAC
>ENA-ORXU01002114-ORXU01002114.1-marine-metagenome-genome-assembly--contig:-NODE-2114-length-14094-cov-4.243633_pt1 | contig 14094 bp, 14 predicted proteins | sample MGYA00237869_ERZ511484 | MGnify/ENA metagenome assembly ERZ511484
CGCTGAGAGGCTTTGCGAAATCCAATTCCGCGTTTATCAAAGCCAGACTTATAGGTCTCTGTCTCAAAGAAAGCAACGTCAGCGGCTGTAATAAGTAGTGGATCCACCTCAGTCCGTTCCTCAGGAGATATATCAGCGAGCCGCAGATTTTGCTGTTTCATGAGATCATCAACTAGCTTGCGTATCACGCGAGCATTACCAAAGTACTTATCTCTATACACATGTATGTAGCTGATGTATTTCTGCAGATGCTCACTTGCTTTGGGTCCAAGCCTGAGATCTTGTTTGCTAAGCATAAGTACGGCAATTTCGTAGAGCTCCGCAGCGCTGTAGTCATCAAACTGGAAGGTCCGATCAAAACGCGAGCTGAGCCCTGGATTCATCTTCAGAAAAGCTTCCATATTATCAGGATATCCTGCGGCAAACACGAAGAATTCTCCTCGCTGATCCTCCATACGCTTGAGCAAGGTCTGCACTGCCTCATCACCAAAATCGCCCATGCTTGAGGTCTTTCGATTGAGGGCATAAGCCTCATCTATAAACAGCACTCCGCCATTAGCTTCATCTATGCGCTCTGATGTCTTGATGGCGGTCTGTCCTACGTATCCAGCCACGAGTCCTTGACGATCTGTCTCGATCATATGCCCACGTTCCAAGATTCCGAGAGCCTTATAGATCTTAGTCAGTATGCGAGCGACCGTAGTCTTACCAGTACCAGGATTACCGACAAATAGCGAGTGGAGATAGAAGCGATTGAGTACATCTTTTCCTGATTCTAGATGATATCTTACGAGACGGGCAGTCTCTTTGATATCTTTCTTGATACGAGTCATACCGATCATATCATCGAGCTCTGCCAGCGCTTCATCTAGAAGTGACTGATCGATCGGTAGCCTTAGGCGCTTTCGCGCAAATGCGATGTTCACGCCATCTATATCAGACGGTAAGACCATACTGAGAGCTTCTCTGCTCAGACTTTCTGGATCTTCTGTCTGCATGACACGGAGGCCAAGATTAATTTTAGCTTTTTCAACTAGATCATTGATAAAGCGAGCATTTCCAAAGGACCGATCTCTATCCCTGAAGGAATTCGTCACGATCTGACGTAAAGCTTCCTTAGCTTCTGGAGACAGTATAACTTCTCGATCTTGGCATGCGTACTCAGTGATCATCATGAGCTCATCTGGCAGATAGTCAGAGAACTCGTAGTAGAGCTTAAATCGTGACTTAAGCCCTGGATTACTATCGAGAAAAGTCTTCATCTCCTGAGGATAGCCAGCTACGACCACGACCATGTCACGAGCACCATCACTCATCTCCTTGACGAGCATCTCTATCACCTCTCTACCAAAATCTTTGCTATCATCCTTGGCACGTGCTAGACTATAGGCTTCATCAATAAATAGGACACCTCCTGCCGCTTTCTCAAGCACCGCCTTGACCTTGGGTGCCGTCTGTCCTATATACTCACCTACAAGGTCTACCCGATCTACATCGACTACATGCCCACGAGTCAGCACACCCATCTCCCGATAGATCTTACCAAGCATACGAGCCACAGTCGTCTTACCCGTCCCAGGATTACCTATAAACACACTGTGGACATTGATGTCCTCCTCTTCCTTAAATCCCTTATCACGTCTCAACTTGACGAATTGAATATACTTTGCTTGGTCCCGGATCTTACTCTTGATCTCATCGAGTCCTATGAGCCTATCCATCTTGCTCATCAACTCATCAAATGATTCCTGCTCAGTCTCCTCATTGATAAGAATCTTAGGATATGGCTCCCCAGGCAGCCTCACCATAGGATAGCCATCTTCGTAGTCCTCGTCTACCTCAAATGGCACTGTAGCTAGTAATCGATCCATGAAGATAATCTCGCAGGTATATGAGCCATACCTCCAACTGCCTTTGATATTGGAACCCCAGCCTGCTGACACACTTATGTATTCTTGACCTTCATCTACCTTATTGAGACGTACGACTTGCCCTTTGAGCTCTCTGGCCTCATTGTAGAACTTTACGAATAGCTCGCAGTGCCACTTCTGCTCTACATTGAGATTAGCCAGGAGAATCTCGGTATAGATGTAGCGTGTCTCTTCTGAGCTATAGACACTGTAGTACTTACGATCATCTTCATTGACGTCATCGTACTGTCCCTCATAGGTCTTGAGCGACTTCACCTTTATATATGTCTCATTGGGCTCTATACCAAACTCTCCCTGATCTTCAACGTAGAAGTACTTGGTAGCTACTAGCGACCCATCGATATAAGCTTCCCAGAAGTAGGTGCCTTTCTTCCAGAACACACCTTCTTTCTTATTACCCCATCCCTCTCTTACAAAGGAGATGTGCTCGTGTTTACTGATCTTGCGCTGGACGTTTAGAGCGCAGATCTCGCGATTGGTACTAGCTTGCTCATAACACTTCAGCTGCACATTGACCTCCCATGACTCTACATCGTAGAGTTTATTGACAAAGGAAAGCTCAGCATAGATATAGCTGGTGTCATACCTATCAAAGACTTGTCGATATTTCTTCTGATTATCAGCCAGCCACTCTGTGCTGCTGTATACCTTGAGTTCTTTGAAGCGGTAGGTCTTGCTCGTTGATTGTTTCTGTACTTCTTCCATCTGTAGACGCTACTTTTACGAGCGAAAATTAGCTATTATTTAGCGAGTCAGACAGGCAATAAGACGCTCAAGTCCCTGCTGACTACTCATAGTGATGAACTGCTCCGGTAATCGTGCTGTTCTGAGCTTAAATTATAAAGCTCTACATGGCGAAAATAGTATTTACTTTCCAGGATAAATCGATTAAGTCCAAGGAAGTCTCTGGAGACTTCAAAGGATATAGTATTTTGGAAGTCACAGAAGATCACAATGTTCATCTCAATCATAACTGCGGAGGCGTGTGTGCATGCAGTACATGCCACGTATACGTCCACAAAGGGGAGGATGTACTGGAAGAAATCTCTGATAAGGAAGAGGACTTTATCGATCGCGCGATCGATCCTAGAATCGAATCAAGGCTAGGTTGCCAGTGCGTCATACTAGATGAAGACGCGGTCATAGAAGTTGAGATACCAGATCAATCACAAATCATAGGACACGAACACTAGACATATGGGATTTGAGGACATAGACGATTTTCCGATTCACTGGAAAGATCATGAGGACATAGCGATGAAGCTCTACGAGCGATTTGGTGATGAGTTTGGCGAAAGCAAGATCTATCGCATCAGATTCACCGATCTGCTTACTTGGATTCTCGAGATAGAAAACTTTGAGGGTACGCGCGATCAGAGTAGCGAGAGTCATCTAGAGCTTATCCAAGCCAAGTGGGTTTACGAGTGGCGAGACAATCAATGATATGACAGAGGCTCACTATCAAGATCAGCTGCCTGAGATCCAGGCACTCGTGATGGATGTAGACGGTGTCTTCACGGATGGGTCTATACTCCTTACTGAGTCGGGTGAATACCTGCGGCAGATGAGTGTAAGAGATGGATATGCTCTGCGCCAAGCCATCAAAGCTGGTATCCAAGTCTTCATCATTACTGGTGGCAATTCTATCGGTGTAAGAGACAGATTCCTAGCGCTAGGGGCTCAGGAAGTACATCTCGAAGCACACGCCAAACTTCCTATCATGCAGGATATCGCTACTCGGCGAGACCTTGATCTCTCACGCACGATATACATAGGAGATGATATCTTAGATATCGAGTGTATCAAAGCCGCGGGTGTGGGTATGTGTCCATCTGATGCAGCTCCAGAAGTACGAGCGTCAGCAGACATCGTGCTACCTATAGGTGGTGGGAAAGGCTGCGTAAGACTGCTTTGTGAGCAAGTGCTCAAAGCGCGCAATCTGTGGTAATATGATTCATGCACTGCGCCTCCTACGCTTGCCCAATCTCTTTGTGATGATGGCGACAGTATGTGTCATCCAGATATACCTTCAGGAAGCTAGTGCGGAGAAGATTCAATTTTCCCTTCCACTAGCTATTTCTATTGGGCTCATAATCAGCATGATAGCTGGAGCGGGTTACACTCATAATGATCTGAAAGATCAAGATGCCGATCAGGTGAACAACCCCGAGGCGAAGATGATCGGGCAGCATGTATCTGAGCTCACTGCAAGCAATATCGTGAAAGGACTCCTAGTCGTCGCCGTGATACTAGCCGTCGGCACTTGTATCATATATCAACTGATATGGCCTATCCCTGTAGCGCTTATCGTACTTATAGCTCTCTACGCTTATAATCAATATGGGCAAGGCCTCCCTCTGCTCGGAAATCTGGTCATTGCCTCACTCTGTGCTTACATCGTGTGGTTGCCCGTCCAAGTGGCTAAGAGTCTAGGAGATCTCGAGCGTATCGATTCCAGTTCACTGGACTGGATTATCTGCTATGTAGGGCTGGCATTTTCCGTCACACTCTATAGAGAGATCATCAAAGACCTAGAAGATCTACCTGGTGATCGCAGCATAGGCCAGCGCACTCTACCCATCGTCATAGGTGATGGAGCAGCGCGTATCGTAGCAGGAATCTTACTTGCGATAGTCATAGTGTCCGTCATCTATCTCGTGAGCATATTACTTCGATCAGGACACGGATTGCACGCTATGTATATCATCTGCTTTGTAATTGTGCCTTTGGGGATAGCTTGGATCTACGGATGGAGGGCGCGAGCGGCATTTGAATATGCCAAGGCAAGTATGTGGACAAAGCACGCAATGTTCATGGCCCTACTTTTTCTCCTACTCTTATCAAGGCTACCTCTATGACTTATAAGCACCCTATCATCTTGGCCTCGCAGTCTCCTCGCCGACGAGAGCTACTAGCTATGATTTGCCACGATTTTACGGTCTTTGCGGCGGACGTGGACGAGACACCTGATACTAAGTTACAGGCTGATAGCTGGGCTGAAGACATAGCTTCCCGCAAGTCACTAGTCGTGCAATCTCTGGGGCACAGAGATAGTGTAATCATAGCAGCTGACACTATGGTGCTTCTCCATGGCGTGAGTTATGCTAAGCCAGCTGATGCTGCAGAGGCCACCTCCATGCTTAGGGCCCTGTCGGGCAAATCTCACCAAGTCATCACAGGAGTAAGCATACGACATGGAGATCGTCACATACGATTCTCATCAGTGACGCTAGTCTCGATGATGGAGTTGAGTGACGCCGATATAGAATACTACATCACTACATATGCGCCCTACGACAAGGCCGGCGGATATGGAGTACAGGATTGGATAGGACATGCTCGCGTGTCGCGTATAGAAGGATCCTACACTAACATAGTTGGCCTTCCTCTTGCTGAGCTATCACTGCATCTAAGTCCATTATTGACTTCCTAGTGGTGAACTAGTCGAGCTCTCTCCGACTCCATACCATACACAGCCAATCACCTGTCAGCTCCACAATTTCCAAGTTAAGAGCTGTACTCTTGGTAGCATCAAGTAGCAAGCTGTAATCAGCGAGCAATATACCTGAGATGATGAGGTGTCCGTCAGGTGGTAGCATCCTGGCTAATTCAGGTAGCCGCTTTTCTAGAACGCTTCGATTTATATTGGCTAAGATTACATCATACTTATCAGATGGGGCTCTCTCTAGGTCACCGTGATAAGCGTGGATGCACTTGCAGGCATTGAGCTGAGAGTTTTCCAGAGTACTCTCATAGGAGTGTATGTCATAATCAATGGCATCTACCTGATGTGCTCCTCTCATCTCGGCAAATATGGCTAGGATGCCTGTACCACATCCATAATCAAGTACTCGCTTAGTTGATAGATCCAGCCGTGACATCCGATGGATCATCATAGAAGTAGTCTCATGATGACCAGTGCCAAATGCCATCTTAGGGTCTACTACGATCTCGTGCATAGTACCTGATGTAGAAGCTTCATGAAAGCTCGCTCTGATCCTACATACATCTCCTATCTGAACCGGCTCAAATTCATCTTCCCACGCTTGATTCCAATTGCGAGGTATCATGCAATAGAGGCAATAGTCGACGGCATTTCTATCTAGTAACTCTAGCCAAGGTAGTGACTCTTGCTTAAATGAGGCATGGGCGAAAAAAATATGCACATGGTCGTCTGTCTCTTCGGTTCCAGCACAGGCAAGATAGGCGGCATGTGCGGAATAGGCTGAGTGCTCAGGGTCGAGTCGTAGCGCGACGTAGTGATCTATCACTTGCATTACTTATAGATTTCTGAGGTTGCTGCCTTGAGTGTATTCATGAGAAGTGCTGTCACGGTCATAGGTCCGACTCCACCTGGTACGGGAGTAATCCATGAGCATTTGGGCGCCACAGCCCCATAGTCCACATCGCCTACAAGTCGATATCCTCTCTTGGCCGTAGGGTCATCCACCCGATTGATACCTACATCTATGACCACCGCTCCATCCTTGACCAAGTCGGAAGTAAGGTAATGTGGGATGCCAATAGCGGCAATAATGATGTCACTCCTCTTGAGGATCTCAGCGGCATCTTGACTGCGACTGTGAAGAAGCGTGACGGTAGCATTACCGACAGTCGCCTTGCGTGATAGCAGTATACTGATCGGAGTACCTACAATATTACTTCTACCGATGACGGTGCAGGACTTACCAGACGTCTCTACGCCGTAGCGCTCTAGCATAGTGATGATACCTAGCGGAGTGGCTGGCACGTAGCAACTTAGGCCTAGGGCCATTCGGCCAAAATTCATAGGGTGAAATCCGTCAACATCTTTGCGATGATCAATAGCAAGGGTCACAGCTTCATCATCTATGTGCTTAGGAAGGGGTAATTGCACTATGAAGCCGTCAATTTCGTCATCTGTGTTGAGATCATGAATTTTTCCGAGCAGTTCCTTCTGTGAAACACTACTCGGTAGACGTACAAGTGTAGATTCAAAACCACATTTCTCACAGCTCCTTACTTTGTTTCTTACGTATACGTGACTAGCTGGGTCGTCGCCTACTAGCACGGCAGCTAGGTGCGGTCTACGCTTGCCTTGTGCGACCATTTCCTCTACCTTAAGGCCTATTTCAGCTTTAATCTTAGTGGCAAGTCCTTTTCCGTCGAGTACATTCATGTGGGAGTATATGATGAGTTATAAAGCAACTGATAGATATGCTACCAGCAGACCAAGAGCGATAGCTGCTAAGCGATCTGGAGTAATTGCGTGAGATCCCTTGGCGTCTATTTCAAAGATGATAGTCGTAGATACATGGAGTAGACTACCTGCTACAAGAGCCATGATGTAAGCGTATGCGGAGCCAGAGATGTTCATCCATAAGCCCAGTAGCTGACCTAAGGGTGTCATGATAGCAAAGATGAGGAGGAGTAACCATCCTTTGGCCCGTCTTCCATATATCATGCGTAGCATCGTTGCCAGCGTAAAGGCCGCAGGTAATTTGTGAAATATTACCGCCCACAGATAGCTATGATGTTGATCATGCTGATGCAGAGATTCACTACCGCTGCTAAGCGGTAATCCTTCAAGGAATGCGTGCACGCTCAGAGCCAGTAATATGCTTGTCACCTGCTTAGCCATGTGATCGCCATGGATATGTATATGGCCATGTTCTATGCCCTTAGAAAAGACATCAAGTAATATCTGGATAGCAAATCCTAGCAACACAAAGAGCGCTACACTACGATCACCAGCATGAAAGACCTCCGGAAAAATGTGAAGGATCACTACACCAAGTAAAAAGGCTCCTGTAAATGGAATGACTCGTCGCTTCCATAGTGACTTATGCTCAGACCATGGCAGCCACTGCGCAAGCAAACCGCCTACAAGGACGATTCCGACTAGTAAAAAGATGGACAGTAATGGACTCACGCAGATAATCTAGGCACCAAAAGCCATGATGAAGGCGTAAAAGTGATATAAATATAGTGGACTAGCAGTGCTATTCCTAGACCAAGTATCGCGCCTGCAGCTATGTCCAATGGATAGTGTACGCCCACATAGACCTGTGCCAGTGAGATGCTACTGGCCCACAATATCGATACAGCCCACAGCAGATATCTCCTCCGCATAGAGACACCTAGCAATAAGGCACTAAGAACTGCAAATCCAAAGTGATTGGTCGCGTGTGAACTGGTAAAACTGTACCCGCTGCCACAGTGAGCTCGTAAGTTGATCTCAGTTGCCGGCATGGTATGACAGGGACGCGGCCGCTCGACGAGTGGCTTGACCACTCTGCTACTGATCGCATCTGTAAGTGCGAAGCATAGCACTAGAGCCATCATGGCCGGAATAGCTCTCTTGCCAAACCTCCAGATCAAGTATATGGTAATCGCGACGTAGAGCGGTATCCAGTGCTCCGCTTCACGTAACCAAGGAGCCAATCGATCCAGTAGCTCAGTCGACCAAGCTGTATTGATCCAATGGAATATCGCTGCATCTAGCTTCATGCCGTCTTACGCGCTTGAATGATCATGCGCGCCGATGTAGTTTCTTGATACGAAGACAGGTCATAGTCTCCATATACGGCCTCTATGACCATTCCTGCGTCGGTGATCATGAGTGTAAGATCCTCGAGTTCAAATGCACGTACACGCTCCTGATGAGACATGACTGTCTCACCATCTGTGATCGTGATGTCCTTGACGAAGTATCCTCCAAGCAATGCTCTTCTCATGTCAAAGTGCACGCCGTCTCTTGTAAGCTCATTGTGAAAGACCAGTTGGGATGCTACGCGAGGAGAATTGAGATAGTCTATGAGAAAGACACCATTTGCCTTGAGCGACTGAGCGATGCTATCGATTGCCTTAGCGTGATCATCATCATGCTCAAAATATCCAAAGCTGGTAAAGAAATTGAAAATATAATCAAAGTATTCTGGCCTAAAGGTCAGGCGCATGTCATGTGTGAAAAACTGAAGCTTCTCTGTCTCAAACTGCTGCGCATGCAGAATACTGGATGGACTCAGATCTACACCGATCACTCTATACCCCATCGCCGCAAGTGTCCTCGTGTGTCGCCCCTTACCACATGCAAGATCAAGCATTACAGCATCTGACGATGGAGTCAACTTGGCAACTAAATCTTCTAAGAAGCGACGAGCTTCTGTCTCATCTCTGTGAGCGTAAAGTAAGTGGTAATACTCACTATCAAACCAATCTGCGAACCAATCTGCCATGCCTACGTGTGCTTTGTTCTCCTTGACTAATGTAGTTGAATGTACTACATTTGTTTGCGGTCAATTGACCCCTCAAATATGTCATAAATAGCCAATAAGAATCACCTCACTCTATGAGCCTCATCAAATCAGTCAGTGGTATCCGCGGGATCATCGGAGGCAAGTACAATCTTAGCCTTACGGCAATAGATATCGCGGAATGTACTGCAGCCTATGCCCAGTGGATCATCAGTAGTGGCAAAGGTAACAAGGTAGTCATAGGTAGAGACGGAAGACTCAGCGGCGAGCTCGTATCACAGCTCGTATGCTCGGTGCTACAAAGTATGGGTATAGACGTCCTAGATGTGGGGCTGTCCACTACACCGTCAGTGGAAATGTACGTGACGCATAAGGGTGCTTCAGGGGGAATCATCTTGACAGCTAGTCATAATCCTAGAGAATGGAATGCCTTGAAATTGCTCAACGAAAAAGGTGAATTCTTATCAGTGGAAGATGGGGATCAGATTTACAAGATCGCAGCCAATCGTTCTATGCAATTTGCTGACGTGGACAGCCTAGGAAGCTATACAGCTGCTGACGATGCTATCACCTATCATGTAGATAAGATCTTACAGCTTACGGACTTAGTCAAGAAGGACGCTACTGCTAAGAAAAACTATCACGTGCTCGTGGATTGCATCAATAGTACAGGTGCGATATCTATACCTGTATTGCTAGACGCGCTAGGCTGTGACTACACCTTACTCCATGCGGATAAGATGGGCGAGTTTGCCCACAATCCAGAGCCGCTTGCAGCTCATCTTCAAGACACAATTACGGAGGTGAAGCGAGGCAGCTATGACCTAGGTATCATCGTGGATCCAGATGTGGATCGTCTAGCTCTGATCGATGAGAATGGCCATATGATAGGGGAAGAATATACGCTCGTGACTGTAGCTGACTATGTATTACAACATCGATCCGGTGATACGGTGAGCAACGTGTCATCAAGTCGAGCCCTCAGAGATGTATCTAGAGCTCGAGGCTACGAGCACCATGCAAGTAAAGTAGGTGAAGCTCATGTAGTAGCAAAGATGAAGGAAGTCGGTTCACCGATAGGTGGCGAAGGCAATGGTGGCGTCATCCTCCCAGAGTTGCACTATGGTCGCGATGCTCTAGTAGGTATAGCACTGATCTTATCCTATATGACTACAAGTGGAAAATCACTCGGTGAGCTCAGAAGCAACTATCAAGACTACCATATGGCTAAGCTTAAGTGTAGCTATGACAATAGTCTGGATGTCCAGAACTTACTAGACCAGATAGCTAGCAATCACCCACAAGGCGCTATGAATAGAGCTGATGGTCTCAAGATAGATCTTGAAGATGGTTGGGTACATCTTAGAAGATCTAATACTGAACGTATCATACGCGTCTACACAGAATCGACCAGTCCTGAGGCTGCACAGCAATTAGGTAATAAATACTTACATATCTTAGAAGAAACGATCAAGTCCCTATGAGCATCTATCTAGACAACGCCGCTACTACCCCGCTACTTCCAGCTGTCGTGGAAGAAATGACAGCAGTATTAAAAAACCACTATGGGAATCCATCATCGATTCATGCAGCAGGTCGTCAGAGCCGAGTGCTCATCGAGAAAGCACGCAAGATCGTAGCCAATCATATCACAGCATCTGTGGGTGAGATATTCTTCACAAGTGGTGGCACAGAAGGAAATAATATGGCTCTCAAGTGCGCCGTACGTGATCTAGGAGTCAAGCGCATCATCAGCAGCGGGATGGAGCATCACTGTGTACTACATACCCTAGATGCGCTTGCTGAGATCTGCGACACAGAAGTGGTACTTCTTGATTATCATCCTGAGACAGCAGTCGATCTAGATCAATTAGCAAATCTGCTACAAGCTAGTGACGTCCCTACCCTCGTATCTCTGATGCACAGTAATAATGAAACTGGTGCGATGATTGATCTACCCCAGGTCTCGGCACTTGTCAAAGAGCACGGCGCATACTTTCATACAGATACCATCCAGACCGTGGGACACTTTCCACTGGATGTGAGTAAACTGCAAGTGGATTTCCTCACAGGATCTGCGCATAAGTTCTATGGTCCCAAGGGAGCAGGATTTATCTACATCAATGGAGATCTGTCGATCAAAAGCTGGATACATGGCGGCGGCCAAGAGCGTACGATGCGGGCAGGTACAGAAAATCTCTACGGTATAGCAGGCTTGGCAAAAGCACTTGAGCTAGCTGAAGCAGACATGGAGAAACGCTATGAGCGTCTTGAAAAAAACAAACAGTATTTCAATCAACAGATCATGGAGGCCTTCCCCTCTGCTAAGATTGTGGCAAGTGGTTGCTCGCTGTCCAATCCTCGAGTGACCAACATATCATTTGCACCTACTAGTAGATCGAGCACTCTCCTCATGATGCTAGATATCGCAGGCATATGTGCTAGTGGCGGAAGCGCTTGCAGCTCCGGAAGTCAAGCGGGAAGTCATGTCCTCAAGGCTATGGGTGAACCCGCAGACAGGACCGGTGTAAGGTTTTCTTTCTCTCATCTCAATACTACGGATGAGCTAGATAAAGCAGTGGATGCACTTAAGAATATCCTTAAGGAGGCAACTCTAGTAGCATGATATCCTCGATAGATGAGAGGTATATGCGCAGAGCCATTGCGCTAGCAGCTCTCAGCAGTGATACCGCGCCCAATCCTCCCGTAGGCGCCGTAATTGTACATGGTGATCACATCATAGGAGAAGGCCATCACGATCGTCCAGGCAGCCCACACGCAGAAGTGATGGCTCTCCAAAGCGTACATCTCAAAAATCGTCATCTACTTCCTGATTCCGTCATGTATGTAACACTAGAGCCGTGTAATCATCATGGTCGCACGGGACCGTGCAGTCAAGCTATACAATCTGCTGGAATCAAAAAAGTCTATGTGGGAACAGCTGATCCCAATCCTCATGTAACTGGTTCTGGTGCAGATGCTCTCCGCGATACTGGTGTAGAAGTCGTGATGCCTATGCTTGAATATGACGCTAAAGCGCTCATCTTGCCCTTCTACATATGGACGACCCATGCTCGACCTTACATCTTCTTAAAATATGCAATGTCATCTGACGGCTACATGGCTCAAAAAGGTAAGAGTATTTGGCTGAGTGGAGATCAATTTGGCCGAAAGGCCCATCAATGGAGAAGCACGCATCAAGCAATTCTCGTAGGTACCGATACTGCTCGTCTGGATGATCCATCGCTCACTACACGCTATGCATCCGGCCCCAGTCCTGTAAGAGTCATCCTAGATCGTACCGGGAGATTGGCTAAAAATCTGACGGTATTTACTGATGGTAATCCAAGCATTCTGATCACGGCTAGATCAGAAAAAATGCATGCCTCACCTGAAGTGAAACAACTACAACTTGCGGAATCACAATGGGAATGGAAAGCTATCATAGATCTACTGTGGCAACAAAAAATCTATACACTCATGGTGGAAGGCGGTCAGAAAATCCTATCGAGTCTACTTAAGGATGGATTCTGGGATCTTGCCGCTGTCGCACAAAGTCCTACAGCAATACATAAAGGACTAAAAGCACCCCTACCATCGAGTATAGCCTCTCACACTGCCATGTGTGGTGACGACAAGATTCACTACTACCAGCGGACCACTTTCTAAGCCGGGCGGTAGGCGACTTCTTTAACGGCTTTGACCACTTTTGCCACACTTGGGATCCAGGCATCTACAAGAGGCTTAGCATAGGGAAGATTGGTGTCCTCTGCATTGACACGTATGACAGGGGCGTCTAGGTAATCAAACGCCATGCGCTGTACACTGTAAGCTACCTCAGATGATACCCCAGCGAAAGGCCATGATTCATCTATGACGACAAGTCGGTTGGTCTTTTTCACAGATTTAATGATGGTATCATAGTCCAGTGGTCGGATCGTACGTAAGTCGATGACCTCTGCAGATATTCCTTCTTTAGCTAGTTCATCTGCAGCCGTCTTAGTGACTTCCATCATCTTATTATACGACACAAGAGTCACATCTGTACCTTCTCGGCGTATGGCGGCTTTACCTATAGGTACGGTATAGTCCTCCGTAGGCACTTCACCTTTTAGACCATAGAGTGACTCTGATTCCATCATGCACACAGGGTCGCTGTCGCGTATAGCAGACTTAAGGAGTCCTTTGGAGTCAGCTGGATCCACGCATGAGATCACCTTGAGACCTGGACAATTAGCTAACCAGCTTTCAAACGTCTGAGAATGCTGCTGAGCAAGCTGACCTGCTGAGCCTGAAGGCCCACGAAAAACGATAGGACAACTGAAGTCTCCCGCAGATTGACTCAGTGTCTTAGCAGCATTATTGACGATCTGATCAAATGCTAGTACAGCGAAATTCCACGTCATGAACTCCACGATAGGCCGTAAACCATTCATGGCTGCTCCTACTCCTATACCTGCAAAGCCAAGCTCAGCAATAGGTGTATCAATCACTCGCTTAGGGCCAAATTCATCGAGCATGCCCTTGGATACCTTGTAGGCACCATTGTACTCAGCGACTTCCTCACCCATGAGGAACACGCTTTCATCTCTTCTCATCTCTTCAGACATTGCCTCTCCAAGGGCTTCTCTCAGTGTAATTACTCGTGACATGCGGTCTTGTATATTTTGTGTCAAAGGTATTGTAACTTTTCCCCAGTACGCCTCGTTACTATATCAAACATCTAAAAAACAGTTTTCATGAAAAAGATTTTCGTTCTCTCGCTTCTCGTACTTGGATTCACGACCGCACAAGCCCAATGGTACAAAAAAGGTCCATCTGTCAAGGGAAATGGCGTCTTGGTCACTGAAGAGCGTGATATCTCTACCTTCAGTCAAGTCAATGTAGGTGGTGCAGTGGATGTCTATATCCATAAAGCCAGTGAACAC
>ENA-ORXU01002116-ORXU01002116.1-marine-metagenome-genome-assembly--contig:-NODE-2116-length-14083-cov-4.315293_pt1:0-12500 | contig 14083 bp, 9 predicted proteins | sample MGYA00237869_ERZ511484 | MGnify/ENA metagenome assembly ERZ511484
GTTTCCATTCGGCTGTCAGTTTGTTTTGAACTTCTAGCTCCTTGAGATTAAAGGTCTTTTGTGCCAGTTGTCCTCCTCGCCGCCCCGCTTAACTTCTCCCAAATATCTCTCTAATTTTTGCCATTTGGTCCGGCCTATTTCTTCTTTGCTTCCGCTAAACGCGAAGCGAGTAAGGTTTCGGAAATAGAGCCATTAATAGTCGCCGAAAGCAGTTAGTTTCCCATCGCACAATAAAGCGAGAATCGCCTTCGCAGGATCGTCACCGCCGCAAAACGCAAGGCGGTTAAGGGCATGCTCTAATTCAATGGATTGAGAAACACGCAACCCGTCTGGGTCGATGAAACCCCAGCGCCATCCTTTAAGGATAGCTAGCGCGAATTCAGCTATTTCTTTTGATGCTTCCACAAGTCCAGATTGCAGCACTTGCGTTAGAAAGCAAACAGGTGCGAAGGACTTCGCTTGTGCAGCTGTCTCTTTATCACTAATCTTGACCGACTAGGCATCAACTCACCTTGATAGTCGATCCAGTTTTGATCCGGATCGGTATAATTTCGGCTCCAGTGCGAAGCACGTCCAAGTAATCGCTCCACCATTGCGCCATTTAGACCCGTTCGGCCCGATGAGACCCGCGATGATAGATGCCTCGAATAGCATTGCTATCCTTGTGAGCCAGCGCCCGCTCAGTTGCATCAACGCTCCACTTCCCGCTTTCATTTAGAAGTGTGCTGGCCATTGCACGAAAGCCGTGAGCCGTCAGTTCCTTGCCGGAATATCCCAGCCGCCGCAAAGCGGCATTGATGGCATTCTGCGACATTGGCCGCTTGCCCGGATAGAGTGACGAAAACACATAGCGTTGCCCCGCGCTGATCGCCTTCGTTGCTTCCAATATCTCCAGAGCCTACGTTGATAACGGCACGAGGTGCGGATCGCGCATCTTCATTTTCTCAGCTGGAATAGTCCAGACAGCCTTCTCCAGATCAAACTCTTGCCACTCGGCGCGTCTCAGTTCGCCAGGGCGAACAAAGACGTGCGGAATCAGCTTCAAGGCAAGATGGGTTAGAGGCTGGCCGGAATACCCTTCGATTGCCCGCAGCAACTCGCCAACAGCCTTGGGATCGAGAATTGCACTGTGGTGCGTGGCTTTGGGGGCCATAAGCGCACCGCGCAGCAAAGCGGATGGATCGGAGGTCGCGCGGGTTGTCGCAACCCCATAACGGAATATGCGCCCAGCCAAGGATTGCATACGCCGCGCGGTTTCCAAATGCCCCTTGGCTTCAACTTTCTGGAGCGTTTCCAAAAGATCGGCTGGGGTGATTTCCGTTTTATAGCGCTTACCCAGATTACTCTCCATAAATGATAGGAGCCAACGGGTTTTCTTGATTGTGACGGCTGCACGGCCTTCTTTTGCCTACTTTTCAATATACTCGTCCGCAATGCTTTTGAACGTATTCGCCGCTGCAACCTTAGCTTCCGCTTCCAGATCAAACTTCACGCTTGCCGGATCGGCCCCATTGGCCAGCAGTGTCCGCGCCTCATCACGCCGCGCCCTCGCCACTTTCAGCGATACATCAGGGTAGATTCCAACCGATAGCTTCTTTTCTTTGCCCAGATAGCGGTATTTCAGCCGCCAAAGTTTTCCCCCGGACGGCTGGAGCAAAAGAAACAGCCCCCGCTCGTCTCCAAGCTTGATTGGCTTAGGGCCGTGTTTCGCATTCCGGATTGCCGTATCTGTCAAAGCCATATTGGGGACCACTCCTGAAAGCAGTTTCTAAAGTGGCCTCCATAACAGTGCGACTGCACGCGAATGTGAGCGGACACCAACGGCCAAGATCCGGCATTTTAGAACATTTTTCTAAAGGTTTAGCAAGCTTTGGAGAATGTCTGCGAACAGAAAAATGGTGCCCAGAAGAGGACTCGAACCTCCACATCCTTGCGAATACATGCACCTGAAGCATGCGCGTCTACCAATTCCGCCATCTGGGCCCATAGGGCATCGCGCGGGGGCTTTTGCCTTGCGCGAAACGTGCGCTTAGCGGCAATTGCGCTTGGCTGTCAATCGCCAACATCTGCGCGCCCGTAATCGCTGCTTGCCGCGAAGTATCATGCTGCGGCTGGCACCGATCGGTGCGGGCGGAAATAGCGTTTGATCCGGGCTTTTGCGCGGTTCTCTATCACCGCAAGCGCGGGGATCAGGAGTTGCAGGATGAACGCACCGAACAGCACGCCAAAGCCGAGGCTGGCGGACATGGGAATGAGGAACTGCGCCTGAATGCTGGTTTCAAACGTAATCGGCGCAACGCCCAGAAACGTAGTCAGCGAAGTCAGCATGATCGGACGAAAACGCGTCTTGGCAGCGTCAACTGCGGCTTCACGGATCGGCATACCGTTATCGATATTTTCGTTTATGAAATCAATCAGCACCAGCGAGCCGTTCACAATAACCCCGGCCAACCCGATAATCCCGAACATGGAAAATACGCCAAGGGAAATTCCCAATATCAAATGACCGAGCAACGCGCCGATAATACCGAAGGGAATGACCGCCATTATTATCAGCGGCTGCACATAGGATTTGAACGGAATGGCAAGAAGAACATAGATCATGAGCAACGCCGCCAGAAAGCCATAGCCCAGATCGCTGAATGATTCAGATTGTTCCGCCTGTTCCCCGCCAAATTCATACAGAAGCTGCGGATAATCTTTCTGCAAAGCCGGCAAAATTTCCTGCGTGAGTTTGTCGGCAATTTCCTGGCTGGTGACAATCTCGGCATTCAGATCCGCAGTGACGGTGGTGACCCGCCGTCCATCGGTGCGTTTTATAACCGAAGGGGCCTGCCCGAACGATACGTCAGCAAGCGTCGACAGCGGCACTTGCCCGCCCGGAACGCGGACAAGGAACCGTTCGACATCGACGATGGAATTGCGTTCTTCATCGGGCAAGCGGATATAGACGCGGATATCCTCTTTGCCGCGTTGGACCCGCAGCGCCTCATTACCGAAAAAGGCAGCGCGCACTTGCAGAGCGACATCCTGCAAAGTCACGCCGAGCGAACGGGCCTGCGGTTTCAGCCGCAACTGGATCTCCTTCAACCCCTCATCCTGATCGCTTTCGATATCAAACACGCCGGAGAAGCGCGCCAGTTCCTGCATCAGGCGCCCCGAAGCTGCATCAACGATCGCCGGATCGGGATCGGACAGTTCAACACTGACAGGCGCACCCACCGATATAAGATCGGATGCAAATACGAGCGAGCGCGCCGAGGCAACCGGCCCCACCGCATCACGCCAGGCATTTTCAAACTCGCCGCTGGACAGCACGCGCTTGTCTCCGGGAACGAAATTGAACTGGATACTCGCCACATTGGGCGATAGACTGCCGCCGCCGCCCGATGGAGATCTGCCCTGCCGCGTTTGCCCCACGACGGTATAGATACCGCGCAGGGCCGACTGCGCATCGCTTTGCTTCAGGCCGGTCAATTCGGTGTAGGCCCGCCGTCCGCCATCCTCCACCATCCGGGCGATTTCTTCGGTCTGCGCAATCGGGGTTCCAGCCGGCATTTCAATTGTGGCCGTTACAGTATCAGCTTCGATCTGCGGCAGGAAAGTCGTGCGGATAATACCTGCCGGCACAAGCGATATTACCACGACAAACAGGGCCAGCGCGCCGAACAGAACAATTACAGGCTGGCTTACCGAAAAGTTCAGCGCCTTGTCCAAAGGCCCGTTCACGAATGCCTTGAAAGACACATCGACTTTGCGCTGTATGCGTTCGAAAAATATTAGCACCGGGTTGCGCGTTGGCTTGCCCGGCGGGGGCAGCGTGCTGAGATGGCTGGGCAAAATCAGCAGGCATTCGACCAGCGACAGCGCCAGCACCGCAACAACGACCAGCGGAATATCCGATACGATCCGGCCAATCGTGCCGCCGATGGCAAACAGCGGCGAGAATGCGGCCACTGTGGTAAGCACAGCGAAGATCACCGGAACCGTGACGCGCCGTGCGCCGCTGATTGCTGCACCCAGCCCTGTGCGCCCGGCGCTGCGCTGCGCATAGATATTCTCACCCACGACAATCGCATCATCGACCACCAGGCCCAGCGCGAGGATAAAGCCGAACAGCGAGAACATGTTGATGCTCGACCCGGCCAGATCGACAAGATACATCGCCCCGATAAAAGTGACCCCGATGCCCAGCGCCGTCCATCCGGCCAGCCGCACGTCAAGAAACAATGTGAGCGCAAGCAGCACGAGAAAAAGCCCTATTGCGGCATTTTTCAAAAGCAGGCTCAAACGATCATTCAATATTTCTGAATCGTCGTCAGTAACAGCATAGGACACGCCTAGCGGCAAGGTTGGCGCGAATGTTTCTTCAAGATAGTTGCGCGCAGTTTCCGCCACCTCCAGCACGCGTTCATCGCTGGTGCGGAAAACCTCGACAAAGGCGGCAGGTTTGCCGTTATAGATGGAGACGAGATCGGCATCCTCAAACCCGTCTTTGATGGTTGCGACATCGCCGAGTTTCACCAGTCCGCCCTGATCATTGCTGACCAGGATAATATCTTCAAAATTCTGCTGACTGTAATTCTGGCCAAGCGTGCGAACGCGCACTTCCTCGCTGCCGGTTTCAATTGATCCTGCTGGTATATCAAGGCTGCTCGCAGCCACAATTCGCGATACATCATTGAGCGACAGGCCAAAGGATTGCAGCTTATCCTGCGATATTTCAATCGACACTTCGTAATTTCTTATGGCGTCGGTATCGACAAAGGAAATATCGGGCAGCGCCGACAGCGACGATTCAAGCCGGTATGCCGTTTGCTTCAACGCCTCTTCAGATACGTCGCCATACAGAGCAATCCGAAGCACCCCTTGCCGGGTTGTCAATTCGCGGACATCGGGTTCTTCGGCTTCGTCGGGAAAGGTTTGTATCTGGTCAATCTCGGCCTTTACATCATCGAGCGCGCGATCAATGTCGGTGTTCTTCTCCATTTCAACCGTGACCGAACCCACGCTTTCAGCCGAACTGGAAGTGACCTGCGCGACATTCTCGACTGCTTCAACCGCCTCCTCGATTTTCTGGACAACTGATTCCTCAACCTCCTGCGGTGACGCGCCGGGATAGGCGACAGAAATCTGCACCCTATCCAGACTGGTTTCGGCGAACACCTCCTGCACAATCGTGGTGTAGGACCAGTAACCTGCGATCAGCAGGAACATCATCAGCAGATTTGCAGCGACGCTGTTTTTCGCCATGTAAGCTACAGGGCCGCGCTGCGCGAGTATCTCCTTGCTCGGCTGTTCCTTTGGCGGATCGGCAAAATCGTCGCTATTGCTCAACGCGCGGCTTCCGTCTTCGGCTTCTGCGCTGCGCCGGTTTTGCGGTTATCATCGTCGTTCGCGGCTTGTTGCAACGTCTTGCGCTCGCTCTGCGTCACGTTGCCGCGCAGCGATTTGGCGCCGGACTTGGCAACGCGCACCGCCATGCCTTCAGTTGCAACGCTCAATTTGCCAGTCACTGCAACCGGATTGCTACCGATCTGGTCTGCGGAGATATAGGCAAAATCATCGCTGCGCTGGTAAATTTCCACCTCGACTATGCGCAGCTTGCCGTTTTCGACCAGCCATACTTTATTGCCGGGGCGCAGCGCCGATACTGGCAGCATCGCATAGGATTCCAGCGCGATCCCTGCGATTTCCGCGGTCACGAACCCGCCGACGAGCAGAGGCGGTGCGCCGGCCGCGCTCACCGGTGTTTGGCCTGATGTCTGCTCAACCGCCAGTGCGCCGCCATTGATCGGGTTCGGGATACGCAGGAATATGTCGATCGTACGCGTCTGGGGATTTAGCACACTGTTCACGCGGTCGACATACGCCTGCCACCGGTATCGCTTCCCGCCATAATCGGAATAGACGGCAGCATCTATCGGCCCGCCGCGCTGCCCTGCAAACAGGCCGGGGATCAGCGCAGCCTTCTGCTCGCTAAGCGGAATGACAGCTTCAAAAGCAGCAGAGCTTACAATCGAACCGATCGCCTGGCCCGGCTGCACAAAGCTGCCGAGCGCGACATCCTCACTGCGCACAATGCCCGAAAAAGGTGCGCGCACAGTCGTATCGGCAAGCCTGTCCTGCGCATCGACCAGCTGCGCACGGGCGCGTTGCAAGGCTGCCAGTGCGGACCGTAATTGCGGCTGGCGTGTTGCCAATCCGCTGGCCTGCGCGGCGTTGCGCGTGCGTGCATTTTCAGTGCCGCGTGCCTGACGGGTCAAAATATCCGGGGGCAGAATGCGCGCTGCATAATCGCTGTTGTCGACACTGGCAAAGGGATCATCCGATCCGCCGCGCTGTTCAAATCGGCGCAGTTCGGATTTTGCGAGCGCCACTTCCTCGCGCGCCTGCAGCACGGCAACCCGCTGCGCCTCAACATCGGCGCGCGCAATCTGCACGGCGTTTTTGTAATCATCGGTATCTATCCGAAATAGCACGGCGCCCTTCCGCACAAATTGCCCGGCGCGCAAATCAGGATTTACGTAGGTCAGCTTCCCGGCCAACTCGGATGTCAGCGTCACTTCTTCGCGCGCCTGCACAGTGCCCGTGCCGTTGACAGTAAGCGCGCCCGAACGGATTTCAATGTCCTCCACAGCCACGAGCGGCGCCACCTCTTCAGGTGGTTTTTCCGCCGGATCCTCGCGCATGGTGACCATCACCACCGCCAGCAAAATCGCGCACAGCAGGATGATGCCGCCAATCAGAAACTGTCTTTTCACCTACGGCTCCTGTGGTTCGTCAATTGAGGTTGCGCCTGTGTCTGCTGTATTGACATCACCCGCCGATACAACGGGCATGTTCCAGCTACCCCCAAGGGCACGGTGCACCGCGAGCCGGGCCATCGCCACGTCGCGCCCTGCACCCGATAATGAAGCCTGCACCTGAAAGCGGGTGCGCAGCGCATCGAGGAAATCGGTATAGCTGCCGACCCCTCTGGCAAAACGCTGCGATTGCAAATTGGCGGCGGCTTCGGATTCCTGCAGCTGGGAGAAAAGAAAGCTATAGCGTTGCCGCTCTTCTTCATATTGTTCCATCGCCGCGCCCACTTCCTGATACGCCGTCAATACAGTGCGCGCATAGGCCGCGGCCTGTTCGGCATATTGCGCATCGGCCAGCTCGATATTCGCTCTGATCCGTCCGCCCTGAAAAATCGGTGCCGTCAGGTTCGCGCCCAGATTAAGCACCCAATTGTCGAACACGTCGAAGATACCGGGAACATTGTCCGCCTGTGTGCCGACATTTGCCGTCAGGCTCAACGCCGGAAAACGCTCTGCCTTGCGTGCCTTTACTCTGAACCGCGCTGCTTCCAGCCGCAATCCCGCTGCATACACATCGGGCCGCTGCGCCAGAAGATCAATCGGCAGGCCCGAAGGGACAGGATCGAAAATCAACTTGGGCTTCAGCTCGCCTGCGACAAGCGACTGGAGGTTGTTTGAATAGCGCCCTGTCAACACCGCCAGCTGCCCTTCAAGCGCAGCCAGCCTGCTTTCACGTTGCGGCAACCCTGCTTGCACAGTCCTGAACTCCTGACGCAGCTGATACAATTCAAACGACGATGCCAGCCCCCGGTTATAGCGGTCTTCGGTACGTTTCAGCCGATCATCCAGAACGTCGATGATCCGCGTCGCGAGTGCGATCTGATACCGGGTATCGACGATATCGAAATATGCCGTGTAGGTTTCCGCGAGTATAGCCAAACGGGTGGCTTGCAAATCCGCCGCTGCGGCAAAGGCATCGGCACTGGCGGCACGCGCGTCATTGCGGATCCGCCCCCAGATATCGAGCTCATATGAAAAGCCCAGACTGGGATTGTAGGTTTCGTTTTCTATACGTGTCAGGCCGCCACCGCCATTGCCGCCGCCGGGGATTATGTTTCCGAATGCGCTGCCGCGAAGCGGCGAATTGGAATAATTTGCTGAGGCGCCCGCATTGATTTGAGGGAACAAACCGCTTTTCGAAACGCGCGACCGCGCCTCCGCTGCCCGCAGCCGCGCCGCACCTTCCTTCAAGCTGAAATTTCCTTCCAGCGCGCTATCCATTAGTTTATTCAACGTCGGATCATCAAAGCCGGCCCACCATTGCACCGGGCGATACACACCGCCCGTATCCGAACGCGCAAATTGATCAGGCATCTGCGCGATGACAGGCGGCGGGCTGGTATCTGTGTTGAAACTTGCGCAGCCGGATAGCAGGATAAGCAACGACATTGCCAATATACCGGCGCTGCTCAATGGAGAATTCACGTTGCCTTGCCGCCTTTACCTGCACCAGGATTTGGTCATTTCGGAGACTGTCATTCCTGTCCGGACAAATCAACGTGAAACTTTCCGGCCTCTGAAATCGCAAGGTTTCTAATTTTTTCGGCCGGGCGCAGGCGGTCTTTATACTGGACAAAGCATGTCGAAGCCGCAACTGTTGCGTTAACATTAGCAACCTGCAGGTTGCGCTGGCAAGGGTTCAGGCACCCGGTTTAATATTGATGACCGGCATGCCGAAAGAATGATTAAAGGAGAATAAGATGGGACGCGTGCAGGGCAAAATTATCCTTTTGACAGGCGGTGCAATGGGCCTTGGTAAAGCCGATGCCAAACATTTGGTCGCCGAAGGCGCGCACGTCATTATCACCGATTACAATAGCGAAGCCGGCGAAGCGACGGCAAAAGAACTGGGCGACCAGTGCGAATTTATGCAGCAGGATGTCACCGACCCTGCACGCTGGGACGAAATCATCGCTGAGATCGATCGCAAGCATGGCCGTCTTGATGTGTTGATCAACAACGCTGCCATAACAGTATTCGGATCAATCGCCGATATCAGCTATGAAGAATTCAAACGCTGCTACACCGTCGACGTTGATTCTATCTTCTTGGGATGCAAGGCCGCTTTGCCATTGATGGCGAAAACCGGCGGGTCGATCATCAACATGTCATCCGGCGCGGCGTTGAACGCAAGCCCCGATCTGTGCGCCTATAATTCAGCTAAAGCCGCCATTCCCATGATGACGAAATCCATCGCGCTATATTGTGCGCGCGAAGGCAATAATGTGCGGGTTAACGCGGTACTTCCCGGCACAATCCTGACGCCCAATGTGCAGTCGGTTGCCGATGGCACCCCTGACCCGGAAGCCACGCTGGCCAGTTTTGCCGAAGCGCAGCCGATCGGAAGAATGGGCGAGCCGGAAGATATCGCGCATATCATCGTTTATCTCGCATCCGACGAAAGCAAATTCGCAACCGGCGCGGCATTTTCCGTCGATGGCGGATTGGGTATCTGACTGCGGGTATCGCATCGCCGCTATGGCAGGAAAGCCAGCGCGCAAAGCAATGCTATCGATGACAGGCCAGTAAACGTCTTAGTGGACCGGCGCTAACCCTTGATCTGGATGTGATGCAAGCACAGTTGTTGTCGGCATCCGATCCCGTCAATTGACACAGTTTCAAACAGCCACCGTATGCACTCATCACTCTACCATCGGTTGCAGGGAGCATCTATAAAACGAAATTTAAGCCTAATCACGCTATGCAATTCAGCCTAGCCTTCCATCGTTTGGATCATGCCCATGCCATTTTTGCGCCAAGTCTTCAGTCGGTCCTTGTCCATTCAGCCACGCAATAACGATCGCTGATCGAGTGGACTCTGTCGCGCTTCTATGTTCCGAAAGCCCTATTTCTCTAGCTGTGATGCGCGAGATCGGAGCAACCGGTGTTCGGGTTTATCCTATCGTCCGGCGGCAGAGTTCGTTCCTCGGGTCCAGCCGGTTTTGTTTCGAAGCGCTTACACGTCCAAACGGTGACCTTAAGACGTGGCTTCCAGCTTTGTTACAAAAGCACGGCATAACGCGTGTCATGGCTATCGGCGAGGCAGACCTGCTCAGTCTGGCAGAAATGAAGGAAGCAGGGACATCGCTTTCGATTGCGGCACCATCGGTCGATCAACTGAAATCTGTTCTCGATAAAGAAGCTCTGCTTGAACGTGCGAAAGCATGCGGAGTGCCAGTGCCGAAAAGTTGGCAGCCTAAAGACAGCACATTTCGTATCCCCGACGGCGTAGATGTTAATTTTCCGCTAGTGGCTAAATGGGGCGACCCTTTGGCTGTCGCTGAGCGCCTAGCCCAGCACGGCATCGAACCTGCAAAGGTGGCCTACATTGCGAGTTCCGAAGAGCTGGGTTCATACCTGGCTCAATTTGAACCAGCCGGTGTCTATCCCTTAATTCAGGAATTTTGTTCAGGAACAGGCCTTGGTCAGATGTTCCATGCGGTTGAGGGCAAAATCACCATGAGGTTTCAGCATTTGCGGCTGCGTGAGTGGCCCTTGACTGGCGGGGTTTCCAGTCTTTGCGAGACAGTCTCCCTTGATCAGCATGCCGATCTGCGGGCCAAATCCGAAGTCCTGCTTAAAAATCTCAATTGGACCGGACCAGCGATGGTTGAATATCGCTGGGATGCCGAAACAGGCCAAGCGCGGCTGATGGAAATCAATGGCCGGTTCTGGGGCAGCTTGCCGCTTGCCTCCGCAGCTGGAGTTCATTTCGGTTTAGAAACTTACCGATATGCTTTTCAGGAATGGTCATCTTCTGAAGAACAGTCCGCCTATCCTTACCGCATTGGCCGCTTTATGGCGCCTGAAGTAAAAAATTTGCGTGACGTCTGGAAGGGGCACGAGAGTATCCCAGCCAAGCTGGGGTTCACCGCTGGATTTGGCGCTCGTTTCCTAGACCCGCGCGTGCGGTATTACGTTAGCAAGGTTTCCGACCTTGGCCCATTTTTTGCAGAATTGAAGAATCTAATCAGCCCGCGATGACGCCGGGATGTTGGGTAACCAGCCGCTTGGTCGACCGAGTGATCCGATCCATACAAGTTTCGAAATAGGCATCGCTAAGCGTATAGGGGTCGTGGAGATGCGGCACTGGCGGAGAGGCGAAGAGGCCGAGCAAACTGCGCGGAGTGCTTCCCCATGACGGATGGGCGGCCAATTGTCCAAGATGCCTGATTTCCATCGCCAGCAAAAGATCGCCGGGCTGCGGGATGATATCATCGGGTGTGCTGGTGCGATGAGACGCTATGGGCAGGTCATGGCGCTCGGCGATCGCAGCGACAGGCGGATGTGCCGGCTTGCCACTAGAGGTCGAAAGGCCGAATGATGCTGTTCGAGCGCCAAGTGTATTAGCTAGAACGTCAGCATATGCGCTGCGACAAATGTTGCCATGGCATACAAACACCAGCCTCCGGATTGCTGCCTTGTCATAAGGCGGCAATTTGTCAGACGCGAATAGCCATTGCGGATAAGATAGGCCCAGCCTGATCAGGCCGCGCACAGTGCCGAATTGCGAAATAATCATACCGTCACCCATACAACAGGTTTGAAAATAGCTGCGCAGCGTTACGCTGCATTTTTGTTATTGAACCGGTCTTCGGTAGCGTCAGGGGACGGTTTATGTGTTCAAATTTCAAATCGGCAAAAGTTTTGTCGGTTTCAGTTTCCCGAAAGTTGGAGAGCCAGTCACACAGCTCTGCAAACCGCCGCGCAACGATGAGATTGGGTTTGCGGCGCTTCCGGTCAAAGAGTTCAAAGCTGTGGGAAATAAGGATGAAGGCTGGCCAGCTATCCGACACCGCTCCACGAATTGCGTTTCGCATTTCGCGCGCAGAAAGCGAAGTCACCTGCGCGTGACGGTAAGTTCCGCCGCCGGCATCCAGTGCGGCGATAGGAAACTCACTCACTCCGTTCAGCTTTCGGGGCCGGCTATCACCAATGGGCATTGTTATCTCGCAATCGCTCACAAGTCCTGTTGGAAAGCTACTGTCAATGCCGATGCCGTTTGCAGCGAGCGCATGCAAGGTATCATCATTAGCGCCGTAGTTACCGGCCCGGAACGCGACAGGAAATGGTGCACCGGCACGCATCAACGCCTCGATACCGAAAGCAATTATGTCGGTCTGATCAGCCAGCGGGAAGTCTTTGATATTTTGGCCTGACAACGGGGAGAGCCCGTTATCGGGCGCCAATTCAAGCCATTCGGTATGGCAATGGAGTTGCACATCGTGGCCACGTTCCAAGATCGGCTGCACAACGATGTCTACCGCTCTTTGCCCCCAAACAAGCGCTGGCATCGGATCAACGAAAAAGGTTCCTGTTATCCCTGCTCGGGTCATCACGTCCATCTGGTGGAGGATACCGACATTCCCCTTAGAATGCTTACATCCAACTGCGAGGTCAAAATTATCTTCAAGCCTTCTCGCACGGCCGTCAGCATAAGCGCCCGATGAATACTCGGTATCGATCGTGACCAGGGTCGGCATAACCATCTTGTGAAATCGTTTCAGCTGGAGGGCACATGTTAGCCTATTATGCGTAACGGATTGTCGTAAACAATCTGTTAAACAATTTGTTATCGCCCGCAATATCGACTGGTAAAAGGTAGCGGCCATGGTCACCAACAGCGCCACGATAATC
>ENA-ORXU01002117-ORXU01002117.1-marine-metagenome-genome-assembly--contig:-NODE-2117-length-14080-cov-9.495394_pt1 | contig 14080 bp, 11 predicted proteins | sample MGYA00237869_ERZ511484 | MGnify/ENA metagenome assembly ERZ511484
ATCGTCCACCTTTGTGTTTTCTGCATCGAAAGCCGATCGTTCTCGCCCGATGCGCATCAACGCATCGGATACCGATTTCGATGCAGTCACCGATGCGCATCGAAGGTTCGATCCTGGCCATCGTTCCGATGCATGATGACAGGCGACCGCCGATGCGGGAGACAGGGGCCCCGCCTGAACGCAGGGGGTTTAGGGGGGCTAGAGGTCTTCGGAGGACCTTCTCAGAGGGGTGAGGTGAAACCCACTCCGACCCCGGATTTCTACTGACCAATTCGCTGGCCAGCCGTCACTCCGTGAGACTGGCGCTCACGTCGTGTGGCACTGACGGCTCAGCGCCGCGGCACCTGTGCGTCGGGCCTGCCGCCCGCGGCCTGGGCTGCCTCGGGTGGGGGCCCGCCTGGGACTTGGCCGTGAAAACGCCGCAGGTCCGTCCCGTGGTGCACCGGCCGCAACGGCGCCGTTGCCGGCTGCCACGAGCGCCCTTCTCGCCAACAGCGGCGCGCTGGCCGGCCGCCGCACCGCCCACCGCCCCGCCACGCCAAGAGCGAGGCGCTTGCCGGCCGCCCCGCCGCCTGTCCCCCCGTCACCTGCAGCGGAGCCCCGGCGGGGAGCGACGCGCGCCCCCCGACGCCAAGAGCGGGGCGTTAGCCGGCCGCGGCGCCACCCGCCCCCGCACGCCAAGAGCGGCGCGCTGGCCGGCCGCGCCGCCGCTCGCCCCCCCACGCAATGAGCCGGGCGCTGGCCGTCTGCGGCGCCGCCCGCCCCCACACCCCACGAGCGGGGTGCTGGCCGTCTGCGGCGCCGCCCGCCCCCGCACGCCTAGAGCGGGGCGCTGGCCGTCTGCGGCGCCGCCCGCCCCCGCACGCCAAGAGCGGGGCGCTGGCCGTCCGTGGCGCCGCCCGCCCCCCAACGCCAAGAGCGACGCAACTGGCGGCCGCCGCGCCGCCCGCCCCCGCACGCCAAGAGTGGGGCGCTGGCGGTCTGCGGCGCCGCCCGCCCCCCCACGCCAAGAGCGGGGCGGTGCCCGTCTGCGGCGCCGCCAACCCCCCCACGCCAAGAGCGACGCAACTGGCGGCCGCCGCGCCGCCCGCCCCCGCACGCCAAGAGCGAGGCGCTGGCCGTCTGCGACGCCGCCCGCCCCTCCACGCCAAGAGCGGGGCGCTGGCCGTCTGCGGCGCCGCTCGCCCACCCACGCCAAGAGCGGGGCGCCGCCCGCCCCCCCACGCCAAGAGCGGGGCGCTGGCCGTCTGCGGCGCCGCCCGCCCCCCCACGCCAAGAGCAACGCAACGGGCGGCCGCGGCGCCGCCCTCCATCGCACGCCAGGAGCACCGCTCTGGCCGGCCGCGGCGCTGCCGCTCGTCGACGCCCGAGTCCGACCTCCCCCCCGTCACCAGCGGCGGAGCGCCCGCGGGGAGGGGCGCCGCCCACCTCCCCACGCCAAGAGCGCGGCGCTGGCAGACTGCGGCGCCGCCCGCACCGCACCACCCGCCAGGCCAACAGCTCCGCGCAGGCCGGCCGCGGCGCCGCCGCTCGTTCGCGCCCGCTGCTGACCTCCACCTGCTCACCAGCAGCGGCGCGCTGGCCGGCCGCGTCCGTGAGTTATGGCGGGGTGCCGGGACTTTGTTTGGGCGGGGAGCATGCATAGTCGGTGGTATGACATTAAAGCTAACGCGAAGCGCATTCTGATGCGAAGAAGGTGGTAAAGACGAGAGAGTTTATGGCCAAGGGAAAAAGACATTGACATGGAAACGTGCCGAGCGGCGGTTTGCCGCATTGTCCCGTATGGTACGCGGTGTTGCAGCGACACCGTGAGACTGCGTGACCTGGTCAAAGTCCCGCACAATGTGCTCTAGGCGCAGTACAGACGAAAAGGGAACAGAGCGCAGAGAAGGCCAGTCCGCCCCCGGCTCCATAGACCAGCACAAGCGAGTACAGCCAGCTCCCACGAGCGGGCACCCTGGCGTTGACTCGCAAATGCGCATCTCAGACACAACCACCTCCTCCCGCACCTTCCCCCCCACCGCGCGGATAATGGCTCGTGCCATGCCGTACCGCACCACCGCAGAGCCGTCGTCGGACAGCCTAAAGGCCACCCCGTCGTACCAGGGCAACCCCCGGTACATGGGGGTCGCCCGCAGGTGTTGCAACGGATGGCCCCCCGCGCAGCACGACATGCGGGGGGCAAAGGTCAAGGAGTTGGACACGTGCACGAGCGTGCCGCCCGACGGCACGCCGAGCGCGTCGGCGACGCTGACGAGGCCACGCCGCTCCGCTAGTTGATCGACCGCGACGGCGGCAGCTCGACGAGGAATGGCGGGCCGTTGCGCATTGCCCAAAGCAGAGCCAACCGCACAACGCACCCCCGCGAGAGGCGGGTTACTGCATCCGTCAGGCGCCGCATCGCCCCCGACGAGCGCGCCGTCGCCCGCGTCACGAGTGCCCGCATCCTCAAACCAGTCGTCAAACTGGGCCGCCTCCTTGGCGAGACGCGCCCGAATCTCCAGGGAGCCCTGTCCCACCCGCAGCATCTGCGTCCTGAACGCGTCATCATTGCCGCTGGTTCTGTTGTACCGCCGCTTGTCCTGCCCGTGCAGCGCCTCGTTGCTGCCCGTGTCCCCATTGGTGAGCGCACCGTGCTCCTTGATGGCCTCGACAACATGCGCCAGCAGCTTGTGCACCTTGGTGCTGAACCACTTGCCCAGGATGGGCACCATGTAGCCCAGCACGAACTCTTTGGCCAGCGCACCGACCTCCTCCGCCCCCGCCACTGTCATGGGCGCCCGGCAGTGATGGTGCCTCGTCAGGCGCGCCAGCAGCTGCGCGTACTTGACGAAGAGGGTCGTGACAGCCACGTGGTAGGGCATGTCGCCAAACGCGGCCTTGTAGGAGGCCTCGTCAAAGTCGAGCACCTGCTTGGCGCGCTTGCCCCTTGCGGCCTGCCCCCCGAGCGTGGGGGCGGCAGCGGCAGCACGAGTGGCACTTGTGTCGCTGTCGCCGCTGGAGTCGCTCGCACAGCTGGCGCCGCTCGCCTCGCTTGCAGCGCTGCCCGTGTCGGAGACGTTGGTCCAGGACTCGGCGGCGGTACCCTCGTCCGCCACGTCAATTTCCGCCATCAGGGAGGCCAGGACGTCATCCAGCTCGGCGTCGGCGTCCGCGGCGCTGCTGTCGGCGTCCGCGACGGTGTCCGCCGCGTTGGTGCTTTGGGCAGGCTGCACGGGCGGCGGCGCGGGCGCCACCGCCGCGGGCTCGCGCAGCCGCTGGGACTTGGCCATCGATGTTGACCTGGAGGCGTTGTTGCCCTTGGCCTTCTTCTTCGGCGGCGGCCGCCGGGTACTTCCCGGGGAGAAGAGCCCCAACACGATGAACATCATAAACCACACGCCACCTCGCTGCTGCTCGCCTGTGAAGGTGGCCTGCTTTTCGTCAGGGGCTACCAGGTACCTGCGGTTGCCTTCAACTGGCGGCCAATAGAAAAAGATGAAGGAGCAATGAAGAGCCAGTCGTTCAGTTAGTCCCTGCGCCAGAGCCCATGGACGATGAGCAGAATTGCCGAGAGGAGCAGAAGGGCAACCACAGCAAGCGCACCACACCTGCATCAGAGAAAAAGACACAAGCCAGAACATACCCAGGCGGGACAAAGGATGCCAGACTGCGACGACCGAGGAGGTCGATGCGCATGTTACCGGCACGAAGGGTTGCGCTCTCGTCCCGGTACTTCGGGTAGAACTTGGCGCACACGCGGGGAAAAAGGAGGACAAGGCGATGGCACAGCATGCGAGTTACGCCAAGGTCAAGGATCTGCGTGAGGTTGGGGGGGCCAGTGTCACATGCAAACGGAGCTGCAGTACCAGCGCGCAGAGAGCAAACGTGTCAGCTCACTGAGGCAATGAGGCACTCAATGGCGACCACCCGACCAAAATAACAGACAGATTGGAGACGGAGAACGTACGTGGAGTGGGTCAAAAGCAATCATCTTGTAGAGATAGTGGGGCGCGGTGGTCAGCCCACCCAAACAGGCCAATGCCGGGATGAAGGCGTTGATGCTGCGTTGCGACTCGAGGTAGATGCGTCGCGGGCGCTTTTTGTTGATCAGCCTCAGCATGTTGGCCTCGGTTTGGTCCTCGAGAGAATCGATGACGACGCGGGGCACCCCCTCGCACCCCTTGACCGTGCACGCATCTTTTGCGAGCACGTCACAGTTGGAGCACGGGTGGCCACAGTTGCCCGCCTTCAGGCACAGCACCGACCGCTCCTCCGGGCGGTCACACGCGTAAAGCAGGATTCGGAAGAACACCATGCACATGCCGCCGATGTTCTCGTCCAGCTTCACGCCCTGGTGGCTCGACTTGATGGCGTCGCGGAACGCCAGATACAGCGTCCTCTGCAACACACCCCAGCGGCGGCCTTTGGCCTTCTCCTGTGCTCCCGGCTCCTTGCGGTTGTGCACGTACGGTACGTACGCAATCGTATGCCACTGCACCACCCCCGTGACGTCGTTGACCACGCGAATTCGCACAGGGTACAGGTAGTGGGCTGTCAAAGTGGGATGAATACAGACAACAAGAAAGTGCCCAACAGGGAACAGGAGTCGTCAGTGTCCGCAGTCTCGATGGGACCTAGAAGCTTAGCACGACGAGTCAGAGCACCCGTGAAAGCACGAGGCCAAGGTGCACACACAGGCATAGAACGGAAAGAGAACCAAGCAAACACGTACAGGCCAGGCACGACCGAAAAATATGAGCATCAGAAACGTACCACCCGACCACGAAAGCAGCGTCGCGTCGCTGTAGACGTAGATGCCGAGCACGAAACCAATTCCTGGGGCGATGCAGTCGATAGCGTCTTGGTGGGCTTTGAAGGCTTCGCCATCGATGGGATGTTCACGCCTGTCCCCCACCTCCGCGGCGTTGCGGCGTAGCTGCACCTTGCCCGCGTCACGAAGCACTCCCAGCGCGACGTCCATCGCCGAGCGGAAGAATGCCACGTACTTGACCCCCCCCTGCGTCAAGATGCACCTCTTCCAGCCGGCCTTCAGCACAGCATCGTCAAGGTCGTCCCTCAACGCATTCTTCAACGCGTTGGCAGTCTTGAAGGCACGCGTGATGAACGGGAGCTCCGGCAACTTGCCCGTCGCCTTTGTTGTTCTGGCCTTCAAGCCGCGCGCGCCCAACGCCGGCGCGGCGGCGTCGGCGACGGAGCTGCCCATTGGCGGCGACTGTGTGGGCGACAAGCCACCTCCCGTCGCGGACGCTGCGTCCACAGTCGCCCTGTCCGCCGCGAGAGACGCGTTGGTGCTCATACTCCCCCCACCCGCCGACTCAACGTCGGTCGACCCGCCCACCGCCGACGACGCATTGGCGCTTGAGCCCCCCACCCTTGCCGACGCGGTGGCACTGGAGCCGCCCACCGCCGCCGTCGCGTTGGCGGTTGAGTTGCCCGGACTTGCCGACGCGGTGGCTGTGGAGCGGCCCACCGCCGCCGTCGCGTTGGCGATTGAGTTCCCCGGACTTGCCGACGCTGCGGCGGTCAACCCGCCCACGGCCGCCGACGCGTCGGCGCTCGAGCTACCCGCCGTTGGCAACACGGCGGCAGTCGAGCCGCCCGCGGCCGCCGACGCGTTGGCGCTCGAGTTGCCCGCCGTTGGAAGTACGGCGGCGGTCGAGCCATCCGCGGCCGCTGACGCGTTGGCGGTCGAGCACCCGTCCCTTGCTGACGCGGCGGCGGTGGAGCCGTCCACCGCCGCCGACACTTCGGCCCTCGAGCTGCCGACCGTTGGCAACACGGTGGCGGTCGAGCCTTCGACGGCCGCCGACGCGTTGACGCTCGAGCACAATGCCCTGGCTGACGCGGCGGCGGTCGAGCCGCCCACCGCCGTCGACGCGTCTGCGGTCGAGCTGCCCACCCTGGAAAACGCGGTCGCAGTGGAGCCGCCCACCGCCGCCGTCGCGTTCGCCGTCGACTCCACCGCACATGCCGACGCCGCGGCGGTCGACCCGCCCACCGCCGCCGACACTTGCGCGCTCGAGTTGCCCGCCGTTGGCAACACGGCGGCCGTCGTGCCGTCCGTGGCCTGCGTGGCGGTGGCTCTCGAGCACCCCGCTCTTGCTGGCGCGGCGGCGGTCGACCCGCCCACCACCGCCGACGCGTCCGCGCTCGAGCTGCCCGCCGTTGGAAACACGGCGGCGGTCGAGCCGCCCGCGGCCGCCGACGCGTTGGCGCTCGAGCTGCCCGCATTTGCCGACGCGTTGGCAGTGGAGCCGCCCACGGCCGTGGATGCGTTGGCACTCGACCCCGCCGCGCGTGCCGATGCGGCGGCGGTCGACGCGCCCACCGCCGCCGACCCGTTGGCGCTCGGGCTGCCTGCCCTTGCCGACACGGTCGCGGTGGAGCCGCCCACCGCCGCCGTCGCGTTAGCCGTCGACTCCACCGCATATGCCGACGCCGCGGCGGTCGACCCGTCCACCGGCGCCGACGCGTTGGCGCCCAAGCTGCCCGACGAGTCACCCCCCGACCCGCCCGCCGCCGTCCGTGAGGTAGCGGCCGCCTCGTACGCGGTGACGATAGCCTTGTCATACCTCTCAAAAAATTGGAATAGCTTGGTTTGATCGGCCAAAGACGCGCCCGAGCCCCCAATCTCCTGCATGAGGATCTGGAAGTCTTTCAAGATGGGGGTGTCGAACTGGCCGGGCTTGGCGTTGGGTCTTCTTGAGACTGCGGGCTCGCAGCTGCGGGCATCTCCAACGCGCTCGTACGTTGCCTGCGCCTCTGTGGCCACAGAAGAGCGGCCGAGTGCATCGGGCTCCAGCACAGGCTCCCTCCCCGCTGCACCCCGCGGTGGCCTCGCGGCAGAGTTGCCCGTCCGAGCCGCCAAGGCCGCCGCCTGCGCGGCCTGCTTGGCTTGTGCTGCCGCATACTCCGCCAGTACGAGTGCCCGAGATGGGTCGTCCGCGGCGGCACGAAGCGAGCCGAAGAGACTTCCGCCTGCTTCCTCGCCGGCCGGAGGGGGGGAGGCTGCCGCAGGGACCGCGTCGGGTATGGGCGGCACAAGAGGCGGAATCGGTGGGATGGGCTGCACAGCCGGGTCGGGCCCCACCTGCCGCGGGGGCAGCCGTCGGTTGACGTTGCGCGGCAGGTGGGGGTGCTTCTTCATGACGTGCCACCGCATGCCGATGGCCGACTTCACGACGCCGCAAATCGAGCACGAGGTGGGTGCATAAAAAGGCCTCATGCCGCCGGCAGTCGGCGCGCGGCGGCGCCACGTCAGCTGCAGGCCCCGCGTCAGCGCGAAGATGCCGCGCGCTCGGACCGCGGAGACGGTGCCCGTCGCCGTTGCCGCGTCCTTAACAAATAGGGAGCGCTGCACGACAGCGGACGACCCGTCAGCGGTCGTCGGCGTGGTAGACAGCCGGAGAGAGCACCACGCGACGGGGCACGACGCTGCGGCGGTCGACGGCGAGGCGGAGCACCGCTAGACGGCGCACGACGCTACGGCGGTCGACAGCGTGGCTGGCGGCGGCGGGAAGCACCCCGAGACCGCGGGCGACGCGGCGGCGGTCGTCGGCGTGGTGGACAGCTAGGGGGAGCACCGCCAGTCGGCGAACGACGCGGTGGCGGTCGTCGGCGTGGCGCGCGGCGAGGAGAGGCGCCGTAGGGCGGCCGACGACGCGGCGGCTGTTGTCCGTGAGGCCAACAGCGAGGGGCAGAGCCGTAAAACGGCAGACGTCGCGTCGGCGGTCGTCGGCGTAGCCAGTGGCGGCGGGGAGCACCCCGCGACGGGGGAAGACGCGACAGTGGTCGCTTGCGTGGCCGACGGCGGCGGGGAGCACCCCCCAACGGCGGACGACGCCGTGGCGGTCGTTGACGTGGCCGAAGGCGAGGGGGAGCGACGTCCCACGGCGCGCGACGCGGCGGCGATTGTCTCAAGCCAAATCAGCCCCACGAGGGGCGCGTCTGGCCATTCTAGGGGAGCCGCTGTCTGGACACGAGAGAGAGTGAATGGCCACAGAGCAGGCAGTGTCGGGACCCACAAGAAAACAGACCGCGCATGACCACACGAACAAAGAAGGCAAACACCGCAGCCGTCAGCCGTCTGCTCGGGTCCGGGTGCATCGCCAAGGAGAGATGAGAAACCGGCGGACAACAGCACACGTCAGGCCAGACTTCCAGAAGCCGAATCCCCACGTACAACCCTGTCAGACACAAGACGGCCGATTGGCGTCGATGCGTGGCCGAGCGGTAGAGACACAGAGGACTGGTGTCCTGCGAGAACGTACTTGACTGCGGCTGCCACGTCAAGACGGCGTGGGGGGGCGACGAACCGTAGGAGCACGGACACCAAAGAGGCGAGGACTGCAACCAGGAAAACGACGCAGCCGCACCTCAGTGAGTGGTGGACGGCGGCCGCCGAGGGCGGCCGATGGCGGCCGATGGCGGACGATGGGCGACCGATACCCAAAAATACGGAGGCAGAACAGGCGGCACTGGCAGGGACGCTCTAACCGCCGTGGCCAGGACGTGGCGGGGTAGCCGCGCGTCGCGCAAGCTTAGAAGAGGGGGACGACGTGTCGACCAGCGCACCTAGCACACGGCGGAAGGTCGGACCTCACCCAGAGACGACTGACCCATCAAATCCCACGACAAGGGCACTTGCACTGTGCAAGCACAACGCAAGTCATTGCCGACCACTCGTTTCCTCGTGGCAGTTGTCAGCAAACAAGTGGGACAATGGTTGACATAGGATCTCTGCAGCCAACCAACAGTCGATTCTTGTTGCTTCAATGGTTGACAGCTACTCTTCAAGTGCGTGGATGTGTAAGCAGTTTGAGTTCTTTGTACGATTATCTTTCAGTGTGGAGTTAAGATGTACAATTCGGTTACTTGGCATTTCAACTCCCCTGGTTGCGAGCGACGCAGCTCAAGGCACCGCTCGTTGTCTTGGCAACGACCGTCGGCCGCTGCTCGGTGCTGCTTTGCCACCGCTGTGTCCCGTGCGACGCCGACGGCGCTGCGCCGTTGATTGTCGAGGACGGGGCTCGGACGGGAGCACTCTCCGACCGTGCACCGTCGCTGACACTCCCGCACAGGGGCCCGTTGCGGCCGATGCGGTGAGAGAAGTTCCCGACCGTTGCTCTTCATCGGCTCACGGTAACGGTCGGTACGCTTTGTGTCGCATATATGCCGATCACGGGGTCGCCCAATGCACTACCGCAGGGTGGTGGCTGACGCTGCTTTCAGTGATCGACGAGGTACGGGGGGGGGGGATCAGGGGTGGAGGGGGGGGGGGGGGGGGGGGGGGGGGGGAGAGGGGGGGGGGGGGGGGGGCGGGGGGAGGGGCTCTGTGTGCGCGCCATTAGCTGCGGATCTGGCGCGTCGTCGTGAGTCGCCCGTTGTACGGACCGTCCTTGACGAGCCCATCAGTGTATGTTTTTCCCCGGCCTTCTGGGTTTTAGTCTTGTGTGCACCACCCTTCCGTGCGGCCGCCGACTTGTCGGGCTGCCCGTGGACGTTGCGGCGTTCTACGGTCTGTGAGCCTGCGTCCAGCGAGCTCATGATCATGTTTTGGGCAAGGTACGTTTGCGTTGGAGTTGTCGAGGGGGAGCAAGGGGGGATTGGCGTGCGTCCGGTGCTCTGCCGTGTCCGTTTTTGGCGTCATCTCGGGGGCAGGGTGCGTGGCTTTGTCGTTGTCGTGCGGCGGTGGGCGCCGTCGCCGGCGGATGCCAACGAATGCTGCGGCGGCAGCCCTATAAAGGAGCGGGCGGCCCGCCCATTCTCACGCACGACCTGGTGCTCACTCATCCGACCAACGCCCTTCCACGTGCTGCCGCCTGCCTCCCTCCCCCCCCCACATCAACACCGCACACCCGCCCATCCCTGTCTTGACTGGTTCCTCAAAAAATGGACCCCCCCACGCCCGCAGATCGGGCGCAGAAGCTGGAGCTGCGCCGGGCGGCTCTGGCCGCCCGCAACAAGACTGTGGACGACGACATTGAGACATCTCCGATAGACGCGCGAGCGACGGCGCGCGAGGCCGCCGCGACGCTGGCGTCGTTGGGGGGCGGTGCGGGTGAGTCCGACAACGAGTCGTACGCACCGCTCTCTCCGACGTGCGCGACGCCGCCGGCGACGGTAGGCAAGGGCAAGCGGCCGGCTGCGGCTGGGCTGCAGTCTTCAAGCGCCGCCAAGGTCGGGCGCTGGACGCCCGTGGCGACGGCCGCATTCATGGCCAGCTCGGCAGCAGCCGCCGGCTCGGCCGCAGGCGCGACTGGGGCCGCGACGATCGCCCCGCGACCAGCTGTCTGGTCGGGCCCTTCCCGTCTTGTGGGTCCGCCAGCTCTCGGCGCTCCCGCCGGCCCGTCAGGCGAGTCGTCGCCGGCTGCCGTGACGCGCGCCGCCCGTCGCCCCGCAACTCCGTCGGCGTCCGCCCCCCGCCGCCCCACCGCGCTGTCGGCTCGGACCCTGCGCTCCCAAGTGGCCAGCGGTCCGGAGCGCCCCGTGGTGCTTGGCATGCGTCGACGCACGCACAAGGTGCCGACGCTCCGCGTCACTGAGTTGATGATCGGGACAGGCACGGTCGCAGAGCGCCGCGCTGCCGTGCTCAACACGCCGGCCGGCCCGGCGCGTGCGACGCCCCCGGTGCCTGCCGCCACGGCGGCGCGCGCGACGCCGCCGTCGCCTGCTGCGCTTGGTGGCGGGTTGGCCCCGGCACCGATGCCGCCGTCGCCTGATGCCTGTGTAGGTGGGTCGGGGGCGCCACCGCCGCCTTCGGACCGTGGTCGCCGTGGCAACGGGTCCGCGGCGCCGCCGTCTGCTGCCGTTAGGGGTGGTGCGTCGGCGGCGCCGTCGTCTGCTGCTGGTGGAGGTGGCGGGTCGGCGGCGCAGCCGTCTGCTGCTGGTGGAGGTGGCGGGTCGGCTGCGCAGCCGTCTGCTGTTGGTGGAGGTGGCGGGCCCGCGGCCGGGTTGGAGCCTGCAGCGATTGCAGGCTCAGCGGCACCAGTTTCGGCCGCCATTGCGGCCGTCAAATTTGTCGACGCGGCGCCGCGTCCGACCCCTGCAACCCGTGACGGCGTTGCCATGCAGCCACTCGTCTTCCGTGCGATTGGGCGCACGTCGGGTGGTCCTGCGGCCGCCCTGGCGGCTGGTGCAGCGGCCGCCGGCACTTCCGCCCGTCCTGCTGCCCGCACCTATCCAGACCCCGATGGTGACGATGTCCAGTTCCCGATGACTGCCGCCGCGCAGGCGACCGTCAACCCACTGGCCGCGGCGCTGGGGCCGGGCGCGCGCGGGGAGCGCCGCGCGCTCATCCTCGAGCGCGCGGTTTTCGCAGCGACCAGCTCGGTTCGAATTGACGTGTCGGCCATGGAGGCCGCCGTCTCGGCGATGAAGGACACGCTGGTAGGTCTGAAAACCAAACTGGACTCCGACATCCAGCTGTCGCAGCAGACGCTGGGGCGGCTTGCGGCGGTCGAAAAGGCCGTCCTTGACGGCATCAAGAGCGCTGTCTCTCTCGGCAAGCTCGGCGGCGCCGGCACGGAGGACGAGGACATGGAGGAGAAGGAGAATATGCTGAAGTTGGTGACGGTATGTTTTCTCTCGCTGGACTGTGCACGAGAGACCGGGCAGTAGAGGGGTGGGCGCCGGAAGGGGATGGGGGGGGGGGGGGGGGGGGGGGGGGGGGGGGGGGGGGGGGGGGGGGGGGGGGGGGAACGGGCGCTTTGCGAGTGCCTCAGCCGGACTCTAACTCACTCTTTGCTGTTTCGTGTTTCTCTCTTCGTGTCTCTCTTTGTGTCTCTGTGGAGGATCTTCGTAGAAGGCGTACCGCGACGTCCTCATCGACGACTTTGCAACAGCCGTCAAGACGGTGCTCGTCTTCTCTTCCTCGGACGACAACTGGGACACCCTGGTGGTGTCTGTCGAGTCGGTCCAGAAGGGCGGGATGGACAAGGCGGAGGAGTGGCTAAAGTCCTTCATCCGGCGGTCGAGCCGACGGAACCCGACGATTTTTTCGAACATCCGTGTCTCCCTCTTGGCTCTACGTGTCAAGCCCCACCTGCACCAGATGTGGACGGACACCATCGTGGCCGCCTACTTTGAGAGCCTGGGCATCGAAGTCAAGAACTTGGCGAAGGAGTTGGCCATCAAGCTGCTCACCAACGACGGCTTCTTCCTGACGGTGAACGGTCGCCGGGCGTGCCTCGACGCGCTGTCGCAGCTCTTCATTTCCGTAGGCGCCTCCAACCGCGTCAAGCAGCCGGACGGGCCGATGGGCGAGCGCGTCGTCTTCGCAACGCTCGGCCACGTCGCTTTCGTGGTGACCAAGGTGCGCAACGTCTTGGAGATTGCCGCCGGCATCCGCTCGTCAACGCGCGGCGGTGCCATCGGCGACGGCCACTTCCCCCTGTGGGTGGCGGAGGTGCGCCGCCTGCTCCCGACGCACGCCTCGGACGCGCTGCCGCACACTGGATTGGTTGTGGTTGACGGCGCGGACCCTGCCCGTGGCTTGCCGCAGTTCTAGGACTTGGCCGCTGCCAGTGCGCACCCCGCAGCGACGGGGGGTAAGTTCCTTTTTGTGTGGGTTTGTTTTGTTTGTGAGTTGTTTGCTTTCTGTCTCTGTGTTGACTGCTCTGCGCAGGCAGTCACAGGAGCGCCGCGATAGTGATGAGGGAAGCCAGTGTTTTTGAGCCCCTACGGCGGCCCGGCGCCCCGACGAGCCGCGGAGCGCCCCGGTGGCCCGGCGCGCCGCGGCGTGCCCCGGCGCGCCCGGCGCCCCGCGCCCCGACGCCGCCACCGCTACCACGGGCGCGCCGCACCGCCACCGCGCCGCGCCACCACCGCGCCGCGCCGCCACCGCGCCGCCCCACCAGCGCGCCGCCCCGCCAGCGCGCCGCCCCGCCAGCGCGCCGCCCCGCCAGCGCGCCGCCCCGCCAGCGCGCCGCCCCGCCAGCGCGTCGCCCCGCCAGCGCGCCGCCCCGCCAGCGCCCCGGCGCACCAGCGCCCCGGCGCCGCCCCGCCAGCGCACCAGCCCCCCGGCGCCCCGGCGCACCAGCGCCCCGGCGCACCATCGCCCCGGCGCCCCGGCGCGCCGCGGCGCGCCCCGGTACACCGGGCGCCCCGCCCGGATCAGCGCCGTCACCCATCACGGACTGCGCGCACGAATTGCCAATTTCAATCCGAGGACCGAATCGCAGGCGCATCCACCGATGCGCATCGGTTTGTCGATCTCAAGTGCAACGAAAGCCATCGGCGATGCACTGTATTCCCAATCGGGGCCCGCATCGGAAATCGCGTTTCGATGCGCTCGGACCAAATGAGGACGATGCATGGGAGACGGTCGTGCTGGCAGTTCCGACGGGCCCTTTTGTGTGCCTCGAAGGATGACCGGCACCGACGGCACCCCGCGTTGCCCGGCTGTCGTGGCCAAGACAGACGACCACGTCGGGCAAACCGCCTTGCTCCAGGCCCCTTGTCCAGCTTGCATTGCATTGCCTGCAGGGCCACGGGATCCCAATCTCCAGGCCAATGCAATCCCATTCCCCCGTGACGATGACTTTTGGCGCGAGAGGCCCGGCAGTCGTCAGACCCACACGCGAGCCCATGGCGCTTGATGGTGCCTCGGAGAAGCCCATCGGCCTCGTGAACATGATCAGGAAAGGGGGACAGCGACACACACAACGCCGCTGTCTCTCAGCCGTAGGGATGTCGCCAAGGGCCCAACCCTAGACAGCAACGTGAAACGAACACACCCCCTGCCCACTGCAACAGCAATGTGTAAGCCATGGGAAATATTCGCAGCCGCTCTTATGCATCATGATGCGCGGGCCGCTTGAGGATGCCCTGCTCGAGCGGGCTCCTCGACTGGAGTGGACGAAAGCTCCCGCTGTCCATACGCGCTGCAGCGCCCACCCCGCTGGGCCGTCCCCGCGAGAGTCTGGCACGGCCCCAGCGCCCACTTGAGGCAGACTATGGTCACGTGCGGACCGCCGCCGTTTGGCAGCCCTACGGGAAACTTTTGCTGGATATCCAGCTTTTTTGGCCCCGGGATCCCGGAAACAGCCGGATCCGGTGGCCTTGAAGTCCATTTCGG
>ENA-ORXU01002118-ORXU01002118.1-marine-metagenome-genome-assembly--contig:-NODE-2118-length-14077-cov-4.592857_pt1 | contig 14077 bp, 9 predicted proteins | sample MGYA00237869_ERZ511484 | MGnify/ENA metagenome assembly ERZ511484
TGTTATCACTGGTAAGACTAGGACTGAATATTCTGAAGAGTGGACCTGGATCTTGATCTAGTACATCTTCTGGGATGCTATCTATAATCTCATCTGTAATAGAATCACGCACGTACTGATACTGTATGGGTGTATTATCATCTTTGAGGAGATTCTCCTCGTCTTTGAGTCTCGTATTGATATCAAAGATTGTATTCATGATATTCTGGTCCGTAGCACGGTACGTCTTCCAGAATTCAAGATTTGCGCTCGCTGTAAGATAACCCTTAGCTGCCTCAGGATTCTCGATACCAGGAAGCTCTACCAAGATGAGGTCACGACTTGCATCTAGACTTACGCTTGGCTGCGTAGTTCCCAGTCTGTCAATTCTCTCTTTGAGTCGATCAAATACAAGCTGTACAGTATTATCCGCACGGCTACGCAGTACTCTTACGACATCACCATTGGAGCTATTGACATTGATATCTTCTGTGAGCGACTTGTTTCTACCAAATATGGCAGCAAGTGGCTTGGCTCCATCGATGCTATTATATGCATCGCCAAAGAGCGTGATGTAGTCATCTTGAGCATTCTTGAGATTCTCCTGAGCTGTCTTAAGCGCCTGGTCAAAGTCAGGATCAGGATTATTGAGTGCTAGACGTCTGAGGAAATCCTGCAGATCTACCATCATCGTTACACTCATACCACCCTTAAGGTCAAGTCCCAGACCTAGCTGCCCTTTCTTCAGGTCATCATAGGTGTAATCTTTGAGCAGAGGAATAGAAAGCACATTCTCTGATGACATAGAGTCCAGATAGTAGCTTCTAGACTGAGATTTTAGCGTCTTTATGTCTTCTACATCTCCCGCTAGTGCCACCTGCTCTTCGGCGTAAGCCTCCGCGTTCTTCTCCACTTTCATAGTAGGGATAAACTGGAAGTACTGCCACGCTGTGACGAGGACGATAAGAATCAGAAAGAACTTTAGTATACCTTTTCCTTGTTGCATGTATCAAACAGTGTTATATTTCTTCTCAAAAAACCGCGCAAAGATACGCTTTTATATGCTCTACATATGCACATAATCACATATATGACCTAGCTAGTATGTCGACCTCCCTACTCCAATCGAACAAGCATACATAGCTTTGTCATTGTATAACTAGAATTCATTTACTCAATCACTTAAATCAATCAAACTCATGGGATTATTTTCATTCCTCAAAAACGCAGGTGCCAACCTATTTGGCAAGAAAGATGACGGTAAGAGCGAAGCAGAAGTGCGCGCTGACCGTATAGACGCTCTCAAAAGTAGCGTAGAACGCCTCGGCATCGACGTACAAGACTTCGCTCTAGATCTAGAGGAAGACCAAGTCACTGCTTACGGCCAAGTAGATAGCCGTGCCAAGAAAGAGCTCGTAGTGCTTGCACTCGGCAATACAGAAGGCATAGCGGCAGTAGATGATAGACTCTCTATCGTAGCAGCAGATGATGCTGAAGAAGAAGAGGCAGCAGTATTCTATACTGTCAAGTCTGGCGATTCACTTAGCAAAATCTCTAAGGAACACTACGGTGACCCTATGAAGTACAATACAATCTTTGAGGCTAATAAGCCGATGCTAAAGAGTGCAGATCTGATCTATCCAGGTCAAGTACTACGTATACCAGCTCTTAAATCATAGAAAGAGATCCTTTCAGAAAACTCTGAAATGTGCAGTTACAGCGCCTGAGTCACGAAGTGGCTTGGGCGCTTTGCTTTTACTGCTTATTAAGATTCCAGTCGTAGCTCGTGTAGCTGATGCTTACCTCATCCTCCAGCGGCACTCTACTGTACTTCCGTACAAATTCCTTGACGTCGCCAAAGTCAGCTGCATACCAGTCAAATAAAGGAGAAAGCTTCATCTCAGTCGGGCTGATTTGATTCCACTGACTGTTCATAAACTTTCTTGTAGATATCTCTAGTTGTTCGTCCAACTTACTAGCAGTATAGGCATCCTGGCTTAGGACAGGACATGATATGGCAGCGCATACAAGAGCAAAGTGAATCTTGGGCTCGCCAAACTGAGGTCTGATGATCTCGTTCTCGATAGCATCCAAGCTGAGCTCTCCTATCTCACTAGGAATCCAAACCATTTTCCACGGCTGCCCGCCATTGAGTTTTTTAATAGACTTCACTGGATATGATTCTAGGACTAGCTTGATTGTGTGAGCGTTGTAACTATTGATCCAGTACGCTAGCTGTTGGTCAGCTGTCCATGACTTGATTCCTTGTGCACCCTGTAAGGTCACGAGGTAGCTGTCTAGACCTGCCATCTCGCTATACCATGTGTCATAATCTACTAAGCCGGCGGCATCCACGTACTTCTTGAGCAGTTTGTCCCAGGCTTTGTGCTGATGATCTATTTTACTCAGGGCTGTCTCTACTTCTATGTCACTTGGTGCAGGCCTACTTGTCTGGTCATTAGATACTTGAGAACTCTTCTTATTAGCTGTTCGGTCGTCGTCTTGTGTGTCGGAATTTGATGCACCTGTATCTCTCATCTTGACCTGCTCGTCATGGCTCAGATCGTTCACCTTTTTCGATGCAGCTGTCTTACTGGCATCTTGATCACTTGATTTCTGGCGTTCAGTAGCCGTATCAGTAGCCCCATCAGCAGTAGATGAGTTCTTATCCGTAGTACTTCTTCTCTTTGAGTTGAGATTTTCTTCACCAGATTTGATGGCAGTTTCACCCATCTCTGGCTTTTCCACGATGGTCTGATCTTGCTCTACTTGCTGATCATCTGGTACGACTTTGACATCAGCTTCCTCGTCTAAGATCTGATCGGTAGCAGCTACACCGTGGCGCTTCACCTCTTGATCTTGGGATTTCGAGTTATCATTTGGGTGACAACCCACGAGTAGGACTAGCACGACTAGTGCCACTACCCTACTCATCGACCTGCTCGTCATCTTCCCAGTTCTCAGAATCTCTTGGTACCAGCAGCTTGATAGGCTCAATCATGGGCAAGTCGATATATTTTTTCTCCTCTGTATTGATGCTCCACATTCGCAGAAATCCTCCAGATGCCTTAGCCACATGCTTGGCAAAACTAGTAAGGCTCATGTACAGATCATAAGCGGTATCATTGTCCAATTTGGCTAATATAGGATTGAGCTGCGCCAGACGGTTGCTGAGTTCTGTAAGCCTAGCCTCTGTCTCAGGCGGTAACGTCTCGAGGAGTGAGTGAAATTGCTTATCAAAAGTGAGACCTACGCGCTTGTAGTAGTCTTGCAAACTTTCAGGTCCGCTGTAAGATCTGATCTTAGTTATTTTCTCAGCCCATGAGGCTTCCTGCTCGTCCACTTCGCCATCAGCTGCAGCTATGAGGACTGCTACTTGCGCTACGGCAGATTCCAGTAGTTGCTGGTCGGATTTGTCTAGATTATCTATGCTTGTCATGTTACGTTAGTTATGATTGTAAAAGTAAGGAGGGCGAGAGATGTTCGCATCTAAAGATTTCATATATAATGATCATAGATTTGTAGTGTGAAGGAAAGCAAGAGCAAGGCACAGGGACAGAAGAAGCAGACGCCGCTGATGCAGCAGTATTTTGCTATGAAAGCTGAGCATCCTGATGCCATCATGCTCTTCCGTGTGGGTGATTTTTATGAGACATTTGGTGAGGACGCCGTACTGGCTTCTAAGATACTGGGTATCATCCTTACCGCCAGAAACAATGGAAGCAGCAAAATCGAGCTAGCAGGATTTCCGCATCATTCACTAGACGTCTACTTACCTAAGCTCGTACGGAGCGGGCATAGAGTCGCCATCTGCGAGCAATTAGAAAAACCTTCCAAAGAAAAAAAGATCGTCAAGCGTGGTGTCACCGAGCTTGTCACTCCAGGTCTCACGGCTGACGACAAGATCCTGGATCACCGCAGCAATAATTATCTAGCTGCTGTCCATTTTCTTCATCCCGCAATCCTAGGTCTTGCTTTATTGGACCTGAGTACAGGCGAATTTTATGTCACAGAAGGTGATGAGTATGTCATCGAAAAGCTGCTGAGGAGCTTCATGCCTACAGAGGTGCTCGTGGCGCGATCTCGAGTGAGTCGTTTCCAGTCTCTATTTGGTGATAGTTACTACTGCTACGGGCTCGAAGACTGGGTATGGACAGAGGAGTTGGGTCCAGAGAAATTACGCTCACACTTTGAGGTGCACAAGCTCAAGGGATTTGGTATAGAAGATCTCGGCATGGCCCAAGTAGCTGCTGGTGCCATACTGCAGTATCTCGAGATGACGCAAAATCGTCAGTTACGACACATCCATCAGCTCAGACGTCTAGAACCAGGTAAGTCTGTGTGGCTTGATCGCTTTACTATAAGGAATCTAGAGCTGATCGACAGCATGCACGATAATGGTAAGAGTCTGGCAGAAATACTGGATCACAGCTCGACCTCCATGGGTAGTCGTCTGCTGAAGAAATGGATCCTATTTCCCTTACTTGATCGTGACGAAATTGATCGGCGACTTGAAGTAGTGGACAGGCTTGTCAGCCAAATACATATATCCACAGAGCTTCGTACACTTCTAAAAGGAATCGGTGACCTTGAGCGACTGATTTCCAAGGTCTCCTTGCGCAAAGCCAATCCTAGAGAACTGCTACATATTCTCCACTCGCTAGAGACGATTCCCGATATATGTGCGTCGCTTGCAGAGCTAGAATTGCCTACTAAGCATCTACTCGAGGATCTACGTGACTGTGCTGCTGTGACTGACATCATAGCGACATCGATTTCCCCAGACGCACCTATAGCACTTACTAAGGGCGGTGTGATTGCTACTGGCTATCACGAGCAGCTCGATGAGTATCGCGATCTAGTGCGCAACAGTAAAGATCTCCTCGTGGATATCCAGACTGTAGAAGCCAAGAAGACAGGAATCACCTCTCTTAAAATTGGCTTCAACAATGTATTTGGCTATTACTTAGAAGTGACTAACAAGTACAAGGACAAAGGTCTCATCCCAGATCACTGGGTGCGCAAGCAAACTCTGACAAATGCTGAGCGCTATATCACCGATGAGCTAAAGGTCCTCGAGCAGAAAATTCTTACCGCACAAGACCAAATCTCCAGCCTCGAAGAAAAGCTGTACAGCGAGGTACTCGAACATCTCAGTACACACATCGCGGAGGTACAGCACAATGCTGAGATCCTAGCTCGCCTTGATGTCTTATTGGCCTTTGCCCTCGTGGCTGTGGAGCGTCAATATTGTCGCCCTGCGATTACGGATGGGCTGGACATACATATAACCGCTGGGAGACATCCTGTGATCGAGTTACAGCTTGGCGATACGGAGCGCTATATACCCAATGATCTAAAGATGGATCCGGATGAGAATCAGATCTTTATGATCACGGGTCCCAATATGAGTGGAAAGTCTGCCCTGCTTCGGCAGACTGCACTCATCTGCCTCATGGCGCAGATGGGATCTTTCGTCCCAGCTGATGCTGCGGAAATCGGTGTGATAGACAAGATATTTACTCGAGTAGGCGCATCCGATAATATCAGTAGTGGCGAGTCGACCTTCATGGTGGAGATGTCGGAGACAGCAAGCATCATGAATAACATGAGTCCGCGAAGTCTGATTCTCCTAGATGAAATAGGGCGAGGAACCTCTACCTATGATGGTATATCCATCGCATGGAGTATCGCTGAGTTCCTACATACACACAAGAGCTGTCATCCCAAAACTCTCTTTGCCACACACTACCATGAGATGAATCAATTGGCGGACATGTATGAGCGTATTGTAAACTATCACGTAGCGACCCAAGAGAGCGGTAGTAAGGTAGTGTTTCTGCGCAAGCTTGTCGAAGGTGGTAGCGAGCACTCTTTTGGAATTCATGTAGCGCGTATGGCCGGAATGCCCTCTTGGATCATCAAGCGCGCTTATGAGATGCTACAAGAGCTCGAGTCACATCGTGTAGAAGGCGCTCACAAGACGATCAGTGCCACCAAAGCATCCACACCAGTCTCGTCGCAGATGAATCTATTTGACCAATTAGCAGACCCACTGGCAGAAGAGATCAAGCGATCACTCGAGGAACTTGATATCAATCAGCTCACTCCTATCGATGCACTGATGAAACTGCATCAGTTGCAACAGAAGCTGTACGAGAAGTGACGTTCGAGCCGACCTGCCCGCCTGACTCAGTGCCGGCGGACCTCACTGCATATGCTAATCCGCTCCTCGGGATATCCGCACATCAGATCATCAGATCATCAGATCATCGAAACATCGGAACATCGGAACATCGAGCGGCAGCCGAGATGAGCGGCAGTCGAGATGAGCGGCAGCTCCGAAGACGCTTAGGCATCCTCGAGAGCACAGCCGAGATGAACGTCAGCGGAGATCAGCAAGAAATGAGAGTTGAGCAACAACGGAGACGAAACTTAGCCAAGATGAGCGATTACCAAGATGAGCGATAAACGAAATGAGAATTCATCTCGTCCTGTAACAAGTCAACACTAAAAGCGCCTATCTACAAGACAAACTAGATTCATACACCGTATGCGCAGCTGCGGCCTACATCCCTGGCATTCCTTTGCTCATGCGCGCTAGTGCTGCGGGATTCTTACTGATATTGTGCATCATCTTACGCATCTGATCAAACTGCTTGACGAACATGTTGATCTCGTGGATATCGTGACCACAACCTATGGAGATTCGCTTTTTGCGGCTCGTATTGAGGAGCTCGGGACGTAGGCGCTCCTCTGGAGTCATAGAAAAAATGATCGCTTCTACTTTCTTGAAAGCATTGTCGTCAATCTCCACATTCTTCATCATCTTGTTCATCCCAGGGATCATACCCATGAGCGACTTGATATCTCCCATCTTCTTGATCTGCTCGATCTGCTTCAAGAAATCATTGAAGTCAAACTTGTTCTTCTTAATTTTCTTCTCTAGTCGAGCGGCTTCTTTCTCATCAAATTGTGCTTGGGCCTTCTCGACAAAAGAGACAATATCTCCCATACCTAAGATACGCTGAGCCATTCTCTCAGGGTAAAATACATCGATGGTTTCCATCGTCTCACCTGTAGAGATAAACTTGATAGGCTTCCCTACGGTATACTTGATACTTAGCGCAGCACCACCACGTGTGTCACCATCGAGCTTGGTGAGTACAACACCATTGTAGTCGATAACATCATTAAAAGCCATGGCAGTGTTCACAGCATCTTGACCTGTCATACTATCCACTACAAAGAGTGTCTCCTGTGGCGAGATTGCTTCGCGGATATTGGATATCTCGCTCATCATCTCTTCATCCACTGCAAGGCGACCAGCAGTATCCACTATGACAACATCATGGCCGTGCTGCTGCGCATGTACGATAGCATCCGTAGCGATCGTGACAGGACTATCTACTCCCTTATCGCTGTAGACTGGTACTTTAATCTGCTCCCCTACTACGTGAAGTTGGTCGATCGCCGCTGGTCTGTATACATCGCAAGCAACCAGTAGAGGCTTCTTATTCTTTTTGGTCTTGAGGAAGTTGGCAAGCTTTCCAGAAAATGTCGTCTTACCGCTTCCCTGTAATCCAGCGATAAGGATGACTGTCACTTTACCTGTAAGATTGAGTCCCTCCGCGGTTCCGCCCATGAGCTGCACAAGCTCATCATTGACTATCTTGATCATCATTTCGCCAGGCTTGACGGCGGATAGAATGTTGCGACTTCCGAGAGCCTGTTCCTTGATATTATCGGTAAATTCCTTAGCGATCTTATAGTTTACGTCTGCCGCCACGAGTGCACGCCGGATCTCCTTGATCGACTGCGCTACATTGATCTCCGTCAGCTTCCCGTCACCAGTAAACGTGCGGAAGGCTCCCTCTAATTTTTCATTTAAACTATCAAACATGTCTGTGCTCTTGTAATCGTCCTTGCCATGCTCATGCAGGCACTACAAATATACTGTGATCATGCTGGTAAGGTTCACTGCATCAGACGCACACCTGACCTACCATTTCCTTGAGGATGGCGCCTGGTGACATGCTACGAGCATTCATCCCCTTAGACTTTAGATCGTACTCGTGTAAGATATGGACTGCTGAGCGCAACTCAGCTGGAGTGTAGTTGCGTACAGCTAGAGCAAGATCCCTGATAGCCGCTGGATTCCTGTGGTGTGTTCCCGATCTTATCTGCGCTTCGGTCTTGTATCCACGTGACTTTAGCTGGATTACATCGCTGAAAAATCTGTAGAGATTACCTATGATAAGCACGAGCGGATTCTCCTTAGTGTACTGCTCATAGTAGTTGATGATGCGGAGTACAGTGACATGATTTTTGGACGCAAGTCCTGACTGCAAGGCAAATATGTCATAGTCCTTGCTGATTCCGATCAGATCTCGTACATGCTTACCAGAGACCATCTCTCCTGTGCCTAGATTGATCTGGAGCTTCTCTACAGCGTCAGCTTGCTTGCTGAGATTCGTACCCAGGTACTCAGTAAGCAGACTGATGGACTCGGTATCATGAGCTATGCCGAGTGACTTGAAGTATTGCTGTAGCCACTTAGCTACTTGATTGTCGTAGAGAGGTTTACAATCATACGCTAGAGAACTCTTGAGAATCGCCTTGAAGATTTTCTTGCGCTTGTCGATAGCCTTTCTGTAAAATAGCACAATACTCGTGCTAGGAGTAGGCCTCTCTGTATAGCCTTGTAACTTTTCTAACTGGCGCAAACTCTGAGCTTCCCTGACGATGACAAGCTGGCGAGCGCCGCCCATGGGTATCCTACGCGCAACATCGATGATCTGCTCGACAGTGCTATCCTTACCATATAAGATGTGATAGTCAAATGCGCGCTGAGCTTCTGGCACTCGAGAATCTATAAACTCTGCAGCAAGGTCCATATAGAATCCTTCCGCCCCATAGAAAAAGTAGAGCGGTTGCTCGATTGTCTTGAGGGCCTTTTTTATTTGCTGTACATCCATCTTGCTCAAAGGTAATTTCAGCTAGGCATATCAGATGAGACCATCTTATCGGACTAGCAAGATGTACTACTTTTATACCTTGGTGACGCAAGAGTGCATCGCTGATTTGATATCTATTATAAGCCACGAGGAACGATCTATGACTCCTACTCTTCTAGGTGATGATCTGGTGACTTTCGTCAAAAAAACATTGCTTTATTCCTACCTGACTTTATATTTCTATGAGAAAATCTCGACCTAGCATACTGGTAACTAATGATGACGGGATCACTGCCCCAGGCATAAAAATGCTCGTATCCATAGCTCGGGAGCTTGGGGACGTGACAGTGGTAGCTCCAGATTCCCCGCAGTCAGGTATGGGACATGCCCTCACGCTCACAGAACCACTACGACTGAGCCCAAGTGATGTATTTGATGGAGTGACGTCCTACGAATGCAGTGGTACGCCAGTAGACTGTGTCAAACTTGCCAAGCATGTAGTTGCCGGTGATCAAGGATTTGATTTGTGTCTATCAGGAATTAATCATGGTAGCAATGCCTCGATCAATATCCTCTACAGCGGTACGGTATCAGCGGCAATGGAAGCTAGTCTAGAAGGAATAGATAGCCTAGGGTTTTCACTATTAGATTATTCACATAGCGCTGATTTTTCGCAAGCAAAAGATCTTATTCGTGGTATCATAGTCCAAGTCCTCAGGGATGGTCTACAAGACTGCAAATTGCTCAACATCAACATACCTAAATTACAAAAAGAAGATATCAAAGGCGTCAAGGTCTGTCGACAAGCAGCGGGTAGCTGGGTAGAGAAATTTACAGAGGCTCTTGACCCTCGAGGATTACCTTACTACTGGCTCACTGGCGAATTTGTCCATCAAGAACATGCAGAAGACACAGACTTGCATGCACTTGATCAAGGTTATATATCTGTAGTCCCAAGTGGGCACGATCTCACGCGCTACCCTGCACTGTCATCGATGAAATATCTAGAACTATGAAAAATAGAATGAAATATGATCGCTTTTGGATAGGACTCATGGTGGGGATAGCGGTACCTGTAGTCGTGTACGCGCTTCTTCTCATCCTGCTTGACCTTCTTGATACTATGGATCTGGTGGAGTATTTCAGGCCTCGGACTACTATGCTGATAGCTATATGTAGCAGTATCATTCCCTTCCAGTACTTCCGTAGACATAGATATGATCAGGCCATGCGTGGCATGGTCTTCACTGTACTAGCTTTCACAGCCTATTGGCTCTTTGAAAATAAGTACCTTCTAGGATTGTAGCCTCGTGAAATATTACATCATAGCTGGTGAAGCCAGTGGCGACTTACACGGAGCCCACCTCGTGCGCTCACTGCTGTCTCAGGATAAGCATGCTGATATACGCGCATGGGGCGGGGATCTGATGTCTGACGCTGGCGCAGACGTCGTACGGCATATTAGCGATCTTGCCTTCATGGGGTTTTGGGAGGTGATGATTCATCTGCGACAGATCGCCGCCAACTTTCGCTATTGCAAGCGTGACGTGATGGAATGGCAACCAGATGTCCTAGTGATGATTGACTTTCCTGGATTTAATCTCAAGTTGGTCAAGTGGTTTCATGATCGAGGAGTCAAGATAGTCTACTACATCAGTCCTCAAGTGTGGGCATGGAAAGAAAAGCGAGTAAAAGATCTCAAGCTCTACGTCGACCGCTTGATCGTCATACTACCATTTGAAAAGCCGTACTATGCAGATCATGGACTAGAAGTGGACTATGTAGGACATCCCCTATTGGATCACATAGGACACCAAGCTAAATCTGCAAGTGATCACATGATTGGAATCATTCCAGGGAGTCGCAGACAAGAGATCAGCGCTATGCTTCCTATCATGCTGCAAGCAGCTGCGGAGCATCCTGATTATCGGTACGAAGTAGCTATGGCTCCGGGCATGGAAGATGCACTTTATCACCATCTGATAGGCGATACTACCCTCGATATATCATTGCGTCGTGGGGCAACGTATGAGATCATGTCTACCGCTACTGCTGCCATGGTGACGTCCGGTACAGCGACACTAGAGACAGCTCTGCACGATACGCCTATGGTGGTGTGCTACCGAGGTAATTGGATTTCTTTTCAGATAGCAAAGCGATTGGTATCCATCAAGTACATCAGTCTCGTAAACCTCATTCTAGATGAGCCTTTGGTACCAGAGTTAATCCAAAGCGATCTCGTAGCTGATAGATTACTTGCGGAGTTGAATCCAATTTTAAAAGGCCCCGCCAGAGATCGTCAGCTTGATGGTTTTAGACGCTTACGTGAGGTACTTGGAGGAGCTGGAGCTTCTGATCGAGCTGCTGCTGTGGTGAGATCGTATGCGGAGCGGTGAGATTATATGTGGTTACCATACCGCCCCTACAGGGCTCAGCGGAATGCTTGCTTCTATTGCCCAAGACTGCATCTTGGGCTTATGTATGTCATACTATCAGGACTTAATAGATGGTTGAAATTGCCCGACATCTCTTTGCGAAAAGTCAGACAGGCAGATACATTATCTTAACAACCTGACATTATTTCTTCTTAGCTGGTGCTTTCTTTTTAGCTGGTGCTTTCTTTTTAGCTGGTGCTTTCTTTTTGGCGGGTGCTTTCTTTTTGGCGGCAGCTTTTTTCTTAAAAGTACCTGGAAGCTCTGCCTCGATGATATCTTTCACCTGCTCGAGTGTGAGCGTAGCGGCGGATTCACTGGTAGCTTTTTCGTCATTGATCTTAGGGAGCTTGACGGATTTCTTTTTGTAGCGGATGAAGGGTCCCCATCGTCCATTTTCTAAAGCGATGCTATCATCTGGCCATTGCTGGATATAACGATTAGCTTCCTTCTCTTCTTTCTTCTGCACGAGCTCTAGTGCATCATTAACTGAGATGTTCTCAAAATCATATTTCTTAGAGACATTGGCGTACATGCCATTCCACTTTAGGAAGGGTCCAAATCGTCCTTTTCCCTTTGTGATAGGAAGATTCTTATAAGTTCCGATGGGTTCGTCTTCTTTGAGCTTAGCTTCGATTAACTCCAAGCAGCGATCCCGAGAGATGGTGTATGGATCCTCGCCTTTGGGTATAGAGACAAATGCCTCCCCAAATTTTACGTAAGGTCCGTAGCGTCCTTGCGCCACTACGATTTCTTTCCCTTTGTATTCTTCGAGCATTCGAGGTAATTCGAAAAGCTTGATGGCTTCAGCAAACTCGATGGTCTCCATGGACTGACCAGGTCGGAGGTTAGCATACTTTGGTTTTTCATCTTCCTCCAGCTCATCCTGAGCGCCGATCTGTGCCACTGGTTTACCATAGCGACTCATACGTACTAGCAGTGTACGACCAGACTCAGGATCTTTTCCTAGTATACGCTCTCCAGTAGCACGGTCAGCTTTGTCAAGAACTTCTTGTACGTCCTTGTGAAATGGCACGTAAAATTGCTCAAGCATTTCGCGCCAATCACCTTGGCCACCGGCGATTTCATCAAATTCTTTTTCAATATCAGCGGTGAAGTGATAGTTCATCACTTTATCAAAGTGGTCATCGAGAAAGTCGCATACGAGCATTCCGAGATCTGTAGGGATGAGTCGATTTTTGACGGCGCCTGTCATTTCAGTTTTTTCACTGCGATCGACTTTTCCGTTGCTGAGATCTATTTGCACGAAAGTGCGCTCCACGCCATCACGCGGTTCTTTATTGACATATCCGCGCTCTTCCTCCATGATCTTGGAGATCGTGGGTGCGTATGTACTCGGGCGTCCTATCCCGAGCTCCTCCATTTTCTTCACGAGGCCAGCTTCTGTGTAGCGAGCTGGTGGACGAGTAAAGCTCTCTCTACCCATCATGGACTCGAGCTGTAGGGCTTGGCCTACAGACATCTTGGGCAGCTGATTGCTATCCTCATCTTCGGGATCGTCCTTAGACTCTACATAAAGCTTGAGGAAGCCATCAAATGTGATCACCTCACCCTTGGCTGTCAGAGGCTCTGACGGACGCTTGCTCACAGCGATCTTGACAGTGGTCTTATCGATCTTAGCATTACTCATCTGTGAGGCGACGGTACGCTTCCAGATGAGCTCGTACAGGCGCTGCATATCACGATCTCCAGGTACCATCTTCTGATCAAAATAGGTAGGGCGTATCGCCTCGTGAGCTTCCTGAGCGTCTTTTTTCTTAGACTTGTATTTTCTTATTTGTAGGTACTCATCACCATACTCGCTCGTGATGGTATTGCCTATCGCACCCAGTGCTGTATCGCTGAGCGAGATACTATCTGTCCTCATGTAACTGATAAATCCCTGCTCGTATAACCTCTGGGCTACGCTCATCGTACGCTTCACGGCAAAGCCGAGTTTACGACTGGCTTCTTGTTGCAAAGTACTAGTGGTAAATGGAGCTGATGGCTTGCGCTGTGTCGGCTTAGTCTCGATACTTTCTACGCTAAAGCTGCTCTGAGCACAATCTTGAATGTATGACATGGCCTCATCTTCCGTGTCAAATCGCTTGCCGAGTGAGGCAGCGAAGAGGAGATTCTTATCGCTTTCGCGAAAAAACTTTGCAGTGATCTTATAGAAGTTCTCTACTCCAAATGCCATGATCTCTCGCTCTCGTTCTACGATGAGCTTCACGGCAACCGACTGCACGCGCCCGGCTGATAGCTTGTTCTTTACTTTTCTCCATAGGATACCGCTGAGTTCAAATCCTACGAGTCGATCGAGGATGCGTCTAGCCTGCTGCGCGTCGACTACATTGAGATCGACTGTACGCGGATTTTCTATAGCCTTGAGTATTGCGGGCTTGGTGATCTCGCGGAACACTATGCGCTTAGTAAGTTTCTCATCAAGTCCCAAGACTTTGCACAAGTGCCAGCTGATGGCTTCTCCCTCGCGATCTTCATCCGTCGCGAGCCACACTTCATCTACCTTCTTGGTCCAGTCCTTGAGATTTTTTACGACCTTCTTTTTCTCCGGGGAGACGACGTAGCTTGGCTCAAATCGATTGTCTACATCCACGCCTTTGTTGCCCTTCTCGAGGTCACGTACATGTCCAAAACTCGACTGGACCTTGAAGTCTTTGCCAAGATATTTCTCGATGGTTTTGGCTT